>SXGS01390377.1_pt1 | contig 25219 bp, 19 predicted proteins | sample 3174681 | NCBI WGS metagenome assembly SXGS01 (sample SAMN11356861, study PRJNA531348) | freshwater metagenome | isolation source: freshwater sample F1-80 | place: China: Fuxian Lake, Yuxi | collected 2017-12-25 | reverse complement strand
GGTGTGAATGCGCCCGGTGCGCGGGTTGATCTGCTCGGGCAGGCGGTCGGTGTAGGTGCTTTTCAGTTTGCTTAAGCTGCGGTACTGCATCAGCACTTTGGGCAGTTCAAAATCTTGTTCAGCCAATTCGGCCAGCACCGCTTCAGCCGTGGAGGCCTGACCCTTGGCGGTTTTGCTGATCACCGGCAAACCGAGCTTCTCGTACAGAATCACCCCAAGCTGTTTGGGCGAAGCCAAGTTGAATTCTTCCCCGGCGATCTCAAACGCCTGACGTTCAAGCGCTACCAGCTTTTCGCCCAACTCATTACTTTGCAGGCCCAGCAGCTTGGCATCCACCAGCGCACCTTGGCGCTCGATACGCGCCAGCACCGGCACCAGCGGTATTTCGATTTCTTGCAGTACCTTGGCCAAGCTCGGTTCTGCCGAGAGCTTGGCCCACAGGTGTTGATGCAAACGCAGGGTCACGTCGGCATCTTCGGCGGCATAAGGCGCTGCCTGTGCCAGATCAATCTGATCAAAGGTCAGCTGCTTGGCGCCCTTACCGGCGATGTCTTCGAAACGGATGTTGCTGTGATCGAGATACTTGAGCGCCAGGCTGTCCATGTCATGACGAGTGGCAGTGGAGTCCAGCACGTAGGATTCAAGCATGGTGTCGAACGCTACACCCTGCACGTGGATAGGCGTTGAGGCATTGGCGAGGATGTTGATGTCGTACTTGGCGTGCTGCCCGACCTTGGCCTTGTGCAGATCTTCGAGAATCGGCTTCAGCGCCTTAAGCACCTCATCACGGTCCAGCTGCGTCGGCACGCCCATATAAGAATGCGCGACCGGGATATACGCTGCTTCGCCAGCCTTAACCGCAAAGGACAGGCCGACCAATTGCGCCTTTTGTGCATCCAGGCCGGTGGTTTCGGTGTCGAAGGCGATCAGCTCGGCGTTGCGCAGCTTCTCCAGCCAAACCTCAAACTGCGCCTGCTCCAGAATGCACTGGTAATCACCCAAGGCTGCCACTGCGGGCAACTCGCCAACCGCCGCATCAGCGGTTGGCGCCTCAGCAACGGCTGGAGCTGGCACGACTGTAGGGGCGGCACTGGGAGCGAGGACAAACAGGTCATCGGCAGGCGCGGCGACCGGTGCCTTGACCGCAGGAGCCGGATTGCTGCGCAGCAGTTCATCACGCCAGGTTTTGAATTCCAGCTCGGCGTAAAGCTCCAACAGCGCCGGCACATCCATAGCGCTCGGGTGCAGCGACTCGATGGCGATATTCAGCGGCACATCCAGTTTGATGGTGGCCAGCTGATAAGACAGGTAAGCCATGTCCTTATGTTCGAGGAGTTTGGCCGGCAAGTTCTTGGCTCCACGAATCGGCAGCTCTGGCACTTTTTCGAGGTTGGCGTACAACACATCGAGGCCGCCACCGATACCGACCAGCAAGCCCAGCGCGGTTTTTTCACCCACGCCCGGCACACCGGGAATGTTGTCGACTTTGTCGCCCATCAGCGCCAAGTAGTCGATGATCAGCTCAGGACCGACACCGAATTTCGCTTTTACGCCATCGATGTCGTAGACGCTTCCGGTCATGGTATTGACCAGCGTAACGTGCGGGCAAACCAGCTGAGCCATGTCCTTGTCGCCGGTGGAGATGACCACGTCGCGGCCTTCAGCGGCGCATTGGCGGGCCAGGGTGCCGATCACGTCATCGGCTTCGACGCCTTCGACACACAGTAACGGATAACCCATGGCGCGGACGCTGGCATGCAGCGGCTCGACCTGCACACGTAGTTCATCGGGCATCGACGGGCGATTGGCTTTGTAATCGGCAAACAACTCGTCGCGAAAGGTTCCGCCCTTGGCGTCGAACACCACGGCAAACGGGCTTTTCGGGTACTGCTTGCGCAGGCTCTTGAGCATGTTCAGCACACCCTTGACCGCGCCGGTTGGCAGGCCTTTGGAGGTGGTCAACGGCGGCAGGGCATGGAAGGCGCGGTACAGGTAAGACGAACCGTCAACCAGAACGAGAGGGGCTTGGCTCATGAGCAGGATCAACCTTTTCAGCGGGGGCAGCGGTAGAATGGCTGCACCATAGCAATCAAAGGGACAAGGTTATCATGCGCACACTCAATCGCCTGTTGTTGGCCACTCTGCTGGCATTCACCACCGTGGCCGCCCACGCCGAAGACCCGGTGACGGCCGATCCGGATGTGACCATTCGCCAGGACGGCGACCGCACCATCACCGAATACCGGCAGAACGGCTTTCTCTACGCGATCAAGATCACACCGAAAAAGGGCAAGCCCTACTTCTTGGTGCGCGCCGATGGCAGTGAAGGCAACTTTATCCGCTCCGACCAGCCCGACATGCTGATTCCGCAGTGGGAAATCTTTAAGTGGTAAGGCGTTAATCCATGTCTGTGTTTACCCCGCTTGAGCGACCTGAGCTTGAGGCGTTTCTCGCCCCTTATGAACTGGGTCGCCTGCGCGACTTCCAGGGCATTGCGGCAGGCAGCGAGAACAGCAATTTCTTCGTCAGCCTGGAACGCGGGGAATACGTACTGACCCTGATCGAGCGAGGGCCGAGCGGCGATCTGCCGTTCTTTATCGACCTGCTTGATGTGCTGCACGGTGCGGGCCTGCCCGTGCCCTATGCCTTACGCACAACAACGGGCGAGGCGCTGCGCAGCCTGGCCGGTAAACCGGCGCTGCTGCAACCGCGTTTAGCCGGTAAGCATGTGCACGCCGCCAACCCGCATCATTGCCAGGAAGTCGGCGCGTTGCTGGCGCGCATTCACTTGGCTACGCGGGCGCAACCGCTGCAGCGCAAAAGTGACCGGGGATTGGACTGGATGCTGGCCGAAGGGCCGAGTCTGGCTTTACAGCTACCCGATGACCAGCTACCGCTGCTGCGCGATGCCTTGGCCGAAATCCATACGCTCAAGCAACGCCTGCTCGCCCTGCCGCAGGCCAATCTGCACGCCGATCTGTTCCGCGACAACGTGCTGTTTGACGGCAACCACCTGGCCGGGGTGATTGATTTCTACAACGCCTGCTCGGGTCCGATGCTTTACGACTTGGCGATTGCCCTGAACGATTGGTGCTCACACGAGGATGGCAGCCTCGACCCCAAACACGCGCAAGCGCTGCTGGGTGCCTATGCCGGGTTGCGGGCCTTCACGGCGGCGGAAGCGGAACTCTGGCCAGCCATGCTGCGCATCGCTTGTGTGCGCTTCTGGCTGTCGCGGTTGATTGCCTCGCAGTCCTTTGCAGGGCAGGACGTGCTGATCCACGACCCAGACGAATTTCGGCGTCGTCTGGCGCAGCGCCAACACATTGAGCTGGCGTTGCCGTTAGCGTTCTGAATCCACCCAGATGAACGCGTAGTAGAGACGCTCTAACTCACATCAAAGTATTTCCATTAGGGATGGCCTGAAGTGGCCATGCGTTACTGACTTCATCCTTCGCCGATTTTGATAGCGGGAATCGATCAAAATGCTCAGATCATCCGCTCATTTTTGATTTTTAGGCTGCGGTAGCCCCCTCTATCTTGGCCTCGACCAGACTGCCATCGCGGTGATTTTTGTCTTCATGTGCTCAGCATCTTTTAATTTAATTTTTGCGCTCCGACATATAGAGCAGACTAGAAAATAATTTCCTAAAACGCCAAGTCAGATAAAGTTATTTTTTGTGAAAGTGGACTTTCCGGATAAGATTTAATTTTTCGCCCAACTTAACAACCTGATACTATACTTCTCTCCGGCATATCAAATAAGCTCAAACGAAAACAAGCCAGGCAATTAAGGCGATTCGAATTGAACATAAGACCATTAAAGCAACACACATTATTTTAATATTTTCACATGAAGCAAAGTATCTACTTATATGAAGACTCGAATTCAGAAAACCAATAATCACTCTAGAAGCAGCCCCCTAGATCATGCGGAACTTATCTTATTCAGCCTGACTTGGATAACCTTCACAACCGAGAAATGGTTGTAACATACTGAGTAATTGCACCAAGCAATCGGGAATCTGTAGCTCATTAGTGTCGAGGCTCATAAAAGGATTCTTCGGTATTTCATAAGGTGCAGAAACTCCGGTGAAATCATTTATCAATCCCGCTCGCGCCTTCTCATATAACCCTTTAGGGTCTCTCTGCTCACAACTTTTCAAGCTGGTACTGATGTGCACTTCTCGGAATGCATCGACGCCGATCAGTTTGCGGGCCATACATCTATCCTCTTCGTAAGGAGAAATAAACGAAGTGATTACTATTAGACCAGCGCTATTCATAAGTTTGGCTACTTCAGCGATACGTCGAATATTTTCTGTGCGCGCACTGGGCGAGAAACCCAGATCAACATTTAATCCATGACGCACATTGTCACCATCGAGAACGAAGCAGGCATGTCCAAGCTCAATGAGTCGCTTTTCCAAAGCGAACGCAAGGGTAGATTTTCCAGCCCCGCTAAGACCAGTCATCCACAAGGTCACAGGACGCTGTCTTAATAACTGCATCCGCGCTTGCGAAGTCACACTGGTGGCCTGCCAAACTAGGTTTTCGGAGCTAGTATTCTGGTTCATTTCTGACTTCTCGCCATATCGACTGAACGTACTCATAACTTACCTAGCAGGGTAGCGACAGCCAGGCCTATATTGCCAAGCCACGTTTGGCGGTAAACGCCAGAACGCAAAACTCCTATGCAGCGGCCTAGAAGATTAGCCCGGCGAGCCTCCGAAAAATGGTGCATAACTTGTCGGTGAGGCTCGGTAAGCAGCGCCTGACATTGTTCAAGCGCTGCCAGGTTAAGCTCATTCCAGCCCTTGAAGTGGCCGGCAAGCATGCGCCTGATACGATGCAGGCGATCCCGCCAACTGTTGTTCGCACCAATCAGATTGCCGCTGTGTTGTCGATAGTCCACAGAAGGCTCAATTGCATAACAGACATTCCCGCCTGCACCGCTGACCAACATATACACCCACCAGTCATGGGACACGATCACCTGCGGCCCGGCCTTGCGCAACAGGTGCCTAGCCGCCGCATTGAAGACCATAGTGTTCCCACCGGCAAGACTTTGCACCAGCGCATTGTGAAAGGTCGGCGGCTTGTCAAAAATTGGCGACGCGCCATATGGCAGCCCTGAGTCGCCGATCAAATTGGTACGACCACAGTGTAGGGCTGGACAGGTGGATTGAGTGTTTTGAAGCCAGGCAAGTGCACGTTCCAGATGTTGTGGTCGCCAGATGTCGTCCTGATCACAGAAGGCGAAGAACTCCGCGTCTATGGACGGTTCGCAACACAGCGAAAGGAAGTTGGCAGCGAAACCACGTCCGGGCCCCTTGAGCACACGCACGCGCTGATTGCCAAGCCGCTGGCGACAGCGCTCGAGTGTTTCCAACGTCATGTCGCTGGAGCCATCGTCTGAAACCACGATAAACCAGTTCTGATGCGTCTGCTGGGCAATTGAACATATTTGTTCATCGAGGTATCTGCCACCATTATAGGTGGCCATCAATATAGCCACCTGTGGTTGTTCTACGTGATTATCTGGGACCTCGGCATACTGCAATTCGGCCACTTCGCGCACCACATCATTGAACATTCCAGTGCCCTCGTTTTTATTTGCTAAGGACTGTTAAAGCACAGGAGCTTGCGTTGATTGTCGTCAGCACTCACGTAGCGACCTCGGCATAGGGGTAGTCTCGTTGACAAACTAACGCTGTTCCGCTGCGCACGCCGAGGCCCGCGGCTAGAGCACTTATGCTCATGGCGCGCTCGATTGCGTGTGCTAGGGTGCCGTCAACCTGGCCCGCCTCAGCATCAAAGTCTTCATCGACCAGCGCAAGACCTAGCAGAGGCTGCAAAGCCCTAACCTGAGCGAAGAACATGGTACCGGCAACGAAATTAAGGTCGCTAAGGTCAGCTGGCCTTATACCCAGCCGACATGCAAGTTTTTCCACCGCATGGGCATTCGAACCCCAGTAAAAACTCATCGGTACCAAGTGCCCATCGGGGCCAAGGATGCCTGTGGTGGGAGAGCTGGCGAAAGTATCCAACGCAGCACGTATGGCCTGCTCGGTTAACAACTTATCGTAGAGGTCGCGTCGCCAAACGTCGCCGTCTGTGCGGTGAGTGGACTTTTTGGTATGGACCTTGAGGATGTATTCGAAACCCTCGTCAATGGCTCGGGGCAAAAGCTTGAGGAACGGCAACACGTCACGGCCGTGATTGGGCAACTGCTCGAGTTGGTAATCGTGACTACAGCCCTCAAGGATGCCGGCAATCGTTCGTGAACATTCCGCCGGGCAGGAAACGTAGAGCTTGAGTTCAATGCCCTCGACCTGCTGCAGGTAATCGAGAATTTCCCGGAACACCTCCGGGTAATAGGCATGAATCAGTACGGCCAGCTTGAGTGGTGCGATACTGGGTGCGCTGTGTTGCTGCAGGTTGACGCGCAGGCTAGCCATCCGCGTAGCCTCCAGATAGCCATAGCCATACCGCTGATCGGGTTCCAGATGCGCACCTTCGGCCCATTCGTTCCAGGCATTGATAAACACCAGTCGCTCATCAACATTGGCACTGTGCTGCAGGGTGTCCTGAATGGCATTGAACAGCCATTCCTGATAGCCCCGCGGTGAACTGTTGATAAAGGATGTGCCGTGGTTCTTGCGGCGGGCGGTGTTATCCCAGGCGGGGCATACACCACGAAACAGCTTGTAGGTTGGCTGGGCATAGTTGGCGCTGCGTTTTGGATAGGTACTCCAGTCGTAAACCTGCCCGGCGAAATCGTCGCTCAGGGGTTTAATCATGTGCGTCACCGCCGGCGGCTGAGTAGCGTTTGGGGGGAACTCGATGGCAGCATCGAAACCGTACTTGCCGGGTGCCACGCTATCGAACGACTGGGTGTAGGCCAGGTATATATCCCCGAGGCCATTCTCCTGGCACCAGGCGCGCCAACGCTGAACGGTGCTCTTGGCATCGGGTAATAGGCCCGGTCGATAGACCAGCAACAGCGGTTTGCCGTCGATGCGAATATAGCGCTCGTCACGCATGTACTTGGCGACGTAGGCGATAAAGGCTAGATCGTCTTCGGCCGAGTGATCCTGTCCGATCAGAACATGACTGTCCAGGCCATCCCAGCGCCTGCTCCAATTCTCGTTGGCCCAGCACAGGCAGAACGGCAGATCGAGGCTTGGATTCTGCAGGTATTGTTCGACCGGGTTCTCGAGCAGACGCTTACCAGCAAACCAGTAGAAATAGAAACAGAAACCGCCAAGCCCATAGAGCTTGGCCAACTCCACTTGACGGCGCTGGGTTTCGACTTCTTCCAGGTCGTAATAACCCAGATCGCCTGGCACGTGAGGCTGGTAATGACCCAGGTACTGGGGCTGGGCAGGTTTCACATTGGTCCACTCGGTGAAGCCCTCGCCCCACCATTGGTTGTTCTCTGCAATGGGGTGGAACTGCGGCAGATAGAAGGCGATCAGGCGTACGGGGGGCTCAATGGGAGCTACAGCTTGAAGACGCTTTACCTGCTGGACAGGCTCGTCGATAAGTACCAGTCTTTCGCGACTCTCCTGTAACGATGACTCTGTTGGAACGGCGTTCATCCACTGCCAGTTGCGATAGGCCTGAGTCTTGGCGAAAAGTACGCGACCATAGGTGAATGCCGCGCCTTTGAATCGTTGCTTTTGCGCCGTGGAGAATGGCAACAGCTGCCAAAGGGCTCGCACACTTTCGGATACCAGGCTACGCAGCAGCAGTAGCGGGTTGCGGTAGTGTCTGCGCAACCCGCGCAATGGCCGCATCGTGCGCCAAGATCTGCTGGCGTAAACCCGGGCCAGCTCTTCGCGAAGTTCTACCTGACGTTGCAGGCTGTTTAGCAACTCGTTGCCGAGTTCCTGCTTGTCGCGCAGCGCGCTGTCATGCATAGACCAGGCATTGTGACACTCGTCCTGTACTAGGCCGTGTTGCGTACGCAGCTCACCCAGTGCATCGCGCAGGCGATTCAGCTCGCTATCAAGGCATCCGAGCGCATCGCCAAGGCGCGTGATCTCGCAGTCGCGATATTCGAGCTGATTACCAAGCTGCGTCAACTCACTGTCGCGATTGCTGAGCAGATCATGTAGGCGCAAACGTTCTTGGTCCAAACGGTCAATCGATAGGCTGAGCGGCAGCAACTCGTCTAACTGTTCAACCAGTAGCGCATCATTGGTCAGGGTACTGACCACCTGCTGGTCGAGTCGGTCATCGGCGGCTTGACGCAGCAAGACGTACAGCGTGTAGATCTGGCGCAAAACTTTGCTCGGATCAGCCAGTTGCGCTTCGCTGTATTGACTATGCCGCAGCCCGGGGGTGAGAAACTCCTGACAGAAGCTCGCCAGCGCTTGCGGATTCGATTCAGGCGCAGGCAGTTCGAATGCCTTGGCAATGCGTTGCAACTGCTGCTGCGGTTGCTCTATCAAGGCGTCGTAGTCGACAAGCAGGCGTGGCTTCCCGGCGGTATGACGTAGCGCAGCCAATTGATACTTGGCCCAGAGCAGGTGACCTCTGCTCAGGTCGATACCATCACGCTTGTGCAGGGATGCCGAAACGCTGAGCGGATTGCGCAAACAAATCAGGTAACGCACATCGACCGCTAGGCGCAGCAACACCTGTTGCCAGAAGGGCAGCAGCAGTGCAGTCTGCGGATCCTTGAAGGCGAAAACTTGAGCTCCCAGTAGCTTGCCACACAGCAGCTGGGTCGCCTCCTCAAGGCGGATAGCGAGTACATCATCAGTCAACTGGCTTGGCTGCAATGGGTCGAGCCGGTCCCAAGCGCTACCCAGATCGGTCAGCAGACGGGTATTTAATTCGTGGATATCTTGGTCTTCGAAGAAACCTTTTTCGTTGTTGCCTGCCGCAGGTGGCATCAGGTTGCCACCTAGGCTTACACCCAGAGTTTCCAGCGCCCGGGTAATGGCGCTCGTACCGCTGCGGTGCATACCTAGAACGACGATGACCTTTGTACACTCAATGCTCATGAGTACCTCAACCAGGCCTTTTCTATAAGCCTTTCTTTTTATTGGTCGGATTGTTCGGGGGGGTAAGATCTAGGCAAGTGCTTGGCGTTTAGATTCGCGCTCCTTCGCCTGCTCCAGCTTCACGGCTATACGGATGGTCTCCAGATACCCGTTGATGACCTCGTCGGCTGGACCGCAGGCGATGCTGCGCCCCTCATGCACCCAGACCACGCGATCACAAAGCGACTGGATCGCCTCCATGCTGTGCGAAACTAGCACCACGGTCTTTTTGTCACGAATTTTCTGTCGCATGGCGTTATGCGACTTCACCTTGAAGCTCTCGTCGCCGACACCGAGCACTTCGTCAATCAGCAGGATGTCAGGGTCGGCGTGGATGGCGACGGCAAAACCAAGTCGCGCGCGCATACCGGTGGAGTAAGTGCCCACCGGTCGCTCGAAGAAATCGCCTAGCTCGCTGAAGCTGTGAATATCGTCGATGAGGGCACGAACACACTTGAGACTTAGTCCGAGCAAGAGGCCGCCAATGATCACATTTTCGCGCCCAGACAACTCTGGTTTGAAGCCCACACTCAAGGCCAACAAGCTGGCGGTCATACCGGGCTGACACCAGAGTCTGCCGCGATCAGGCTCGGTGATTCCGGCAATCATGCGCAGCAAAGTGCTTTTGCCTGCCCCGTTTGCGCCAATAATACCGAGTGTTTCGCCAGCGTATAGTTTGAAACTAACGTCCTCCAGCGCCCAGAATTTTTGGAATTTGAGAACCCCTGTACGCTGTCTGTATGACAGGCCGACACTATTTGCCTCAAGGATCAACTGACGCTTGCTCATGCCTGGTCTCAATACAGAAGTTTCGGGTAACGGCGCTCGTTGCGCTGCAGGGTAAGAAGTGCAAAGCCCAGTATTGGTAGGGCGATCGCTACGCAGTAACCAAGCGCACCCCACATGGGCCACTGGTTGTGTAGCAGCACATCACGGTAGGCTGAAATGAGTAGAACCATGGGATTGAATTCGAAGGCTGCGCGCATCGACTCCGGGACCTGGTCAGCGCTGAAGAAGATGCCAGACATAAACATCATCAGCATTAGCAGATTGTCGACCACCAATTTCAGATCCTGCGCGAAGGGGATAACAGCGGCAAGCATCAGGCCGACGGAGATGATAAGCAGTAACTGCACCATGATCACGGGTACCAGGCCGAGCCATTCGACCGAGGGCACCTTGCCGGTCAGCAGAAGAAATACCAGCAGCAGGAACAGGACAATCAGAAACTTGAACGTGTTGCTAAAAATTTGGATCAGACCGAATAAAAACTTGGGTACATAGACTTGCTGCACCAGGCCTGCATTCATCGGAATTGACACACTAGCCTGCCGCACCGAACCGTCGAACCACTTCCAGGCGATCATCCCGCTGAGCAGAAATGGAACATAATCGACACCACCCTGGCGCAGGGCCAGGCCGAACACCACATAGAAAACCGCCATGTACATGATCGGCTCGATGATCCACCAGAGAAAGCCGAGGAAGCGCCTGGCAATCTCCGTACGCAGTTCGCTGTAAACCCCGTACCACAGAATTTCCCAGTAATTCATCTAGATGCTGGCCTGATTGAAATAGGGCGCTCATTTAAACACAATGCGGTATTTTTTCAGCAAGATACCCGCAAGTCTTGCCCAGAACTTTTACGACAAATGGCCCTGCCGCTGACAACAAGAGGCTTTACATGCGGTTTATTCAAACCCTGCTTTCGCGCTTTCAATCGCCCAAATCGTTGCCCGCCCAATCGCCCCCGCCCGTCATGGTTGTAGGCATGCATCGTAGCGGCACCAGTTTTCTAACCGGTTCGTTGCAGCAGGCCGGACTCGAACTAGGCAACCATAGCGCGTGGAACCCACACAACCTCAAAGGCAACCGGGAAAACCTAGAGATTGTTGCGTTCCATGATGCCCTGTTGGCCGCTCGCGGTTGCGCCTGGGACAACCCGCCCACCGCACGCCTCAAGTGGACGCCCGAGGAACAGCAGCAGGCCAGGCAACTGATTGCAGATTACCAAGGCGTACCGCGCTGGGGTTTCAAGGATCCGCGCTCCCTGCTGGTGGTGGACGGCTGGCTGGATCTGATTCCGGATCTCAAGTTTGTCGGCATATTCCGCCACCCGACAGCTGTCGCCCAGTCTCTCGCCGCCCGAGGCGGCATGCCTTTGGAGCAGGCGCTCAAACTGTGGAAGGCCTACAACGAGAAGCTACTAATGCTGCAGCGGGAGTTCACCTTCCCCTTGCTGTGCTTCGACGAGGATGAGGCCACGCTGCATGACAAATTGAATGCGGTCTTGCAACAGATGGCACTTGCGCCTTTGGTTGAGGAGCGTTTCTTCAGCGCTGAACTCAAGCACCATGAACAGCAGTCATTACCCCTGCCGCGAGAGTATGAAGCGCTCTATCAAGAACTTTGCGCCTGCGCCCGCTGATCACGAGAGACCCCAATGCCGCTATTTTGCTCTAGGCCCAAACTGTCGATCGTGGTGATCGTCTACAAGATGCCCGATCAGGCCGAGAAAACCCTTCTCTCACTGAGCCCCGTATACCAGCAGGGCGTCCGTGAGAAGGATTACGAGGTGATTGTGGTGGAAAATCATTCGGATCGACTGCTCGGTGCTACCCGTGCGCTTCAGCATGCATCCAATGTGCGCTATTACCACCGCCAGGAAAGCCAGCGCAGCCCGGTCAACGCGATCAACTTCGGCGCAGCGCAAGCCAGAGGGCGTTATGTTGCAATCATGATTGATGGGGCGCGAATGCTTACGCCTGGCGTCGTGCGCCTAGCGCTTTCCGCTTTTCAGGCTGACCCACAGGCTGCTGTCTCGGCACCGGGCTACCATATTGGCCACAAGCTGCAGCAAGTAGCCGTCAACGAAGGCTATGACGAACAGGTCGAGGCTGAGCTTCTGAAAAGCATCGCCTGGCCTGAGGACGGCTACAGGCTGTTTGATATCGCCGTCCTCAGCGGTTCCTGCCAAGGGGGCTTTTTCCAGTCCAACTACGAAAGCAACTTTATCGCTATGTCCACCAAGAAGTGGAAGGCGCTGGGCGGTGTCGATACCCGTTACAACGATTTTGGTGGTGGCAACGCCAACCTCGACCTCTACAAGCGCTTGCTGGAATCTCCGGGCACGGCGTTCTATATGTTGTTCGGCGAAGGCTCATTCCACCAGTTTCACGGGGGGGTCACTACCGGCACGCGCAAAGCAGAGCGCGACGTGATCTACAAACAGCTGGATGATCAGGATCGCGCATTGCGGGGCGATGACCGAGCGCCGCCAAATGTCAGGCCGATACTCTTCGGGACGCCGCACCCGAGCGTCTATCGCTTTATCCGTCATTCCCTGGACAAGGTTCAACCGCAATGAACCAACCCCTGTTGTCGATTATCGTCATCGCTTACGACATGCCACGCCAGGCGCTCAACACTCTGATCAGCCTTAGCCCCGCCTACCAGCAGGGCGTGGACGCCAGCGACTATGAAGTGATCCTGGTGGAGAACCGCTCAAAGCGGAACATGGACGCCGAGGCTATAGCCCGCCTACCGGGGAACTTCCGCTATTTTCTGCGCGATGAACCAGGGGTTTCACCCGCAGCGGCCATCAACTTCGCCTTCAGCCAGGTACGAAGCCGCTATATCGGCCTGATGATCGATGGCGCGCGGATGGTGACCCCGGGGGTCGTGCACTATGCGTTGATGGCCTGGCGCATGGCGGCCGATGCCATGGTCGTGGTGCCGGGTTATCACCTCGGGGAGAACGAGCAGCAGTTCCACCTGACCCACGGCTACTGCGAAGAGCAGGAACAGCGCCTGCTCGACGAAATCGACTGGCAGAACAACGGCTATGCCCTGTTCGATATCTCCTGCCTGAGCGGGGCGAACCCCAACGGGATCTTTCATCCTTTTATGGAGTGCAATTGCCTGTTCCTGAGCGCCGATGTATTTCGCGAAATCGGTCAAGCCGATGAGCGCTTCGACCTGCCAGGCGGCGGCGCACTGAACCTCTGCATCTACCGCAAGGCCGCCATGCATCCACGCACCCGCTCGTTCATGCTGGCCGGAGAAGGCTCTTTCCATCAACTGCATGGTGGGGTTACCACATCGGAAGTAGTCCAACGCGACGCCATCCTGCAACGCCAGCGAGAGCAGCTCACCGAATTGCTTGGAGAACCCTTCCGCTCACCAACCGTAGAGCCCATTCTGCTGGGCAAGATGCCGGGCCCCGCCTTACGTTATCTGCAGCACTCGGTCACCCGCGGACTGCACCGGGTACAACGCTGCGCCGAACGCAATGAGGATATGTATGCGGACGAGCGCGTAAAAGAACATATGCGCCAGACTCACGCAGACCTGTCACCGACAGGCACATTTCCAGCCCAGTAAGCCTGTCGGTATCGTTGCGATCAATACAACTGTCAACATAGAGAATAAAAGTATGAGCCTCGTCTATATGCCGCCGTCGATTCGCCGCTTCGAACCCCTGCATATGGTGTTCAGCACCTGGGTCGATCATCTGCCGTTCGGCTATGACCTCGTCGCGGCCCTGCGCCCGAAAATGTTGGTAGAACTGGGTACGCACAAAGGCCTGTCATATTTCACCTTCTGCCAGTCGATGAAGGAAAACGAAATCGATGGCCTGTGCTACGCAATCGACACCTTCGAGGGCGACGAGCACACCGACAAATATGATGAATCAGTCTTTAACGCAGTCAATAATCATAACCGTCAGAATTATCACGGCTTTTCCTATCTGATGCGCATGTACTTTCAGGATGCCCTGCGGCATTTCAATGAAGAGAGCATTGATCTGCTGCATATCGACGGGTTTCACACCTACGATGCCGTGAGCGAGGATTTCTCCAACTGGTACCCCAAGATAAAACCGGGCGGCATTATCCTGTTCCATGATGTGCAGGCGCGCCTACAGGATTTCGGTGCCTGGAAGTTCTGGGAGGAGATTCGTGGCCAGCATGAGAGCTTCACCTTCAACCATGGCTTTGGCCTTGGTGTGTTACGTAAGCCTGGCGGTAACCGCAGTAATGATCCGGAGCTGCTGAAGTTGTTGTTCGAAGGGCAGACTGAAGATTCCTGTGCACGCATGCGCGCATTTTATGTGCATGCCAGTAAGCATCTGGAAAATACACGCAAGCTCAAGCGGCTAAGCTCGCAACCGGCTAAGCCTGCAACTCTCACATCAGGGTAATAGCAGTAGAGCCGAGTAAGTAGAGATGATTAAACATGTATTGCACCAAGCCATTACGAACCTAAAAAAATTCATCCCGGGTTATGAGCAAAAGCTTGCTCTTGTCGAGGCATCATTTGCCGAAGGCAAGATTGATAAAGCAATACAAATGCTTGAATCAGCTCTAGAGGAACATCCTGTATCGGGCGGCTACATCCGACTTGCTGAAATGCGCCACAACGGTTTTTTCAAGAAACCATTAGCGGTAAGCGAAGGCCTTTGGCCGCCTCTTGCGGAATGTTCTGCCTACCCAGAGAACTTGATCCCAGAAGTTCAGGCCATCAGTTTAACCCCTGAGTGCCTGGGGGTCGGAATCCTCGGGCATGGCGCGCTGATCGTGCGCGGGCTACTCAATAAAGAGCAAACTGATTTACTCGTCAACGCTATCGACAACGCATTTGCCGCCAACGATCAGCACGCCCTCACAGGCTCGACCAGTGAGTGGTTCAGCCCTCTCAAGCCCTGCGCTGAAAACGGGAATGTTCGGATCGCGCGCCAATTCATAAAGGATGGCGGTGGCACACTAGCTGTCGACTCCCCCAAGGCACTTTCGCAATTAGTACAGGTGATTAAAAGCACCCCAGCAGCTGATGCCATAGCCGGTTATCTGAAAGAAACGCCTGTACTCTCTGCCAAAAAGACTACGTTGCGACGAGTTTCCCCTGACAGCAACTCCGGTTGGCATCAAGACGGCGCCTTTCTGGGTAAGGGCATCCGTACAGTTAATCTATGGATCGCCTTGACGGACTGTGGCACCGATGCCCCATCAATGGACATGATCCCCAAGCGACTGAACTCCATTATCAAAACTGGCGGTGGTGATGCCAACTTTAGCTGGTCATTGGACAACGCTGCAGTCGCGCAAGCGACCGGTAATCTGAATCCGGTTCGCTTACAGTTCAAGGCCGGCGATGCCATTATGTTCGATGAATTGAATCTGCACCGTACAGCTGCTGAAAAGCAGATGAAGCACAACCGATACGCAATAGAAGCCTGGTTTTTTGCACCATCGGCCTATCCACTAGACCAGATACCCGTACTTTTCTAAATGAAGAAAAACTTCAAGGTTGCTAGTTGATGGGCGAGTTATCAAGGGGGTTGCGCACCCCGGAACGCTACATTCCCCAACTGGAGTCGTTGCGGGGGTGGGCAATACTGCTGGTTGTAGCCTTTCATTACTTCGGCATCCTCGGAGGGGGTTACAGTACAAACGGTTTGCCTGAAGGCGCACCGGTTTGGCTTCGGTTAATCGGTGCTGGTAATACTGGAGTGACCTTATTCTTTGTGTTGAGTGGTTTTCTGCTGACACAACCTTTCATTCAGGCATTGAAAAATGGCACACAAATCAGCATCCGCCGATTTTATACAGCACGCCTGCTAAGGATCATTCCGCTTTACTACGCTGCGGTTTTTGTCGCATGGCTGGTAAGCTCAAACACATACAGTGCAGTTAAGGCACTGCTGTTTCTGCCCGTAGGCTTTGACATTTTCCCATTTAGCGTACCTTGGTGGTCGCTTTCTACGGAAATACAGTTCTACCTCTTTTTGCCTCTGGCGATGCTGGCAATGGCCAATAAAAAGGGGCGTCTTTTCTTAGCTTTTTGCGGAGTTGCATGGATTGGGCTTCACAGTGTCTACGCACTAGCCCCACAATGGCTTAATGGCTGGATACCACTCCGGCTTACGGGTTCCCTCATCGATCGAGGATTCGCTTTTTTGCTCGGATGTATGGCTGCCTGGTTTTATCTAAGCCGAAGCTACGAATACCTGCGCAAAAAGACAATGTTATTGTCACTTATAGGCTTAACTTTATTCATCTGTCTAATTTTTCTACTGCAGTGGTATGGACTGATGGGGCAAAGGCCTGCACTTCAGGCTATGCCATTTTACCATGATCTAGAAGCAGTTCTCTGGGCTGGTTTGCTGCTTTGCAGCCTTGGCCCTATGGGCTTATATACCAAGTTTTTTATCAACCCAATATTTAGTCATTTTGGAACTATTTCCTACTCGTTTTATTTGGTGCATGTGCCGATTCAGTTCTACCTGATCTATCCCGTCAAAGTGGTTTTAGGAGATACAGGTACATTGACGGATAGCAAGATGATGGCCGCTATTGTCGGCAGCTTCCTGCTCTCATGGTTACTGGCGGTTATATGTTACCACTGTATCGAAATGCCTTTTCTGCGGCTGAAATCCCATTTGCCGGTACTCACCGGTAAGCAGCGGGAAGTTCCTGCCAAAGGGTAGCGAATCCCGGCTCAGCCTCGCCTGCTGGGCGGCCGTTAGTGTAATAGTAAAGTGCTAGGGATTTTCGATAGACCCCTTCCGGGCATGTAACTGGCTTGGGGTGGCCATGGTAGGAGTTCGAGGTTGTGCTGAACACGACACAACGGTTGAGAATAGGTAGCACGCGCTTGGGCGGCCCTTGCATGTCTTTGTCCCAAAGTTCCAAGTGGCCGCCATATTCTTCCGACCAGTCCTGATTCAGATACAAGAGGAAATTGAGCCGGCGATCCAGAGCAAAGTCGCGGTGTGTAGCGAAGTCCGCATGGACCTTAAGGAAGCCGCCGCGACCAATCTGATGAATGCCAGCCCCACGCAGATTAGGGTCGGGAACCAGCTTATCGATACCGGTCATCCGGCTAAGGAAATCGAGGAAGTAGTGCGAGTTTAACTCCCAGACCAACTGCCTGTAGGCTTCGGGCATCGCTAGACAGTCACGGATATTGCGCTTGTCTTTCTGCACATATTCGCCGCTGCTTTTGTCTTTGTGCGTGGCATCGTTCCAGATGGACAGATCTTGATCATAGGGGTATTGCTGCAAGAGCTTCTGCAGCGTGCACGGCGGCAGGAAGTCGTCAATTACAATATGCGGAAATGGCTGATTCTCCTGATAGAGGGGAGCCAGTTGATCTACAACCTCCCGCAACGTCGCATAATTGATCAGTAGGCCCGAAGCGGTTGACATGGAGGCTTGATCACTCATCAGCTTGGGAAATAATGCTCTACTCACTAATCAGGGATCCTTCTGTGTTGGCTTCTCAAAGAACCATATGGTGCGGCTTGGTGCTGCTGACCATTCTGCTGACCTCAGGTTGTTCAGGCAATGACTCTGATCAACAATCCAAGCCGAATATCCTACTGATATTGACCGATGATCTGGGCAACAACGATATTGCCAGCTGGGGTGACGGTACGGCGCCTACACCGACTCTGGATGAGTTGAGCCGTCGATCCATGCGCTTTCGTCGCCACTTTACCGACAGTACCTGTTCTCCCAGCCGAGCAGCATTGCTGACTGGTCAGCATCCTGTGAGTGTTGGCTTTCAAACTAATGGTCTCGGTCTCTCTAGTGACCTGGAAACATTGCCGAAAAGCTTGAAAATACTGGGTTACCGAACTGCTCATATTGGTAAGTGGCATGTGGGCGAGGCGCTGGAGTATCCAGAAACACATCCTGGCGCTCAGGGCTTTGACTATTGGCTGGGTATGCTCAACCACTTCGTGTTACGAGGCCCCGGAGCTGACGGCCAGATTTTGCGCCAAGCACCTACCTATCTTGATCCCTGGCTGCAGGAGAACGGTAACCAACCTCAGCAATTCAAAGGTTATCTGGACGACATCCTGACTGAGAAAGCCATAGACATGATGTCGGAGGGCGAACAACCCTGGTTTATCAACCTCTGGTTATTCGCACCCCATACCCCCTATCAACCCTCACCCAGGTTTGCTGATCAATTCCCGGATACCGCCGAGGGACAATTCCAGTCCATCCTCAAGCACATTGACTACAACGTCGAGCGCCTGCTGGAGAGCCTCGAGGAGAAGGGGCTGACAGAAAATACCATTGTGATTTTCGCCAGTGACAACGGTGGGCCCAATATTGCGCGAGACAACAACTTTCCTCTGCAGGGCAAGAAAACCAACTACCTCGATGGCGGCGTAAGAAGCCCGCTGTTGCTGCACTGGCCGAATAATTACGAAGATAGGGAGATCGCAGCCCCCTCACATATCACCGACATTTTCCCGACCTTGATAGCGTTGGCTGGCGGCACCCCACCAACTGGAATCATGGGGCGGGACTTGCGTCCGCTAATGAGCGGACAAACGCAAAACGCACCATCCGCCTTCTACTGGGCGGCCGATGGCGGTTTCGGAAATATGACCTACGGGAGCCAGCTACTCGATCATTCGTCCTTTTTCTATCGGGATCTGTTCGGGGCTTACAGCACTGGGGCGACCAAGGGCGCAATTGCTACGCCATCCACTGAGACCAGCACAGAGCACCCTCTCCCCAATGCGGCAGATGCAGACGCGCTTATCACCGCTTTTGAGCGACAGGTACGTACACCGCCGTTTGCCTGGCAGCCCGGTACCGTAGGTCATGCAGGACAACTGAGCGGTCGTGACTTCCAGAGGGCACCGGTCATGGGCGGCTACAGCCTGGGGGTATCCCTCCAACTCCCAACTACGCACTCCGTGCAGCAAACACTGCTCGAGCAACAGGGGGTATGGCGGATCGACTGGCTACCCGACCAGCGCTTAAGGGTACTGATAGGCAGCGAAGAGCAATTCAGTACACCGCTCAACTCACTCAACAGAACATGCAACAAACTGGTGGTTTCCACTCAGATTGAACCTGCAAGAACCCACCCTTTCCCAGGCCCGGCATCGTCAAGGCTTCTATTGTACTGGAACGGGCAAGTGGTTTTGGACAGCCCAACTGAATTGACTCGCCCTCAATCAGCCGCGCCGCTCAAAAACCCTACCTGGATAGGCAATAGTGCCGATGGACAGAGCCCGCTCCTGGGCCAACACCTGGCGAAGCCCGTTATCATCAATAAGTTTCTGCTGCCCCAACAGGAAGGCTACGACCTCTCGAACTTGCAGGCAGAACTTTGCGTTGGAGGGTCTTTTGATGGCTGACAGGCATAACGCCAACCGGCTATTACAAGAGTCACGCCGTTTTGCTCGGTAGCCGTCTCGGTTTGAGCACTCGTGCCACAGCCTACGGTTTTTTGTTTTTGCTGCTATCGGCAGGCACAGCAATTTGGATCACCACTGCCTCGCCGTACGTGGCCCAACCGGAGATCGGCTATAACTGGGTCGCCGAGGACAGCTGCCAGACCTGCCACCAGCCTCAACACCAAAACTGGCAGGGTTCCCACCATCACTTAGCCATGCAGAGTGCTAACGAACACACGGTATTGGGGGACTTCAATGACCATACCTTTGTAGGGCAGCGGGCACGTACCCACTTTCTACGCAATGCTAATGGCTTCTGGGTAAGTACCACAGGCGCTGATGGTAAGCCGGCCGATTACCCTGTGGCTTACACCTTCGGTATCGAACCTCTGCAGCAGTACCTGCTGGCGCTACCTGACGGCAGGCTACAGGCATTCGATGTGGCTTGGGACACCCAGAAAAAGAAATGGTTCGAGCTCTATCCCGACCAGCAGATCAAGCATGAAGATGCCCTGCATTGGATGGGGTCGAATCAGAACGCCAACTTTATGTGCATCGAGTGCCATACCACGGGTTTCAAGCGTAACTACGATCCACTTACCGACAGGTACGCCAGCACCTGGCAGGCTCCCGGGGTGGGCTGCCAAAGTTGCCATGGCCCCGCAGCAGGTCACCTGGAATGGCTTAAGCATCCAGTTGAGAAAGCAGGCCATGGCTTTTCATCTGCGACCATGGACGACAGTGCAAGAAGAGAGGCCGAGGTTTGCGCTCGCTGCCACAGCCGCAGGGCCGCGCTCACTGATGGCTATCAGCATACCAATCTCATAATGGATGACTATCTTCCTAGCATCCTTAGCCCGATCCTCAATGAAATTGATGGCAAGATCAAAGACGAAGTCTTCGAGTTCGGCTCCTTCGTACAAAGCCGCATGTATGCCGCTGGAGTGCGTTGCTCGGACTGCCACGACCCCCATTCCGCTGGGCTACGTGCTGAGGGAAATGCCCTGTGCGTTCAATGTCACAACCCATCGGGCCAGGCATCTCGTGCTGTTATCAACTCTGCAGGCCTTGTGGCCAAGAATTACGATTCGCCGGAGCATCACCGGCATCAGCAGGAGACGGCGGCAGCTCAATGCACCAGTTGCCATATGCCAGCCCGCCACTTTATGGTCAATGACTTGCGCCACGATCATAGTTTCAGTGTGCCAAACCCAGTCCAGGCCATAAAACTGGGTCACAGTGATGCCTGTATTAGCTGTCACCAAGATATGCCTGAGACCGATCTAGTCGAGCAGTTCAACCTTCGCTTTGATAACCCCTTGCCACGCGATGGTGGCTATGTCCAAGCCCTCTTCAAAGCTAGGCAAGGCCACGCTGGCGCGGCCGAGGCGCTGCTGAAACAGTTGGCTCGACCTGATAATGACCTGGCGGCTATACGCAGGGCGACCTTGTTGACCGAGCTGCCTCTATACCCTTCCATGCAGGCTCAACACATGGCTGTTCAGGCACTTGAACATGTCGACCCGCAGGTAAGAGAGGTTGCGGTAAACAGCTTGGAAAACTTGGCGACCGAAGTGCAGAAGCTTAGGTGGCTAAGCCCACTGCTGCGCGACCCAGTCCGAGCGGTGCGCATAGCAGCAGCATGGCAGCTGGCGCAAATAAGCCCGGGGTTGATTGCGAGCTTGAGTGATTTTCCACCTGCTATCAATGAATACGAACAAGTGCAGCTAGCCCTTCTGGAGCGTCCCGAGAGCTATCTCAACCTGGCCATGCTGTATCAACTGCGTGGTCGAGATGCGCAGATCGAGCCCGCATTGCGCATGGCTCTGCAGCGTGACGAGAAATTTCAGCCTGCGCGACTTCTACTTGCACAGTGGTTCGAATTACGTGACGAGTCTGAGAAGGCGGAGAAGCTGCTCAGGGAGGGGATAGCGCACGACACTGAAGCAGCCGATCTATATCACGCCCTTGCCATGCATTTGATCCGTCGCGGTGAGCGTGATGAAGCCTGGGTGCAGTTGGAAAGAGCCTACAAACTGACGCGTGACAGTGGCCGCTATGCCTACGCTTATGCAGTAGGGCTTTATGAAGCCGGGCGGGTGAGTGAAGCTCTTAGCACTCTTGATGCACACCTGCTTCAGAATCCGCTGGATCGCATAGCGCGCCAGGCCTTGCTAGTTTATGCACAGCATGCCGACGACCAAGGCAAAATACAGGCGCTTCTCCATGATTTGCAATCGCTTAACCCGGGAGACCCGCTTTTACAGCACCCCTGGTGAGCGGTGGTGATATAGCTGAACGACTTTAAGTGCGCGATCAAACAAGGAAGCAACATGAGAAAACACCTGAGAAGCTTTGTTAATATTTGTAAAGAGACGCTAGATTTACAAGAGGCCATTTACGAATTTGGGGCCCTGCAGGTGCATGGTGACAAGGAACTGGAAGACCTACGACCATTGTTTCTAGGTAAAAAGTACGTGGGTTGTGATATGCGACCTGGCCCAGGAGTAGACCTCGTACAGAATCTACACAATCTTGACCTCGTCGATGAAACAGTTGGTACAGCGATCTGTATGGACACATTGGAGCATGTCGAATATCCACGCCAAGCCATATCAGAACTCCACCGTGTCTTGGCCCCGAACGGGATATTGATTATGAGTTCAGTCATGAACTTCCCAATTCATGGTTATCCAAATGATTACTGGCGCTTCACTCCTGAAGGATTCAAGTCGCTGCTGAAGAATTTTAATTATTCTTTTGTTGGCTATGATGGACCTAATGATTTTCCCAGCACCATAGTGGCTGTTGCATTCAAGGGTAGAGCCCCAAGCCTAGACAAATTTAATGCGTGCTTTATAAAGTGGCAGCATAAAAACAACAAAATAATTGAAAATATAAATAAGAATGTACTGCCATACCTGAAAGGCTAGGAAATTAATTACAGCTAAATGGACCACGATTTTTATCGAATATCCGCGACGCTTGATAAATATAGATTTTTCAATTCCAAACACATATATAGAAAAAGCTCAGGCTTCTTCACTGACATGGCAAATGTCAGTAGCTTTAGCGGAATTCTGGACACAACTGTACAATGACTACCAAAACGCGAAAGTTTTCGTCCAACATATTCGGCTGCAGGTAAAATATACCGTCAGCGCTAGCACTATTGAGATCGAGCGAAATATACTCAAAGCGAGATAGGATGACCATACTGAGAGACTTTTAGCTTCTGCAGCCAAGAGCATCAAGATTTATTAAAAAGCCTAAATACTTCACAGTCCAACTTGCGGAAATCACATGATAAACTTGGAAGGCAATTGCTTTCGCATAAAAAATTCAGCTTCCCAGACAAACACCAAGCTTCCGATCTTTATACGCTGAAATAAAAAACGGAAATATACTTGGTAAAACGAGGCGTTACCTAGATAAATATGCAGCGAATTTAACAGGCGATTAGTTTAACAATATCCTTGAGCTTGGTATTTTCCGCGGGGGCAGCACTGTATTTCTTGCTGAGTTCTTTCGCCCGGAAAGTTAGTGGCTATTGACTTTGAGGAGCGTCCTATCAAGCGCCTTAACGAATTCGCGGCGGATCCGGAAAACCACGACGAAGTAAAGCCTTATTACGGCGTCAATCAAAAAATATTATAAAGCTAGACTCTATTTATTGCACTGAGTTTGGCAACGAAAAACATGACCTGGTAATTGACGATGCTAGACATATGATAGAAGAAAGCAGGACTCCGCTCAGTTACTTGTCTCCCCGTATACACCCAAGCGGGCTTTATATTATTGAGGATTGGTCATGGGCGTACATTTCAAATTTACCCGACAACAACGATACTCCTTTCGAACTAGCTGAGCTCGCAGGCTCTGATAATTCTATTCAATAAAATATCAAAGGTGAATTTACGTTGGCCAGTTTGATCATAGAGATCATGCTGACATCTGTAGCTGCGCCTAAAATTATTAACGATATTACAATTATCGATGGCTTCGTAATCTTCAAACGAGGAGATTTTTAAATTATAAATCTGTTTAACGTGAGTGAGTATGGTTATCACGCTGGATATAAAAATGCCCGCCGGGTTTTTAAATAAAATCACATTGTTCTTAGCGATTGCCAACTCGAATAGTTAGCGAATTTCAGCAACGAACTCGCATATAACTAAAGGGCTTCCAGACACCCCGCCAACTCACCTGCCAGGTTTTCCAGCAAGGTCTCATAGCCGTTGGCTTCGGCTGCCAGGTTGCCGCCCATAGCATCCAGCTCCGCCAGGGTGACGGGCAGGCCGGCGGTCAGGGTTTGCGCCAAACGCGGGCGGAACGGCGGTTCACTGAACACGCAGCTAGGGCCAGCCTGTTGCAGGCGCTCGCGCATGGCGGCGACGTGCTGAGCGCCCGGCTGAACTTCACCCAGTACGCTAAAGACACCCGCATGCTTGAGGCCGTAGGCGGCCTCAAAATAGTCGTAGGCTTCGTGGAAGACGAAGTAAGGCTTACCGGCCAAGTCGCTCAAGCGTTTTTTCAAACGTTGATCCAGCGCATCCAGTCGCTGAGCAAAAGCCTCGGCATTGGCCTGATACCGCGCGGCGTTGGTTGGATCGAGCTGCGCCAGATCAGCCGCCATTTTGCGGGCGATTACTTGGCCGTTGGCCGGCAGCAACCACAGGTGCGCATCCAAGCTGCCGGGGCGGTGGTCGTGGTCATGCTGATCCGCAAGCTGGCCATGATCGGCGTGATCGGCGTGATCATGATGAGCGTCGGCCTTTTCAGCGTGGCTATCGCCAAAATGCCGCAAGGTCATACCGGGCACGTCTTGCACCGCCACGTTTGGCTTGCTGCGGCCTTCCAATACACGCGGCAGGAAGCTCTCCAGATCAGGACCAATCCAGTAGAGAAGGTCGGCCTCACGCACCCGGCGCACGTCCGAGGGGCGCAGCGCGTAGTGATGTGGCGAAGCGCCCGGCGGCAGCAGCACCTCGGGCTGGCCAACGCCATCCTGCACAGCGGCAGCGATTAGTTGCAGCGGTTTGATGCTGGTCAGCACGCGCGGCTGAACCTGCGCCTGCACCGACACACTCATGGCAAAAGTAAGCAACAGCAGGCCTAAGGCCGGAAAAAGACGCAACACGGGAAGCACTCAAGCGGGAAGGAACGGGTAATATAATAACGTCCCCCACCTGATTCGTCGTCGCCCATGACTCAAGCACCGCTGGCCTCACGCCCCCATGACCATTCCCGCTGCGTTAGCCATGCCCTGGCTGAGGCCGAAAGCATCTGCGCGCGCCAGGGTTTGCGCCTGACGGCACTGCGCAAGCGCGTACTGGAGCTGGTTTGGGCCAGCCATAAACCGCTCGGCGCTTACGACATTCTAGGCGTGCTGAGCGAAGAAGACGGCCGCCGCGCCGCGCAGCCAACGGTCTACCGGGCGCTGGATTTCCTGCTGGAGAACGGCCTGGTGCACCGCATTGCCTCGCTGAACGCCTTTGTTGGCTGCAGCCACCCGGAGCACGCCCACCAGGGTCAATTTCTGATTTGCCGGGGCTGCCATGCGGCCATTGAACTGGAACAACCGCTGATCAGCCAGGCCATTGTCAACGCCGCCAGCGGGGTCGGCTTTGCCGTGGAAGGGCAAACAGTGGAAGTGGTCGGCCTCTGTGCAGGCTGCCGGACACCGTCATGAGTGACGCACTGATCCGCCTGAGCGGTGTGGGCGTGACCTTCGCCGGGCAACGCGTGCTGGATGATGTGCAGCTGAGCGCCAAACTTTGGGAAACGATTCGTGCTCTTGCGATGCTGCGCATTTTCCTTGGCAACACCAACCATCTCAGCGACCGCGACCTGTATGAAGACCTTTGGCATGACGTGTTGCGTGAAGAAGGCCCGGTCATGCCGCTCGGTAACGACTCGGCCTGGCACATCGATCTGGTAGGCAACGGCGGTGAAG
>SXGS01078036.1_pt1 | contig 25224 bp, 27 predicted proteins | sample 3174681 | NCBI WGS metagenome assembly SXGS01 (sample SAMN11356861, study PRJNA531348) | freshwater metagenome | isolation source: freshwater sample F1-80 | place: China: Fuxian Lake, Yuxi | collected 2017-12-25 | reverse complement strand
GTCGTCGGCAGCCTGTCCGGGCTGTTCATGATCAGTGGCCTGATGCTGCTCTACGAGGGCTACGCCGTGGCCCGCATGGGCATCGTCGCCCCGCTCGCCTCGGTGTTGTTGGCGATGGTGCCCGTGGTGTGGGATCTGATCAACGGTGTGCGACCAGGCTCGACGGCGGCCGCCGGCATGGTGCTCGGGCTGCTCGCCGTGGTGCTCACCTCGTACACACCGGGCGGCACTGGCAGCGTGACGATGGGTGCCCTGCTCGGCATCACCAGCGGTGTGGTGTTCGGAGTCGCCTTCACGCTGATGGGCGAGGTGGGGGAGTCCTCCGGCCTGTTGCCCGTGGTGTTCCAGCGCGGCAGCGGATTCGCGCTGCTCGCCACCATCGCACTGTTCCGCACGGAACCGTTCTTCGCCGTCGGCATCGGTCGCCGCTACGCCATGGGCGCCGGACTGCTGGGCCTGGTGGCCATCGGGTCGCTGCAACTGGCGTTCCAGCGCGGCGACACGGGCCCCGTGTCCGTGGCGTCGTCGCAGTTCGCCACGGTCGCCGTGGTGCTCTCGGTGCTGTTCAACAAGGAACGCATGCGGTGGTGGCAGGCAGTTGGTGTGGCCGCCACGGCCGTCGCCGTCGCACTCATCGCTGCGGGAGGTTGATCACGGTGCGGCAGCCGCCGACCGGCGGGTACGTGCGTCCGACGCCTGCACAGGGGTAGCGTGGCCCGCCATGGCCGAGAAACCCGTCATCACCATTCCTGAGGGCGAGCCGCCCGCCGACCTGCTCATCGAGGACGAGATCGTCGGTGACGGCGACGAGGCCACCGTGGGCAAGCGTGTGATCGTGCACTACGCCGGCGTGGCGTGGAGCAACGGTCGCGAATTCGATGCCAGCTGGAACCGGGGCGACACGTTCGACTTCCGGCTCGGCGCTCGCGAAGTCATCGAGGGCTGGGACAAGGGTGTGAAGGGCATGAAGGTCGGCGGCCGCCGCCGACTCACCATCCCGCCGCATCTCGGCTACGGCGATCGTGGTGCCGGTGGAGTCATCCGTGGCGGCGAGACGCTCGTGTTCGTCGTCGACCTCGTCGCAGTTCGCTAACGCATCGCGCTGTCACGGCGCGGCCGCCGCACCCACAATCCGGGGCCCGACGCGCTGCGTTCGGCCACCACGGTGCCCGCCGCGTAGTCGTGCAGTCCGCGCAGGTTCACCACGATCGGCGCATAGACCACCATCACCAACAGGGTGACCCAACCGTTGTCGAGACCGGCGAACAGACCGAGCAGCATCGGCAGCGCTGCCACCAGCCAGCGCATCGCGGCCGCCACGAGATTCGGGCGTCGCAGCGTGCGATGGTCGACCACACGGATGCCCATCCAGAGCTTGCCGATGGACCAGCCGAACATCGCGGTGGGCAGCACGTAGTAGATGCCGTGGACGGCGGCGGTGGCCCAGTTCGCCGCTCCGGCCTTGGCCGCGAGGAGGGTGGGGGCACCCACCACCAGTTCGTCGACCAGTCCTGCCGACAGACGCCTCCATCGCGTTGCCTGATGTCGTCCGTCGCGCAACGGCGGGCGAGGGGGCTTCACCAACGGTGGTTTGTCGGAGCGGTACTCGGGGTCGTCGAAGTCGTCGGCCACCGCCGTCGGATCGACAGCCGCCCAGGCCACTGCTTTGTGCACGTCCTCGGTGTAGCTCCCCGCTGCGACGACCTCGCCGCGCACGATGCCGAACGGCACGTCGCCGGCGCGCAGGACGGTGCGGAGCAGGTCGACCTGGTGCGCGTCGAGATGGTGGATCGGTACCCGGCACGGCGCCGGCACGTCGGCTGCGGAGCGATCGTCCATCGCAGCGGAAAGGCTAGTCAGCGACGAGGCGGCGGACGCCCACCACCCGGGTCGTCGTGAAGGAACCTTCACGAATCACGTCACCGGTACGGGGCGCCTGGATCCAGGTGTTCGGACCCGTGGCGATGCCGACGTGGCCGATGATGCCCGAGCCGACGGCGGTCTCGAGGAACACCAGGTCGCCGGGGCGAATGGCTTCGGTGGTCCAATCGACCACCGTGCCGAACGCCATTTGCGCGCCGCTGTAGTGGGGGAGGTCGATGCCGATCGTCGCATAGGCGGCGAGCGTGAGACCCGAGCAGTCGTAGCTGTCAGGACCGGCGGTGTTGAACTTGTAGGGCTTGCCGAGCTGCGCACGGGCGAACGCCAGCACGGTGCTCACCTTCGCGGGAACCGCGCCGGTGGACGGCTTCGGCGTCGTGGTGGTCGGCGACGGCGTGGCCGGCGGGGTGGTGGTGGACGGGGCGGGGGCCGTGGGTGCTTTGCCACCCGCCGGCACCTTCAGCTGCATCCCCGGGTAGATGATGCTGCTGACCGTCATCTGGTTCGTGGTGAGCAGCGAGCTCAGCTTCACGCCGAGCTTCTGGGCGATGCCGCTCAGCGAGTCGTTGCGCACCACGGTGTACGTGCCCGGCTTGGAGGCCGGCGTGGTGGTGCTGGTGGTGGGTGCCGGTGCGGTGGGCAGCACGCCACCCTTCGGCACCGCCAACTGCATCCCCGGCCAGATGAGGCTGTTGAGCGACAGCTTGTTCGCGGTGAGCAGCGCCGTCGTCGACACCTTGAGCTTGGCGGCGATGCCGGTGAGGTAGTCGCCCGCCACCACGGTGTACGTGCTGGCGGCGGTGGGCTTCGGTGCTGCGGCGGTCGTCTTGGCCGGCACCCCCGCCGTGCTCGTGCCGCGGGAGGGGACCTGCAACTGCATCCCCGGCACGATCAGACTGGTGGTGGTCAGGCCGTTCACCTGGAGCAGATCCTTCAAGCTCACATTGAGCTTCAGGGCGATGCCGGAGAGGTGGTCGCCCGCACGCACCGTGTAGGTGGCACCCGACGTCACCGGGGCGACCGGTGCGGCCATCACCGGATCGAGCGCAGCGCCGGTGGTGAGGCCGATGCCGATGCACGCAACGAGGACGACACGGTGCAAGCGAAGCATGCACTCTCATCGGCTTGTTGAGGGTGAGACTTTACGGTTCCTTGAGGGCGTGGCGCGTCGTGGCTGGTCACGGCCGTGAAAAATTGTCCAGTAGTGTTGCGATCGTGAGTCGACCGAACCGGGGACGGGAGCGTCGCACGGCCATGGGAACGCAACCCCAGGGCTGGCGGACGCTACGAAATTCGTACCGGCCCATCGAACCGCTCCGACCCGACGAGGTCGAGCACGTGCACCGGGCGTCCCTCGCACTGTTGTCGACCACCGGCATGCGGGTGCTCCACGACGGCGCTCGCCGGCGCCTCGCGAACGCCGGGTGCCAGGTCGACGGGCTGATCGTGCGGTTCGACCCCGAGATGATCGAGGAGACCCTGCGGAGCGCGCCGTCGACGTTCACCCTGCAGGCCCGTGACCCTGCGAAGTCCCTGGTCATCGGTGGCGACCACGTGGTGTTCACCTCGGTCGGCGGGCCGGCCTTCGCCTCCGACCTGCAACGGGGTCGACGCCCCGGCACCCACCACGAGCAGGCCGAGTTCCTGAAGGTGGTGCAACAGCTCGACATCGTGCACCAGGAGGGTGGGGGACCGTTCGAGGCGATGGATCTGCCGCCCGAGACACGCCATCTCGACCTCTACCTGTCACTCATCCGGCTGCTCGACAAGAACTGGCAGGGCGTGGCACTGGGCCGCGAACGGGCCCACGACTGCATCGAGATGGCCGCCATCGCGCTCGGCACCGATCGGGAGGGGCTGGCGGCGAACCCGGCGCTGCTCACCATCATCAACACCAACACTCCGCTCACGCTCGACATCCCGATGGCGGAGGGCCTGATCGAGCTCGCCGAGGCAGGCCAGGCCATCTGTGTCACCCCGTTCACGCTGGCGGGCGCGATGGCACCGGCCACCCTTGCAGGAGCGCTGGTGCTGCAGAACGCCGAGGTGCTCGCCACCGCCACACTGGTGCAGCTGGTGCGGCCGGGCGCACCCGTGGTGTACGGCTCGTTCACCTCCAACGTCGACATGCGCAGTGGATCGCCGGCGTTCGGGACACCCGAGTACACCAAGGCGGCCCAGGCCAGCGGGCAGCTCGCTCGACGCTACGGGCTGCCGTTCCGCTCGTCGAACACCACCGCGTCGAACGTGGTCGACGCCCAGGCGGTGTACGAGAGCGCCATGTCGCTGTGGGGTGCCGTGATGGGTGGCGCCAACCTGGTGAACCATGCAGCCGGCTGGTTGGAGGGTGGCCTCACCGGCTCGTTCGAGAAATTGGTGATCGACGCCGAGATGCTGCAGATGGTGGGGGAATGGCTGCAGCCGATCGAGATCTCCGACGATGCGATCGGCCTCGATGCCATCGCCGAGGTGGGCCACGGCGGCCACTTCTTCGGTTCCCCGCCCACGATGCAGCGCTACGAGCACGCGTTCTACTCGCCGCTGGTGAGCGACTGGCGGAACTTCGAGACCTGGTCGGAGACCGGCAGCGACGACGCCACCACCAGGGCGAACCGCATCTGGCGACGGTTGCTCGACGAGTACGAGCAACCCGCCCTCGACCCGGCCATCGACGACGCGCTCGTCGAGTACGTGGCACATCGCAAGGAAGCGCTCGGCTGAGTCAGCAGCCTGCCGTCTTCCTCAGGATGGGGTACGGGTTCACGGCCTTCCCGCCACCTGGATGCACCTCGAAGTGCAGGTGCACCACCGTGGTGAGCCCGGTCTTCCCGGCGTAGCCGATCACGTCGCCGGCCCGCACCGGGACGCCGAGTCCGATGCCCTTGGCGAACCCGTCGAGGTGACCGTAGAAGTACTTCGTGCCGTCCTTGGCGGTGAGCCAGAACTGGTTGCCGCCTCGAGACCCCGGGTGGTCGGTGCGCAATCGGGTGATGCGACCATCGGCCACGGCGTACACGGGCGTTCCGCGTGCGGCGAAGATGTCGGTGCCCTCGTGGCGTCGGCCGCCCGAGCGCGGCGCGCCCCAGGTGTCCCAGAAGTTGCAGGTGGTGGGCAGCGGAAAGGCCGCAAGGGGTACCACGGTGGGGGCTGCGCCTGCTGCCTCGGTGAGCGCGTCGGCCGTGGCCTGGTCGAGCAGGCCGGTCACCTTCAGACCCATCCAGCGTTGGAACAGTGCGACCGACTGCTTCGTGGCGCTGCCGTACACGCCGTCGGCACCACCGGCAGGGCGAGCGCCGACCGCGATGAGCTGACGCTGCAGCGCCGTGACGGCCGGACCGCTGCTGCCCACCGAAGGAAGACCGGATGACGGTGCCGAAGGCGCCGGAGTCGCGGCCGGTGCCGCGAGCACCGCCGCCGTCCAGGCGTCGACGGTGCCGGTGGCGGGCAGCTGACGGGCCACCTGGAACGAGCGGACCGCCGTCGCCGTGGCCGGGCCGTACAGGCCGTCGGCGCCACCCGGCACCCGGATGCCGGCGGCGAGCAGGCGCTGCTGCAGCTGCTGCACGGCGGTGCCGGAGGCCCCGGGGGCGAGCTGGGGCTTCGCGGCCACGAGCCCGAGTGCGGTGGCGGTGGCGAGGTCGACGGTGCCGGTGGCCGGCAGGCCCTTGGCCTGCTGGAACATCGAGACGGCCCCGGCCGTCCCCTTGCCGTAGAAGCCGTCGGCACCGCCCGGCACCCGGATGCCGGCCTTCATCAGCAGCTCCTGGAGGCGTCGCACCAGTTCGGAGTACTCGCCACGCTGGGGCAGGGTGACCGCGTCGGCTCGGACGTGCAGCGACGCAGCCGATGCCGCCTGTACCTCGAGTGCAGGTACAGCGATGAGGGTGCTGCACCCGATGATGATCATGCGCCGAAGATGTCTGCCGACGTGAGGCATGTGCTGTCTCCTCGTTCGGCCCGCTGAGTGACCACCGTAGACCCCTTCGCGCAAGAAGTGAAGTCGCTCCCGGAGCGTGCCATGATGCGCATCGACCCGAGCACGGGCGAGGAGAGGGGCGTCACATGGCCGACAAGCGCAGTGCGACCGACGAAGCGAAGCTCGTCGCGATGGTGGAATCGATCTGGGAGCATCGCGACGAACTCGCTCGCATGGCCCAGGAATTGCCGTTGCTGTTGCAGCAGACCGGTGACCAGATGCGCGAAGCCGGGCACAAGGCCCAGCAGGCCAGCACCTACCTGGCGGGCGACGTGCGCGAGTACGCCGGGCACGCCGCCGACATGCTGGAGGCCTCGAAGCACCAGCTCAAGGCGGTGCTCCATGCGCTCGAGAAGGCCGGCGGGATGCTGAAGAACCTCCCGTTCATCGGCGACATGGGCAAGGTGATGGGCGATCAGCTCGGGGCCATCGGCGACGTGGCCGACAACCTCGACGTGGTGGGCCAGAAGGTGCGCAAGCTCGGCGATCGCCTGGGCGACGTGGGCACCGACCTCGAGCAGATGGGCGCCTCGCTCCTCGGCAGCGGCGCCAGCCTGGTGGGCTATGGCGCCCCGGCGAAGCCGACGGCTGCCAAGAAGGCGACCGCGAAGAAGGCCCCTGCGAAGAGGGCCCCGGCGAAGAAGGCCCCTGCGAAGAAGACGGCGGCCACGAAGGCAGCAGTGGGGAAGCGCGCTGCGACCACCACGCCGGCGCTGTCGAGCAGCGCCGCCACGAAGGCGGCCAACACCGTGGCGAAGAAGGCGGCGGGCACGCGTGCCGCCGCAGCGACGGTGCCGACGCCCAAGAGCAAGGCGAAGAAGGCCGAGGGCAAGGCGGGCAAGAAGAAGGGGTCGAAGAAGAAGGGGTGAGAGGCCACCTCGGCATTCTCCGATCGTTCTGACATAACGAGGATTATGGGCGTTCGGGTGAGAGTTCCCGGTCGCGGAGCGGACGTCCGGCCTCGAGCAGCCAATCGACGATCTCGCGCAGCTCGGCGGCCGTCGGCGCCTTCCCCGCAGCCGCGAGGTCTCGCTCGGCGTCGTTCACCGCGCACGCCAGCACGTACAGCTCGTCGTGCAGTGCGTCGAGCGTCGCCTTGGTGACCACCAGTTCGTCCTCGTTGAGCTGCAACTCACGGGCTCGCTGCTGACCCACCCAGTGCCATTGCCGGCAGGCCTGCGAGCAGAATTCCCTCGGGCGGCCCCGCCGTTGCTCGGGCAGCACACGACGGCACCACTTGCACCGCGATCGCCGCACCTGCCCATCATCGTCGACTTTCGTCATGACGAAATAGTAGGTGATCAGCGGTCGGTGAGTGCACCACCCTCGCGCCATGCGGCCTCGGCGCGATCGAGTCGCTCGGTGGCATCGGCCCGCAAGCGATCGGCCACGCCGGCCACGGCGACGTTGGCGAGCGCCAGGGTGCCCACGTGACTGTCGAACGGTCCGCCGCCGGCCGCCGCCACCGTGAAGGTGCGGTCGGCCACCGACGCGAGCGGCGACAACAGGCTGTCGGTGATCGCTGCGATCCAGGACCCGTGTCCCCTCGCGGCGCCTGCGGCCTCCACCACCCACCTGTCATAACGACGCAGGTCGATGGCGACCACCACGTCGCCCGTGCGCAGCTGCGAGATGCTGCGCCGCACGGCCACGTCGTTGCCCTCGATGGCGTGCACGTCGTCGCGCAGGGCGCGCAGCTCCCCCAGCATCTGCTGGGCCACCCCCCAGGAGGCGTCGCCCGACAGCACGTGCACCCTCCGGCTGCTGTCGGCCAGGTGTGCCACCAGATCGTCGAGAGCGGCGGCATCGAGTGAGCGCAACGTGGTGGCCACGTTGTCGAGCTCGAGGTCGACATGGCGACCGATCGCGTCGGAGGCGGCGGGTTCTCGGATGCGCTCGGCGGCTGGTCGCAGCTGCCGGGCCAACGCATGCTGTACCGCCTGTTGCAGGCCGGTGAATCCGTCGTAGCCGAGCTTGGTGGCCAGGCGCACCACCGTGGCTGCGCCCGACGACGAGGTCTCGGCCAGTTCTGCCACCGTGCCGAACGCCACGAGCTGCGGACGAGCGAGCACGACCTCGGCCACTCGACGTTCCGCCGGCGTGAGCTGGGCCCCCGCCTTCCCGATCCGCTCCTCCACTTCCACGGCGGCAGCGTAGCCCTCGTGGCGCGACCCGAACCGTCATTCCATTCTCTGCTATAGTTGGAACGTACATTCCAGTCCGTTCCGGACGTCGCACGAGGGAGCCATCCGCAATGACCACCATCACCGAGCACGTGACGCCCGCCGTCATCGAGTCGCCGGCCTGGCCGTCATTGCCCATCCCCGACACCGCCATCGGCGACGAGCGCTTCGTGCGCGCCGCCGGCCATGCCACCCAACTGCTGCCGTCGGTGGTGCACGATGCACTGGTCGACTTCGCCGACGCGGCCCCGCAGTCGGGCGCGCTGGTACTGCGCGGCGTGCCGGTCGGCTCGCTCCCCCACACCCCCGAATCACCCACGGCCCCCACGGTGAAGGACCACGTGAGCGAGTTCGTGCTCCTCACGGTGGCTCGTCGGCTCGGCCAGCCGGTGGGCTATCAGCCCGAGCACGGTGGCGACCTGGTGCAGAACCTCGTCCCCACCAAGGCCAACGCGCACCGTCAGGTGAGCACCTCGTCGGGTGTCGATCTGATGTTCCACACCGAGGCGGCGTTCCACCCGCACCGGCCGAAGTTCCTGCTGCTGCTCTGCCTGCGCGGCGATGCGAACGCCGTCACCACGTTGTCGTCCATCTTCGAGGTGCTGCCACTGCTGCCCGAGCGCGTCGTCGAGACGTTGTTCCAGCCCCGCTTCCGCACGGCGGTCGACGAGAGCTACCTGCACGGCCGCAGCAACGTGCTCGGCGCGCCCATGCCGGTGCTGTCGGGCGATCGCGATCGGCCGACGATGGGGTTCGATGCGGACCTGATGGTGGGTATCGACGAGGAAGCCGATGCGGCACTGCGCGCCCTGTCGGCCGTCGTCGAGCAGCACCACACGGGTCTCGCACTGGAGGCCGGCGATCTGCTCATCGTCGACAACGACGTGGCGGTGCACGGCCGCTCGTCGTACACGCCGCGTTGGGACGGCTTCGATCGGTGGATCCAGCGGTCGATGGCCGTCACCGATCTCGCACCGAGCGCCGGCGAGCGCAACGGTCGCGTCATCGTCACCCACTTCGGTGCCTGAGTCGTCCCGTTAGGGTGCAGGGGTGATCGACTTCTTCGCCCGATGCTGGCTCCGGTTGTGGCGCTGGCGCACCGTCTCGGGCGACGGGCCGCTCCCCGACCGCTGCGTGGTGATCGCCGCGCCGCACACCACGAACTGGGACTTCCCCATCACGTTGGCGATGGCCCGAGTGTCGGGTGTGCGCATCTCGTGGCTGGGCAAGGACTCACTGTTCAAGGGCCCGATGGGCCCGGTGATGCGCTCGCTCGGCGGCGTGGCCGTCGACCGCAGCGCCCCCGGCGGCATGGTGGCGGCGTTGGCGAACGAACTACGCACCCGTGACGAACTGCGGCTGGTGGTGCCCGCGGAGGGCACCCGCTCGCGCACCGACTACTGGAAGTCGGGCTTCTACCGCATCGCCGAGCAGGCGCAGGTGCCCATCGTGCTGGCGTACGTCGATCGATCGACGCGCAGCGGCGGGTTCGGCCCGGCCATCGAGGTCACGGGCGACGTGCGCGCCGACATGGACCGCATTCGAGCCTTCTACGAGGGCAAGACCGGCTTGAAGGCCGACCGCTTCGGGCCGATCCGCCTCCGCGAGGAAGAGGCCTGACCCGGGTCAGGCGCCTCCCAACGCGAGCCACTCGTCGGCGACCGCCCGCTCGCCCTCGATCAACAGCTCGCCGCACGGTCGGCCCCACAGCCGCAGCAGCATCGTCTCGGCAGTGGACTCCACGCACACGTCGACGTCGGCGTCGGCCGGCAGGAGCAACGGGAACCCCGATGAGCCGTCGACACACCACCGCCCGCCGGTGTCGAGCGACACCACGCCGATGCGGGTGCGCGGTGTGCTGCGACCTTCACGGATGAGCATCCGCGGCAGCATCACGGTCCAGTACTCGTCGATGCCGTCGTGGGCGAACGGCGCCTCGATCACCGCCGGCCGGCCGATCGCGTGCTCGGCATCCCACCGGTGCACGAGCGCCTCCTGCCCCTGTCGACGCCGCCACAGCCCGGCCACCTTCGGCTCCACCGGAAACGGATGCCAGGTGGGTGCGTCGGCGTCGAGCGCTGCGAGCGCGTCGAGGAGTGCGTCGCCACCCTCCCGGACGTAGCCGGCGATGAACGCCATGTCGCCGTCGGGGTCGCTCGGCAGCTGCTCGGGGGTCGGTGCCACGCCGAGTTCGAGTGCTGCCAGCACCCAGCGGTGGACACCGGCCAGATGAAGCCCCAACCGGCGAAGGTTCCAACCGGGACAACCCGCGATCGGCGCGTCGGCAGGGCCGTACTCGACGGCGTCGACGAACCGGTCGAGATCGAGTCGGAGCTGCGCGAGGTGATCGAGGTCATCGAGGCCCATGGTGCGCGACCCTACGCCCGGCAGAATGGACGGATGCCGCCGATTTCCTCGCCCATGCCCCCTGCGCCCGACTGCGCGTTCGCCAGCGACAACGCGGCCGGCGCGCATCCTGCCGTCATGGCTGCGGTGATGGAGGCCAACGCCGGTCATGCGCTCGCCTACGGCAGCGACCGCTGGACCGAGGAGGCCACCGCACGCCTGCGCGACCTGTTCGGCGGGCAGGCGCAGGCCTTCCTGGCGTTCAATGGCACCGGTGCGAACGTGATGGCGCTGGCCACGATGGTGCAGCCGGCCGACTGCGTGGTCTGCAGCAGCTGGGCGCACATCGCGGTCGACGAGACCGGCGCACCCGAGCGTGCACTGGGCGCGAAGCTGCTCACCCAGCCCACCGACGACGCCAAGCTGCGGCCCGAACAACTGCGAGGGCTGGCACACCTGCAGGGCGTGCAGCATCACGCGCAGCCCGGAGTGGTGAGCATCACACAGAGCACCGAGCTCGGCACGTTGTACACGCCCGACGAGATCGCCGCGCTGTGCGACACCGCGCACTCGATGGGCATGTTGGTGCACCTCGATGGCGCGCGCATCGCCAATGCCACGGCGGCGCTGGGTGGCACCGTGGCGGCGCTGCGGTCGTTCACGGTCGATGCGGGTGTCGACGTGGTGAGCTTCGGCGGCACGAAGCCCGGCGCGCTCGCCGCCGAGGCCGTGGTGTACCTGAACCCGGCACTTGCCAAGCGAGCGATCTACGTGCGCAAACAGGTGAACCAGCTGCCGTCGAAGATGCGGTTCGTCGCTGCACAGTTCAACGCCCTGCTCACCGACGATCTGTGGATCCGCCTCGCGCAGCAGTCGAACCGCATGGCGACGCTGCTGTACGAGCGCACGTGCGACATCCCCGGGGTGCAGTACGACGGCCCGCCGGCCGTGAACAGTCTGTTCCCGTGCCTGCCCGCCGAGGTCATCGAGCCGTTGCGCGACTGGTGCTTCTTCTGGGACTGGGACGTGCCTCGCCAGCAGGTGCGTTGGATGACGGCGTGGGACACCACCGAGGCCGACATCGAGCGCTTCGTGGCTGGGGTCCGGCACCTGCTCGCGTGACGGGCGTGTGAACGCTCGGCGCGAAATCGCAGGTCAAGTGCTATCGACAGCGGCACCACTTTCGTCGTAGAGTAGGCGCTACTTGCTGACAGCAAGTATTTCGCAGGCCTGACGGACGAGGGGGTTCCATGGCAGCGGTCGATGTGGTTTTTCATCGCTCGTTCACCGACGATCGTTGGATGAATGCTGCGGCCTGTAAGGGCCTCACGCATCTGTTCTTCCCGCCGCCGGCCGAGCGGCCGCAGGCCCGCGATCGGCGCGAGGCCACGGCCAAGGCCGTGTGCGGATCGTGCACCGTGAACAGCACCTGCCGCGAGTTCGCCCGCACGAACCACGAGTACGGGTTCTGGGGCGGCGAGAGCGAGGACGAACGGCACGCCGCCGGGTTCCGCCTCATCGCACCCATCGGCGTGCGCGCCCGCAACGTCGGCTAGTCCAACGCCGACTCGCCCGTCGGTGCGCCTACGATCCCACCCGTGACCGAGTCGTACGCGCACCGCACCGCCATCGCCGCGGCGTGGGCTGCCTACGGCGATCCGCGCACCATCGTCCGCGTCGACGAGGTCAGCGCCGACGTCTCCACGAACCGCGTGTACCGGTTGCATCTCGACGACGGCTTCACCGTGGTCGGCAAGGTGTCGTCGTACGGTTCGTACTTCCTGTTCTACGAGGACCACGACCGCCTCAGCCGCTGTGCCGACCTGCTGCACTCCACCCGCTTCTCGGGCATGCTCGCCGACATCTGGCGCAAGGACGGCCGACTGTTCACCTGGTACGACCAGCACATGTGGGCGGTCTTCTACGACGACGTACCGCGCCGCGACGCGCTCCCCCGCGTGCTGTCCGTGTCGCAGGTGCGCAACCTGGCCTCGGAGATCGCCGAGTTCCATCTCGCCTGCACCGACATCGCACCGCGCATCCCGGCCGGCTCGAAGACCATCAAGAGTGACGCGATCCATCTGCTCGATCTGCTCGAGAGCCCGTTCGCGCCGCGCAACTTCGACCTGCCACCCGAGAGCATCGGTGTGCTGTGGAAGCACACGCACCGGTTCCTCGAGCAGCTCGTCGCGGTCGGCTACGACGAATGGCCGAAGATCCCGGTGCTCATCGACTGGAACCTCGGCAACTTCTCCGTCGCCACCCGCGACGACGGATCGTTCCGCCTGTTCAGCCGCTGGGACTACGACTGGTTCCGCATCGAACCGCGTCTGCTCGACTTCTACTTCCTCTCCCGCGTGTCGTCGAAGACCGGTGACCGCACCCGCTTCACCTATGGGCCGCACACCCTCGTCGAGCCGACGTTCCTGGAGTTCCTGAAGGCGTACCGGTCGGTGTTCCCGATGAGCGACGAGGAAGTGATGTTCCTCCCGGAGGTGTACCGGTTCTTCATCCTCAACTACGTCGTGCGCGAGGGCGCAAGGTTCTTCCGCCCCGATCTGTGCACGAAGTTCCGCAGCGATGCGGTACGCACCTACCTGCCGGCACTCGACCGGCTCGACACCAGTCCGCTGCGCAGTACCACGCCGTGAGCACCTGGCCCGTCACCGATGCGCCTGCGCGCGTGCAGGCGGTGCACGGCGTGGCGTTCGTGGCACTCTCGCCCGCCCTCGTCGAGCCCGACTTCGATGCGGTGATGCGCGACATCCCGATGTTGCGCGCCTGGAGCGGGCAGGACTGGCCGACGCCCGACTTCACGATCGAGGAGAACCTCGTCGATCTGGCCCGGCACGATCGCGAGCAACAGGAAGGTGTGGCGCTCACCTACAGTCTGCTGCTCGATGGCACGGTGCAGGGATGCATCTACGTGCACCCGTGGGCGTCGTCGCTCACGACCCGCGAGGTCACACCCGTTCCACCCTTTCCGTGTGACGAGCGCGACGCCGTGGTGCGCGGTTGGGCGCACGGCCGGTCGGCCGAACAATTGGTGGAGGCTGCGTTCGCGTTGCTCCGCACTCCCCCGCTCTCGTTCGGCCGACTGTGGTGGCAGACCAACCTGTGCTGCCCCGCACAACTGGAGGCGTGCGAGCGGCTGGGCCTCACGGAGCGCCACGAGTACGTGGGCCCCACTGGCACGTGGGTCATGTGCGCCGTGCCAGAGTGAGCGAGTGGACTACACGCAGATCTCCGTCTCCCGCGACGACGCCATCGCCGTCATCACGCTGAACCGTCCCGACAAGCTGAACGCGTGGACGCCGCGCATGGCCGAGGAGCAGGTGCACGCCATCCAGGCAGCGAACGACGACCCGTCCATCGGCGCGGTGGTGATGACCGGCGCCGGCCGCGGCGTCTGCGCCGGTGCCGACATGGAGGCCACGTTCCAGACCCGCATCTCGGGCAGCGACCCCGGGAACGACACCGCCGGCGGTGTGGGCGGCATGCCGAAGGGTCTCGACTGGGTTTCGTTCCTGCGCACCAGCAAGCCCATCGTGTGCGCCGTGAACGGCGCGGCGGTCGGCATCGGCACCACGATGTGCCTGCCCGCGGATCAGATCGTCGCCAGCACGAACGCCAAGTTCGGCATGTTCTTCATCAAGATGGGCCTCGTGCCCGAGTTGGCGAGCACCGTACTGTTGACCGCCCGCGTCGGGTTCGGCATGGCGAACGACCTCTGTCTGTCGGGTCGTCTCGTCGGTGGCGCGGAGGCCCACGCCATCGGTCTCGCCGACCGCCTCACCGAGCCGGAGGCCCTGCTGGAGACCGCGCTCGACGTGGCGCGCAGCTACGCAGCGAACCCCGATCGTCAGCTGCGGATGACGAAGCAGCTGCTCACCGACAACATGGGCGAGACCGACCTGTGGGCTGCGCAGCAGCGCGAGATGGTGATGCTGTCCGAGTGCTGGACGACGCCCGAGCACAAGGAGGCCGTCGCCGCGTTCCTGGAGAAGCGTCCGCCGGTGTTCCGTCCGGGTGCGGAGGGCTGATCGTGCTCGACGTGTGCGTGGTGGGCAGCGCCAATCTCGATCTCGTCGCCACGGTGGAACGGCTGCCCGGACCCGGCGAGACCGTCCCCGGCGGTTCCTATGCCGAGTACCCCGGCGGGAAGGGGCTCAACCAGGTGGTCGCCGCCGCCCGTGCCGGAGCGACGACGGCCTTCGTGGGTGCCGTGGGGCACGACACCGCCGGTGAGATGTTGCTCGGCGTGCTGCACGACGACGCCATCGACACGCGCCACGTGCACGCCGTGAGCGAGCCGACGGGACGCGCGCTCATCTTCGTGTCGGCCGAGGGCGAGAACTCCATCGTCGTCGTGGCGGGGGCGAACGACACCGTGCGCGCCGACCAGGTGCCGGCAGCGAGGGTGTACCTCGCACAACTCGAGGTGCCGGTCGATGCCATCGAACGCGCCTTCACCGCCGCACGCGCCGCCGGTGCCATCACCGTGCTGAACCCTGCGCCGGTGAAGCCGGTACCCGAGTCGGTGTTGGCGTTGTGCGACATCCTCACGCCGAACGAGCACGAGGTGGAGTTGTTGGGCGGCGTCGAACGACTGTTGGCGCTGGGCGCCCGAGCGGTCATCGTCACCCAGGGCTCGCGCGGCGCCACGTTGCACACCGTGGACGGCGCGACGCATGTCGAGCCGTTCGCCGTCACGCCGGTCGACACCACCGGTGCCGGCGACTGCTTCTCGGGCTCGTTGTGCGCACGCCTTGCTGCAGGCGACGACCTGCCCACCGCGATGCGGTTCGCCGCTGCGGCCGCGGCATTGTCGACCACCGTGCCCGGCGCGGTGCCGTCGATGCCGTACCGGTCGGCGATCGATCGCTTCCTCAGCGGAGTGTGACCGCGGCCCAGCCGTCGAGGATGTCGGTGTGCACCGGCTCGAGCGGCGCGAGCGCATCGAGCACGTGCTGATGCGTCTCGGCCAGGATGCCGCTCACCACCAGCGTGCCGCCGGGAGCGAGCACGCGGCGCAGGTGCGGCGCCAGCGCCACCAGTGCCGGGGCGAGAATGTTCGCGAGGACCAGCTCGAACTCACCCTCCACGTCCTCCAGCGGCGTCGTGCTGACGTCGACGGTGACGCCGTTGGCCCGAGCGTTCTCCAGCGTCACGGGCACTGCGGCCGGTGCGATGTCGATGCCCACGGCCGACGCCGCGCCGAACACCATCGCACCGATGGCCAGCACGCCCGACCCGCAACCGACGTCGAGCACTCGGGTGTGGGGCTGCACCCAGCGCCGTGCGGCCACCAGCGTGAGCCGCGTGGTGGGATGGTCGCCCATGCCGAACGTGGAGCCGGGCTCGATGACCAGCACCGTGGCCCCGTCCCGCGGTGGGGCGAACGCCACCCATGCGGGCTGCACCACCAGGTCGTGATCGACGTTGATCGGATCGGCGAACTGCCGCCACGTGTCGGCAACGGCGGCGTCGACCTCCTCGAAGCGCGATGGCCAGGGAAGGTCGGGCTCGCCCGCGTCGTCGCCGAGCGACGTCCACAGCTCGACCGTGTCCTCGTCGAGCGGTCGTTCCTCGACCGCCACCACACCGAGGCCCCACAGCGCGTCGGAGGCGAGCTCGACCTCGTGTGCCGCGACCGTGAGCACGAACTGGCGCATCAGCCGATGCGCCGCAGCTCGGTGGGATACGTGCGTGCCCGCTGCACGTAGGCGGCCGCTGCCTGGGCGATGAGCGCCGCGTTGGCCCGCCCCTCCTTGATGACCGCCGGCGAACCCACCGCCAGCGCGCCGGCGGGCACGACCGTGTCGTTGAGCACCACCGAGTTGGCCGCCACGATGGCCCCGGTGTGCACCTGCACCCGGTGCAGCACGATGCTGCCGTTGCCGATGAGGCAACCGTCGTGCACCGTGCAGCCCTCGAGGTGCACGATGTGGCCGATGGTGCAGCCCTCCCCCACGATGGTGGGCCACAGCGGCGTGGTGTGCAGCACCGAGTTGTCCTGGATGCTCGTGCGGGCACCGATGCGGATGTGTCCTTCGTCGCCACGCAGCACGGCACCGGGCCAGATGCTGGCCAGTTCGCCGATCGCCACGTCACCGATGACGACGGCATCGGGATGCACGAAGGCATCGGGATGGATGGAGGGTTCCTTGTCACCGAGGGCGTAGATGGGCACGTGGCGAGGGTAGCGAGCGAATCGGCAGTGGAGCGAAGCCCCCTCCACCCGGTACCGTGTTGGCCCATGTCCCGACGGATCGAAATCGAGCTCACCAGCACGCGCCCCGATGGCACGTGGACCTGGCGTGCCGCAGGTGCCCAGAAACCCAAGGGTGTGCTCGACGGCACGCTCCTCCCGGCGGGTGCCGCCGTCGGGATGGTGCTGAAGGCCGATGCGGAGGCCGACTTCGACGGGATGACCATCGTGGCCGTACAGGCCACCAAGGAGAAGGCCGGCAAGACCGGTCTGCTCGAGCTGATCCCCAGCGACAAGCCGTTCGAGGCCGTCACCCAGCAGCTGGCCCGCAAGGAGCGAGGCGACCGCGGTGACCGACGCGATCGCGGCGACCGCGGCGATCGTCGTGACCGCGGCGACCGTCCCGACCGCCCGCGTGGCGACCGCCCGCCCCGTGGCGACGGCGACCGTGCACCCCGTGGCGACCGTCCGCCCCGTGGCGACGGCGAGCGGGGTCCGCGTCCGGATCGTGGCCCGCGTCCCGATCGCAAGCCGCGCTTCCAGGCGCCGCCCGAGCTGCCGCAGCGCCCGAAGGCGAAGCGTCTCAAGCCCGGCCGAGCCCACCGCAACGCCGTGTTGGCCGAGCTGCCCGAGGCGCAGCGCGCCGTGGCCGAGCGTGCGCTTGCCGGCGGCATCCCCGCCGTGCGCGCCGCCGTGAACGAGCAGAACCAGCGTCTGCGCGCCGAGGGGAAGGAAGAGATTCCCGCGGCGGGCCTGCTGGCCATCGCCGAGCAGTTGCTGCCGAAGCTGCGCGTCGCCGAATGGCTCGACCGCGCCGATGCTGCGAAGGCCGACCTCGAGGAGCTCGATCTGCGTGATCTGCGCAGCGTCGTGGCCGCCGCCGAGGACCCCATGGTCGCCCGCGACGAGACCACCCGCGACCTCGCCACCGAGCTGAAGGAAGCGCTCGTGGTGAAGCAGGAGAAGGAACTCACGCTGTGGTTCGGCGACATCGACGCCGCCATCGGCGTGGGCCGTGTGGTGCGTGCACTGAAGCTGTCGTCGCAGCCGCCCAAGGCCGGTGTGCGCTTCCCGGCGGAGCTGGCTGCGAAGCTGGCCGAGGCCGCCACGGCCAACCTCACCGCCGACGCACTCCCCGACCGCTGGGTCGCCGTGCTCGAGGCCGTGGCGTTCAGCCCGGTGCGTGCGCAGGTCACGCCCGCTGCGGCGCCCACGCAGACCAACGACGAGCTGCTCGCCACGGTGAAGCGCCTCGGTTCGTTGTTGCCGCAGGTGGCGGCGCTGTTCGGCATCACCGTCGACCCGAAGGCCGCGCCGGCCAAGCCGCTGCGTCCCACCAAGCCGGCCCCGACGAAGAAGGCCGCCCCCAAGCCGCCTGCTGCGCCCAAGGCTGCGCCCGCGGTGGCGCCCGCCCCGGTCGAGGAGGCTGCTGCCCCGGCCGCCGAGGAAGCCCCGGCTCCGGTCGTCGAGGTCGCGGCTGCCGAGGAGGCCGCCCCGGCTCCGGTCGTCGACGAGGCACCTGCGGTCGAGGACGCCCCCGTGGCCGACGAGCCGGTGGCCGAGGCCCCGGTCGACGAGTCCGCCGCTGACTGACCCTCACGGTTCTTCCGGCGCGACGGCGCGCCACTACCGTCGGCACCATGTCCGACATCGTGAAGTACGAGACCCAGGGCCGCATCGCGGTCATCACGCTCAACCGCCCCGAGGCGCGCAACGCCGTCAACGGTGACGTCGCCAACGCCATGGAGGCGGCCATCGATCAGATGGAGGCCGATCCCGACATCTGGGTGGGCATCATCACTGCGAACACCGAGGGTCAGGAGAAGCCGGTGTTCTGCGCCGGCGCCGACCTGAAGGCCATCAACTCCGGCCAGGGCGGCAGCCTCGGCACGAAGAAGGGCGGCTTCGCCGGGTTCGTGTACCGCGATCGCAAGAAGCCCGTCATCGTGGCGGTCGACGGTCTTGCCACCGCGGGCGGTTGCGAGATCGTGCTCGCCGCCGACCTGGTGGTGTGCACCACCCGTTCGTCGTTCGGTCTCGCCGAGGTGAAGCGCAATCTCATCGCCGGTGCCGGCGGTCTGTTCCGGCTGCCGCGTGCCATCGGCCAGGCAGCGGCCATGGAAGCCATTCTCACGGGCGATCCCATCCCCGGTGAGCGTGCGTACCACCTCGGCCTCGTGAGCCGTCTCGTCGAGCCTGGCAAGGCACTCGAGGAGGCCCTGGAGCTGGCCGGCAAGATCTGCACCAGCGCACCGTTGGCCGTGTGGGCCAGCCGCAAGGTGGTGCTGGCGTCGGCCTACGCCGACGATCAGACGCTCATCGACATGACCAACGCCGAGTTCGCCGGCATCATGGCCAGCGAGGACACCAAGGAAGGCCTGACGGCGTTCATCGAGAAGCGCCCGCCGAACTGGCAGGGCAAGTAGTCACAACGGGACGCTGACCACGATCTTGCGGGCCTTGATGCCCGCTCGTTCGTAGAGATTTTTCGTCTCACGGTCGCCGGGCAGCGCCGTGCCCTCCAGCACGGTGCACCCGGCGGCCCTGGCCGCCTCGAGTGCGGCCGCCAGCAGTGCGTCGCCGAGGCCCAGTTCGCGTGCCTCCGGATGGACGAACACCTGGCGGACCCGGGCGGCGGTGCCGTGGTAGATGAGCTCCAGGTAGCCCAGCACCACGTCGTCCAGCGTGCCCACCCAGGCGCGGCCGATGGCCGCCCCCCAGTCGGCGGGCGGCTCCTCGTCGAGGTGAGCCGGCCCGCCGCGCTGGTCGAGCAGCGCAGTGCGGGCCTCGGCCTCCAGCGCCACCACCGCAGGGATGTCGTCGCTGGTCAGGGGGCGTACGGCGTCGTGCACCCCATGGCTCCGATCACGTGAACAGCGGGCACTCGTCGTCGCCCACGGGGCAACCCGGGGCGCTCTGGCGGACCAGCAGGAAACAGCTCGGGCAGAGCTGCTCGTCGGCACGCTTGGGTTGCAGACGATCGGCGGCCTCGCCGCGCTCCTCGGGCTCTTCCTCTTCGCCTTCGTCCTCGTCCTGCTCGGCGACGAGACGATCCTTCAGGATGGTGTCGAGGTCGGCTTCGACGTCGTCGGGGGCGAGCATGTCGTCGTCCTCGTCGTCGTCCTCCGAGGCGACCGACTTGCGCACCGGCCCGCTCGTGTCGTCCTCTTCTTCCTCGTCCTCGGCGACGAGCAGATCGTCGTCGTCACCGAACTCGTCGTCCTCGACGAGGTCGTCGGCAAGTTCGTCCTCGTCGAGATCGGGGTCGATCTCCGGATCGATCTCGGCGTCGTCGTCGACTTCCTCCTCGAACTCCTCGTCGGGTTCGTCGATCTCGATGTCGTCGTCAGCCATGCGCGTTCCTTGTCCCTGCAACCCAGTGAGGCCCGGGATACTAGGCCGGGCATCCCCCCGGCTCGCGCATCGGAGTTGTGACAGCCGTCACTGACCCCGGCGGGCCTCGGCGCGGCGCTCGGATTCGAGCCGTTCCAGCTCGGGGGCCTCGGTGGTGAGATGCGTCATCGCTGCGGCCACGGCCGAGTGACCTGCCTGTTCGGCGATGAGGCGGTGCATCTCGAGCACCACGCGGCGGTACGACGGGTGGCCCTGGGGCGAGGACCGCAGTTCCAGCATGTGCATCGCCTCGCGGGCGTTGAACTGCATCGAGTAGCGCAGCCGGTACGCCATCGACACGGCGTACTGGGCCTGCTGCGGGAATTCGTCCTTCAGTGCATCGAACAGCGACGCCGAACGGGCCATGGCGTCGTCGAACACGTCGGCGACGCCGGCTTCGTCGACCAACTCGGGTCGGGTGTAGCCGTGGTTGGGCGTGAGCGACTGCCAGTCGATGGTGAGCATGCGGTGCCGCTGGAGGTCGCGGAAGGCGCCGTAGTCGGAGAGCACGTCGAACCGGTAGTCGACCCGCTCGAACGCTCGGCCGGGTCGATGACGGCGGTTCTCGCGCTCCCCCACGTACGCCTTGATGAGCGCGAGGCGCTCCGTGGGCCCGAGGGTGCGCACTCGCTCGGCGAGCTGGTGCTCCGGAAGGTGTGCGAGCGGGTAGCAGATGGCCGTGAGCAGTTTGTTCTCGGCGTCGGCGTCGAAGTCGACCAGCGACACCTCGGGAGCCTGCTCCACGGGCGTGTCGCCGAACAGCGACTGCACCAGTTCGGAGGTGTGCTCGCGGGTGTTGCTGAGGTAGCTCGACCAACGGCCGCCGCGCTCGGCGATGTCGACCCGGCGCAGGAAGCTGGGGATCACCTTGCGCAGCTCCTGCAGCATCAGCTCGGCGTACTGGCGGGCCTCGGGCAGCGGATGGGCACGCATGCGCACCAGCAGCGCCTCGAACGCCTGGCCCGAGCCGTAGATGCCCACGTTCGAGAGTGCGGCGGCGGGCAGCACGCCGCGTACGGCGTCGAGCGCCTTCGCGCGGGTGGCCATGCGGTACACGAAGTCGCTGTCGCCGGCATCGCGGGGCACGGTGGCGCGCACGTGGTCGGTGACACGGTTCAGCAGCAGCGTGTAGCTGTCGAACATGCGGTCCATGTCGCCCACGTAGCGGGTGCCGAACCGGCTGGAGAGGATGGCGGGGTCGCGGTAGAACCGGTAGCGACCGCCGAGCCGGGCGTCGTACGCGATGTAGCGCGTGCTCTGCTCGAGGTAGCTCATCAAGCGGCCCCACTCGAGCACCTTGGTGAGGATGTTCGAGGCCTGCTCGCAGGCCAGGTGCACGCCGCCGAGCTGGGCCACCGAGTCGTCGCCGTACTCGAAGAACACCTTCTCGTACAGTTCCTCGGCGCGCTCGAGACCGATGGTGGCGTCGACGGAGGCATCGCCGGCGATGTCGAGGTCGCCCACGAACTCGTCGAGGAACAGGCGGCGCAGGCTCTTCGGACTGCGGCTGTAGCGCGCGAAGAGCGCGCCCTTGACGACTTCGGGCAGGTTCACCAATGCGAACACCGGACCGTCGAGATTGGTGAAGTACCTGCGGAGGATGTCTTCCTCGTCGGGCGTGAATTCCTCAGGGACGTAGACCGTCACAGTGGGTCATCCTACGGGTGGCGCTCCCAGGGATGAGGGATGCCGGATCAGTAGACCACCACGTCACGGGGCCTCTGGTCGAACTCCTCGCGCATCTGTTGACGCAGCGCCTCCGAGGTCCACAGGTCGACCACGGTCATCGCCATCACCTTCGCACCGTCGATGACGGCCTGGTCGCCGGCAGGGCTGCCGGCGTACGAGGCGAAGTCGACACTGTGGATCGGCACGCCGTCGGGAGCGACCTTGATCATCGGGTGGATGGACGGTACGAGGTAGCTGATGTTGCCCATGTCGGTGCTGCCCACCACTCGACGACCGGTGGTCGCCGGGTCGACCACGGTGCGGCCGACGCGGGTGGCGTTGCGCACGTACGACTGCACCATCGCCTGGTTGTTGATCATCTCGGCGTAGCACTCACCCACCCAGGCGTGGTCCATGGTGCAGCCACAGGCGGTGGCCGCGGCCTGGAGGCTGGTGAACACCCGCTCCTTCAGCGGCTGCAGCGAGGCGATGGTGCCGGACCGGATGTACCAGTCCATCGCGGCGTCGGCCGGCACGATGTTGGGCTTGTCACCGGCTTTGGTGAAGATGCCGTGGATGCGCTCGTTCGGGCGGATGTGCTGACGCATCGCCGCAACGTTCATGTAGCCGAGCACGGCGGCGTCGAGGGCGTTGCGGCCCTCCCATGGTGCGGCGGCGGCGTGCGCGGCCTTGCCGTGGTACTCCACCTCGAGCTCCTGGATGGCGATGCAGTCCATCTGGATGAGGTCGGCGTCGGCCGGGTGCACCATCATCGCCGCGTCGATGCCCTCGAACGCGCCGGCGCGTGCCATCTTCACCTTGCCGCCGCCACCCTCCTCGGCCGGCGTGCCCATGATGCGGATGCGACCGCCCGCTTGCTCGGCGATGGCCGCAGCGGCCAGACCGGCGCCGAGGCCGGCCGTGGCGATGACGTTGTGACCGCAGGCGTGACCCACGCCGGGCAACGCGTCGTACTCGCACAGCACCGCGATGGTGGCGCCGGAGCTGCCGGCGGCTGCGTCGAACGCCGTGCCGATGCCGTACGCACTGCGCACCGGGGCGACGCCCTGCTCCTCGAGGAGGTCGGTGAGCAGTTGGTGGGCGTAGTGCTCCTCGTAGTTCAGTTCGGGGTGCGCGTGGATGGCACGACTGGCATGCACGAGCCGTGGCGCCAGAGCATCCACCCGGTCGCACACGGCCTGCTTCAGTGCTTCGACGTCCATTCGGGATTCCCTTCTCAGTGCTCGTCGTGCAGCAGCACGATCTTGCCCAACTGCTCGCCCTGTTCCAGGCGGGCCAGCGCGTCCACGTAGTCCTCGAGCCGGTAGGTGCGGTCGACGTGCACGTCGACGCCGTGCGCCACCAGTGCGGTGACCTCGTCGAACTCCTCGTAGCTGCCCATCGTGCTGCCGATGATCTCGTACTGCTTGAAGAACAGCCGTGGCAGGTTCAGCTCCACCTTCGGGCCGGAGGTACCACCGCAGACCACCAGGCGGCCGCCGGGGTTGAGCGATCGCACCGACTGCTCCCAGGTGGCCGGGCCGACGCTCTCGATCACCACGTCGGCCTCCACCGGCCAGCGGTCGAGTGCGCTGTCGTGCACCTCGTGGGCTCCCATGGCGAGTGCTTCGGTGCGTTTGGCCTCGCTGCGGCTGGTGGCCACCACGCGGCACCCCATGTGCCGGGCGAGCGCGAGGGCCGCGCACGACACGCCGGAGCCGATGCCCACCACCAGGACGGTCTCCCCGGCCTGCACGCGTGCTCGACGCAGCATGCGGTACGCGGTGAGGTAGGCCAGTGGGTAGGCCGCGCACTCGGCCCAGCTGCGACCAGCGGGGCGTGGCCGCACGTTGCGTGCCGGCGCGGTGGCATAGGTGCTGTGGCCGCCCCAGCAGTGCTCGCCGTAGATCTTGAAGCCCGGCCCCATGGGGCTGTTGTTGCCCCAGCGGACGATGTCGTCGACCGGGGACACGCCGGGGTTCACCACCACCTCGTCGCCGACCGCCACGGACGTGACGGCGGCACCGACCTCGTGCACCACACCGGTGACGTCGCAGCCCGGCACGTGCGGGAGCGGCGGCTTCGGCAGTCCCCGCGTGACCCACAGGTCCATGTGGTTCAGTGCGCTGGCCACCACCCGAATGCGTACCTCGTCGGGTGCGAGTTCGGGTGGGTCGATGTGCCCCATCCGGTAGCTCCCTGGCGACTCGTCGAGGATCCACGCCTGCATGCGGACGACCCTAGTGCGGGTCAGGCGTAGAGGGTGAGGGCGTCGGGCAGCACCGTGATGGTGAGGTCGCGGACCTCACCGATGCGCGCGCCGTCGATCCACAACCGCATCGGCCTGGCGAAACGATGGTGCCACTCCCCTGTGCTGCGCACCTCGAGGTGTGGGTGCGGAAGGTGGGTGCCGGTGCGAGCACGAGCCCGGGCCTGGAGTCGAGCTCGTACCGGCATTGCCGCGTCGACGCGCAGCACGTCGACGCGCCCGTCGTTGGGATGTGATCGGGGCGCCACGTCGTACACGCCCAGGAACTGCGCGTTCATCGCCAGCACCACCTCGCCACGCCACCACGAACGCCGCACCACCACGTGCGCGAGCGCCAGGTGCTCTGCACCGTCGGCCGTCACCTGTAGGAGGTCGACCGGGGCCTTCACCAACGTGCCGTTGATGCGACCCGGCGTGCCACCCCCCATCGTGCGCGCCATGTCGCCGCCCTGCACGCCGATCGGCGGGAACGCTCGGCCGGCCTGACGCTGCAGTTCGAGCGACCGGGAGGCGCCGCGGTCGGTGTCGGGCGACTCCAGTCCCTCGGCCGGCACCTCGGCGGGTTCGCCCCACGGCTCACCCTTGCGGATCGTCACCGTCGACCTCCACCGCGCTGGAGTCGGCCACCACACCTCGGAACAACGCGTCGGCCGCCTGCTCCGCCACCTTCCGTGTGGCCTTCGATGGCGCCACGATCGCGAACTGCCGCACGAGGTCGATGAGCTGCTTCATCGTGCGTACGAAGTCGCCGCCCGACAGTTCCTCCTCGGCCACCACTTCGGCGAACCCCTCGCCCGCCGCCCACGCATAGGCGATGGCGACGAACGTGGGGTCGGGCGGACGGTGCACCGACAGACCCGCGCCTTCTTCCACGTCCTGCAGCTCGTAGCTGATGCGGGCGATCGACTGCCACCGGCGCCGCGCCTCGGGCGAGGGATACCACGGCGCGGGCGGCGGCTCTGGGCTGCGGTGCTCGTACACGAACACGCTGGCGAGCGCGGCGAACGTGGGCGCGTCGAGGCCGTCGAGCAAACCCTGCCGCAAGCACTCCACCACCAGCAGGTCGCTCTCGTGGAACGTGCGGGCCAGGATCTCACCGGCGTCGGTGAGCGACCATCCGTCGACGTAGCCCCAGTCCTGCAGCACTGCCAGCACGCGGTCGAAGTCGCGGGCGATCGACTGGCTCCGGCCGCGCACGCGTTGGCGCAACTCGTCGACCTCACGTGCCACCCGTTCAGCCTGGGTGGCGGCCTTCAGGCGGTCGTCGAGCTCGGGATCGTCCTCCACGGGATGCGTG
>SXGS01295450.1_pt1 | contig 25231 bp, 22 predicted proteins | sample 3174681 | NCBI WGS metagenome assembly SXGS01 (sample SAMN11356861, study PRJNA531348) | freshwater metagenome | isolation source: freshwater sample F1-80 | place: China: Fuxian Lake, Yuxi | collected 2017-12-25 | reverse complement strand
GCCGCCCCAGGCGTTCGCCCGGTGCTACGAACCCGATATGCCCCTTCGAGGCTCTCGACGGGGACGATGCCTTCGTTAGCGTCGATCCTCAGAGCCCGGCGGCGTCGAGCACCTCTCGGCACACCAGCAGCGCGGCCTTGAGCCTGCCCTGCGCCTCGGTGGGCTTGAGCGTCCGGATGAGCTTCATCGCCGGCGTCAGCGCGTAGCGACCCCTGAAGGCTTGTATCAAACCGATGGCCTGGTGTGGCTGGATGGCCGGACTGTCCCCCAGCGTCAGGTGCACCGTGTCCACGCCAGCGTCCAGCCTCGGGCAGCGCAGCCGCCGCAGCGCGATCTTGATCGAGATCACGTCCCTGAGCGAGTCCACCTCGGGCGGCGGCGCGCCGAAGCGATCGACCAGCTCGGTGTAGAGGTCGGCCAGCTCCTCCTCCGAGCGCGCCAGCGACAGGCGCTTGTAGAAGAGCAGCCGCAGCGAGATGTCGTGGATGTAGGTGTCCGGCAAGAAGGCCGGGATCGGGATGTTGACCTCTGGCTCGATCTCCCGCTGTACCTCCTCGCCCTTGACCTCGTGGATGGCCTCCTCAAGCAGCTCGGAGTAGAGCTCCAGGCCGACGGAGGCGATGTTGCCGGACTGCTGCGGCCCCAGGATGTTGCCCGCGCCCCGGATCTCCAGATCGTAGGAGGCCACGTGGAAGCCGCTGCCCAGCGCCGTGAAGCGCTCGATGACCTCCAGGCGCTCCTGGGCGATGGCCGTCATCTTCCCCTTGCCCCGGACCATCAGGTAGCAATAGGCCCGCCGCGACGAGCGGCCGATCCGACCCCGCAGCTGGTAGAGCTGCGAGAGGCCGAAGGTGTCGGCCCGATCGATGAGCATCGTGTTGGCGTTGGCGATGTCCAGGCCCGACTCGATGATCGTGGTGCACAGCAGGACGTTGAACTCGCCCTTGACGAAGCGCAGCATGACCTCCTCCAGATCGCCCTCCTTCATCTGGCCGTGGCCGACGCCGATGCGCGCCTCCGGGACGATCTCGCGCAGCGAGGCCGCCACCTCCTGGATGGTCTCGACCCGGTTGTGGACGAAGTAGACCTGCCCGCCGCGGCCAAGCTCCCGCATGATCGCCTCGCGGATCACGTTGTCGCCGTAGCGGGCGATGTGGGTTCGGACGGCCAGTCGCCCCGGCGGCGGCGAGGCGATGATGGACATGTCCCGGATGCCCAGCAGGGACATCTGGAGCGTGCGCGGGATGGGCGTCGCGGACATGGTGACGCAGTCGACCTGGGACTTGAGCGCCTTGAGCTTCTCCTTGTGGCCGACCCCGAAGCGTTGCTCCTCGTCCACGATGAGCAGGCCGAGATCCCGAAACCCGACGTCCTTGGAGAGCAGGCGGTGGGTGCCGATCAGGATGTCGACCTTGCCGACCCTGGTCTCCTCGATGATCTGGGCGATGTCCTTGCGCGACCTGAAGCGGTTGATGGCCTCGACGCGCACGGGGTAGCCTGAAAAACGAGCCCTGAAGGAGGCCAGGTGTTGCTCGCACAGGACGGTCGTGGGCACGAGCACCCCGACCTGCTTGCCGGCCAGCACGGCCAGGAAGGCCGCCCGCATGGCCACCTCGGTCGTGCCGAAGCCCACGTCCCCGCAGATGAGCCGATCGGCGACCGTGGCCCGGCTCATGTCGGCCAGCGTGTCCTCGATGGCGGTGAGCTGATCGGGGGTCTCCTCGAAGGGGAAGGCCGCCTCGAACTCGTTGAAGTAGGCGTCCGGGGGCGGGAACTGGACGCCGGGCAGCGTCTGGCGCCGGGCGTAGAGGGCGATGAGGTCGACGGCGAGCTTCGTCAGCTCGGCCTTGACCTTCTCCTTGATCTTCTCCCAGGCCGCCCCCCCCATCTTGTCCAGCCGGGCGTTCTTGTCCCCGCCGATGAACTTCTGCACGCGCCCGAGCTTGTAGACCGGCAGGTAGAGCTTGTCGCGGCCGGAGTACTCGATGAGGAGGAAGTCGTTGGGCACGCCGCCGACCGTCATCTTGTGCAATCCCGCGTACTTACCGATCCCGAACTCCGTGTGGACGACGAGGTCGCCGGGCGAGAGGTCGCGGAAGGAGGAGATCGAGGCGGTCTCCTGGAAGGTCCGCGTCGAGGCGCGGCGGGTGGCCTTGTGGCCGAAGACCTCGTGGCCCGCGACCAGGGCGGCGCTGATGGCCGGCGAGCGGAAGCCCTCGGAGAGCACGCCGGTCACGACGCCGATCGTCGAGCAGGGCGGGTTGACCCGCATGAGGGGGTCCAGCGGGCTCTGGAGGAGCTCGGCCTTCTGGCCGTAGCTGCCCAGGAGCTGGAGCATGCGCTGGCTCTCGCCGGTGGTCTCGCAGACGAAGGTGATCCTCCCGTAGCGCTCTCGCCAGATCGGCATCATCTCGGCGAGGGCGTGGACGGCGCCCTCGGCGCCTTGCTTCTCCTTGCGGACGCGGACGACGTCGAGGTTGGAGCGGACCTTGAAGCGGATCTCCTGGCTGCCCTCGATGGTGTCGATGAGGAGGGTTTCGAAGCGGATCGTCTGGGGCCTGCTGGCCAGCCAGGCCTTGATCTCGTCGATGGAGAGGTAGAAGGCCTCGGGCTCGAAGGTCAGGCGCTGCTCCTGGCGGCGGCGGGCGTACTCGTCGGCGCGGCTGGTCCAGAGGCGCGCGAGCTGATCGTCGCACTGATCGGGCTCGATGAGCACGGTCAGGGCGTCGTCGGGCAGGAGGTCGAAGACGGCGCCGAGCTGGTCGTAGAAGGCCGGCAGCAGCGTCTCGATGCCGAGGAAGTGGACGCCGGCCTGGATGTCGTCCAGGACGCGGCTGACGGCCTTGCTGGGGACCTCGCAGCGGTCGCCGAGGGCGCGCAGCTTCCCTCGGGCGCAGGCCAAAGTGCGGTCATTGCACAGGATTTCGCGCACGGGGAAGATGAAGGTCTCGCCGAGGGCCTCCTGGGTGCGCTGGCTGGCGGGGTCGAAGGTCTTGATCGAGGTCACCTCGTCGCCCCAGCGCTCGATGCGCACGGGGGTGGGATCGAGGGGGGACCAGATGTCGACGATGTCGCCGCGGATGGCGAAGGTCCCCCGGTCTTCGACGAGGGACACGGCGGAGAAGCCGCAGTCGGTCAGGGATCGGCGCAGGGCGGCGTTGGAGACCTCCTGGCCGACGGCGACGCTGTCGGAGAGCTCGAGCAGGACCTCGGCGGGGACGGTGCGCCGGGCCAGGGCGCTGACGGGCAGGACGATGAGGTCGCCGCCGAGGTCCATGTGGAGGCAGAAGAGCGCGGCCATGCGCTCGAAGGTCAGATCGCGGTCTGGGCTCACGTCGCCGTAGGGCGAGGTGCCGGTGGTGGGGACGGCGAGCACCTCGCGGCCGAAGGGGGTGGCGGCGAAGACGGCGATGTCGCCGGCGAGCTGCTGGGCGTCCTTGAGGGTCGGGACGATGGCGACGATGCGCTGGCCGGTCTTGCGGTGGAGCTGGGTCAGGAGCATGCCCTGGAGGCCGGAGGGGGCCCCGGTCACGCGCAGGGTCTTCGCGCCGGCGTCGAGGGCCGCGACGAGCTCGTCGAGGGGGTAGCCGGCCATCAGCTCCACGTCCCCGAGGCCGTCCCAGGGTCCGTGGATGATCTCGTCGGCGCCGCGCTCCCCGTCCTCGTCGACGGCCAGCGCGCGGCCGGCGGCCGGCTGGGGCGCGGGGGCGTCGAAGGGGCGCGAGATCAGCTCCTCCTGGGAGCCGACCTGGGCGCGCCTCCTGGGGGTCGCGACCTCTTCGGTTTGGGGCGGGGGGTTCTGCTTCATGGTCGGCCTCGATCTGGGGGGTCAAATGGTCAGCTACAATGGCGCAGAGCGCCTGGGGGCGCAAGGGGCGCCCGCGCGGGTGGGGGGCAACTCCCCTTCCTGTCCTCCCCCTCGTTTCACTCCCCCTCCTGTCCTCCCCCGAGGGGCGCTGCCCCCGTTTCACAAGGGGGAGGGACGCTCGCGGTTCGGACACGGCGGATCGGCGGGTCGGCGTTGTTGGGTGGGTGTGCGGTCCTTTCGACGACCGACGGGTTTGCCGAACCGCCCGCCGCCGACGGGTTTGCCGAACCGCCCGCCGCCGACGGGTTTGCCGAACCGCCCGCCGCCGACGGGTTTGCCGGACTCTGATCGGGTCCGGCTGCACGCCGCGGCTACTCTGTTTCGCCCCTGCCGGGGCTCTAAAGTGCTGTCCCGTCTCGGTGAAATCGCAAGGCCAAGGAGGCTTGCAGCTCCGAGGCGCCAGACAACAATCGACCGATTGGCCTTGTCGCTTCGTTGTCCTATCCCCTCCCGCCCCATCGGGGCGGCTCGCTAACTAGAGCCCCGGAGGGGCGAAACAGAGTAGCCGCGGGTGCAGCCGCGACAGCGGCAAACCCGTCGGTCCCCGGAAGGACCGCACGCCCACCCAACAACGCCGACCCATCAGGATCGACGTGTCCGCCCAACAACGCCGACCCGCCGTGATCGACGTGTCCGCCCAACAACGCCGACCCATCATGATCGACGTGCCCACCCAACAACGCCTTTGCGATTGCCTTGTGGGGGAGAGGCGCGGGGGTTTTTCTGGGGCGTGGGGTGTCGTAAGATGGCGCGGCTGCGTCTGGGGCGCGGCGTTTGCGGAGATCCTGTGTTGGATAGAGCGGGTGAGGGGATCGTGTTGTTGCGCGGCGGGTTGAGGGTGTGGGCGGCGGTCTTGGTGGTGGTGTGCGGGCTGCTGGGGGGCTGCGGCGAGGAGGTGGAGGAGGCGGGGAATGCGTCCGATCTTCACGCCGTGGCGAGCGTGCTGGAGATGGAGGGGCCGACGGGGCCGCTGGTGAAGGCTCAGCTGATCATCTTCAAGGTCCAGGGCGGGGTGAAGAGCTTCGTGGAGGACGCCGACGAGGTGACGATGAGCTTCGACGGCCTGGAGTCGCCCACCGGGGTGTTGGAGATGGACTCGCAGCGGGTCCGTCTCAAGGCGCCCGAGGGTGGCGAGGCGATCACGACGACCTTCTACCAGCTCGACAGCGTCCAGGAGCAGCGCCTGGTCTACAAGCCGGGGACCTTCTATCAGGTGACCTTCCGGGTGGACGGGGTGCGGCACAACATGTTCGTGACGACGCCCGAGGCGCAGAACGAGATCAGCAAGGCCAGCGAGGAGGCGATCAACAAGAAGCTGGAGTTGGTGTCGTCCTCGAACTTTGACGCGGGGATCATCCAGGTGGACAGGCTGGTCAGCATGGACACGACCTTCGTGTCGTATCCGTATGACGAGCCCTTCCTGACCTCGGTGCAGGACGTCATCGACACGCTGGGGCAGCTTTCGAAGGAGACGGGGTCGCTGTTGACGGTGCCGCCGGAGGCCTTCAGGCGAGAGGGGACGCACCGGGTGATCTTCGTGGGGCTGTCGGCGGTGGTGGGGGGTTCGGAGAACATCTCTCCGGGTCTGGGGAGCTTCTCGGGGATGTTCGCGGGGCGGTCGGCGCAGTTGGACGTGAACGTGCGCTGAGATCGGCCTTTGTGAGTGGACTGAGCGCGTGTTATAAGCGCAACAGGACGAAGGGTCATTCGGGGTTCTGGTCTCCCGGTGTGCGTTGGAAGGCGTTCCCCGGCGAGAGCGGTCTGGACGGGCGATGCACGAATCACAAGAAGAATCTCTGGTCGGTCGGCGTCTCTTCGGGGAGTACACGATGACGCGCAAGCTGGGGGAGGGCGGCATGGGCGCCGTGTACCTGCTCCAGCACGACAGCATCGACCAGAAGATCGCGGTCAAGGTCTTGCACGGTCGGACAGCGCACCAGGACGAGATGGTCAAGCGCTTCTACCGCGAGGCCAAGTCCATCAGCGCGCTGAACCACCCGAACGTGACGCGCCTGTTCATCTTCGGGAGGTCAGAGGACGGGCTGATCTATCTTGCGATGGAGTTCGTCGACGGGGTCTCGCTGCGGGAGGGCTGCGCGGGCGGCGCGATGGACGAGCTTCGGGCGATCCGGATCATGAAGCAGGTCCTGAGCGCGCTGTCGGAGGCCCATCACACCGGGATCATCCACCGGGATCTGAAGCCTGACAACATCATGTTGACGAAGTACCGGGGGCAGCGGGACTTCGTCAAGGTGCTGGACTTCGGCATCGCCAAGGTCAAGGACAAGAACGTCCCCAACGAGCAGAAGTTGACGCAGGCGGGGGTGGTGTACGGGACGCCGGAGTACCTGTCGCCGGAGCAGGCGCAGGCGCTGGAGCTGGATCAGCGCAGCGACATCTACTCTCTGGGGTGCATCCTCTACGAGATGATCACCGGTCAGGTGCCCTTCAGCGCGGTCACGGCGGTCACGGTGCTGACCATGCACGTCTTCGAGGAGCCGCGGCCGCCCAGCAGCGTGAACAGGGCCTGCTCGCCGGAGATGGAGAAGATCATCTTGCGGGCGATGGCCAAGAAGCGCGAGCAGCGCTACGGCTCGGCCGATGAGTTCTTCGACGCGCTGGTGGTCCGCGAGCGGCAGCTTGATCCGACGGGCAAGGGCGAGGTGGTCCTGCCGGGTGCGGATCTGGTCAAGAGCAGCCAGGTCTTGACGGTGGACGACGTCAAGAAGCAGACGCTGGCCCGGACCCAGGTCTTGAACGCGTCCGCAGGGCGAGAGCAGAGCGCCGGGGGAGCCGTGGCGCCGAGCAAGTCGGCCAACGAGGAGGACAAGCGGGACGCGATGATGCGCAAGATGCTCATCGCCGGGATCATCTTCGCCTTCCTCCTGCTGGTGGTCCTCGTGGTGGGCATCTACATGGTCTGGCTGTATAAGTCGGGCGGCGGGTAGAGGGCCAGGCCGCCCCCCCGCGTCTCTCTTGAATCAATCCTGGAGCAATCGTGGCAGTCCTGTTTGAGTTGCACAATGTGCGCAAGCGCTACGGATCCTTCGAAGCCCTCAAGGGGATCACGGTCTCGGTCGAGGAGGGCACGATGGGCCTCCTTGGGCCCAACGGGGCCGGCAAGTCGACCCTGATCAAGGCGCTGCTGGGGCTGCTGCCCTTTGATGAGGGTCAGGCGACGGTGCTGGGGCATCGGCTGCCCGAGGCGGCGCAGCTGATCCGGCGCGACGTGGGCTACATGCCGGAGAACGACTGCTACCTGCCGAGGATGACGGCGGTGCAGTACGTCACCTTCGCCGGTCGGCTGTGCGGGATGCCTCGGCGGGACGCCTTCCAGCGGGCGCACGAGACGCTGCACTACGTGGGGCTGGGCGAGGCGCGCTACAGGCGGCTGGGGACATTTTCGACGGGGATGAAGCAGCGGGTGAAGCTGGCCCAGGCGCTGGTGCACGGCCCGAAGCTGGTCTTGCTGGACGAGCCGACCAACGGCCTCGACCCCGACGGTCGGGATCAGATGCTGGCGCTGATCATGGACGTGGCCAGGCGGGGCGTCTCGGTGATGCTCTCGACGCACATCCTGTACGACGTGGAGCAGACCTGCGAGCGGGCCATCCTGCTCAACCACGGCGGCCTGGTGCACTACGGCACGATCACGTCGATGAAGGACGACAAGCGCAACAATTACGAGATCAAGGTGCGCGAGGGCGCCGACCGGATGGCGGCGTCGCTCAAGGCGCGGGGTGCGACCATCGAGGAGGATCGAGGCGCGCTGCTGGTGGTGGCGCTGCCCGAGGGGCAGACGACGACCTCGATCCTGCAGGCCGCGGTCGAGGCCAAGGTGCAGATCCGGCACATGGTGCCCTACGATCTGACGCTGGAGACGGCCTTCCTCAACATCATTGGCCAGGAGCGTGAGTCCGAGGCGCAAGCCTCTGCGGCCAAGGAGTCCTAGGACATGGCGATCCGAGATCAGGGTTACACGCCCTACGATGGGGATCTGAGCAAGGGCACGGCCCCCGCGCTGGTGATCGCGACCACGGGGCTGTCGCTCTACTGGGGATACCTGCGCACGAAGCTCTTGTTCATCGTCTTGATGATCATGCCGGTGCTCTTTCTGGTGATCAGCTTCGCCGAGCGGGTCTTTACGAAGATGTTCATGGGGGGGGCGGGGGCCGAGGCGGACAAGATCAACGGCTTCTACGAGTACGCCTTTGGCTACATCGAGATCTGGATGCTGGCGATCCTGCTGGCGGCGGCCGGCTGCGGGGTGGTGGCCGACGACATGCGGCACCGGACCATCCAGCTCTACTTCTCCAAGCCGATCACGCGCCTGGACTACGTGGGGGGCAAGTTCCTGTCGCTGGTGATGCTCGGCGGGCTGGTGACGCTGCTGCCGATGGTGATCATTGGCCTTGTGCGGATGGTCGTCTTCTTGCCCTCGACGAGCTTCAAGGGGGTGGCGGCCAACATCGCCCTGCTGGGGCTCTTCAACGTCATCCTGCTGGTCTTCATGAGCCTCGTGGTCATGGCGCTGAGCTGCCTGACGTCGAGGCGCGGCTACGTGGTGCTGGCCTTCCTGGGGACCATCCTCGTGCCCAGCGTGATCTCGACCATCACGTCGCTGGTGCGCAAGGGCGAGCCGTGGACGGATCTGTTGAGCCTGGTGGGCTCGCTGGCCGTGGGGCTCAAGGTGATGGTGGGCTACGAGGGGGTGCCTCAGCCGGGCGAGCTTCAGGCCGCGGGGCTTCCGGAGTACATGAGCTGGGCGCCGTGGGTGGTCGTCGCGACGGTCGCCCTGGGCGCGTGCGCGATCATCCACTGGCGCACGGGCAAGCTCGAAGGGATCGCATAGGGAGGGGCCGCGAGTGTCTCAAGAGCCTGTCATCAAGGTCATGAACCTGTCGCGCTGGTACGGGCAGGTGATCGGGATCAACGACATCAGCCTGGAGATCCAGCCCGGCGTCACGGGGCTGCTTGGCCCGAACGGGGCCGGCAAGTCCACCCTGATGAAGGTCATGACGGGTCAGCTGCGGCCCTCCAAGGGGGCGGTGCGGATCTTCGGCTACCCGGTGTGGAACAACCCGCTGGTGCTCAACCGCATCGGCCTGTGCCCGGAGCAGGACGCCTTCTACGAGGACATGTCCTCCTTCGCCTTTGTCACCTATCTGGCTCGCCTGCATGGCTTTTTGGTCCACGACGCGGAGAAGGTCGCGACGCGGGCCCTTGAGATCGTCGATCTCAAGTCGCGGATGATGGACCCCATCCGGACCTACTCCAAGGGCATGCGCCAGCGGACGAAGCTGGCCCAGGCCATCGCCCACGACCCGGATGTCCTCTTCCTCGACGAGCCGCTGACGGGCACGGACCCCATCGGGCGGCGGCGGATCATCGACTTGATCCTTGAGCTCAGCGGCCGGGGCAAGACGGTCGTCGTCTCCAGCCACGTGCTCCACGAGGTGGAGTCGATGACCAGCAACATCCTGCTGGTCAACAAGGGCCGCGTGATCGCCGACGGGGACATCTTTCAGATCCGCGAGATGATCGACAACCACCCCCACACCGTCTACATCGACGCGGACGAGCCCAGAGCGCTGGCCCGGCTCCTGGTCGACGCCAAGGACGTCCTGTCGATCCAGTTCGACGGCGGGGGCCTGCTCGTCTCGACCAACGACCCTGCGGCCTGTTACATGCGCATCCCTGCGCTGGCGCTGGAGCACGGCATCGAGATTCGGCGCTTGACCAGCCCCGACAACAACCTCGAGGCCGTCTTCAAGTACCTGACCGAGATGGGCTACCAGCAACGCGCTGGCGCCTGAGCCCACCCACGGAGCACCTCCATGTCCACGGCGACCAAGGCCACACGGCAGATCTCGTTTGGCAGCCTCCTGCAGACGATCTTCATGACCCAGACGCGGACGACCTTGACCTCGCGCAAGGCCATCGCCCTGATCTGCGTCAACCTCCTGCCCATCGTCGGGGCCGTCTTCTACCTGTTGAGCGATGGCAAGAGCGGCCTGGACATCTACAAGGGGCTCGTGGAGTTCGTCGTCTTTACGCTCCTGTTGCCCTTGACCTGCCTCTTCAACGGGGGGCCCGCCGTCGTCGAGGAGATCGAGGGGCGCACGATCACCTACCTCTTCTTGCGGCCGGTCTCCAAGCCCGCGATCTTCCTGGGCAAGATGTTCTCGGCGGTGGTTTCGTCCGTCTTGCTGGTCATCGTGCCGATGATCCCGCTCTTCTTCATCTGCATGGCCGCGGGCGGCAGCGTGGACGAGAGCCTGAAGCTCTTCTTCCAGACGCTCGTCAGCGGCACGGTGGGGTGCGTGGCCTACACGGCCTTCTTCGCGGCCCTCGGCGCGCTCTTCGCCCGCAGCCTCCTGGCCGGGATCCTGTACTGGGCCGTGGTGGAGTGGGGGATGAGCTTCGTGCCGATCCTGGAGTTCGCCACCCTGAAGTTCCACCTGCGCAACGCCGGCAACCTCATCGATGCGGGGCACATGGGCATGCTCGACAAGATGGTCCTGGGCGACAACCCTGTCGTCGTCCCGATCTGGGCCAGCTTCGCCGTCCTGCTCGGGCTGGCGACCCTCGTCACCGCCGTCGGCGCCTGGGTCTTCAACGACAGGCAGTACCTCGTCTGACCTGCCCGCGTCCCCACTTGATCGTCCATCCGACGGACCTGGAGTCCAATGCCTACCAAAAAACATCTTTCGGAGAAGGACTTTACAGATCGCTGCCTCGTGGCTCTGGCGCAGGGCGGCTTCATCGGGGTGAGCCGGGAGGCGCTGACGATCAAGATCAGCCGCAGCGGCTACAAGGGCGTCGTCGAGCTTCGAAACATCTACCAGGCCTACCTGCTGGAGTCGCCCGGCGCCGCCGAGAAGATGCTGCGGGCCTTCGTCAAGGATCTGCAAAGCTCGCTGGCCGAGGCCGACAAGGCCCGCAGCGAGCTCTCCGGCGCGCAGAGCCTGGAGCTGCTGCGCCCCATGCTCAAGCGCGAGTCCGCATCAGGCGAGGGCGAGTTGAAGACCCCCTTTGGCCCTGAGGTCTCGGTGGTCTATGCGGTGGACCTGCCGACCGCGTGGCGCTTCGTCGATCGAGACACCGCCGCCTCGTGGTCGATGAGCCAGGAGGAGATCCACGCCAGAGCGGTGGACAACCTCCTGGAGCAGACGCGGGCGCTGGAGCCTGTCGTGCTCCCGGGATCGCCCTCGATCAGGATGTACCAGACGGGGGACGGGTTCGACGCCGCCCGCGCGCTCATCCTGGATCGCCTCCACCCCGAGGCGCAGGCCTTCACCTTCACGGCGCCGAACCGCGACCAGCTGCTCTACGTGGCGACGGCCACCACGGCGCGGCTGCCGAGGGTCTTCCTGGAGGCGCTGCGCCAGCAGGCCGAGCAGGATTACCACACCCTCGACAACGCCCTGTCGCCGCACCTGTGGCGGTGGCGTCGGGGCGAAGCCAGCCCCAAGATCCTGCGCTGAGGACCGCCCCTGTCCGCCTGGGTTGACGCGCGGGCCGTCGATCACGGGCCCTCGGTCGCGGCGCCGGACTCTTTGGTTGATGACGCCAGGGAGGTGACTAGCTTGGTGGGGCGCGGCGCCCTGACGCTCAGGGTCCTGGCCGCGCGCGGGCTCGGAGCGATGAAGGGGGTGTGATGGAGACTCGATCCAAGTTTGAGAAGTCGGACATCCAGGCCGCCAAGCGCGAGGTCATCAAGCTTGGGCAGGACCAGGGCTACCTGGACGAGGAGACGATCATGGCCTCGCTCCCGGTGGCCTACATGCTGCCCGACGAGATGGAGACCTTCCTGTTCACGCTGGAGATGATGGAGATCGAGGTGCGCCTCAAGGACGGATCGAACTTCGAGCGGGCCGCGCGGCTGCGGATTGTAGGGCGAGAGACGGACTGAGCGGCCCGGAGAGGGAAGAGGGTCAGAGCGACGAAGGCCCCTGGAGGTTGTCTCCAGGGGCCTTCGTCGCTCTGAGCGCTGGCGTCGAGAGGTCGCGCGCTGAGGCGCGCCTCAGCGCAGCTCAGTTGTCGAAGCGCTTCTCGCCAAACCAGCGGCCGGTGAATCGGCTGACGTCCGCGGGGTCATCCGAGAACTGCAGCTGGGAGTTCCAGAGGCAGCGCAGGTTGCCGTGGTCGGGGTGATCGAGGTCGCGGCCCATCTCCTTGAACTTGGGGGTGTGGGAGAGGTTGGGCGGCTCGGGGGCGCCGTACTCGTCGGCCTCGCGCTCGTAGAGGGCGCAGGGCTGGTCGGGCGGGGTGCCGATGGTGAAGTTGTCCGACGAGAGGTTGAGCTGGGTGAGCTGGGCGCGCAGGACATTGCTGACCTCGTCGATGGCGACATCGCAGATGCTCTCGAAGACGTTGGAGTCGAAGAGCTCCGCGCAGACGATGAAGCGCCGCAGCAGGGCGTTGATGGAGTCGATGGTGGAGTCAAAGAGCAGGGGCAGGGCGACCTTCTCGATCAGGTAGGCGACGATCTCGCCGTAGTTGAAGCTGATGGTGTGGTCGTCGACGGCCAGCTCATGGAACCAGATGCGCCCGGTGCTGGGGTCAAAGCGAGGGTTGATGTTGATCGAGCCGTTGAAGATGGCCTCGATGGGGGTCAGCCCCGCGTCGCCGAAGGGGATGAAGGCGTCGCCGCACTCGGGGTTGTCCTGGAACTCCTGCTCGCTGTCGCAGTTGAGGCGCCAGCGGTAGCCGAAGTTGAAGTAGTTGAGCTGGGCGCCGTTGATGATGCCGTTGGGCTGGATGCTGTTGGCGGGGATGATGATGTTGCCTTCGAGGTGGAAGTTGCGGATGACCTCGGAGATGTCGGCGCCCCCGGTCAGGATGTTGCGGACGGTCTCGTTGGCGCCAAAGGCGCTGGCCAGCAGGTCCTCCGCGATGCCTTCGAGGACGGTCTGGATGGAGCCGACGTCAAAGCCGAACTGCTCCTCAAGGAAGTCGACCAGGAGGGCGATGAGGGTGCCCTCGGGATCCCCGAAGAAGTCCAGGATGGGGTTGAGGATGTTCTGGACGTTCTCGGGCAGCGCCTCACCGAGGTTGAAGCGGCTGGTGATGGCCCAGGTCCCGGCGACCTCCGGCAGGATGTCGACCAGCTCGATGACGATGGGCTCGGGGTTCTGGCCGTCGGCGATGGCGGGGCGGCTGTCATTGCAGCCGAAGGAGCCGATGACCTCGACGGTGTCGGACTCGGCGGCGAAGGCCGAGGCCACGGCGGTGTAGCGGGTGCCGTTGTTGAGGTTGGTGAAGGTGAAGTTCATCGGGAAGCCCTGGGCGTCGGGGCGGCGCTTCTCGCTGCGGAAGGCCGTGCCGGGGCGCAGGGGGTTGAAGTTCTCGCACTTGTCGGGCATCTCGAAGAGCGAGACCTTGATGTTGTTGTTGGTGTAGCGCCGACCGCCGGCGTAGTTGACGGTCACGCGGTAGGAGGCGAAGTCCTTGCTCTCGACGTTGACGACGAAGCGGATGGGCTCGACGGCGTCGTCGTTGGCGGCCGAGGCCTCGACCTCGAAGCTGGCCTCTCGCGCCGCGCTCAGGACCTGGACGGCGGCCACGCCGCTGCCGTCGGTCGTGCTCTGGGAGGCGTCCAGGGCCGAGCCCTCGCCGTTGCCGAGCACGGCCCAGTTGATGTTCTGGTTGGCCAGCGGAGCGCCGTCGACGCCGATGTAGCGGATCTTGAGGTCGACGCGCGAGTTGGCCGCCAGCCCGACCGTTCGATCCGAGACGTGCTCAAGGATCGCGTTGCCGGGGACGTTGTTGCCGGGGTTGTTGGCGTTGTTCGCCGGCGTGTTGTTGGTCCCAGGTGCCGCGGGCGCGGCGTCGTCGCCGCAGGCCGCGTTCAGGGCCAGCGCGGCCAGCGCCATCCAAAGCGCCGCGCCGCCCAATCTCAAAGGTCTGGACATGTTCGTTCTCCTTGCGTTGGACTCAAGAAGGGTGGACCCTTCACTCTGCTCATGTTGAGACCGTCATCCTGGGGGCAGATCGCGCCACGTCGCGGTCTTCGGCATGATATCCCTCGGCCGAGGGGCAGTCAAAGCTCAATAGGTGATCGACAAGGTGGCGCCCGTCGGCGCGACGTCGACGCGCACCCTGGACGGTGAGCCCTGGCCGCCAGACGGGGAGGCGGGCGCCCCTGTGTCCTCCGAAGAGACCCAGTTGAGGATGACCCCGGAGAGGATGGCCGCGATCCCGACCCCGAAGAGGACGTTGGCGGTCAGCTGCTTCGTCTCCCCCGAGCTGATCAGCGCCTCGACCGCCGCCTTGTCGCGGGGCTGGGACTGGATTTCGGCCTGGGTGGTGTCGGCCAGCAGCGCGAAGAGCCCGCCCGTCACCATCAGCGCGCCGCCGCCCGCCACCGCGTAGAAGCCGATGTCCCCGCTGAAGAAAGGCTCGCCCTGCGTCTGCTCCTCCTTGCCGATGTCGTCGAGCTTGACCTCGACCTGAGGGGTGATGACCGCGACCGGCTTCGGGATCGTCAAGACCTCGATGACGGCCTCGTCCAGGAAGTCCACGTCGCGGACGCCCTCCAGCACCGAGGGTGCCGCGCGCAGGAACTCGCGCTTGAGCACGTCGTGGAGCGCCACGTCGACGGTGATGAAGCCGCCGTCCTTGATCATCCGCACCACGATCAGCCTGTCGATCGTCGCATCGGCCACCAGGGGGAAGAGGCACGCGGCGTCCTTGCACCGGGTGATCTCCTTCCAGACCTTGTTGCCCACCGCCTTCTGGAGCTCCTTGTCAGTCACCCCCTCGTAGCCGTCGAAGACCGAGACGCGCTCCACCAGGGCCTTCATGAGCGTGTCTTGATCCCGCCGTGACACCTTCGAGGCCTCGACGACGAAGGTCCAGGTCCTCAGCAGCGGCTCCTCGGCCTCGAAGGTGAAGTCGTCCCCCAACGCCTCGCCCGAGATCGCCACCGACGCCGTCATGAACACGGTCAACGCGATAAAGTTGATGATCTTCATGAGGTTTTTCGCCTCCGCCGCAACCAGGGGAAGAGGGGCGCCGCCAGCACCAGCAGCGCCCACGGAGTGCCTCTCGGCGCCGCGGTGGAGCTGCACAGGCAGTCGTCGCCGCGCGGCGCGGGGGTGGCCTCGGGGTCGGCGCCCGGCTCATCCTCGGGCGACTGCCCCGCGTCGGGCTCGCGGTCAGGCTGGACCTCCGGCTCGCTGGCGTCGGGCTCGCCCGCATCCGGCTGGCCCGCGTCCGGCTCCGGGTCGGCCTGCGCGCAAGGGTCCTCGCCGGGGTCGGGCGGCTCCTGGCGGCAGACGAGCAGCGGGTTGTTGACGGTCTGGATGTTGCGGCACGACCAGCCGCAGGGGCAGTCGGCGTTGGTCTCGCAGCCCTCGGTGCAGAAGCCCCCCGAGAAGTTCGGCTCGGTGAAGAGACATCGGCCGCTGCAGAAGAGATCCTGGGCGCTGCAGAAGTCGCCGAAGGTCCCCCGCACCTCGCCGCAGATGTTGACCGTCTGGCCGTGGGCCTCGCTCGTGTAGGGCTCGCAGAGCTCCCGCTCGCGGCAGTCGCCGTCGACCTGGCACTCGTCCTGCGTTGTCCAGTAGACCTCGCAGATGCCGATCTTGTCGTCCCGGCCCAGGGTGCGCTGGCTGCCGTCGGGGAGGTAGGCCGCGAACATGGTGCCAAGGTTGTCGGTGCGCGTGTGGTTGAGCCCCAGGAAGTGGCCGAGCTCATGGGTGATGACGGATAGGGGATCGAGCACCCCGATGTTCTGGATGCCGGCCCCGCCGACTACCCATCGGAAGTCCACGCCGTTGAAGGCGATGTCGATCAGCGGCCGCTCCCGCTCAGGCGTCTCCGGGTTGTCGAAGTTGTAGATGATCGTCGCCCCGGCCGACATCGAGCCGTAGATCCAGCGCTCATCCTCCTCGATCCACTCCAGCACCTGGGTCTCGTTGATCTCGATCAGGGCCTCGGTCCGGCCCTGATAGTCAAAGGCGACCTCGCTGCAGGCCACCCGCTCCCACTCCTCGAAGGACTCAAGGACGATGGCCTCGAGATCGTCGACCGTCAGGTTGTTGATCCCGCTGTTGTGCAGAAAGACGGGGATTGGCCTGAGCTCCTCGGGCCACTGGACGCCGTTGGGGACGAAGGCGCCTGCGCCAGAGGGTGAGGCCGCGACCCCAAGGGCGACGACCGCGGCAGCGACAAGCCTGCGCCTCATCGGCTCCCCTCCGCCCGAGCCTTGATGAAGGCCCTCAGATCCTCGGCGTCGAAGTCGCCCTGCCACTCCCCGCCGGTGCAGACCGGCGCCCCGGTGGCAGACAGGTGCTGGCCGTGGAGATCGCGGCGGAAGACCGCGCGGCCCCCCTGGCGCGTCAGTTCGAAGTGGCCCTGGCCCAGCCCGAGAGGGAGCCAGTAGGTCTTCGAATCGTCGAAGGCGCCTGTCGGCAGCGCCTCCAGGAGCAGCAGGACCGAGGCGCCCGCGCGCAGCGTCGGCATGCCCTCGATCAGGGCCTGCTGGCCTCCGGGGAGCTTGCCGCCGGGGACCCGGACGGTGATCCGATCGGGGCTCGACCCCTTGAGCCGCGCGCTGACCAGGACCTCGTAATCGGTCACGATCCCCGGAGCGCGCGACACCTTGACGGGGGTCGCCGACAGGACGCGGCCCTCGACGATGAGCGGGGAGCCGTCGACCAGCGTCGGGATGCCGGCCAGCTGGACGGTGGTCGCCAGGGCCGCCGCGCCAAAGGCCAGGAGCGCGAAGGCGGCGGCGAGCGCAAAGGTGAGTGGTCTTGACGCCATGCGCATGCGAGGGGTCCTTCGGGGAGGAGAGTCCAGTCACCCCACGTTTCTACCACCCACCCGCCGCGCGCTTCAAGGAAGAGGCTGGCGATCCCCGCCACGACAAGCACGAGGGGAGGCAATACGAGGTCCTCGATTGACCCGATGAGCGCCAGGGGCTAGATTCATCTTCGACTGTCATCGCCCGAAACGATAAATGATCTGGAGCCTTACAATGATACGCGTTGGACTCTCGCCCAGGTTGCTGATCCCTTCAATCGCTCTGGGCTTGTTGTTGATGGGGGCGCCGGCGCTCTCGCAGACGGCGACCTTGCAGAACGACGGCTGGGTGGACAACACCGCGGCGGGCTTCGAGGGCGGCTTCATCACCGGCGAGATCGGCGCCTCGGTCTTCCACGCCGAATCCCAGGACGACTACCCGGTCACGCTCCAGAAGGTGCGCTTCCTCTTCGGCGGCGAGGGCCAGGGGGAGATGTACCCGATGCGGATCAAGGTCTGGAACGACAACGGCGGCGCGGAGCCCGGCGCTCAGGTCTTCGACGAGGAGTTCCAGCTCACCTCCAGCACGATGGCCTTCAACGAGGTCGACCTGAGCCAGGCCGGGCTGGTCTTCACGGGCCCCTTCCGCGTGGGCATCGAGTTCGTCCACGCCGGCTTCCCTGGCCTGGCTCGCGACGACGACGGCGCCAACAACTTCCCCGGCCGCAACCTCATCTACGCCATCGAGCCCATCACCATGACGCCGCTGGGCTGGGTTCAGTCGGCGGCCTTTGGCGTCGCGGGCGACTGGATCATCCGCGCGGACGTCCAGATCTCGGGGGCCAACCCGGAGCCCGAGCCCCAGCCCGAGCCCGAGCCCCAGCCCGAGCCCGAGGGGCAACCTGAGCCCGAGCCCGAGCCCGAAGGGGTGCCCGTCGTGTTGAACATCTCGGCGATCAACCCGACCGAGGGCTTCAACGATCAGGACACCGACGTGACGATCCTGGGCACGGGCTTTGGCCCGACGACGACCTTCCGCGTTGGCTCCAAGCCCATCCAGGACCTGCTCATCCAGTCCCCGACCGCGGCGCTGGGCGTCGTCCCGGCCGGGATCGTCCCCGGCACCTACGACGTCATCGTCAACGATCAGGCCGCCGGCACCCAGGCGCTGCTCAGCAGCGGCTTTACGGTCCTGGCGCCCAGCGTCCCGCCCGCCAAGGGCGGCGATTGCAGCACGATCGGGGCCGCCGCCCCCGCCTGGAGCGGGCTCGGCCTGCTCCTGCTGGGGCTCGTCGCCCTCGCGGTGCGCCGCCGCCGTTGATCCTTCCTGCTTGAACACCGGCGCGGACTTGGATACACCATGGTCCCCGCGCGCGGCCGCCTCCTGGCGACGAAGGCGCGCCCCAAGCCCTCATCGGAGAAATGGCGATGCGTGATCGAGTCCGTGGACATGGACGACGGGATCTCAAGATCTTCCTCATCCTCGCGTTGGTTCTCATCGCTTGCGCCTGCGAGGGCGCGGCGCAGGGCGATCCCAAGGATCAGGCGGCCAAGGGCGGCGCGAGCGCGGATCCTGGCGACGGCTCTCCGGTGGTGATCATCGACGGCGAGCCGATCACGCGCGCTCAGTTCGAGAATGAGCTCTTCGACCGCTTCGCGGAGAACCACCTGGAGGCCTTCATCGACGCCCGCCTCGTCGAGAAGAAGGCCGCGCAGATGGGCGTGGTCGCCGACGAGGCCAGGATCAAGGCCGAGGTGGAGAAGAACGTCGACACGCTGCTCAAGACGCGCTTCGGGGGCAATGAGGCGTCCATGCGCCAGGCGCTCACCGAGCGGGGCATGAGCCTGGAGGGGTGGCGCAAGGAGCTGGCCTCCAAGGCGCGCCAGGATCAGCTCATCGACGCGATGCTCAAGAAGACCCGCGGCCAGGACTCCGAAGGGGTCAAGCGGCAGTTTGAGCAGAAGTACGGCGAGGAGGGCGTCAAGTTCAGGGTCCGCCACATCTTGATCAGCACCAAGGTCATCAACACCCGCTTCTACAGCAAGGAGGAGTTCGAGGCCGAAAAGGTGAAGATCGACGGTGAGTTGAAGGCGACCGCGGCGACCATCCAGCAGCGCATCCAGGGCGGCGAGTCCTTCGAGACGCTGGCCAAGGAGTTCTCGGACGATTACACGGCCAGCCGCGGCGGCGATCTCGGGGAGGCCTGGAAGGGTCGCTTCGGCAACACCTTCGACGACGCCGCAGCGGCCCTGACCGTGGGCAAGGTCAGCGGCCTCGTGCAGGCCAAGAGGGGCTTCCACATCATCGAGGTGACGAAGATCAACGAGGGGGTCGAGTATCAGGGCAGCGCGATCCTGGTCTCGACGGGCCCGGATGGCCCTGCGGATCAACGCACCCAGGAGGCGCGCGACAAGGCGGCCGAGGAGAAGGTCGCGAAGATAAAGGCCGATCTGGCCAGCGGCAAGGCCTTCGCGGACGTCGCCCGTGAGGTCAGCGACGACATGGCCACGAGGACGCGCGGCGGCGACCTGGGCATCTTCGGGCGCAGGCGCCTGGGGTCGGAGGTCGACGAGGTCCTGGAGGGCGCGGCGGCCGGCACCATCACCGAGCCGATCAAGACCCCTCGGGGGATGTGGATCATCAAGCTCGACAGCCGCAAGGCCGTGCCCGACAAGGACCGTCGCGAGGTCAGGCACATCTTTTTGTCCAACGAGTACGACGACGTCAAGAAGCGCCGCCTTGAGGACAAGCTCGAAGAGATGGCCCGCAAGAAGGCCGAGGAGATCAAGGGGCGGATCGAGGGCGGGGCGGAGTTCAAGGATCTGGCCGCCGAGGAGACCGAGGACGCCTACACCCGCAAGGCAGGCGGCGAGTACTATAATTATCGCAAGTCGAGCCTGGGCCCCGAGGTCTGGGACGCGATCCAGAACCTGGAGCCCCTCAAGGCCACCGCGCTGGTCCAGTCCAACCGGGGCTTCCACATCGTCCAGGTGATGGAGAAGACCGTCACGAAGTTCGACGACGTCAAGGCCGAGCTGCTCGCCGAGCTCAACGAGCAGCCCGTGACCCCGGCCGAGGCCCGCACCTGGCTCGAAGACGCGCGCAAGGCCGCCCTCATCGACCGGAAGATCGGCGTCGCCCCGGCCGATCCCCCCTCCAAGGACGCGGCAGACCCCAAGGTCATCCTGCCGGCGGGCGAGGCGCCCTCGGTCGACCTCGGAGACAGGCCCGACGTCGGCCAGGAGAACGGGGAACAGCCCAAGCAACCCTGAGGCGCGGGGCACCTGAGATCCAGCCCGGCGCATCGGCGCGGCTGACCCTCAGATCGTTCAGCGACCGTCTTTACCTGATGGCGTCGGGTGTGCTAGCTTCGGCCCCCAGTCGAGCTATCTCCACCTGTTCAATGGCGAGGAGAGTCCCGAAGTGGAACTTCGCACTTACATCTTTCTGGATCAGCTTCAACCTCAGCTTGCCAGCTTCATGGGCAAGACAGCCAGAGGCTTTCTCCCGGTCCCCTACGTGGCGAGCCTCTGGGTCGAGATCGCCCCGGGCATCGCCATCAACAGGGTCACCGACACCGCGCTCAAGGCCACGAGGGTGACCCCCGCGGTCCAGGTCGTCGAGCGCGCCTACGGCCTGCTTGAGGTCCACGACTACGACCAGGGTCAGGTGCGGGACGCCGGCAAGGCGATCCTCGACCAGCTCAACCTGCGCGAGGAGGAGCGGCTCAAGCCGACCGTCGCCTCCAACCAGATCATCCGCGCCGTCGAGCCCTACCAGGCCCAGCTGATCAACCGCAACAGCCAGGGCAACATGCTGCTGCCCGGTCAGTCGCTCTTCATCCTGGAGACCTCGCCGGCAGGCTACGTCGTCTTCGCGGCCAACGAAGCCGAGAAGGCCGCCAACGTCTTCCTGGTCAACGTCCGTCCCTACGGTCAGTATGGGCGCTTGTACATGTGCGGCACCGAGGCCGAGATCGACTCGGCGGCCTCGGCCGCGACGGCCGCGCTGGAGTCCATCACGGGCGTCGAGAAGAGCAAATAGCGGGCCGAAAGCCCGCTCTAAGCGCAGAACAACAAACAGGGCCCGATGGCCCGTTCAAGTGGAGAGAAGGCAATGGCCGAAGCTCTTGGGATGATCGAGACGCGTGGTTTTGTAGGGATGGTCGAGGCGGCTGACGCCATGGTCAAGGCGGCCAAGGTCGAATTGGTCGGCTTTGAGAAGATCGGCGGCGGCTACGTGACGGCCATCGTCCGCGGCGACGTCGCCGCCGTCAAGGCGGCCACCGAGGCCGGCGCTCGCGGTGCCGAGCGCGTCGGAGAGCTCGTCAGCGTCCACGTCATTCCTCGCCCGCACGTCAACCTCGACGCGGTGCTGCCGCTCGGGCGCAAGGACGTCGTCGGCAAGTAGCGCCGCGCGCCCTCGCAGCCTCGCTCAGGCCAGCGTCGAAGGGGCCCTCGGCCCGCTTCGGCGTGACGCCTCCGGGCGCTGGACGGGTCAGCGAGGGTCGACGGCGGCGCCAGCGGTCGTCGGGCACCCCGTCGATCTGAAGACCCCGTCGGCCGCTGGCCGCCGCCGGTCTTCAGATCGAGGTTCAGGCTCGCCCCGGGCGAGCGATCAGCGTCGGCGCGTGCATGGCCCCACTTTGGGCAAAGGAGTTGACATGCTGCTCGGGAAGGTCGTTGGGACGGTCGTGGCGACCAGCAAGGTCGAGACGCTGGATGGTCTCAAGTTCCTCATTGTTCGCGGCCTGGAAGACGACATGAGCGACACCAATGCGCTTGTCGTCTGTGCCGACGCCGTGGGCGCCGGGGTCGGGGAGGTCGTCCTCTTCTGCCAGGGCAGCGCCGCGCGGCAAACCCCCGTGACCCTGAACCGTCCCGTGGACGGGGTCATCATGGCGATCGTCGATCAACTCGCGGTCGAAGGCGACGTGCGCTACACGAAGTAGCCCGCGGCGCCGCCCCGCAAGGCGTGTGGCGGCCAGTCGCGGCTCAGGTGGGTCATGAACATCAACGACAGACAGATCGGGATGATCGTCGAGCGCGTCGTCGAGCGCCTCGGAAAAGAGCTCGGGGGCCCGGCGCCGCTGGCACAGGCGCCCCCGAGGCAGGCGCCGGATGCCCAGGGGCGCGGCGTCTTCGAGACCGTCGATCAGGCCGCGACCGCCGCGCGCCGCGCCTTCGAAGAGTGGCGCGAGTGCTCGCTCGAGACGCGCACCCGCGCCGTCGAGGCCATGCGCAAGGTCACCCTCCAGCACAACGAGGAGCTCTCGCGCATGGCCGTCGAGGAGACCGGCCTGGGCCGCGCTGCGGACAAGATCGAGAAGAACATCCTCGCCGCGACCCGCACCCCTGGCCCCGAGATCCTCAAGACCTGGGCGACCTCGGGGGACGACGGCCTGACCATCATGGAGCGCGCCCCCTACGGCATCGTCGGCGCCATCACCCCCTGCACCAACGCCACCGAGACGCTGATCAACAACGGCATCTCGATGCTCTCGGCCGGCAACTCCGTCATCTTCAACGTCCACCCGACCTCCCGCAAGGTGTGCAACTACCACGTCAGCCTGATGAACCAGGCCGTCGAGGCCGCCGGCGGACCCTCCAACATGATGTCCTCGATCCACGAGCCGACGATCGCCTCGGCCCAGGCGCTCATGACCCACGCCAAGGTGCGCCTCATCGCCGTGACCGGGGGAGGGGCCGTCGTCAAGGCCGCCATGAGCAGCGGAAAGCGGGCCATCGCCGCCGGGCCGGGCAACCCCCCCGTGGTCGTCGACGAGACCGCCGATCTGAACCGCGCCGCCGAGGGCATCGTCCGGGGCGCCAGCCTGGACAACAACATCATCTGCATCGCCGAAAAAGTCCTCATCGCCGTCAACGAGATCGCCGACGCCCTCAAGCGCGAGATCAAGAAGCGCAATGTGATCGAGCTCAGCGGTAAGGACATCAAGCGCCTTGAGCAGCTCATCATCACCTCCGACAACCACATCAACCGAGCCTTCATCGGCAAGAACCCCTCCGTGATCCTCGGCGAGATCGGCATCAAGGTCGGCGACGAGGTCCGCCTGGTCCTGTGCGAGGTCGACGAGAAGCACCCCTTCGTCCAGCACGAGCAGCTCATGCCCGTCCTGCCGATGGTCAGGGCCCACAACGTCGACGAGGCCATCGAGATGGCCCGCAGGGTCGAGCACGGCTACGGCCACACGGCCGTGATGTACTCCACCAACATCGAGAAGATGCACAAGATGGCGCGCGTCTGCGACACCTCCATCTTCGTCAAGAACGCGCCCTCGGTCGCCGGCATCGGCGGGGGAGGGGAGGGCTACACAAGCTTTACGATCGCGAGCCCGACAGGCGAGGGGCTGACGACGGCGCTCTCCTTCAGCCGGGAGCGACGCTGTACGTTGAAGGAATACTTCAGGATTGTCTGACTCCCTCCCAGACGGCGACAGCCCCGCTCTGGCCGTCGTCGAGCTCTCCAGCATCGCGCGGGCCTTTCTGGTCGCCGACGCGATGATCAAGCGCGCCCCCGCGCTCCTGTGGCGCACCCACACCATCAGCCCCGGGCACTTCCTCATCTTCCTGACCGGCGGCGTCGCCGAGGTCGATGAGTCCTGCCGCGCCGGGCTCCTCGACGCCGCCCCTCACATCGTCGATCACGTCTTCCTGCCCAGGCCCGAGCCCCAGATCCTCGCCTTCATGCGCAAGCCCGCGGAGGGCGCGCTCATCGACGCCCTCGGGATCATCGAGACGCGAAACTGCGTCGCCGCGATCCGCGGGGCCGACGCGGCGCTCAAGGTCGCCGCCGTCACGCTCGTCCACCTGCACCTGGGGCAGGGCATCGGCGGCAAGGGCGTCTTCGCCTTCACCGGAGAGCTGCCCGACGTCCAGGCCGCGCTGGAGGAGGGCGTCTACGCGGCGCGCGAGGAGCTTGTCCTGGCGCGCGAGGAGATCCCGGCGCCCCACGGCGGCATGACCTTGAGCATGCTGGGCCTCGGATCGAGATCACCGGATTACTGAAGCCAGCGAGGGTCTGGCGGAAGGCGCCAGCGCCACACAGCCACCGTTCGCTGGTCGGCCCATTGAGCGCCGATCGAGCGCTACGCCCGCGCCCCACCCATGATATTGACCGAGATCAACAAAGTTACATAACGCATATGGGTGGAGAGGGGTCTGGCCCGAGACGAAGAGCGGAGAGCTGGCGTCGATCCTGGTAATTTGCCATGCAATAAATTTACATAATGCATCATCTGGTGGTGTCTTGGCCCCCTAAATTAGATCCGGTGGTATGATGTAGGGTGTCGAGCACCGCCACAAGGGGATCAGGAGATGAAGCGCAAGAAGCACAGTCCCGAGCAGATCATCGACAAGCTCCAGCAGATCGAGGCCTTGGTTGCTGCCGGTCGCACCAACGCCCAGGCCGCTCAGGAGCTTGGCATCACCGAGAACACCTTTTATCGCTGGAAGAAGAAATACGACAACGTCGGCAAACCTGAAGCCAGACGCCTGCGCGAGTTGGAGCGCGAGAACGCCCAACTCAAGAGGCTTGTGGCCAACCAGGCCCTCGACATCCTCATCCTCAAAGAGGTCACCTCGGGAAAATTCTAAGCCCGACGCGCAAGAGAGAGGCCGTTGTGCACGTCGTCGAGACCCTCGGCGTCAGTGCCCGAAGAGCCTGTCGTGTCGTCGGGCTGTCCCGAAGCGTGCTCAAGTACAAGACCATCGGCCCTGCCAGGGACAAGCCCCTGGTTGATGCCATGTGCCTGCTGGCGACACAAAACCCAGATTGGGGCTACAAGAAGATATGGAGGCTGCTCAAGGGTCAGGGCTTCGTGGTCAACAAAAAGAGGGTGCTGCGGCTGTGGCAACAAGAGGGGCTCCAGGTTCGTCGCAAGCCTGCCAAGCCCCGCAAGGCGGGCCGCCAGGACAACTCGTGTCACATTCGCAAGGCTGAAATGCTCAACCAGGTCTGGAGTGTGGACTTCGTCGAGGACCAGACGATGGACGGCGGCAAGCTGAAAATTTTGACGGTATTGGATGATTTCAGTCGAGAGGCGCTTGCAGTGGAAGTGGAGCGTCGGATGGACAACACAGGAGTGAGGAAAACACTCAAGAGGCTCATCGCCCAGCGTGGTGCGCCAGAGTTCATCCGGTCAGACAACGGCAGCGAGTTCATCGCCGAGGCGCTGCGCAAGGGGCTCGAAGAGCTTGGTGTGGAGACGGCGCAGATAGCGCCAGGGTGTCCGTGGCAAAACGGAAGGAACGAGCGTCTCAACGGGATTCTGCGCTGGGAGCTGCTCGACAGGCAGGTCTTTGGCAGCTTGCTGGAGGCTCGTGTGATGCACGACAGATGGAGGCAGCGTTACAACGAACTTCGGCCTCACAGCGCCATTGGGTGGATGACGCCGAGCCAGGCTGCGGCCAAGGCAAGCAGTCAGGGTCTGGTCTGGAGCAGTCCAAAAGTGTAGGTTCCAATAAGTCTGACGGGCTCAGTTCCGGAAACTCTGACGGGTAGAGGGTGACTCAGCAGGGTCCAGCAGTGCAAGCTCCGTGAACGCAACAATCACGGAGGATCAAGGATGCTCTCGATGTCAAAACGCTTTC
>SXGS01159111.1_pt1 | contig 25245 bp, 16 predicted proteins | sample 3174681 | NCBI WGS metagenome assembly SXGS01 (sample SAMN11356861, study PRJNA531348) | freshwater metagenome | isolation source: freshwater sample F1-80 | place: China: Fuxian Lake, Yuxi | collected 2017-12-25 | reverse complement strand
CAGCACCACATGCTCGGCTTTCAGGGCAGGATCGGAGCCTTCGATGCGCGCCACCACATTGCCACTCGCAACCTCGCGCACAGTATTCTTGAGTGAGAGCGCCGCCTTCACGCCGAGTGTCACAGGCCGGAACTCGCGCGATTCCGCCTTCGCGCGGAGATCATCGAGGTCATGTCCCCCGAGCACGCAGAGCGAGCGTGCGGCATCCTCGGAGCACCACGCATTCACCGGCAGCGCCGGGCGCGGGTTTGCCTTGAGGAAGAAATGCTCCTGTGCGTGCCCTGACTGGATCACTTGGAATGGATAACCAGCAGACGGCGTGGTGTGGATCACGATGGTGCCGATGGCGCCGCGCCGCGCGGTCTCTTCATACTTGTAGGACCAGCGGCCGTAATAGAGGCGCGTCGTTCCCGCGAACAGCGCCGCGTCTGTGGACGGGTCGTTATTCATCACCAACGCGATCTTCCCCTTCAGATCCACGTCCTTGTAGTCGTCCCAGTTGAACTCGGGCGAGGCGATGCCATATCCGATGAAGACGATCTCCGCTTCCTGCCATCGGCTCTCCGCATCGGGCCGCGCGGCCCAGACGGTGAATTCCTCGGGCGAGCGCATCACCGCAGCGCCCTTGGTGCCGCGCAGTGTTACTGGTTGCACGATTTCCGAGCGGATTCCGAGAATAGGCACCGGCTGATCAAAGCTGCCATCCGGCATGCCGCCGGTGCAACCAAGGAGGCGCAGGGTCGAGATGATGTAGTCCCGCGCGAGGCGGTCGCCGCGCGAACCGACCCCACGCCCTTCGAGGGCGTCACTCGCGAGGAACTGCACCGGGCCGGCGATGGATTGCTCGTTGATGAGAGCCTCAACGGCCGGTGGAACCTGGGCCGCGAGGAATGCCGTGAAAAACGCGAGGCTTGCGAGGATGCGCATGGGCGCATCATAGGTCCCGCGCCCGGCGCCGGATTCAGAAACGGAAGGTGAGACCGAGTTTCAGCGCGATATCCGTGGTGACTGCTTCGAAGCCGGCCGCTCCGGGCTTGAGCAGATCCCGTTCGACCAGCCCTTGGTTGATCACGAGATGGAGGTCGTCGCCGTCTTTGAGGGCCCAGTGCAGGCGCGCGTTGATGCCCATGTTCCGCGACTCGGTGTCGTATTGCGCAAAGAGCGCCAACGACAACTCAGTGGAGAGATCCCACTGTGCGCGGAGTTGGGCGAGCTGCACATCGAAGGCGCCTTGCGGGAGGTTCACGCTGTCCTGCTGTGCTCCGAGGGAGAGCATGAAGCCCGGCGCAGGACGCCATTCGATGCCGCCGCCGATGCTGGTCGCGCTGCCACCGAAGAACGCGCCGGTCAGGCCCTCCGCAAAGAGGGCGATGGGCCGCGCGTTGCTGGTCGTGAACTCCGCGCCCACACGCGTGAAGGCATGGTCGCCGGCCGGAATGATGATGCCTTTGCTGATCTCGAAGGGCTCGCGGAGTCCCTCCTGTTCGGGAACGACAAAGAGCTTCAGCTCATCCTCGGAAGCGAGCTCGATGCCGAAGAACTGGATGCCAAGAGTTGCCGACTGGATGTGTCCATCGTCACGCCAGAGCCAGATGTCCGGTTCGATGCCGAACTCGAGTTGGCGCACGACGCCTTCGAAACGCGGATGCCAGGCGAATTCTGACCGGAGATGGCGCACACCGCGCCGCGGCACGAATCCCAGCGCAGGGTCAAACGCTGCGGACACTTCCTGCCAAGCGAGTTCGGCGGTGATGTCGTCGCCCGGGTGGAGGATGCGCGCTCCGGCGGCCCAGCCGGAATCACCCGCACCGCTGTCTTCCTGTGCTGTTCCCAGCACGAACACATCCGCACGCAGCACATGCTCGCCCATGAAGCGTGTGGTGCGCCAGGTGAAGTCGGCGCCGACAGTGGCTTCGCGTCCGAGCGAGAGAGGGTCGCCGAACGTCGCGAGCATCCCCACGCTGGACTCGTCGAGAATGTTCTGCGAGATGCGCGCGACGCCGAGGCTTGTGGCCGGCGTTCCTGCTGCCTCTTCGAGACTGACGGCGAGTGCTCCGAGGTTCCAGTCGCCTGCCCGGCCGGAAACGCGGGCCCCTCCAAGGATGGGTACGGGCGTGCCGTCCGCCGTGAGCCCGATGGTGCGCGTGAAGAGCGGCAGCGGCTCGCCGCCGCTGCCACGAAAGCCGCCGAGACCACCAAAGGAGAAGATGTTCGCGTCCTCGAGAAAGAAGTCGCGCTTCTCGGGGAAGTAGACACTGAAGCGCTCAAGGCTGATGACGCGCGAGTCCACTTCCGTTTCGGCGAAATCTGTGTTGCAAGTGAACGTGGCCGTGAGCGCCGGCGTGATGCGCCAGCGCACATCGAGGCCCGCATCCAGCTCGAGAATGTCTTCTCCCGTTTGCCAGTCGCGGTGCATGTGCGACTTCACATAGGGCACGGCATCGATACCGGAGCCAGTCTTCAGAGAGTCGAGCCCGCTGACCACACCCGCGGAGGAGGGCGTGAAGAAACGCAAGCGCCGCTCGGGATTCGCCCAGCGCGCCTCTTCGTTCTTGCGCTTGATGACGCGCTTCACATTGAAGCCGAAGCTCTCATGGGTCGCGCTCATGCCAAGGCTCGCCGCGGGAATGCGGAGTTCCGCGCTCCAGCCCGTTTCATTGCGCGTCACGGCCCCATCCCAGATGGTGTCCCAACTCTTCGCGAATTGCATCCCGTTGCTGCCGATGAGTGCATCGCCGCGCGATCCGCCGGCGCCGATCTGGAAGAAGTACGCGTTGCGGTGATCGAGAAAGGTGTCGAGGATGATCTCCACACGGTCATCGGGATCGAGATCGGCATCGCGGCGTCGAAGAGTTGCGAGGACCTTCTCCGGTTCGCTGTCGTGACAGCGGAGAGCGATGTAGAGAGCATCACCGTCGTGGCAAAGCAGAACCTCCGTGCGCTCGCTCGGTTCCGCGCCCTCCACCGGTTCCACCTGGCGCAGCTGTGTGAGCCGGCCCGCCATGCTCCATTCGGCCTCGCCAACAACGCCGTCAATGATGGGTGCGGGCACGAGGAGCGGCACATTCACGGGCTCCTGTGCAGCAAGAGTGGCGGCGACGAGGAGCAGGAACGCGCCCTGAAGCGCGCGCATCAGAGCACTTCCGGAGGGAGGGGGAAGCGCACCGATTCCTCGACCTGAACGAACTCTGTGACCGCGTCGGCACCGAAATCACGCAGTCGCTCAAGGAGTTCGCGCACGAGATGCTCGGGCGCGCTGGCGCCGGCAGTGACGGTGACGCGCTGCACCCCATCGAACCACGCTGGATCAAGCCCCGAGGCATCGGATACCAGATGCGCTCGCGTGCCGCGGGCAAGGGCCACTTCCTTCAGGCGCTGCGAGTTCGAGGAGTTCTCCGAACCGATGACGAGCACGAGGTCGGATTCCGGGGCGAGGGCCTTCACAGCGGCCTGGCGATTCTGCGTGGCGTAGCAGCTGTCGTCTTTGCGCGGCGTGCTGGCGCCGGGGAAGCGACGCTGAATGGCTTCAAGGATCGCGCGTGTGTCATCCACGCTGAGCGTGGTCTGTGTGAGCACGCCGATCTTCGTGTCGGCCGGCAGGTCGAGTCTCTCCGCATCCTCGACCGAAGTGACAAGCCGCATGCGCTCCGGCGCTTCGCCCATGGTGCCTTCCACTTCCTCATGGCCCTTATGTCCGATGAGGAGGATGGTCGAGCCTTCTTCGGCATAGCGCAACGCTTCGAGATGCACCTTGGTGACGAGCGGGCAGGTGGCGTCGATGACACGCAGTTGTCGCGCCTCCGCATCCTCACGTACCGCGGGCGAGACGCCATGCGCCGAGAAGATGGTGACGGATCCCGCAGGGACTTCGGAGAGTTCGCTCACGAACACCGCGCCGCGCCGACGCAGATCCTCCACCACGTGCAGATTGTGGACGATCTCCTTGCGGACGTAGACCGGTGGGCCGTACAGCGCGAGGGCGCGCTCCACGATTTCAATGGCGCGTTCCACTCCGGCGCAGAAGCCGCGCGGTGCGGCGAGACTGACTTTCATGCTGGCCACGGGCTCCCTTGGTAGCCTCCGGCACTGCATTGGTCAATGCACGAGGAGACGCTGCCATGGCACGAACGTACGCGGTGCTTGGGTCGGGGATGCAGGGGACGGCGGCAGCGTACGACCTCGGCCAACATGGCGGCGCAAGCGGGATCGTGCTGGTCGACCGGGATGCCGTTGCGGTGGAGCACGCCTGCGAACGCATCCGCAGGCTGCTGCCGGGCGTGAGCGTGGATGCGCGCGTGGTGGATGCGTCCGACGAGGCTGCGTTGCGCCGCGCACTCGATGGCGTCGCGGGCGTCTTCTCGGGGCTGCCCTACGCGTTCAATCCCGCGGCCGCTGCTGCTGCGGTCGCAGTGGGCGCGCACTTCTGTGACCTCGGTGGCAACACGGAGGTGGTGCGAAAGACGCTCGCTCTCGATGGTGCTGCGAAAGCCCGGGGTGTGAGTGTGATCCCGGATTGCGGACTGGCGCCAGGCCTTGGCAACGTGCTGGCTGCCGCGCTGCTCCAGCGTCTACCCGGTGCACACACTGTCCACGTTCGTTGTGGTGGTCTGCCGCGGAATCCGCGTCCGCCGCTCAACTACATGCTGGTCTTCAACATCGGAGGCCTCACCAATGAGTACATGGGGGAAGCCGAGTTCCTGCGCAACGGCGCGCGTGTCAGTCTGCCCACACTCACCGAATGCGAGGCTTTGGAATTTGCGGAACCGGTCGGTCGCGCAGAGGCCTTCATCACCAGCGGTGGCACAAGCACCGCGCCGGAGACCTTCGAGGGCCGGCTGCAGAACTACGACTACAAGACCGTGCGCTACCCGGGACACTGCGCGCAGTTACAGGCACTGAAGGCCTTGGGGCTGCTCGATCTCGAGCCGGTGCAGGTGGGGCAGGTGTCGGTGCGACCGCGCGACCTCTTCCATGCCGTGGCGGCGCCACGACTTCTGCCACGGCCGGGCGACACCGATCTGGTCGTCCTCCGCGCCGAAGCCCTGTCGGAGCAGGGAGGCCTGCGCCTCGACCTGCTTGACTTCGCGGATGGTGGCACCGGCTTTTCCGCCATGGAGCGGACGACGGCCTTCCCTGCGGCAGCGACGCTCGCCTTCCAAGTGGAAGGACGCGTGCCTGCGGGGGCCACGACGAGCGAACGGCTCGCGTGCGTCGGGGACCTCGTCGAGGCGGTTCGCAAGCGAGGACTCGACCTCCGCGAGACGACTCTCACGGCACGCTGAGTGCTTGCCATTGCACGCGCTTGATCCGCGCGGCGCGAGGTGCACAATGCACGCCCCGGTGAAGCCCCGCGCCGGTTCGCATCATGGTTGGCAAGTCCCTGCGTTATCGCATTCTCGTTCCGTCCTCCGAGCGCAAGCGCGCCGGCGGTGTGCGCGTGCGCGACTTTCGTGCGGCGCAACTGGATCGTGCCGCGAACCGTTTCGCCTCGCTCAACAAGGAGCGGATGCAGGCCCTCGACACCTTCCTGCACGCGCTGAATGGAGCGGGGCACGCGCGCGAAGTGCTGCGTCTGAATGGAGCACTCCTCGACAAGGCGGTGCGCATGAATCTCGCATTCCGCGAGGCACCCCTGCTGGATGTCCTGCAAAGGGAGCATGGCCCGCTGTTTGCGGCACTGGATGCTCCGAGCCTCGACAGTGCAGCACGGCGGCGCTTGCGGAACGAGATGGTGCTGGTGTGTCCGCTCCTCGGGCTCTTGAGCCCCGCGGATGAAGTGCCGGAGTATCGCTGCCCCATCGGGGCGCAGATTCCCGGATTCGGTTCGCTGCATGCCTTCTGGAAACCGCGCATTTCTCCGGTGCTGGATCGCCTCGCGCGCGGGCGGCGCATCTGGAGTTTCCTGCCGGCGCGTCTGCAGGCGCTCTGGACCCAGAGCGGAACCAGCGCGGAAATCGTGCATGTGCTTTTCATGCGCACCAGCAAGTCCGGGCGCGCGCTGGCTGATCATGCGGGTGCGCAGCGACTTGCAGGCGAGCTTTCGCGTGTGCTGTTGGCGTCTGCCACGACGTCGCCGGCGGATCTCACCGGCTGGACGAGCACCGAGGGCCACCATTTGCGCGAGGACCTCTCACGCCAACAGGGCAACGTGCGCACCTTGGTGTTCGCGCGGTGACGGGGAAGCCTGCTGCGCCGCGCCGCCTTGCGGTGCTGTACGAAGACCCTCGCATCGTGGTGGTGGACAAACCAGCCGGGTTGCTCTCCGTACAGCCTCCGCGCGGAAACCGCACGGGCGAGAAGGACGTGGAGATGGTGCTGCGTGAGCTCGGCATCAGCGCCGCACCGGTGCATCGCCTTGATCGCGAGACTTCGGGCGTGATGCTCTGCGCGCGCGATGCAGCAACGCGCGAAGAGATGATGGGACTCTTCAAGGAACGCGGGATCAGCAAGCACTACCTTGCCATCGTGCAGGGTGCTCCGCGTGCCGAGAGCGGCATTTGGAAGTTCCCCATCCGCGATCTGGGCGCGCACGCGGAAGTGAGTCCCGCCGGGCAACCCGCGGAGACGCGCTGGAAAGTGCTCGAGCGCGTGGGGCCGGTGGTGCTCATGGAGCTCGAACTCGTCACGGGGCGACACAATCAGGCGCGCCTCCATGCAGCCCACGCAGGCATGCCCATCGCGGGGGAGACCAAGTACGCGCTGCGTCGGGACGCGCGCATCCGGCACAAGCGCTGCGCGCTGCATGCGGCCTCCGTCGAACTCACGCTGCCGTGGGAGTCCGCGCCGCGTCGCTTCGAGGCGCCGCTGCCGGCGGACATGCGATCCCTGCTGGAGAAGGCTCGCGGTTCCGGGCGTACTCGGACCTGATTCTCCCCGTGACCAAGGCTGCATCCGTCGGGCGTGCACTTGGACGCATCCGGCGAGCGCCCGCCGCAGGTTGGACGATGCCTTCTTGCGCGCGAGTCACGACGCGTCGGGCTGGGTGATCGAAACCGCTGGCACCTCTTGATCCGCAGCGCCGGCCTTGAAGAAGCCGCGCTGCTCGGGCGTGAAGCGCGAGATCTGCACCACCCAGAGGTCGGGCACCGCCTGCATCCTGTTCCTGAGGTTCATGAGGCAGTCGTTTGCGTACTGCGTGGCGAGTGCGATGCGGTTCTCCGTGTCCGTGATGGAGTCCATCAACGCGGCAGAGTTCTTGTCTGCGCTGAGAGAGGGATAAGCCTCACGCACAAGCTTGATGTCGGCGAGCACGGCACTGCCATGCTCGCGAATCTCCTGCAAGTTGGAGCCACCGTGACGTTGATCCGCCGCGGCGGTGCGCAACTCGGCAATGAGCGTTTGCAGTTCGCGCTCGTGCTTCATCACGCCCTTCACGGCGGCGGCGAGATTGGGAAGAAGGTCGTGGCGCCGTTTCAATTGCACATCGATCAGGCTCCACGCGGCGTGCAAGCGGTTGCGCGCGCGCACGAGGCCGTTGTAGACCAGCCACGCCCAGCCCACAGTCATGAGGAATGTGTACGCGAGCACGCCGAGGAGGAGCGTGATGCCGTGGGCTGCAAGGAATTCCTTGAGGCCGGGATCCTGATGCCCGTAGCCGCCGTAGCGCGAAGCCTGCAGGGCTCCATGCATGCTGCGGCCATCGATCGCGATGGCCGTGCAAGTCAGCGCAACCATGCCGAAGAAATGGGCAAAAATGGCGCCCCAGCGTTTGGTTTTGACGATGGACTCTTCGCTGCGCACGCTCACGAGGAACGGGTCGTCGGTCTTGACGGCCACGATCTCCGGCGCGGCAACATCCGGCCTCAGGCGCGCACTGCCGAGGACGTAGAGCTGGTCGTTCCTGCAGATGGCGTTCTCCGTGAAGGAGCGCGTGAAGGTCGAGTCGGGCACTACGATGCCGGGGCCCTTGCCGTGGTACAGCGGATGCCCGATGGAGACCGTCTTCGCGAAGATGCAGCGTGTTTCCACATCCGCACCTTGCGGGCGGACCAACACGTGGCCCGTGTCATCCGTGAGATCGAAGGGGATGTATTCGCCGCCGGAGGCCACCGTCGTCCAGCCCGAAACAACGCGTGTGTGCGTCTTGCCCTTGGAGTCCGTGTAGGTCTCGATGCGGCGCCAGTGCTCTTGAACATCCCACGAGTACCAGACCACTTCCGCCTCGGCGAGATAGCTGGTCAGGGGTTCATTCGTGGCGGCCGCACCTTTCAGTTCGGTCAGGCCGATGCACACACCGTGGGCCTTCGACGTGGGTACGTCCTGCACAAGTCGCCGCATACGGATCAGCCGCTGCGCCCACCAGTAGAGGAGCGCACTCACGACGCCACCGATGGCTGATACCCAAGCCTCTTCTTCGCGCATCCAGTGCTGTTTGTACCACGACGCGACCTGCCTTGAGGCAACTCCGTGTGCAGCGTGCCCAGCACGTAACATCGACGCATGAACGAGGTGAATCCCGTGCTCGTGAGTCTTGAGCGCGGCGGGCTGCCTGAAATCCAGCATCGCGGCGCGTACGCGGCCGTGCGCGGCGGCGCCGTCGTGGCCAAGCGGGGAGAAGTGGAAGCGCCGCGATTCCTGCGTTCCACGGCCAAGTACTTCCAGGCGCTGGCAGCACTTTCCAGCGGCATCGCGGAGCGGCATCGACTCTCGTCGGCGGAGCTGGCGCTGATCTGCGCTTCTCACGGCGGTGAAGCACGGCACGTTGCTGCGGCCACGGCACTTCTCGCTCACGGCGGCCTCACGGAAGCTGCGTTGCAGTGCGGCACGCAGGTGCCGACGACCGCGCGCGCCGCGACGGCGCTGTTCTCTGGCGGCGGTCGCCCCACGCAACTTCACAACAATTGCTCTGGCAAACACGCGGGCATGCTGCTCGCCTCCGCCGCGCGGGGCGCGACGCTGCACGATTACCTCGAACCGGAGCACCCGCATCAGCAGGCCATCGCGCAACTGCTGGCTGAGTACGCGGAAGCAACACTGCATGTGGCCGTGGATGGTTGCTCAGCGCCGACCTTCGCTCTCCCCACCGTGGCCGCCGCGCGCGCCTTTGCACGCTTCGCCGCGGAATCTCAAAGCCTTGGCACACACGCAGCCATTCTCGCGGATGCTGTGGCGAAGGAGCCCGGGATGCTCGCGGGCGAGGGACGTTTCTGCACCGCGGTGGCGGAAGCGACGCAAGGTCGCGTGCAGGTGAAAGTGGGCGCTGATGGTTTCTACGGCGGGTTCTGCCGCAAGACAGGCAGCGGCCTGGCGCTGCACATCGATGACGGCGGCACCAACGCCAGCGAGCGCGTGATGACGGCGCTGCTCCAGCAACTCGGCCTTCTCAGCAGCGCCGAAGTGGAATCACTCGCGCGCTTTGTGGCTCCGGAACGACGCAATCGCCGCGAGCACGTGGTGGGTTGCGTGCGCGTCCATCTCGACTGACGCGCGCGGTCAGGCACTCACTTGTTGCGGTAGAGCTTGTGGCAGGCTGTGCAGGACTGCAGCACGTTCTTGTGCGCGGCGGACTTCGCGGCGTTGTCGCCAGTGGAGAGCACGGCCACGAGGGCTTCGCTCGCGCGCACGGCGTCCTTCTGCAAGGCCGCCATTTCGGCCGTCATGGCCTTCTCGCCTTGGCACCAGTCCGATGCCGTGAGGGAGGCGAGGTTCTTCGCCGCTTCGAGCGGCACGAGGTCGGGGTGGTGAGGGTCCGGCTTCCATGCATTCGCCGCCATGCGCTTCAAAGCGTCATTCATGCGTTCCATGCGGCTCATCCAGGCGGGCACGCCCTCGGGCATCTCGGCTTCGGGGAAGTTGAAGGCGACCGTGCGCGTGGCCGCAGCGTCAGGCACGACCTTCGTCAGCACCGCTGCGTAGAGGCCTTCGTAGTCGGCGGCGGTTCCTGACCACTGCCGCATCTCCGCGATGGCGCGCTCGGGGCTTGCACCATCGAGAGCGCGGCGTCCGATGGCCGAGGCGGCGGGACCACGATGCTTGCCATGGAAGCAGTGCACGAAGAAGGGCGCTTCGCATTCACGAAAAGTTTTCGCGAGCACGGCGATCTCTTCATCGGTGAGCGTCTTGTACTGAATCGGGATGTGCACGTAGCGCATGCCGAGACTGCGAGCCGTCGCCGCATCGGGCACTTTGCCATCCACGGAGATGATGGTCTTGATGCCGAGTTTCTGCATCGCGTGCAGTCCTTCGGTGCTTGGTTCACTCCCGACCGTGATGTTGGAGCTGAGCTGAAACACATTGTGAAGCCCTTCGTAATCGCCGGCCTTCTGCACCGGGAGGGTCTCCTTCGCGGCCGCCGTGAAGGCGGGGCCGCCGGTGACTTGAGCGGCGGGTGCGGCGGCACTCTTCGGGCTCTCTTGCGCGGTGGGCTTGGCCTCCGGCGGCGCCTTGCATTCCGAACAGCAGCCGCCGAAGGCGACGAGGACGAGCATGGCAAGCGTGCCGGAGGTGATGGTCTTGAAGGTGCGCATGGCATTCCCATTGCACATGCCGGGCCGCAGATGCTCTCACAGCGCTCCGCGCGCAATGCGTTGCCGTTCCACGAGTTGCGAAGCCCCTGCGCTGGCTGTGGCGGAAGCGCGAGGGCGCTCGCTGTGGCTTCGCGGGAACAGCGCGTCCGAATCCGGACGCTGGCTGCGTTTCAGTGCGCGCCGCGTGGGGAGGGCTTCGCGTTCCAAATGCGGAGTGTCAGCAGGAATCCGATGATGGCCACGGGCAGCATCACGAGGGGCCAACTCGACCAGTTCTCGGCCGACTTCTGGGCCACACCGCGGGGGAGGATTTCGCCGAGCACGAGAGCCTGCAATGCGGTTCCGAGATAGACCATGCCATCGATGAGGCCGACGGCCACGCCCACATTGTGACGACCTCCGAAGTCCATGCTGGCGGTGCCGGAGAGCATGCCGTGCACGCCGATGATGGCGAGGGACATGAAGACGAGCAGCCAACCGAGGCCTGGATGCCCGAGCAGTTGCGTCATCGCGAGACTGCCGCCCACCATGATGGCGTAGAGGATTCCAGCGGCGGGCCCGCGCCGTGAATGGAACACGTGATCGGAGAGGACTCCGGCGAACATGCCGCCGCAGATTCCCGCGACGCAAAGGAGGAGCCCCCAGTTCGCGGGCACGAAGTCCGTCTTCGCTCCGGTCTCGGCGGCGAAGATCTTGCCCCACTGCATGATGGCTTGGCGCAGATACCCGCTGCAGAACTCGATGCAGGCGATGGTGACGACGACGGGATTGCGGAGCATGAGGCGCGCCACAGCGAACACGGGCAGGCGCTTGCCATCCGAACCGCTGCTCGCATCCATCGGGTCGAAGTCCGGAAACCCGGCGTCAGAAGGTGTGTCGCGAACGAAAGCCGCGGTCAATGCGAGGAACAGGATGAGCAGCACTGCGGGCACGTAGAACACGAATGGCAGAGGAGCGTGATCGACAATGATCTGGCTCCAGTCATAGGCGAAGTAGATGCCGAGCGCGATGAGGATGCCGAAGATGCCGCCGAAGGTGCCGCGCTCCCGCACGTGGAACCAGTGCGCGTTCACCTTCACGATGCTCACCGCGCCGAAGCTCTGGAAGTACATGTTGAGGGCGTAGAGCGTGGAGAGCAGCGGCACCATGGGCAGCGCCGCGAAGGGGCTGCCATCCATGATGGCTACACCCATGAGCACGTTGGCGATGGCCGCGCCGCCGGTCGCCCAGAGCATGGTCCTCCGGCCGCCGAAGCGATCGGTCAGCGGGCCATTGACCACGAAGGACACGCCGTAGACGAGCGTGCCCCAGAAGAAGATGGTGCCGAAGTCATCCTTGGTCATGCGGTCGCCGAGAGCGACCTTGGCCACGGTGAGGTTGTAGCGGCCCATGTAGAGGAAGGCGTAGGCGAGGCCGAGCGGAAGCCAGTTCCTGAGACGCCGCTTCAGAAACTCCGGCGAGTGCCCGAGGTCCATGCGCGGCAGGCGCCCGACAACGAGGGCTACCGCCCCGAGCAGCAGGCCGATGGCGAGAAGATTGATGAGCCACGGCGGCAGAGCGTCAAGGCCATCCGCGAATGCGTTCTCGCCGAGGATCATGGCGGGGACTCTACCCGCGAGCGCATGGAGTGGGCGAGGCTCGGCGGTATGGTGCGCGCATGTCCGCGGCCGAACTCGGTGAAGTCCTGCCTCTCGTTGCGAAGACCGCGGCCGCGGGCCGCCTGCCCGTGGTGGTGTTCGATCTCGATTCGACGCTCTTCTGCACAGGTGCGCGCAATCTCGCCATCCTCGGCGATTTCGTGCGCGGTCCCGGGGCAGAACATCCCGGTCTTGCCGAGCTCGTGGCTTCGCTGAACAACGCGGACATGGGCTGGAACGTGAATGATGCCTTGCGCCGACGCGGCGTGGATGACGCAGCGCTGCATGCCGAGCTCAAGCACTTCTGGAATGCTCGCTTCTTCACCGACGCCATGGTGCTGCACGACGAACCGCTGCCGGGCGCAGCAGAGTTCGCGCGCGCCTGCCGTGCCCACGGCGCCATGCTCTACTACCTCACTGGCCGCCACGTGGGTGGAATGGAACAAGGCACAGCCGCATCGCTGCTGCGCCATGGCTTTCCGTTCCTCGACGGAAAGAGCATCCTGCATCTCAAGCCTTCATTCACACTCGCGGATCGCCTCTTCAAGGAAGAGGCTCTCGCGGCCATTCGTGCACTGCGGGGTGAAGTGGTGGCGACCTTCGAGAACGAACCCGGGAATGCGAATCTGTTTCTCAGGAGTTTTCCCGCAGCGCGGCACTTCCTGCTTGAAACCGTGCACAGTCCCGAGGCAGAGGCACCGGATGCGCGCCTCGTGCGTCTCGGCGATTTCCGCCACTCCTGAACGCGGCCTCAGCAGATCGCGCGCGGAAGCACGCGTCGCATGGAGAGGATGGCTGATGCACCCCGCGTCCGCATTGAGGAGAGCGCTTGAGGCGGTCAGCCCAGCGTCCGATCACCAGACGATGACTGTGCGTGCGGGAGTGAGCGCAAGGTTGAGGCCACCAAGAGTCGGCCCCAGCGGGTCCAGCACTGCCGCCTGCGCGCGGAAGGCCGCACCGTGCAGAAGTGGGTTGGCAGGGATGGGCAGTGACCAGACAATGTTGCCGTTTGTGTTTGTCACTCCGGGCAGGAATACGACCGGTCCTGAGAAATCCAGATACACCCCGCAAGTGTTGATCGGGCTCGCGTTCAGGCTGGTGGCAATGGCCAGCACAGAAGGAGCGTTGGTGAGTGCTCCGTAAATGGTTGTGCTGAAACCAGGATTGCCGACCTGCGCGCTGGATGGCCAGAGCCCAGGAGGTGCTGCGCCGCTCCCCGAGCAGCCGGTTCCGGTCAACGCGTTGTTGTTGAAGTAGAAGAATGAGCCGTCACGGGGAGCGCCGACCAGGTCCACATCACCATCACCATCAAAATCCGCGATCATGCTCAGCGGACAAAAAGCGCCATTGTTCGGGCCATGTGATGACAGGAACTCAGCAGGATGGAGCTGCCCGCCGGGAAGCCCGAGAGCCATGACTACAGTGAATTCGCATTGTGCAAAGTTGATCATCATCGGTGCAACGTACAACACATCTCCCAAACCATCAACATTGAAGTCGTCGGCATGAACCTCGGCGGCGCTGATGTCTACGGTCGACGGGACGGCATGAGAGCCCGCAGGAATCACTGTGCGCATGTTTGTTCCGAGGAATAGCATCAGCTGACCTCCAGCACTCGTCATTGTGCTGCACACCAGATCGCTGCGACCGTCGCCATTCATATCTCTTGTTGCTCGGACAAGCGGAAATCCAGTTGATGGGCCAGGTGCAGGGAAACCAGGAAGTTGAGTGTTGGACCATGTGAATTGCCCGGTGCCATTGCCCCAGCCCACCAAGGTGTACATGGGGCCGGAATAAGTCAGCGAGTTTTGCAAGAGAATGTCATGGTTTCCATCCCCATCGAAGTCACCCACGAAGGGACCTTTGCTACCATTGATTGCGATCGCGACGTTGATCGATGCAATAGTCGCGAATGTCCAAGCGGGATACTGGTTCAAACCCACCACAAGAGACGCGCTATTATTATTTGGGTATTGGATGCATACAAAATCGAGCAGGCCGTCATGATTTGCGTCAAGCGGCGCCATTCCAGAGATGATCCCATTGATATAGTTGACAGCAATGATCGCTGTCGGTGGCAAAAACGTACCGTTTCCGTTCCCAAGGTTGATGGATGCAGCGGCGAAGCGAGTAAACAAGAGGTCAGTAAGGCCGTCCCCGTTGACATCGCCAGCCATGGCGTCCCATGCGCCGCCGAGAGTGATCATGCCGATGCCAAATGACTGAGAGACATATGGGCCTACGCCAGTCACAGCTGGGTCGAGATCCACTAGAAAGGAAGTCTGTGTTCCGAGCGTGTCATTATCATAGTAGATCAAGTCTGCAGCGCTATTCTGATTGAGGTTGGCTGCAATGACGGAGTAGTGGATACCGCCGAGCGCGACAGGTGCGGAATTGGGTGCGCTGAAGTTCTCGGTGAAGTACTGCGCGGGCATGGTTGTGGACAGCATCAGCACGGTGATGGCCGTCATCAGGCAATAGGGGGTGGCAGAACGATTGTGCGGGCTGTATTTCATGGCAGGCCACTCAGTAGATCACCTGATTCTCACCGACGACACTTGGAATCGAGGGGCTTGCTGGATCGGGTGCTTCCAGCGCGAGAACCGTCATTGCGCAAGGCAGGGGCAAATGGGCAGTCATGGTTGACCAATCTCGTGTGCAAGCCCACTGTTGGTCTGAGTGAGGAGCCCGGCCCATTGAGATAATGTGGAGAATATGACATCGCACTCTGTGATCGCTCCGGTGTTCACATCGAGCAGCATGCTGACGACGCCGCCTGTAATCCCCGGTCCGAGTGCTCCCGCTTGCAGAAAAATGACCTCATTCAGAGCGTTGCCGGTAGGCCCACCACAACCCGTCTCCCATACGAATTGGCTGAAGCCTGCGATGACGCCGCCCGCAGGAGCGGTGTATAGCGGCGTGGTGGTCGGATAATTGATGCGCACTGCAGTGGGTGTGTTCGCTGTGGTCAGCGCGCTGACGCCATTCATGAGGGCGTCGACTTCAATCCCGAACGTCGCCCATGTGTAGGGCGCCCCCAAAAGAGGCACACCACCGGGACCGGCGAATATGTCCGCGCCCATGGCTGCGCCAGGCGGGATATTGACTATATAGGGAACTTGTGCACCTGCAGGCCAGTGCCTTGTCACGATCGACTGTGCGCCGGACGGATCTGCTGTGTTGGGATTGGGCGCACCGCCGGCATAAGGAAGGGCTCCGTAGGGCGCAGCGCTTGGGCATGGAGTTCCTGGCGCTGCTCCCGGCGCTGCCATCACATACCAGAGCACATAGGGATCGTCCCCGCCGCAGAGGGTATCTGTCTCGGTGGTCTTCGAGGCGTGCCCGCAGGGCTCCACGATATGAGCAAGGTCAGAAGAAAGCAGAGTGACCGAAGCGCCGGGGGAAGTGCGCAGATGCTTGCCCGAATGCTTGTGCAGACAACGCAGTTCGTGCGTATCTGGGTCCATGGTGGTCGCGCAGGGAGTGAGTGAGAGTGATCCCGGCGGGACACCAAAGCGTGGTGCCACCGCAGACCTTGTGAGCACTTCGCTTGCCGACTTATCCGAGGAGCCACCGGCAGTCCATCCGAACACCATCGCCGTGGTTGCCAGAGCGAGCAGCGTCAGCGTATGCGCGCTGCCGAGATTCGTGAGTTCGTGAGTCCATGGTTACCTCCCTGCGCGTGGCGCGTCGTTCAATTCTATGTCCCGCGACGGGCAAAGAGCCTTGGGGACATGGCATGGAAACCAAGCAAACGACGCGCCGCAGAGAACAGGCTCGAGGGCTGCAGCTTCGAGGGACGGCCCCAGCGGATGCAAGTCATGGCATGTTCTTGGGTAATGATTGCGCAGAAGTGATGGCGTCCGTGCGGTCCTCAGGCAACCAATCGAACCAACTTTGTTTTCAAATCGCACACGTGTTCCCTGAAGGGAACACGGCGTCGGCCCATGGACATTCGCACCGGGTGAGGGTGTTTTGAGGAGGATGCGGGGCTGCCGCTTACGTCGCGCGCGGCAGCACGCGCCGCACGCAGAGCAGAGCGGCCGCATACAGGAGCGCCGCCGCGGCGAGCAGGAACGAGAAGCCCGTCTGCATGGCGATGAGGGTCGCCAGCATGGAGCTGAGCACGCTCAAGAATCCGTTCACGGCCCAGCCCCAAGGCACGAGGGCAGGTGCGCTGCGTTCGAGAGCCCGGAGCCCGAGCGGGAAGGGCATGCCGAGAAGCAGCGCGAAAGGTGCGAGGATGAGAAGCGCCACCGTGACGCGCGCAGCGAACGGCAGACCGAGCATGGCGTTGAGGAGAGGTTCAAGCCAGAGAGCCGCGGCAATACCGAGGACGAGGATGCCGAGAACGACGCGCGTGAACACGCGTCCGTCGATCACACGGATCTTGCCCGAGAGATGCGCGCCGAGCCCGCTGAATGCGAGCATGCCTGTCAAGACCACCGAAAGTGCGTGTGCGGGATGCCCGAGGAAAATGGTGAGTTTCTGCATCAGCGCGATTTCGATGAACATGAATCCGACACCGAGCGTGCCGAACCAGACGAACCAGCTCCAGCGCAAGCGGCCTGACATGGTGCCGGAGTCGATGCGCCGGAGAGGCAACAGGATCATCACGAGGGCGAGCAGACTGATGAGCGTGATCGAGCTGAGCAGCACCATGTGTCCCACGGGAAACTCGGGGTGGTACTCGGCGGTCCAGTCGCCGCCGCGCGCAGCCGCTTCACGGAAACGCGAGAGCCGGAAGTAATCGAAGAAGTACGGGCTGTCGTCGCGCGAGGGAGAGAGGTCGTAGAAGTAGCCACTGACGAAGGCTTCGCGCTCCGCAGCGGTGCCGCGGATGAGAGTCGCGAAGTCCTTCTGCTGATTCACGAAATAGGCAGCCTCGGCACGCATGAAGGACATCAAGTCGTCGCGCGCACGGAGCAGATGCGGCAGGGCTTTGTCGCCAATCTCAGCGCCCAGTGTCGCGCAAAATTCCTGCAGGCGCTCGCGGGACAATTCTGCGTCACCATCAGCGGCCGCGCGGAAAGCGTTGCTCACGCTGCGCAACCAAGGCGTCGGCACGGGCGCATCGGGCGCGGAACCACCCACGGCGCGCGCGGTGTCCTTGAGCGCTTGCTCTGCGCGCACGTCGCACATGATGTTCTGCATGCGCGAGCCTTCGAAGGGGCCGGCAGGTCCGCGCTCCGGATCGAAGACGAGACCGAGGAAGCGCTCGTCGGCACTGAACTGGCGCAGTGCCGCCAGTTCGACAGGCGTCCACGGTGAGCGCTTCACCATGGTGCTCGCCCAGCCATGGGATTGGAGCACCACGATGTGCCGCCACGGTTCCGCGATGCCGAGTTCCTCGAGGCCTGTGCGCGCGATGTTGGCGAGGCGGATGGTTTCGCGTGCCTGTTTCGGATAGGTCATCATGAAACGCGACCAGGTCACGATGCCGTCCGGCTTCAGGTGCGAGACGAAATCCTTCACGGCCCCGACGGTGTAGAGGTAGCTCTCAGAAAGCGTGTAGGCGCCGCTCGCAAGCGCGGTGTAAGTGTCGACGCCACTCATCTGGATCTGATCAAAAAGCCGACCGCTGCCACGCGCGTAGGCGCGTCCTTCGGCATTCACGAGCTCGACGCGGGGATCCTCGAACAGGTTGCCGATGTAGTCCGCGTAATCTTCGCGCACCATCTGGATCATGGCGCTATTCACGTCCACCGCGGTCACGCTCTTTGCACCACAGTAGAGCGCGGTCATCACATCCACGCCGCCACCGCAACCAATGACGAGCACGTCGAGGTCCTTGCGCCCGGCCGCGCGGTGCGCGGTGTAGCCGGATGAAGCCTGGGAGTCATCGAGAGCCGGGAACTTCGAGAACTCGGCACCGCCCTCGTACAGCATGGTGGGCGCCGTGCCGTCCTGCGTGACAGCGCGTTGCTGGGCACGCATCCAGTCGCGGTCCCCGAACTGGCCTCCGATGGACATCCAGGCTTCGGTCGGATTGGAAACATCCACCTGTGCGGTGGAGGAGTGGATCGTCTTTTCGGAGCGCCCGCCGGGGAACAGGCGCGGCACTTCCTTGTGTGGTGCAAACGGAACATCCCAGCTCAGCGCGGGAATGGGGCCGAGGCCGCCGCAGAATCCGGCCGCACTCACGACGAGCGCGCAGGCCACGGCCCAGTGAAACGAACTTCGGCGCGGTGGTTCCGTTTGTGCAAACACGGCCCCGGAAATGCCGCCGACAGCGGCGGCCGCGAACACCGTGCCGGTTGAGCCGTACTGTTCGAGGAGGAAGGGCGCGATGGCGCCGCCCGCAGCGCTGCCGATGAGGTCGGCGGCATACAAGCTGGCGATGTGTTGCGGATGGCGCGTGAAGGTGCCGCCGAGCGCCAGCCCCGCGAGGAGGAAGGGGAGGGCGAGCGCGAGGAAACAGGACAGGAGGCCCACCAACCCGCTGGGGTCGCGCCAGATTTCGAGGCTGTCGATCTCGAGGCGCGTGATGAGAAGGAACGCAGCCACGACGCAAACGCCGTAGAAACTCGCCGCGAGTGCGATGCCGCGTGTACCGGGCGTGTGCCCGCGCGCGCCGCGCAGCGTGAGGATGCTCCCGCTCGCTCCAAAGCCGAGCAGCGCCAGCGAGATCACCATGTACGCGAAGTGGTGCCACATCACGATGGCGAACACGCGCGTGATCGCGATTTCGAGCAGCAGAACGCTCATCGCGATCAAGAAAACGGCGCAGTGGACACTGCGACCTGGTCGGCCTTCAACGCTCGTCATGGCGGCCAAGCCTACCCTCCAGACAAACCCGCGCCTGCTGTGGTGATAGCCTCGCCCTCATGCGGCCACACAATCGACTCGGTCTCGAAAGCAGTCCATATCTGCGCCAGCACGCGGACAATCCGGTGCACTGGTGGTCGTGGTGCGACGAGGCCTTTGCAGAAGCCGCAGTGCGCAAGCTCCCGGTATTCCTTTCCATCGGATACAGCACCTGTCACTGGTGTCACGTCATGGCCCACGAGTCCTTCGAGGATGAGGCCACCGCGACGTACCTGAACGAGCACTTCGTCTCCATCAAGCTGGACCGCGAGGAACGCCCCGATGTGGATCAGATCTACATGCAAGCGGTGACGGCGCTCACGGGGCAGGGTGGCTGGCCGCTCACGGTGTTCCTCGATGCCGAGCGGCGCCCCTTTCATGGCGGCACCTACTTTCCCCCGGAGAGGAAGTACGGTCGGCCCTCTTTTCGCGACGTGCTGCAAGCCATCACACGTTTCTGGCGCGAGCAACCCGCCGACATCGCCGAGCAGTCCAGAAGGCTCATGCAGGTGTTCGAGCGCGAAGAAGCAGGTCTCGTGGAGAGCGCGGGGGCGGTGGACTGGGGTGAGTGCTCGCGCGCGATTCTCGACCGTCACCAGCGCACCTTTGATGCAGTGCATGGCGGCTTCGGCGCCGCACCCAAGTTCCCACGGCCAGCGGGGCTTCAGAGCCTGCTCCATCATGCGGAGCGCCATCCCGAAGCGACCGAAGCGATGCCGATGGTGCGCACCACGCTCGGACACATGGTGGCTGGCGGTATTCACGATCAACTCGGCGGCGGCTTCATGCGCTACAGCACGGATGAGCACTGGCTGGTGCCTCACTTCGAGAAGATGCTCTACGACAACGCGCAGCTGCTCGAGGTGCTGCTCGATCTCTTGCGCCGCGAAGATGATGTGGAGTTGCGCGCGGCCGCCACGGCGCTTCTCACGTACGTGCGTCGGGATCTGCTTCTCGATGGCGGGGCCTTCGCAGCGGCGGAGGACGCGGATAGCGAGGGCCATGAAGGCCGCTTCTATGTGTTCCGTGCGCAGGAACTCGACGAGCTGCTCGGCAGCGAGAGCAGCCTGGCGAAGAGCGCCTTCGGCGTGACAGAGAGCGGCAATTTCGAGGGTACGAACATCCTTCATCGACCTGTGACTGTGGAAGCACTCGCCCGCTCTGCGGGCGTCGCGCCTGAAGCACTGCGCTTGCGCCTTGACGCCGCACGCAACGCACTCCTCACGGCTCGTGCCAAGCGCGTGCGCCCTTTGCGGGATGACAAGGTCATCGCTGCCTGGAACGGGCTGATGCTTGCCGCCATGGCTCGCGCTGGACTGGTGCTCGACGCGCCCGAATGGACGCTCATGGCGCGTCGCGCAGCAGACTTCGTTACCGCTCACATGCGTGCCTCCGATGGGTCGTTGTTGCGCATTCACTGCGCAGGCAGTGCGCGCTTCCGTGCCTCTCTCGATGACCGGGCAGCCATGGGCCTCGCGCATCTCGCTCTGTTCACTGCAGCAGGCGCCGTCGAGGATCTCGAGCGTGCCATCGCACTCGCGGAGGAATGCCTGCGCTTTCATGCGAGCCCGGAAAGTGCTGCCTTGCACTTCGCCGCCGACGAGCCGGACCTTATTGCTCGGCAGAAGGACAGCTACGACGGCGCGTTGCCTTCAGGGAACAGCCTTGCGGCATTGCTCTTCGCGCGTCTGGGAGCGGTGCTTCCGGATACGGATTGGCGTGCACGTGCTCTCTCCCTGGCCGGCGCTTTCGGCACCTGGCTTGCGCGCGCTCCGGATGCGATGCCGCTGCTTGTGCTGGCTGCAGTCGAGGCCTCCGAGCCGCCGCGCACTCTCACGGTGCATGGCGATCCTGCGCACCCCAAGGTGCGGCGCATCCTCGTCAACGCGCACCAATCAACAACTGCGGGCACCATCATCATTCCCGTGCGCGATGGCGTAGCGCATGCCGCGTTGCGCGCTCTTGGTGTTCCGCTGTCCGAGGAGATTCAGCCCGGCGGCAGTGCGGAACTCTGCGAGAACTTCACCTGCCGACGCTTCGAGAGCTTCTGAAAAAGGACCGCCCAGCACGAGGGACGGTGCCGGGCGGTCGAATCGAAGGAAGGAAGGTGTCAGGAAGCGTCGCTGAAGTTCACCAGGTTCCGGTCATCCAGGTCATGGCGCCCGGAAGCGAGATGCTCCAGCGGAGGATGTTGCCGAGGATCTTGCTCTCAGTGCCCGGGTATTGGTTCATGTGGAACGTGATGGGCGACCAGGAGCTTGAGTCCGCGTAATTGACGACTGAGGCCACGGGCGCTTGATGGAAGCGCACGAGAGCTTCGAACATGCTGGCCGCGCGGAAATACACGGTGGTGTTGTTCGTGAGGATGAACGTCCACGTGTAGCTCTCAAGCATGGGCCAGAGGAGATGGAGCGATTCGCCGCCGGACCAGCCGGGGGCCCAGGCGCTGTGCACGCCGGGCAGGCGCAAGCCGCCAGTGGCGGTGGTGTATTCATTGATCACCACGCTGTTCTGGAACCACGCCTGCATGCGTGCGAGGAAGGGCATGAACTGGAAGTCTCCGGTGCATGCGGTGTAGCGCGCGGCCGCGTTGTAGAAGATGTTGTGCATCCACGGTGCGCAGTTCGCGGGGATGGTGAGGCCACCGCTGCTGTAGGCGGTCTGCGGATCGATGGTGTAGCCGTGGGAGCCCTGCTGCATCTCGATGGTCTGGAACTGGTTCACTCCGGCTTGGGCTTCCGTCCTGTAGACGGGATTGCCGAGGTAGTTCCATGCATCCACGAGGCACTCGATGGCCCAGCCGGGGATGCGCGCACCCCACTGACCGTTCCAGTAGCGCGGGCTGTTGCGCACCTGATATTCGGCGCACTCGATGGCGGCTTCGCGGCTCGCTTCTTCGCCTGTCATCACGTAGTGCAACAGCACACCGTGAATCCATGTGTGGCTCTGCTCGCCCCAGCGATAGTTGCCGGCCCACCAACCCTTCTCGTAGCTCTGCGCGCCACGCCAGAACTCCTGCGTGTTGGTGCTGTGATTCTGCTTGTAGTCGCGGCGGATCCAGGCCATGTCGCGGCCGGTGTCAAAGAATCCGTAGGCGCCGCCGCGGTACCAGTTGAGCAGCACCGAGAGCGGCCAGTCATAGTGCAGGCTCGATTGGCCATCCGTCCACGGAATGTCGCCGTAGGTGTCCCAGCCGTAGAACTGGCGATCGCCCCACGTGCCGCCGTTCTGGCGGAAACCGGGCAGACCCATGGGGCCATAGGTCGCGATGGGATCAGCCGCCGAGTCGCTGATGGCGAGTTCGTTGGTGCGCTGGATGCGCTGCATGCCCTGATTGCCGGTCCAAGTGCGGAAGTCAGCGAACGGGAGGCCGACGGCCATGCTGCGCTTGGTCCACACAGGATCGGGGCGACCCATGAGCGGTGATGCCACACGCGTCGCGAGGCTTGCGACAGCCGTGCCGCTGCGGTCGCCGCTGTGGAAGTCGAACACCATGCGGTGGGACTTCCAGCGTCCGCCTTCGAAGCGGTAGTTGTCGATGGCCATGGGATCGATCGGATCGGAAGATGTGGGCGTGGCGTAGATGCCCTTGTATTCAGGTCCGTTGCCCCATTCGGGCCAGAGCCCGATCTTCATTTCTCCCGTCGAAGCCTTGACCGTCTTGGGGAAGTTCTGCCAGAAGCGGTCCACCGCCACGTTGACGCCCCCCGAGATTCCCGAGAGGTCGAAGGATCCGGCGAAGCGGTTGCCGCTCGCAAGCGCGGTCGTGCCGTGCTGCGTGGTGAAGCTGAAGTTGGCCGCCTGATTGGTGCTGTTCACCATCTGGAAATCCTGGTCCAAGCGCCAGGTCTGGTTGCCGAGGGCGAGGCCGGCTTCCGGAGTGGTGAGTTGCGCCGCACTGCTCACGGGCAGGCGCAGATAGAGCGAGTCGAAGTAGACCGTGCCGGGTGCGACACCAAAGAAGTGGCCATAGGCCTGCGGGTTCTCAAGGGCGAAATCCACTCCCACATCGCTGCGACCGGAATGGAAGGTCCAGCGACAGGTGAAGCGCAGACTTCCGAGCGTGCCACGCTGGCGCAGTACTGCGCGCACGGAACCTGAATCTTCGAGCACGGTCTCCGTGACGGTGGCATTCACCAGCGCGCCGTTGGAACTCGTGAGTTCGATGCCGCCGCCGGGTGCAGCCACCACGACAGCGCCATCCACCATGGCCTGACGGAAGAGCCGGAAGTTCAGGCGATCAATGGTGAAGCTGGTTCCCGGGCGCGGGCTGACGACGAAGTCCGAACTGGTCGCGTTGATGGTGAGCGTGCCACCGGGCCTCTGCATGCTCCGCATCCAGTAGTTGCGGGTGCTGTTGGCCGCGACGCTGGCCGGGAAAGTGACGAGCACCCATTTGATGGCTTTGGTGCCGTCATTGCGGTCGCCGCCCCAACGGGACAGGACCTTGAACTGTGCCGGGACTGGGGTGCCCGCATCGTCTGCCACTCCGAAGGAGTAGAAGTCGACGCTGTAGATGTTCCACTCGGCAGGCGCCGGAACCCCAAAGCTGACAGGGAGATCCGCTTGAGCCAGGGCAGTCGGATTGACCACTTCCAGCCGCAGACCTTGGGCCGACAAGGGCAACAAGGACACCAGGCAGATGACTGCCGCCAATACTCCGCGAATGCGTGTCTTCACTGCGTGAACTCCTCAAAGTCCATTCCCGCACTGGGCGGGCGGCGAGCTGGCCCGTTCCGACAGGCAGCGCGCCGTGCACGATCAACACGCTCTCTTTCGGCAGCTTCTATACTCTGCTGAATATGGCTCGTATCTCCGACTGGAACCGCCCTTCATTTGGCTTGAATGCGCCGCGGAGCGGCGCTTTGCCGGCCTCAGCGTCGGCATGGAGAATCGGGGTATGACACGCAGCGCCATCATTCCGGCGTTGGTCATCACTGCGTTTGTGCTGGTGGGCACGCTCGCAGCGCAGGCTCGTCCGCCTCAACCGCGCACGCCTCCGGAGCGGGGCTACGGCACGGCAGCCGAGCGACAGCGAGCGGCTGAAGCAGCCGATGTGCGGCGAGACCGGGTCGCGGGCGGAAGCGGTGGCGGTGGAACATCGGCTGCATCGCCGGGGGAAAGCACACGCCCTGAGCCGGTGCCCGAGGCGCGCGCGAAGGAGTACCTCACGGCGGTGGAGAAACGGCTCGCCGCCATCAAGAGCCAGCGCTTCGACTTCGTTGCCTCAGAACCTGCGCCCGCTGGAGTGAAGTGGCAGGTTCGCGGGCGCTACGAGAGCATGCGTTCGTCGGAGCGCACTCTGTCCGAACGTATTGATCTCTCCTGGGCCGAGAAGGATGGCAAGTTGGTGGAGGAGCGCCTGCTCTTCGAGACACCGGTGAAGGGCGATGTGCGCGGCTGGAGTTGGAAGGCCGCCAGCGGTCTGGTCGAAGTGAAGGGCGACCCTTTCGCGCGCGTGTTTCATGACAAGGTCCTCTTCCTCGACATCCTGCCGCTGGATCTCTCGCACCACGCGCTGAGTCATGTGGGCGAAATGTTGCGCGCGGGAGAGAAGATGGTGGTGCTCACGGCGGCGCCGCGGCACGGACGCAAACAGGAGCTGCGCATTCTCTGCGATCGGCGCACGGGTGCGATGAAGGAGAGCGCGGTGCGCGAAGAGGAACGCAACATTCTCACCATGACCGATGTGGTGGAGGATCTGGGCGGCATCCATGCCCCGACTCTGCGCCGGGTGCGCCTGCCGGGAGAGGAACCAAGCCTCGTCATTCATTACAGCGGGCGCCGCTTGAATGAGGTGATGGATCCTGCGCGCTTCAGAGCTGCGGACCTCGGGCGTTGACTTCTCGCACCGCCCTTGCGCTGAACCGCTTCAAGAGTCGTCTCCGGGACGCTGCACCGGAGACGCTCGCGTTGAAGGTCCGGGATCTCGAACCTTGGGTGGTGGAGTTGCGGCGTCTTGCCGCTCCCGAAGCGGGCGTGGTGTTTCCTGTTGCACTCGAGTGCCTGCAACGTCTGCGGCAGGCGTGTGAAGCTTGCGAGCGCACGCCAGAGCGCGCCGTGGATCTGGCACGACAGCTTGCAGATGTAGTGAGTACGACCCTGCGGACTGCAGCGCTCGACCGTCCGCTCGCCTTCCGGCTGGTGTTCCGGACCTGGATCGAGGATGCGACAGGTCTCGCCGATGACCTTGCGAGCGCCATGCTGGAAGGTGCGCGGAGTTCCGCGGACCTCGACCTTCTGACGGGTCTGGTGCGGGGCCATCTGGACGCACTGCCGCTCGTGTTGCCTCCGGGCGAGGGCTCCGCTGACGAGGTGCGGCGCACCTTGCTGAT
>SXGS01168965.1_pt1 | contig 25249 bp, 17 predicted proteins | sample 3174681 | NCBI WGS metagenome assembly SXGS01 (sample SAMN11356861, study PRJNA531348) | freshwater metagenome | isolation source: freshwater sample F1-80 | place: China: Fuxian Lake, Yuxi | collected 2017-12-25 | reverse complement strand
GATGCGCCCGCTTCCTGAGGGCGGAGAACACGCTGGTTGCCGAACTCGTGGCTGCGATCGGCTCTCAGCGCAAGGCACTGGAAGTGGTGGACCTGTCCCGGGCGACGTGGCATTACCGCTGGCATCCGCGTGCACGCGTGGTCGATCCGGTGCAGCAGCGTGAGCGCGCGTATCCCTCAAGGATCGACCGGCAGGACCGCGAGGCGATCACCGCGCTCATCCAGACCGGCTGGGGCGACGGCGTGTCGGTCGATCACTCGTTCGCTACTGCGTGGGACGCCGGCGTCATGGCGGGTTCGCGCCACTCATGGTGACGGATCGCCGGGGCGATCAAGGACCAGTCCGCGAGTCCGGTTACCCCTGCACGCAAAAACGGTGTCGCACGCAACCGGCGCGAGGCACCGGTCCTGATCGCCCGTGCTCCGATGGATGTATGGAGCTGGGACAGCACAGACCTGCACGGCCCGTGGTGGGGCGTGTCGTTTAAGGCCTACTCGGTTATTGACATCTTCTCCCGCAAGATTGTGGCCTGGCGGGTAGAAGAGCGCGAGGTCAACGACCTCGCCGTGGAGATGTTCGAGCGCGCGTTCGGTTTCGAGGGTATTTCCGGCGCCGTCCACGCCGACTCCGGCGCGTCGATGCGATCGAACGTGGTCGCGAACCTGTTCGCCGACCTCGATATCGCCTAGTTCCCGTTTACGCGCTGTTGGCTGATGAACTTCGGCCCGCACGAAAGCTTCGTCGCGAGCGCGCTGCCCGGCTCAACCACTCGCCAAAACGGCGTGACCTCATCGATGGAGTCCCCGGCTGCCAGTGCTTCGAGGGCGGCCTCGGCGACGATGCGCAAGAAGATGCCGGTACTGAGTGGACAAGTGAAATCTGCATTGGCGCTCTTGGCTAAGCGCTCACGCAACTGCGCGATGGTGATGGCGGTGGCGGGCCGCGTGCGACGAATGCGCTTGTTGATCTTTTTTGGCGTTGAGATGTGCGTTAGCTCACCGACGTCATGACCGGCGAAGCACCGATCAAGTGGTTTGACCACCGGCGTTGCCTCTTTTCGAACCTTATCGGCCCATGACGTTCGGGATTTTAATTAGTCCTGCTTGCCGAGCCCGGGATCGCTGAAACCTTCGCGCTTGTGGCTGCCATCGCAAAACGGCTTATTGGCCGAATGACCGCACCTGCACAGGTAGGCCTTGTCGCCGGTTTTCAGGGTGCTGCCGTCGGCGGCCTTGATGGTGGTGGGGCCGGCGACTTCGAGGGGGCCATCGGCAAGGACGGTGATCGTGACTTCGGATTCGCTCATGCGAGCATCATGCCGTAGGTATGCCTAGAGGGCACCTTTTTTAGTCAGCCAGTTGAATGCGAAGTAGCCGGGCACGGTTGGTAGCCAAAATGTCACGAGCCGGAACAGCAGCACGGCCGAGACCGCGATACCGCCATCAAGGCCAGCGGCGGTGAGGCCAGCGGCAAGGGCGGCTTCGACCGCGCCAAGACCGCCGGGGGTCGGGGCGGCCTGGCCGATGGTGGCACCGGCGAGATAGACGACTGCGACTAGGGCGATACCGAGCTGGCCGCCGAAGGCATTTACGCTCGCATAGAGCACACCGATAAAGGCGAGGTTCAGCAGCAAGATGCCGCCGACGCCTTCGATGAGCTTGCCGGGCCGTTGGGCGACGGTGACAAGGCGCGGTCCGACCTCCTTGAGGATGGGCCCGACCCGAGTGGTGATGAGTTTTCGCACGGCTGGGACGGCAAGTAGTGCGATGGCACCGGCGGCGACCGCGATGACGACGATCACCACAATCCGTGGGGGATTGAAAGTCAAATCCGACTGCGTCCCGGCAGCGATGCCGAAGACGAACAGCAGCAGGATATGTGAGGCGAATGCCATGACCTGGGAGACACCAACACTCGCCGCGGCAAGGGCAGGGTGAAGCCCGGCTTTTTGCAGGAAGCGCATGTTGATCGCAACCGAGCCAAGTGTTGGTGGTGAAACCAGTGTGGCAAACGCGCCGGCGAGTTGGGCAAAGAAGGTGCGGTGGATGGGGATGCGCTCCGGCACGAAGCCGGTGAGTGACCAAACCGCTGCTAGGAACGTCACGAGGCTCAAAACCAGGGAAAGGAGTACCCAACCCCAGTTCGCGGTACTAATGAGATTGACAAGATCAACCTGGGCCAATTGCGAGAGCAACAGATACCCGGCGATCGAGCCGACAACGATCATCAGCAGGGTGCGGGGTCGCACTCGCTCAAGCCTGATCTGCTCGATCTCGCCGCCTTCGCGCAGGCCGAGCAAGGTGTCTCTAAGTTGAACGAGAATTTGCCGGTTCTTGCGCACCGCCTTGCGGGTCATGCCGGATAGGGCTACCGGCTGCACGGCGGGTCGCGCGCGGGTTAGGGCATCGACGCCGAGGATGAGCCGACCGGCTTCCACGGCGCGTTCGACACTGGTGAGAAGTGCGAGGGTGCAGAGCAGTTCGGCGAGGTCAATGCGCTGGGCCACGTCACTTGCGGCAATCGAGCCGCCGCCGTGGCCGACGATCCAAATACTGCCATCGGTAGCTCGCAGCAGATGATCGGCCGATAGGGCACGGTGGCTGCTTTGATGTTCGTGCAGGGTGCGCACGGCCCGCCAGGCCCCTTGCAGATCGACGTCGGTTAGGGCGCCACCGGTACTTGACTCAGAGATATTTACAAAAAGCTCACCATCGATGAACTCGTAGGCGAGCAAACTTGAGTCCGGACCGACCTCGGTTGCCAGCATCAGGCGCGGAGTAGGCACCCCGGCTGCCTGAGCGGCGAATGCGATCAGCGCGGCGTTATCGATTGTTCTGCGCATATTGAAGGCACCGGTGCCCGGTTCGTCGCGTAGGCGCAGGGCCGTCCAAAAAGCCGAGACCAAGCCGGCGCCCTCCAAGTCGCGGTCGAGCACGTTGATCCGTAGCCGGGCACCGGATCGGGTTACCGCTTGATACCGGCGACCGCGGGCGGTGGTGGTTTCGGCATCGAGGGAAATAAGTGGGTAGCCACCACGGGCCAAGGCGTCGGCGACCTGCTGCCCGGTTGGCCTGGTGGTTGGGGTGCCGAACACGTAACGCGTGAGCAGGCCGATCGCCCAGCCGAGGGCAATGCTGACGCCGACTCCGGCGAGGGCGATGCCCGAACTCAACACCGTCACGATGATGACCGAGCCGATGACAATGAAACTGAGTACATTCCACGGTCGAATCGCGAGCAGGCGGGCCACCGTGATGAAGGCGATCAGGCCGGCGAGGATCGGCACCGTCGATGCGCTATCGGGGCTGGTAGATCCGGCGAGTGCTACCAGTAAGCGCGGGACCCCACTGGTTGCGACCACCGCTGAGGCAACCGTCAGCAAGACAACGGTCGCCAACAGGGCGATCACCGCGTCAAAGAGCTGGCGCGCGCGCCGGCGCACGACCAGCGCGACACCTGCGGCAATGGGCAGGCCCAAGGTGCCGATGCCACCGATGACATTCAGGGCCAAGATCACCGCGGCGGGCAGCGATTGCACCCCGCTGGTGACATCGTCGGCAAGCCCGGCGGTGGTGCTGGTGGCGAACCAGCCAACCCCGATGATGGCTCCGGTGATCGCAAGGGCGAGCATGAAGCGCGCGAGGTCAAGGGGCCGGCGCACCCGCCGGGCGATTACCGCATCGTTGATCCGGACCCCGCCGGCACCCATAGGCTGGCCATCGGGGGTCGCGGTCACCGGTAGATAGTCTCAGAGGAGCGTCAGACCTAGGTGGTAGGCATGGCCTTATGAGGCAAGCGGGGTCCCGGTCTTGGGTACTCGACACCACCCCCCTGGCACCACTTGCCCCGGCAATTTTGGACCCGCAGCAGCGCCAGGTGGTCGACCATCGCGCCGGCCCGCTTCTGGTCCTAGCCGGGCCTGGCACCGGTAAAACCACCACCATCGTCGAGGCGATCACCGCCCGAATTACTGATCCAAGTGACCCACTAGAACCCGGTGCCGTCCTCGCGCTCACTTTTGGGCGTCGGGCCGCCATGGAACTTGGCGACAAAGTTGCGCAGCGGCTCGGGGGCGGGGTGATCCCACTGGTCGCAACATTCCACTCCTTCGCCTACGGGCTGATGCAGCAAACCGCAACGGTTGGCGAGCTGCGTGATCCACCGCGACTACTCTCCGGCGCCGAAGAAGATGTCCGCATTCGCGATCTCTTGGTCGGCGCAATACAAGATGGCACCATCAATTGGCCCGAAGAGCTAGCCGGCGCCGTAACCACTCTAGGCCTGGCAAATGAAATCAGATCGGTACTGGCCCGGGCCCGCGAACTCGGCCTTGACCCAGGTCAACTTGAGCGCATCGGTGCCAAGTCCGGGCGCCCAGCCTGGGCGGCGATTGGCGCGCTGGCTGACCAAGAAAGCGCCGTCATGGTGCTGGAGAATGTTTGTGATTACACCGAACTCCTGCACCGCGCGGTGATCGCGGCGCGCACCCCAGATGTTGCCGCACAGTTGCACCGCACCTATCGCGCGATCTATGTCGACGAATATCAAGATACCGATCAACTGCAGGTGGAATTACTGAAGGCCCTGGTGGGCCCACGCACGAGCCTGGTGGTCGTCGGGGATCCCGACCAGGCGATCTACGGGTTTCGCGGCGCAGACATCAACGGGATCTTGAATTTCCCCGAGCAATTTCGCACCAGTGCCGGGGCGCCGGCGCCCACTGTTGTTTTACAGCACACGCGCCGGTTCGGGCCAAATATTCGCAAGGCGGCAACCGCAATCCTCGGTGCCCGACCAATTGGCTCGTTCACCAAGGAGCAGGTGCACGCGCATCGCAACCCCAGCTGCGTCGGCGGTTCGCCGTTGGCTGGCCACCCCGCGACCGACACCCTCGAAGTCCAACTCTTCGATGGTGAGTCCTCGCGGGCGGCCCACATCGCAGAGCAGATTCGCCGCGCGCATCTAGACGATGGGCTGCCTTGGGCCGATCTGGCGGTGCTCGTTAGATCAGCGCAGCAGATCCCCCTGGTGCAGCGGGCGCTGATGCAAGCAGGGGTGCCGACAGCAATCGCTGCCGATGAAATCCCCCTGCGCGCCGAGCCCGCGGTGGCCGTGCTGCTTCAGGCTGCCGAGATGGCGGTGGACCCGAGTCGAATCACCGCGGAGCAGGCACTTGATTTACTGACCGGCCCACTAGGTGGCCTTGATACCGGCGACTTGCGAAGTTATGGCCGGGCCTTGCGGGCGGCGGCACGCATAGCCGAGCCGCTGACCCCGCCTGCCTTTTCCGATCACCTGATCCGCGACACCTTGCGCGGTGATCTTGAGATCCCGGCCACCGTGCCCGAAACCGACCCCGCTCGATTGACCGTCGAGCGCAGCGCCGCGCTGCTTCGAGCCGCGCACCAACTTATTCGCGCGGGGGCCGGACCCGAGGATGTGCTCTGGGCTATTTGGTCCGGACGGGTTGGCCGCGAAAAACTCGGTGGCGGGCGGTCACATGGCTGGCCGGAGCGGTTGCAAAATGCTGCACTGGCGGGCTCGCGTGCGGCACACCACGACCTTGACGCCGTCATCGCGTTATTCGAAACCGCCGAGCGCACCCAATCCCGGTACAAAGGGTTCGCGGGCTTGCGCAACTTCTTGATTTTGCTGAGCAATCAGCAACTACCGGCCGAATCGGTGGCCGATCGGTCGCTCAGCCGTGACGCGGTGCGGATCTTGACCGCACACCGGGCCAAGGGGCTGGAGTGGGAGGCCGTCTGGGTGGTTGGCGCCGAGGAGGGCCAGTGGCCCGATCTTCGCACCCGCGGTTCGATTCTGGAGCCAGACCGGTTAACCCGGGCCGGGGTTACCGATGGTGTGCGCCCGGCCGATCTACTGGCCGAGGAGCGCCGACTCTTCTACGTCGCGTGCACGCGGGCCAGGCAACGCGTCGTCGTCACCGCTATCGCCTCGGGCACCGATGCCGGGCCACAGCCGAGCCGGTTTATCGGTGCCTTGGGAGTGGTAGCCGAGATTAAATCCGGCCGGCCGCGTTTTGCCGCCGACCTTGACGGTTTGGTTGCGCGGCTGCGTCAAACCTGCATGGACGAGGAGGCCGCACCGGCCCTGCGCGCGGCCGCGGTCACCCGGCTGGCTGCGTTGGCCGCGGCCGCGGACGAGAGCGGTGCGCTACTGGTGCCGATGGCCAATCCGGATTCTTGGTGGGCGATTGGTGCGGTAACCGAAGGTGCCCGGCCGGTTCGGGCCGCGGACCTGCCGATCACTTTGTCGGGCAGTGGCCTTGAGTCCATAAACAGCTGCTCCCTGCGTTGGTACTTCGAGCATGAGGCCCGGGCTGAAACCCTGCGACCAGCAGCAACGAAATTCGGCAGCGTGGTGCATGCGGTTGCCGACTACGTGGCCAAGGGTGAGGTCCCGGCCGACATCGACAGCATGGACGCATTAGTCGACCGGGTATGGCCGGACCTGAGGTTTGAATCCGCTTGGCAATCAGCGGCCGAGCGAGCGCAGGCCCGTGCGGCCCTTACCCGATTCTTGGTCTATCACCTGCACGCCGATCGGCGGTTGTTAGCAAGTGAGGTATACGAAGAAGCATTTGTTGATGTGCCGACACCGGCCGGTGGTCTGGAGCGGGTGCACCTGCGCGGATTCCTTGATCGCATTGAGATCGATAGCCAGGGCCGGTCGGTGGCAATTGACCTGAAGAATATGAAGACCCCGCCGCCCGATAGCAAGGTGCCAGAGCACGCCCAGCTTGGGGTCTACCAGTCATTACTCCGCGCCGGTGGTCATGAGGTCGGTGGTGCTGCGCTCGTGCAACTTCGCGTCAATGCCAGCAAAGGTGCGGTCGAGCCCAAGGTGCAGTTCCAAGAGCCATTGGAACAAGTCGCACCGACCTGGGTGGATCTTGAGCTGGGCGTCGCCGCGCAGACTTTGCGCACCGAGGAGTTCACCGCGGCAACCGGCTCCCATTGCCTGTTCTGTGCGCACCAGCGCAATTGCCCAGCGCAGCCCGAGGGTGCCCAGGTGATCGAATGAGCAGGTGGTCACATGAGTGAGCTCAAGAAAGTGGATCTCGATAGCGCACTTGGCTTCGTCCTAAGCGATGAGCAGTGGGCGGTGGTCTGCGCACCGCTGGAGCCGGCGGTGGTGGTGGCCGGCGCCGGTACCGGCAAGACCACCTCGATGGCGGCGCGGGTGGCTTGGCTGGTGGCCAGTGGGTATGTGCGCGCTGATGCAGTGCTTGGCCTGACATTTACCAATAAGGCCGCAGCCGGATTACTTGGTTCGATGCGATCGAGTTTGTCGCGCCTGGAAGTGGCAGGTTTGATCGTTCCTGGTTTTGTGCATCCGGCTCAGGAGTTGGAGTTCGATGATGAAAGCACCGGTGATCCGCAGGTGCTCACCTATCACGCCTTCGCCAAGCGCATTATCGATGAGCACGGTATGCGCCTTGGGCTCGAGCAGGGCAGCGCCTTGCTTGCGACTGGCGCGCGCCATCAACTCGCCTACCGGGTGGTCTGTCGCACCGCGTTGCCGTTGGCGGATTTGGGCAAGTCACCGGTCAACTTGACCAATGAGCTATTGGCCCTCGATGACCAACTAGCGGATCTAGCGATCACACCTGAGCGGTTAATCGAGCACGATGAGGAGGCGATCGCACGGCTCCTTGGGTATGACTCCTTGCAGGAGATCGGCAAGAAGATGCTCGCCACCTCGAAGCTGCGGGTGGCGCTGGCTGGGCTGGTCGTTGAATGGCGCGCCGAGAAACTAGTGCGTGATGTCCAAGACTTCGCCGATCAGACCCGGGTGGCCCTCGAGCTGGTGACGAAATACCCAGACATTGCCGAGAAGCTGCGGGGTCGTATCCAGGTGGTGCTGCTCGATGAGTACCAGGACACCTCTTTGGCGCAGCGGATGCTGCTACAAGGATTATTCGGCGGCGTAGCCGGTAATGGTCATCCGGTGACCGCGGTCGGTGACCCGTGCCAGGCGATTTATGGTTTCCGCGGGGCCAGCGTCGACAACATCGACTCATTCAAGAAGCACTTCCCGGTGGTTCGTAATGGCATCGAGTCCGATTCGGTGTCGTATTCGCTGGCGACCAACCGCAGGTCCGGGCCGGCTATCTTGGCGGTGGCCAATGACATCTCGACCGGGTTGCGGCAGCGGCACCCGGGTATCGATGCGTTGCAGGCCGGTTCACCTGGACGCGGGCCCGGCAAGGTGCAATGCGCACTATTTGAAACCGCCGACGCCGAAAAAGTTTGGGTGGTGCAGGAGATTGCGCGGTTAGGCGGTGCGCGCGGAAGCCAAGTCAAGTGGGGCGATATTGCGATCTTGGCCGCCACCGGCCGCGACCTAGTTGAACTCGATACCGCCTTGCGCGCCGAGGGCATCCCAACGCAGCTACATGGCGCAGCGGGGCTGTTGCGGCAACCGGCGGTCATCGAGATCCGTAGCATGCTGGAGGTCCTGCATAACCCAATTGCGAACCCGGCGCTGGTGCGAATCCTCACCGGCCCAAGGTGGCGGATCGGGGTGCGTGATCTAGCGGCGCTGGGTAGCAGGGCCGGGGTGCTCGCCGGTGGTGGGCACCGGCACGTTACCGCCGATGTCACAGGTGCTCTCGACGAGGCGGTGGCTGGCAGTGATCCGGTCGAGGCGGTTTCACTTTCCGATGCGCTGTCTGATCTCGGTGACCTAACTGCTTTTTCGCCGGCGGCGAGCACGAGATTTAGTGCACTCGCCGCGCAGATCAGGGGATTGCGTCGGCATGTGGGTGAGCCATTGACTGATCTCATCAACCGCATTTTGACTTCGACCGGGTTGTCGGTTGAGATCGCGGTAGCCGACAGCGCGGAGCAGCAGCAGTATGCGGTCACAAGTTTGCTCGACCTCGCAGCGGAATTCACCGATATCGACGGTGGTCACACCCTCGGTGCTTTCTTGAGCCGGTTAGCCGATGCCGAAAGATTTGATGTGGAGTTGCCCGTTGATATCGTCCTGCGGGAAAACGCGGTGCAGTTGCTGACAATTCACAAGGCCAAGGGGTTGGAATACCCGCATGTTTTCGTGCCTTCGGTGGCCAAGGGGGCATTTCCCGGCGGTGGTGGGCGCAGCGCGTGGCCAACCAGCGCGTCAGCGGTGCCTTGGCAGCTGCGTGCGGATGTGACCGATGACCTCGCTTCCTTCCCGGACCTAGATGAAAGCCCGCGCGATAAAGACCACAAGGCCTATCAAGTGATCTTGCGCGATCAGCAAGTTGCCGACGATCAGCGCCTGGCCTATGTGGCATTTACCCGTGCCGAGTACTCACTAACCGTGACCGGGCATTGGTGGGGCCCAACCCAGGTGAAGTTCCGCGGCCCAGACCCCTATTTGACGATGATTCGCGACGCTTGCCTGGGCGGGGCAGGTGCGGTCGTCTACTGGCACCCGCAACCGGCCGACGATGCCACCAACCCGGCACCTGAGTCGGGCACTGTTGAGTTCGCGTGGCCGGCACCAATTGCCACCGCCGCAAAGGTGCGCGAGGTTGGCGATCAGGTGCGTGCGGGCATGCTGGCGTCGGCTTCGGCGGTCACCGCGGCCGAGCTTTCGGCCCCCGAGGCCGCACTCGTCGCGCGCTGGGATCTAGATGCCGAAGCTCTGCTGGCCGAAGCGAGGCGCCGCCGGGAGTCGATCCACACCGTGCGCCTACCGGATTCCCTTTCGGCAAGTGCGCTAACCGAAGCGCTGCGCGACCCGGCCGCGACCGCGATGCGTTTAGCCAGACCGTTACCCCGGCAACCAGCACCCGCCGCGCGGCGCGGCACCAGCTTCCACCTTTGGCTCGAGAGCCGGTTTGGTCAACAAAGCCTGCTGGACCCTGATGATCTGCCCGGGTCCGCAGACCATGAGATCACCAGCGACATTGAACTTGAGCAGTTGAAGCAGGCCTTCGAGAGGTCCGCATACGCCAAGGCCCAACCGATAGCCATTGAGGAGCCGTTCTCGTTGATTTTGGCTGGCCGGGTCATCAAGGGCCGAATCGACGCGGTCTTTAAGACCGGTGATCGTTATGACGTCATTGATTGGAAGACCGGGTCGGCGGCATCAATCGACCCGTATCAATTAGCGCTGTATCGCCTGGCTTGGTCAAAGTTGCGCGGTGTGCCCATCGCTGACATCGATGCGGGGTTTGTGCTGGTGGCCACCGGCGAGATCATCCGGCCCGAGCCGCTACCGAGCCTGGACTTTTCTTGATCTAACGAATTGGGCCGGGGCCGGATTCATCACCGGGCACGATGATGGGTTCGGCGCTGTCACCATCGCGCGACTGCACCGCAAGTTGCTCACCGGCCTCCTCGGTCGGGGTGCGGCGGGCACCGGCGAGGGCGCGCATCCATTCCCGTGCCGGTTCTTCGACAAAGCGCCACATCAACCACGCGATCGCAAGCGCACCGGCCACCAGGCCAAGGGTGCCGATGGCATAGAGCACACCACCGTCAATGCCAACCGCGTTCATCCCGGCTCGCCAGAGCCCGAACCAAACCAGGTGGGTCATATAAAGGGAGTAGGAGATGAATCCACCTAGCACCATGGTGCGCGTCGAAAGGGTGCGGGCCAGGCCCCGGCGTGACAGTGCGAGGGCACCGATCCACGCGATAAGAAACGGCACCAGAAGCAGATGGAAATACGGCGGCAGCGCTTCCGCGTCAGCGCTGAGGTTGGTCGCTGGTGGTTGCGCGGCCGGCAGATTACCGAGGAAGACAGCCCCGGCGATAACGATTAGGGGCAAGATAATGGATAAGGTGCTGGCGAGTTTTTGGATCCGCGGCTTTGGGTCAGCGGCGGCATCGGGGATGAAGCGGCGCACGATCAAATAGGTGATGGCACCCGCGGTGAACTCACACAGGATGCGATAGGTCGACCCCCAGTTATCGGTGTAATACGCATCGGAGGTATTCAACCCGTAAATGACGATGGGGATGAGTACGGCACCCCAGATGATCACCAAGACCGCGGTGCTGACCCGTCGATAAAAGACCCAGATGAGCAAAATCAGCAGCGGAAAGATCAGGTAGGCGAGCCACTCCATCGACAGTGACCAGGCGACAAAGTTCCACCCACGTTGCGGGCTCGGGCCCCACTCCTGCACCAGTAGCAGGTTTTTGCCAAAGTCGATCGGGTTCAGCCAATCGCGGTTAAGTTCGGTTCCGGTGATTTTTGCCTCCGCGAAAACGGCGACACCCGCAATAACGAGCATGACTAAGTGCACCGGGTAAACGCGGGCCAGTCGCAGCCACCAGAAATCAATGGTCTGGCGCCCGGCTAATCGCGGACCGAGTCGGGTTAAGTAGGTGTGGGTGAGGATGAAGCCGGAGAGGGCGAAGAAGAGGTCAACTCCGAGGCGGCCAACGCGCATGACATCTGGGAGGATCGGGATGGCGAGCACGCCGAGGGCATTGAGCGGACCCTGCAGGTGATATAGCAGCACCCAGGCGGCGGCGACGAAGCGGATGCCGGTCAACTGCCGGATGAAGACGTTCACAAGATGTGATGGTGTCATGCTCGGATTTGGTTGGCCCGCAGGCCACACCGGTGCGCAACCCCCTCGCCAATAGGCTCAAGACGTGCCGGACCCACTGTTACTAGATGATCTGCTGCTCTCGCGGGCCGCGATTGATCGAGCCGCCCACCTGCGCGCTGATAGCCGCTGGCAAGAAGTGCGTCGAGGCGACGGTGAAACCCGGGTGCTGTGGGTAGCCGGTGGGGCGGCGCAGGTCGCGGACCTCGATGGTGAGGTGCGGTTGGTTTTCAGTTCGGCTGCCGATCTTCCACCCGAGGTTGACTTGAGTTTCCTGGGTCTTGATCCCCTAGGTCGTGCTTACTACTGTGCGCATCTCCCGGATAGCGTCGACGCCCCATTACCGGCCGACTGGAGGTCACTGCGTGAAGTGGGCCGATCCCTAAGTGATATGGACGCAGGGTTGCTGGTGACAGCGGTTGCGCTGGACAACTGGCGGTCTGCTACTCGGCGCTGCGGGAAATGTGGTGGCGATCTAATTCCCAGTAATGCCGGTTGGTCATTGCATTGTGTTGTCGATGCGGTAGATCACTTCCCGCGCACTGAACCGGCGGTGATCGTGCTGGTTCGCGATGGCGAGGACCGCGCACTCTTGGGGCGACATGTGAATTGGCCACCCGGCCTGGTTTCCACTTTTGCCGGGTTCGTCGAGGCCGGTGAGTCAGCGGAGGCTGCAGTGCGCCGGGAACTAACCGAGGAAACCGGGGTCCTGATCGACGACCACCCGGACGCGGTGCGGTACCTGGGGAGCCAACCGTGGCCGTTCCCCGCTTCGTTGATGCTGGGCTACCACGCTTGGGCCAAGGACACCACGATTAAAGTCGATGAGACCGAGATCGCCGAGGCCAATTGGTATAGCCGCGATGAGCTTCGCGCAGCCTGTGCGGCCGGTGAAATCAAATTACCGTCCGCTATTTCCATTTCCCGCAGGTTGATCGAGCGTTGGTACGGGCAGGAGTTGCCGGCCACTTGGTCTTGGTAATTTCAATGACGACGCTAACCCCGCGACAGATCCACCTTCGAGGGCTGTACTGGGCCTTCCTTGGGGTGCTGCTTTTCTCCTTTTCGGTGCCGCTGACCAAAGTCGCGGTTGGCGGGTTCAATCCGTTTCTGACCGCGACCGGCCGCGCGGTGATCGCCGGCGTATTGGCCGCGTTGATCTTGTCGGTGAATCGGGTGGCCTGGCCGGCCCGGGCAGTGGTGCGACCACTGCTGCTAACCATGGTCGGTGCAGTCTTCGGCTGGCCCATTTTGATCGCGATCGCACTGCAGTACACGACTTCGGCCCACGTTGCCGTCATCGCCGCATTCATGCCGCTGTCGACTGCGATCATCGCGGTTGCTCGAACCCATGAAAAGGTCAGCGCAAAGTTCTGGTTAGCCGCAAGTATCGGGACCGTTGCCCTGGTGGTGTTCGCACTTGGCCGAGGTGGTGCGAGTAGCCCAAATTACTGGGCTGATTTGCTAGTAGTGGGTGCGATGTTGTTTTCCTCCTGGTGCTATGTCGAGGGTGCGTCGGTCACCAAGGTGCTGCCGGGCTGGCAGGTGATCTCCTGGGTTGTTGTCTTCGCCCTGCCGATAACAGTGCCCGCATCAATGCTGTTGTGGTTTACGACCAGCGCCGATTACGCGACAACGGGGGCGCAATGGTTCGCGCTCATCATGCTCGGCCTCTCATCGATGTACTTCGGGTTCTTCGCTTGGTATCGGGGCCTTTCAATGGCCGGTATCGCCAGGGGTAGCCAAGTTCAGCAGTTGCAGGCGCTACTTACGCTGCTGTGGTCTGCGCTGCTGCTCGGTGAAACCGTCACCTGGCTAACGGTGCTGGCGGCGGTTGTGGTGATTGCCTCGGTCATCTGGGCCCAGCGCAGCAGGCGGGCGGAATTCATTGCGCCGGAGGAGTAAAACAGCCGGCGGCTAGCTCAAACCGAGTTTTGCCTTGACCTGTGCAATCGACGGGTTCGCTAGCGCGCTGCCATCGTCAAAGAGCATGGTGGGCACCATCTGGTTGCCTCCGTTGACGGATTCAACAAATGCCGCCGCCTCCGGATCGGCCTCGATATCGACTTCCTCGAAGGCAATACCCTCCCGGCCCAACTGGGCTTTTAGCCGCTGGCAGTAGCCACACCAAACCGTCGTATACATCTTCATCCGGGCAACGCTAGCGTGCCCCTGTGATAGGTGAACCGGGCGAGGTACTTGCCGGGCTCGATGACGAGCAGCAGGTGGTGGCCACCAGCGTGCACGGCCCGGTCGTGGTGCTGGCCGGGGCCGGGACCGGCCAGACCCGGGCCATCACCCACCGCATGGCATACGCCGTGGCGACCGGGGCTCATGATGCGCGGCGGTCACTGGCCGTCACCTTCACCACCAGGGCGGCCGGTGAGATGCGGGTGCGGCTGCGCGGACTCGGTGTTGAGGGCGCCCAGGTGCGCACCTTTCATGGCGCGGCGCTACGACAACTGCGCTACTTCTGGCCACGACTAAGTGGTCAGGCATTTCCTGAAGTACTGCCCAGTAAGGCACGGCTGCTCGCTGAGGCCGCGGCCAAGTCTGGGATAACGACTAATGCGGCTGTGCTTCGGGATCTGGCCTCAGATATCGAATGGTCGAAAGTCTGTGAATTGGCCGCACGTGACCTATTGACCGACCCGCGGGCGGCTGCCCGGCATTGGAGTATTGGGCTTGACGATGTCATGAAGGTCTACGCCGCCTATGACGATTTGAAGTCTTCGCGTGGCTTTTTGGATTTCGAGGATGTGCTTTTGGTTACCGTCGGGGCATTGCAAACCCGTCCGGATATCCTCGATGAGGTCCACTCGGCGTATCGCTGGTTCACGGTGGATGAATTCCAGGATGTCAACCCACTGCAGCATCGACTGCTGACCCTCTGGCGTGGTGAACGAGACGATGTCTGCGCGGTTGGCGATGTGAGCCAGACGATCTATTCGTTCACCGGTGCGTCGGCTGACTACTTGGTGAACTTTCGCACCGAGTTCCCAGATGCCACCGAGGTGCGACTGGTCAATTGCTATCGCTGCACTCCAGAGATCGTGGGCAAGGCCAATGCGGTGATCGCGCAGGCGCACTCGCGGGCTGCGGTGATTTTGAGATCTATGCACGAACCCGGGGTCGAACCGGTGGTGGCGTCGCACCCGGACGAGGTAGCCGAAGCGAGCGGTGTCGCTGAGTCGATTTCAATCCATCTGCGTAACGGCATCTCAGCGCGGGATATCGCTGTGCTGTTTCGAATGAATGCTCAGTCGGCTGATCTAGAAGCCGCGCTGTCGGCGCGGGGGATACCGGTGGTGATGCGCGGGGCGGAGCGATTCTTTGATCGCCCGGAGGTGCGCGAAGGTGTTACGCGCATCCGGGGTGCGGCACGCGGTGGTGGCGCGACCGGGTTGCTAGGTGAGGAGGTGCGGGGAATCCTCAGTGCTGCGGGCTGGGCCGCCGAGCGCCCGCAGGGTAGCGGTGCGGTACGCGAGCGTTGGGAATCACTTGCGGCGCTGGTCACCTTGGCCGATGAGAATCCGCAGTTGGATTTACCGGCATTTGTTGCTGAACTAGATATTCGCGCGCAGGCGCAGCATGCACCTGCAGCAGACGCCGTGACGCTCTCCTCATTGCACTCTGCCAAAGGGCTGGAATGGCAGGTGGTTTTCATTGTCGGCTGCAGTGATGGGCTGCTGCCCTTGGCCAATGCCGATACCCCAGATCAGGTTGCGGAGGAACGCCGGCTGCTCTATGTCGGAATGACACGTGCCAAGTCGTACCTGCACCTGTCATGGGCCCGCGCCCGCGCACCCGGTGGCCGGGAGAATCGTGAGTTCAGCAGGTTCTTGGTTGAAGTGGGTGGGCCCGATGGGGAATTTGCCGATGGGTTCGACGGCGACCGATCACGGGGGAGTGTGCGCGCTGGTTCAGGCCGCTTGCGCACGGAGCGCAAGAGGCGCGGCCCGGCGAGCTGTCGCACCTGCGGTAAGAGTTTGGTCACCGCACCCGAGCGCACCTTGGGTCGGTGCCGCACCTGCCCTTCGACATATGACCCGGAGCAATTCGAGCAGTTAAAGCGCTGGCGGCTAATGCAGGCCAACGAGCGCGAGGTGCCGGCCTTCGTCATCTTCACCGATGCCACGTTGTTGGCAATCGTCGAGCAATCACCGACCAGCCTGAAGCAGTTGTCTGCCATCCCTGGTATCGGCCCGGCGAAGTTGGAGTTGTACGGGCCGACCTTGCTCGAACTCCTGCGCGATTCGACCTCGTAGTGCGAAAATTGCTATTCACTAGCGGTCGTGAAGTCCGGCACCCAGCGCTCGAGTTCCGCCCGCATCGGCACTGTCGCACCGAGCTGGCAAAGAACCCCGATGCACCCCAACCAGACTCGATGAATCAAGGCGTAGGACGGCGGCAGGTTCAATTTCAGGCCGATCGTGAAATCAGGATTGCGCATGTCGTTCATGCGCGTGAATTGACCGCGTATCCAATCGCGGGAGAAGGTAAACTCCGGATGGCGAGCGGGCTCGACGAAAGGCGCTAAATAGCCCAGGAGTTGGGCGGCGTCGATATCGATATTGGGCTTGATGAAGCCCTCGGCGCGCAGGCCATCGATTACCATTTGAGCATCGCCGAGTTGCGCGATCCGCAGCAAAGTCCCCATCGCGGTCGGCAGGCCGGCTGGTAGCGCGGCGCAGGCACCGAAATCGAGTACCCCGAGTCGACCATCAGGGGTGACCCGGAAGTTCCCGGGATGCGGATCGGCATGCAACAGCCCGGCTCGTGCGGGGCCTGATAGCAAGAAGCGTTCATAGAGCGCGCCCGCGGCGTCACGTTCGCCTTGGGTGCCGTCTTTGATGATGGTTGAGAGCGGGGTGCCGTCAATCCACTCACTGACCAGCACGTGCGGTGCCGCCACCAGCACGTGGGGGATGACGAACTCCGGGTCCCCTTCAAACGCAAGGGCGAAGGCCCGCTGATTCTGGGACTCGTGCAGGTAGTCAAGTTCGTCAACGGCGCGGTCCCGGAGCTCTTCGAGCAGTGGCTTGATATCAAGCCCGGGAATCCAAGATGCGAACATCTTGCCCATGCGTGCCATTTGATTCAGGTCGCTGATCAGCGCCTTATCCGCCCCCGGGTATTGAACTTTTACCGCGACCACTCGTCCGTCATGCCAGATGGCTCGATGTACCTGGCCGATGGAAGCCGCAGCCGCTGGCTGGTCGGAGAACTCGAGGAATTTGGCGCGCCACTTCGTGCCGAGTTCCTCGGCGAGAATTTGGTGAATCGAATCGGCAGGTAGTGGTGGTGCGGCATCTTGGAGTTTTGTCAGTGCCGCCCGATAAGGCCCGGCCATTTCCTCGGGCAGGGCGGCTTCGAAAATACTCATGGCCTGGCCCAGTTTCATGGCCCCGCCCTTGAGCTCACCGAGCACTTTGAACATCTGCTCGGCGGTTCGGGCCTGCAACTCCGCTGCCACAAGCTCAGCGGACTTGCCGCCAACTCGCTTACCGAAGCCAAGGGCGGTCCGGCCGGCGAATGCGGCCGGCAGCGCAGCCATCCGCACGCTACGGGTGATGGCATTGCGCGGGAGTTCGGCCATGCCTCATTGTCACCCAAACGAGAGGTGTGCGCGAACCGGGTCAGCCTGCGGCCAGGTGCAACCGCAAAGTGGGTGCGAAGGTCGCGCGATGGGCCGAGCCCGCCCACCAGGTAGGCGCAGCTCGAAAGCCAGTTCGCACCAAAGCTCGGGGTTGGCGGGTTGGTCTATCCAGGTGCGAATGAGCAGCGCGGTTTGGATCGCGGCCGCCCGAACCAGAAGTCGATCTAACGGCAACGTCTGCAGGCGGCGTAGCACGCTGGCCAATTGCAGGGTCACTTTCGGCCACATGGCATCAGCGTCAACCGCGTGCAGATACGTACATCGAAGGCAACTGGTTTTACCGGGTATCACGATTGGCCCGATAACGGCCCGCGCACCATAGACCGTGGCCGGCAGGTGCGGATGATCATGTAGGGGGGTGTCGACGTCGTCGATGATGTCCGGGTGGGCGCCGTCAGCGAAAACGACTAACACCCGGTTTGCGCCAGGCCTAGTTGGTGTTGCACCAAGTGGGTTTACCCGCAGGCCGCAGATTTCAACGAGGTTGAATAGCGCATTGGCCAGTGCGCCACCACCGACGATGTAGATGCTCGTGTCCTGACGATTCTCGATTGCATTGAGTGCCATTCGCCCGGCGGGGTAGGTGTGGGCGGCGGCTGCCAGATCTCCCACCTGCTCATCGCGTTCAACGGCACCTAGCCAGCGCCAACTACTTGGCATATCGGTTGCGTCTTCGAGGGCACCGAGGCTTTGCAGGGTGCGGATTATGCGGCCAGCTGCTGCTGGCGAAATGCTGAGCCGGCCGGTGATCTCACCCCAGGTGCGCAGGCCATCAAGGCCGCTCAGCCAGGTGGCGTGCACCGCGTCCATCTGGTCCAATACCGCCCGGGAATCACTCGAGCAGATCACTAGGTGCCCGGTTTCGCGCCAGACCATGGGAAAGTCGCGCCGGTAGCGGGGGCGGGCCCCCGGCGCCATCAGGTCAAGAAGCAGGTCAGGTGTTTCGCAGGGTCTCATAGCAGCAGATTGGTACGCGCGGCCTGTGGATTGCTAGTTGCTATGCACAGGGGAAATGCGGTAGGCAGGCAACCGGTTGGGCAGACCACCGGCCGGGCCGGTTGACCCCGGGCCACCGCGGCCAAATGTCCGCTTTATCCTGTTATTTTGGGCCAAATGCCTGAAAACACGGGCGAAATCTGGTTCCATTCGCTCGCGCCGCGGCGAATCGGCCCACTTGGTGCCCTATCGTAAATAAGTCCCAACCAGATGAGGTGGTGCAGACCACCTGGCCGCACGAGCGGTTCGGCAACCAAGTGGAGGTCCCCATGGCTGAGAGCTATACGGGCGAGGCGTACTGCGTTAAGTGCAAGGCAAAGCGTGAGTTCACCGGTCACGTAGAAGAGACCAATGGGCGCCGCTTTGCCAAGGGCATCTGCCCGACCTGCGGCACCAAGGTGACCCGCATTCTCGGAAAGGCCGCTTCCTAGGTCATCCGAGCACGAACATCAGGAGGCGGGGCCCGAGGGTTTGGGCCCCGCCCCGCAATTTTGGTCACTGGTCCGTTTCGGTATTTGGCGGCAGTCCCGGTCGTGGCCGGTGGCCGTCGCCGAGGTTTATGGCGGGCCGGGGTACCGTGCTCTGGTGAGCACCAACCCACCCTTTGGCTTCGGGGTCCCAGACGCTGGCGGCGGCGGGTTCGATATGTCCGCCCTCGGGGCCGCCCTGCAGCAACTTGGCCAAATGATGCAAAACCCAAGCAGTGGTCCGGTCAATTGGCAGCTGGTGCGAGATCTCGCTCGGCAGGTGCTGGCGAGTGCCGGTGACCCATCGGTGGCCGATGCGCAGTCGCGCGCAATTGTTGATTCGGTGCGGCTGGCCGACCTTTGGTTAAATGAGGCCACCACCTTGCCCGCGATGGGCCAAGGCCCAAAGGCGTGGAGTCGCTCGGAGTGGTTGGAGGCGACGTTGCCGATGTGGCAGCGTTATATCGAGCCGATTGCGATTCAAATGCAGCAGGTCCTGACTGATGCGGGGTCAAGGGATCAGGACGTCTCGGCCGACGACCTAAGCGCGGTGTTGCCGGAGCAACTGCGCGGACTATTCCCCGGTGGCATCCCCGACGAGATGCTGGCAATGCTCCGTCCGATGATGGGGATGGTGCAGCAACTAGGAGCTGCCGCGTTCAGCATGCAATTAGGACAGTCCCTGGCGGCACTTGCCCAAGAAGTAGTCAGTGCCGGCGACATCGGCATTCCGCTAATGTCGGACGCAGCTTGTGCGTTGCTGCCCAACAATATTGAGCAGTTCGGTGCCGGCATTGACGTGGCCGCCGATGACGTGCGCCTTTATTTAGCACTTCGGGAGTCGGCTCATCAACGGCTTTTTGCGCATACGGCTTGGCTGCGCCCGCGCCTGATGGGAGCCATTGAAGAGTATGCCGGTGGTATTCGGGTCGACACCTCGCGACTTGGTGATGCCAGGGCCGAAGTTGACCTAAGTAACCCGGATGCGCTTCAGCAACTTATGGCGTCTGGATTGCTACAGCCAGCCGACACTGACGAGCAACGCGCTGCCCTTGCTCGACTCGAGACTTTGCTGGCACTTGTTGAGGGCTGGGTTGATGATGTGGTCGACACCGCCATTGCTGGGCGGATGCCAAGTGCCCTTGCCCTGCGCGAGACCATGCGCAGACGTCGCGCTGCCGGAGGACCAGCTGAGAAAATGTTTTCCACCCTGGTCGGGATGGAGTTACGGCCAAGGTCACTGCGCGAGGCGGCTAACTTGTTCGCGGCAGTTCGAAGCCTAAAGTCAATTGCTGACCGCGATGGCCTTTGGGGTCACCCAGACCTGCTGCCAGATGGCGAAGACCTGACCGACCCATTGGGATTTGTTGAGCGCAGTAACCAACCAGATGTGGGCTGACGCATACTCCACCTTGCATTCGTGGCAGCCGCCGACGACGGCACTGGGATTCCGTCGCGACGAGTACCTTGAATTCTTGACCGCCCATGCGGATGGGGTCTGGCGCGAGTGCAGGGTTGGTCACCTCACCGCGAGTGCCTTGGTACTCGATGAGAAACGACAGCGGGTCCTGCTGACTTTGCACCCCAAAGTCGGCAAGTGGCTACAGCTAGGCGGCCACCTGGAGGCAGGTGATACCTCGGTTCGTGCCGGGGCCCTTCGCGAGGCCATCGAGGAAAGTGGCATCCGCACGATGCGCATCAGCGCGGCTCCCGTCTGCCTTGATCGGCATCCGGTGCCATGCGCCGGCGGCCAAAGTGAGCACCTGGATATGCAGTACCTGGCCTTGGTGCCGGCCAGCGCGCGGGCAGTGATGAGCGCGGAATCTGATGACCTGCGGTGGTTCGACCTAGCGGAGCTGCCACCTGACCTGGATCAAAGCGTTCGGACGCTGATTGAACTTGGCTTGCACGAGGTGCACGTGCGCTAACCGGCAGGTAAACAACGAAAGTTGGTGAAAAAAGTTTTTTTCCACACCCTGTGAAAGGACTTTTACCCATGTTTTGCCGCAGGCGGGCTGGTCATCCTCAGGTTCATCCACATGCTTGTGCACCTCGTTTCGCCGGTTAACCCCTAGGTTTCCACAGCCTGTCCCCAGCTGCGTCCACAAGGTAATGGGGCAACCGGGGTAAAGCCGTTGACTCGGTCATGGGCAGGTCCATAAGTTCATCCTGACGAAATCTCCGGGATAACGGGTGCAGGTCCGCAAGGGGAAGGTGGACCTGCGCTATGAGCCCCGGGGGTTTCGCTTTTCCCTCGAAAAGTCGGGTGACGTAGTCTTAGGCGGTGTCAAACCTGACTTGGTGGCTGATCCCGATCGGGGCCACGATTTTGGCCGTGGCTTGGGCGGCCTTTCGGAGCCGGCCGCGCCGGCCCACCGAAGCCGCAGCTGCCATGGATAACCTGCGCCGGCTGAACGACGCCATGTCCCGGCCACTGCCAAGTGAAAAACCAAGGTCTGAAACCGGGCCTGATGCGAAGGCACCCGGTCGGCCAACCACATGAGTTCGACCAACAACTTAAGTGATGGGACTCCCGGGCCCATCGCGTCGGGCAAGCCCGAAGCCGAGCCGCGCCGAGGCCGGGCCCTTGCTATCAGTGCGGCGACTTTACTCATTTTGGTTTCAATTGCCTTGCTGCTCCCGGTGCCATTTGTAAAACTTGCACCCGGTCCGACATACAACGTCGTCGGGCAAGTAGAGGGCACCGAGGTCATTGAAATATCCGGTACGCAGACCTATCCGACCACCGGCGACCTCGACATGACAACGGTGCTGGAGTCAGGTGGCCCACGCGGTGGGTTGACGTTCGTTGACGCCATGGCCTCCTGGTTCAATTCAGCTGACGCTGTTGTCCCGCGCGAGCTCATTTATCCTGACGACGTCACGGGTGAGGATGTGCAGATTCGTCAAGCGAAGCTGTTCAACATTTCAGAGTCCGATGCAATTGCGGCAGCCTTGAATTATTTGGAGTTACCGCTGCAGACCGAAGTCGTAGTCACCGCGGTGTACTCCGAAACGCCGGCTGTCGGAATCCTCGAGCCGAAGGATCAGATCCTGGCAATCGACGGTGCGGAAGTGACCGAGCCGGTGGATGTCAGTGACACAGTGCAGAAGAACCCGGTTGGCACGACATTTAGCTTCTCGATCGACCGCGGCGGCGAGGCCAAGACAGTCACGTTGAAATCTGCGGACAATCCAGACAAGCCAGGGACGCCTTACATCGGGATCGGCGTGGGCATGTATTACGCCGCAGAGTTTGAAATCAACTTGACCTTGCAAGATGTTGGTGGTCCAAGTGCTGGCACGATGTTTGCCCTCGGCATCATTGACAAGTTGACTCCGGGCGAACTGACCAAGGGCCGTCACATTGCCGGGACGGGCACGATGTCACCGGATGGTTCGGTAGGGGCAATCGGGGGGATCCGGCAAAAACTTGCCGGGGCCAGCGATGCGGGAGCCGAACTGTTCTTGATCCCGGCGGTGCATTGCAAGGAGGCCGCGGGTTTCATCCCGGAGGGCTTGACGGTCACGCCGGTCGCCACCTTGACCGAGGCGGTCGCGGCGGTCAACACTTGGACTTCCGGAGGTACCGTTGAGGCGTGCCCGGCAAGTGCCGTAGGTTCTTAGCATGACATTTAACATGCCGGGTATGAGTGGATCAGGCGAGACTTCAGGGGCGACCCCGCGGCGGCGCGGGGGAGTGCTTCTGCCGACTTTGATCATCCTCGGAGTGCTCGTACTTTCGTTCGTGCTGTTCACCGGCTTCTACACCGATTGGCTGTGGTTCCAGTCGGTGCAAAAGACCCAGGTGTTCACAACTTCCCTGGAAACCCGGGCGATCTTATTCTTCGCGTTCGGTACGACGATGGCTTTGATAATTATTTTGGTCATTTGGTGGGCGTGGCGCACGCGCCCGACATTTCGCGGCCTGACTCCAGATCAAGCCAGCCTGGAGCGTTACCGGCTCGGTATCGACCCCTATCGGCGGCGGGTGACGATCATCGCCGGCATCGGGGTGGGGCTCATGGCGGGGCTAGCCGCAGCGTCTGAGTGGGGCACCTACCTGCTCTGGCGCAATGCCACCGAGTTCGGCATCGTCGACCCCCAGTTCGGCTTGGATCTGTCCTTCTACACCTTCACCCTGCCCTTTATCCGCTTCCTCTTGGACTTCGGGTTCGCCGTTACCTTCTTATCGCTTGTCGCGGCGGTCGGGGTGCAGTTCCTTTATGGCGGCCTGCGGGTTCAGCCACGCGGTGACCGGGCCAGTGGGGCAGCCCAAGTGCAACTGTCGACGATCATCGCGGTCATCTTGCTTCTGAAGGCGGTTGCGTACTGGTTCGATCGTTACGCACTTGCCACCCAGAGTCAGGCATTGGTAAGCGGATTCACCGGGTTGAAATACACCGACGTCTATGCGGTTTTGCCCTCTTTGAACATTTTGACTTTCGTCGCGATCATTGTCGCCGTCCTCTTCATCGTGAATATATTTCGGCGCTCCTGGGTGCTCCCGATCCTAGGCCTTGGGTTGATGTTTTTAACAACTATCGTGGTTGGCGGCCTCTACCCGTTCTTCATTCAGCAATTCACCGTGCGGCCGAGTGAATTGGTCAAGGAGCAGCCATACATTGAGCGCAATATCGATGCGACCAGAGATGCGTATGGCATTACCGATGTAAGTGTTAATGATTACGAAGGCACGGTGGAGCCACCCACGGAGGCCGAAATTGTTGCCAGCAAGGGAACCTTGGAGAATATCCGACTGCTGGATCCAGCGGTTGTCTCGCCCACCTACAACCAGTTGCAGCAGATTCGTGGCTACTACTCCTTCAACAACAAGCTAGATGTTGATCGGTATGAATTTTCCTCGAAGCAACGCGGTGCAGTGGTAGCGGTACGCGAAATCAACCTCGCCGGAATCCCCGATGGCCAACGCAACTGGACAAATGATCGCGCTGTCTATACCCACGGATACGGTTTCGTCTCCGCGTACGACAACACAGCCTTGAGTAATGGGCAGCCCGATTTCTTCGAGAGCGATATTCCGTCCAAGGGTGATCTGCTCATCGATCAGCCACGCGTTTATTTCGGGGAGTTTTCACCCAGCTACAGCATCGTCGGCGCACCGGCTGGTTCGGAGCCGAGGGAATTGGATTACCCAGATGATGCCAGCCCGACGGGCCAAAAGACAAACACCTACCAGGGCTCCGGCGGCGTGCCGATGGGCTCGATTCTGGGCCGGTTGGTTTTCGCTACCAAGTTCCAGGACAGCAATATCTTGCTCTCGGATCTGGTTAACTCCGACTCACGCATCCTGTGGGATCGCGACCCGTTGACGCGGGTTGAGAAGGTGGCCCCCTGGCTGACCTTGGATCAAGATCCTTATCCGGTGGTTGCCAACGGTCGTATTCAGTGGGTTATTGATGCCTACACCACTTCAAATCAGTACCCGTACTCCAGTCGGGTTTCCCTTGCCGATGCAACAAGTGATTCATTCGGCTCGCGGTCCGTTCCGTCAGGGCTGCTTCCGCAAGATCAGTTGAACTACATGCGCAACTCGGTGAAGGCGGTTGTTGACGCCTACGACGGCACCGTGACCCTTTATGCTTGGGAGCCGGCCGATCCAGTACTGCAAACCTGGATGAAGGCGTTTCCGGGTGTGGTGAGTCCGGTTTCGGATATGTCGGCCGAATTGATGTTGCATGTGCGCTATCCGCAGGACATCTTCAAGGTGCAACGGGTAATCCTGAGCCGCTATCACGTCACCGATCCGGCAACTTTCTATAACGGTACCGATGTCTGGATTGTGCCATTTGATCCAACGGTTTCTCCGGCGCAGGTGTTCCAGCCGCCGTATTACCTGACCCTGCAGATGCCAGATCAGACCGGGCCGGCATTCTCCTTGACCACGACCTTCGCGCCGCAACGGCGACAAACCTTGGCCGCATTCATGGCGGCCGACTCGGCGCCGGGCCCAGGCTACGGCAAGATCCGAGTACTCCAACTTCCGAGTAACACCACCATCCCGGGCCCGCAGCAGGTGCAGAACAACTTTGAGTCTGATCCGTTGGTGAGTTCGCAATTGTCCTTACTGCGCCGCGGGGGATCCGAAGTCGAGTTGGGCAACCTGTTGTCTTTGCCGTTTAACGGTGGCCTGCTCTACGTCGAGCCGGTCTATATCCGCGCCGCCACCGACGGCTATCCACTTCTTCGCAAAGTGCTAGTCGGCTACGGATCGAATGTCGCATTCGAGGACACCCTGACCGCTGCGCTCAACAAGGTTTTCGCGACTTCGCCAACGGCGAGCGTGGATCCGGTTCCCGATGATGGTTCCGGTGGCACGATCACCCCGACACCGACTCCGGCGCCATCGACACCGTCGTCGGGGGATCCGGCAACTGACCTAGCGTTCGCGATCGCCGACGCCCAAACGGCCTATGACGCCGGGCAGCGGGCGCTGGTCACCGGTGACTTCACGGCCTACGACGTGGCCCAAAAGCAGCTGGCCGCCGCGTTGCAGCGGGCGGCGGATGCGCAAGCGCTATTGAGCGG
>SXGS01352753.1_pt1 | contig 25257 bp, 19 predicted proteins | sample 3174681 | NCBI WGS metagenome assembly SXGS01 (sample SAMN11356861, study PRJNA531348) | freshwater metagenome | isolation source: freshwater sample F1-80 | place: China: Fuxian Lake, Yuxi | collected 2017-12-25 | reverse complement strand
TCCCACGCTCCAACTGGTCTCCTCCGAATCTCGCGACTCCTCGGAACCAAACCTCTCCTACTTGGAAAGGAAAACCTCCTCCCAGCCAAAGGCTCCGTTCAAATAAGCTCAAGCGGGTTCACTTTGGTGAGCGCCAAAGCGATAACCTCTCTTGGTGGAGGCAAATAAGCCCTACAGCACTCCTATGAATTCACCGACAACGATCATCTGCTCGGCTTCCTGTGGCTCGACTTCGATTGGATCGAATTCGGGATTCAGCGGCAAGAGCTGGATGCGTTGGTGAATCCAGGATTCCTCGGTTACCGTTTTTTGGGAATGATACTTCTTCACGGTGTAACGGCCGCCATACTCGGCTTCGCTAATGCCACTAAACTGAACAAGGACGATTTTTCCTTCACGTGATCCCGGCGAGCATTTGCGGAACAAGCACCAGGAGCCATCAGGTATCTTCGGCTCCATCGACCGTCCGCGCACTTTGACTACGAACATCCCTTGGCGGGGTTTGAATCTTGAAGCATCAGTCCAGCCGGCTTCTTCAGGCTGCGTTTCAGGCCCCCAGAGACCTGCAGCAGCTTCGAGATTGTAGACGGGTACTAAGCACGTGTAACGCTCCGACAGTTCTGGTGATTGAACAAGGTCGATACAACTCGATTCGACAGGGGCAGGCAAGACTTGCGGCGTAGACTGCTTCGTGGCGAACGAGGCTTTAGCCGGAGATACAGACCAGCCCTCGACAGAGTGCTTGAATATCACCTTATAGCCCGTTCCGGGAATTCCGGCGTCAGGACCGAACCAGTCGCGCATCAGATTGCCGAGTCGGTTTCCGTCCGTCCCTTTAGGCCCGGCGACATTGCACGCTATTCGAACGAACCGGAATATCCATACGGCTCCATCCGGGAGCTTGACTTCGACGGCACCGAGAGGGCGTCCCGGGAGTTCCTCGATGCTCGGGAGTAGCAGGATTGGTCGTCTTCCGGAATGGGTCACCTTCGCGAGGAAGCTTGAGGGTGCATCGGGGCCGGATTCTGCGAGTCGCGTTCTGGTATACTGGGCCAGGCGGTAATCGACCAACTCCCCTGTCAGCGACTCAAAATCTGCCTGGGCTTCTGCCGCACAGGTGAATGCCGGAACGAACTTGCCGTCCCGCAGTTCAAACCAGCGCCGCTTGGCCTGGTTGTCCATCCAGCGACTGAGGGGCCATTCCAACCACCATGCTGCCCATTGCTCAATCGGAGCGGTAGCGTGGTTTGGGAACTCTTTAGTGGGCCCAACGTCGTGCCTCAACGATGGATGTGAAAGAAGGAATTCACGACACGCCGCTGCCAAAGGCTCGATCGGCATTCCTGTCCAAAAGGCGTCATTATCGAGGAGAACTCGCAGGACGACCATTTTGTAGGACTTATTTAATGCGGTGGCTTCCAACATGCGCAGCCAGTCACAGAAGGATTTCGCCACTGCCTGTTCTGGTGCGGACAGATCGCCTTCCCCGGCAACGAAGCCAAACCATGTGCCGTGGTGTGCTCGTATGGTGGATGGAAGATAACCGCGATGGAACAGCTCTGTCATGGTTGGCCGTCGCAGCAACTCATCTCGCATTGCCCGATAAGCCTCCGCGGCGGCATGCCCGCCGGTAGGCAGCAGCTTCTGGAGAACATCCCGCGCTACCAGCTCAACATCGACCAGACAGTTCGGCGGAAGTTCAAGCGGCTTCCCCTTGAACCATGCGTCCAGGTCTGCCCAGTTGCAGGACTTGCCGCCCATCGAGAATAAATGAATTAACCGGCTCGCGAAAATACGGTGATTCCCGACGAAATCGATGATCGTCAGTTGGGATTTACCGTCTGCTGAACGGAGCCCACGGCCCAATTGCTGCAAGAAGATGACTTTTGATTCAGTGGGGCGCAGCATGACTACGCGATCGACTGCGGGCACGTCGAGCCCCTCGTTGAAAAGGTCGACTGCGCAGAGGGCTTCCAACTTACCTTCAACAAAATCCCCTAGACTCTCGCCCCGAGAATCCCCGCCTCCTCCTGAGAACACTGCGGCAACACGAACGCCGCGTCTACGCAGCCAATCCCGACTGAACAATGCATGCCGTTTGGAACAGCAGAAGACAAGGGTTCGCGACCCTGCTTGGGCGCTCCAGGCCTTCCATAACCGTTCCATGCGCTCGCTGTTCTCGACCTTTTCCTCCAGCGCACCTGGATCGAAACGACCGCTTCTCCAGGGAATCTGTTGGAAGTCGATGTTGTCCTTCAAACCGATGTAATGAAATGGAACAAGAGAGCCTTCTTCAATTCCGTTTCCAATGGAGGCTTGCCACGCCAGGACGTCATCGAAAAGTCCGGCCACGTCAACGCCATCGGCGCGCTCCGGGGTGGCGGTCAAACCCAAAGTGAATGAAGCCTGTAAACGGGCAAGCACCTTACGATAACTCGGGGCTTCAGCATGATGGACTTCGTCGATCACGGCATAATCGAACTTCTCCGAAAAAAGTTTTTCCAGGCCTTCCGGTCGCGACAGCTTCTGTACTGACGCAACGACGAGGTCACCCGCCATGTCTGATGCTGACCCTAGGTACCATGCTACTCTTGTATTTTCCCACTTGGAATTCAAGGCGGTCCGAAATGTCGCCTCCGCTTGGGTCAGAATCTCCGCTCGATGCGCCACGACGAGCACGCGCGGCCGGCGTTTAAGTTGGTCCCCAAGACAAACAGCGTCGAAAGCCGCAAGCCAGGTCTTCCCAAGACCGGTCGCGACAGCAATCAGCGCACGCCGCAAACCCTCTGCCCGGACTCGGGCCAAAGACTCCAACGCTTTCTCTTGCCATGGCCTCGGGCTCTTTGGTTCCGCACGGAGATCCTTCGACTCAGGTTGTACAACGAGTTGCCGTGCCTTGAATGCCAAGGATGCATACTGCTGGACCAGAGGCGCTGTAAGGATCGTCGATTGACCCCAGAGGGAAGCGAAAGCGTTTAGTAGCTCTGTGTGGAGCTTTTCGCTTGGTGCGATGTTGCCAACGAGGTTCCATTCGATTCCTGTCTCCAACGCCGGTTTTGAGATATTACTGCTGCCGACAACGATGAGTCCGCCGGCTTGGTCGGCGATCCGCCATGCTTTGGGGTGGAATGAACTCGGTGAGGCTCGGAGCAACTTGATCTCGGCGAGCCGGACCTCGAAACTACCCTTAAAACATTCCTCTTTTGCGAGATCCATCCAAGCTAACAGGCGGCGGAGGGCGTCCGGGTCGGTAATATACAGGTAGTCACCAACAAGGATCCGAACCCGGGCCCCGGTTTGCAATGCGAAGAACAGCGCTGACTGAATCAGGTCTAGACCCGAAGGTTGAACGAACGAGGCCAGAAGATCGATCTCCGTTGCCGTCTGCACGCGTGGCTCGATTCGGCGCCAAAGAGGATCGTCCGGATGTCCAGTTGCCATGTGCACGCCCCGCGGGCTCTCGAAATTCTCCGGCTTTTTGAGGTAATTCCCTTTTCCGGGAATCACGTGGCGCACTCCTCCACGCGGATCAACTACGTCGCCCCTATAGCGCGGAATGATATGGACGTGTAGGTGAGGAACGGTCTGCCCGGCAGAACTGCCCGCATTGAATCCTACATTGTAGCCATCCGGGCGGGGCTTCAAACGGACATCCAGGATCGCCTTTGTTCGGTTGACCAAATCCATGACGGCTGCCTGTTCCTCAGGGCTGGCGTCAAACCAAGTCTCGACCACCCTTTTTGTGACCACCAGGGCATGGCCAGAGGAAACGGGAAAACCATCGAAGATCGTGAAGGCCAAGTCGTTCGAAGACAGCCATTCGCTCTCCGGCCGCTTCAAAAAGGGTGACTCAAAACTGACCACGTGCGCTAGGGCAATCAGCCTGCCTTCACGCAACACGAACAGCAAGAATTATGCAGACAGGATCAAGGCTTTGTCTGGAGTAGCCGGTGACGAGCGTTGAGATAGGTGAGACTCGCTCTATTTCATGAAAAAGCGCATTCGCATAAACCACGTGCCTGACGCCCGGCGTTCTGAATTCTCAGTTTTTCCACTCAAGCCTGTTTAATTCGAGCCGCTACGGCGCCTCTACGGATTGCCACGTGGCTTGAGAGCATTCTGAGACGCGTTACGAGACCCTGAAGAAACGGCTAAACACTTCCCGATTGTGGACACGACTGCTAGTGTGCCGTTCACGAATTCGGTGGGCATTTGTTGTGCCACAGTGAATCTCTGGCAAGGCGCGACGACGGAGCCTATCCGGACATGGATCTGTGACCGGGGAGCAAGGCAGCCAGAGGGCCACTGTGGCACAACCCTATGGGCGGCACGTCTTTTTGATTCAGACTTGGTTGTTCGCTCCTCACAGACCCACGAAGGGTATGCTCGTCGTTCTCGCCTCGTCTGAATCAAAAATCCATTGCCGCAAATGTCCACCCAATTCGTGAACGGCACACTAGGTGAAAGCTCGGGCTGCTGTCCTTCGCGTGCGCCTCAACGTTCGTTTCTCAAGGCCAACTGAAGCCGTTTAATCTCCTCCTCGTAACCCTCGCGGAAGGTGGGGTACTGGAGTGTCCCGAGCAAGTTCAAGCGCAGCTTTTCATTCGAAATGCGCTTTTGCGTCACGCCGCGTTTCCTCCGAGTCCCGGACAAGCCGTCATCAATGGGGGGGAGTGGCAAACCCAATCTCGATGCGAACCAGGCGAAGAAATCCTTGTGCCTCACCGGCTCATTGTCGACCGCGTTATAAACCTCCCCGGCGAGGCCCCGTTCAAGGGCCGCCACGCAGGCCCTCGCGAGATCTTCAACATGAATCATATTGATCCATTGCAGCCCGCCCATTGCCATAGTCGCCTCACCCCGCAGATGTTTGAGGAATAAGTGCCCTCGATCCGGACCGTAAATCCCCGCCGCCCTCATGATGATCGCCGGAAATCCCCGCGAACGGGTTGCCTCCAAAAGCAGCCTCTCTGCTTGGACCAGGACGCGGCTTGTCTCGCTCGCGCCTTCCGCGGGGCTTTCCTCGGTGACCCAGCTTCCGTCCGTTTGAGCATACACGCTGGTGCTGCTGACAACGAGGTAGCTCGCCGGCTGCCACCCGCTCCCTCGCATCCAATCCAACACCACCGCGCCTCCCTCCAAATAAACTTTCTTGTAGATTTCCACTCCTCCCTTGGAAGAAGACACCGCGTTAACGACCCAATCAAAAGGACCAGCTATCCGCTGAAGGGAGTCGCTTTTCGTCAGATCGCCTTCGATGGGTCGAATCCCCAGTTCCAGCAAGTCATTGGAGTCGGACGCTCCCCTTCGCAGGCCAAAGACTTCATGCCCCTGGCTCACCAGCAAGCGTCCCAAGCGCGTTCCCAGATAGCCGCAGCCCAAGATCAAGATTCGCATAAAAACTGGATCAGCGCTTCGTGCCGGCTCCCTTTGATTCAGGGAGGGCAAAATAGCCCTCGAATGCCGCCCGCATTTTGAGGCGGCAGCCGTCCATCTCACGCAAAAAACTCTCCGCATCCTCAAAACCACAACGAATCGCGACCCGTTTTTGCGAGGCAATGTCCCCAGGCAATACAGATTCGCCCACGAAACTCCACCTTCTCAGGATGCCTTCGACACGCCTCAAAAAACGGTAGTTCTCGGCGAGTGGATCCGCAATGGTTCTCGCAAGCCACTTTTTTTCCCGGGCAGCCTGCAGCGCTCTCAATGTGTTCGGCTCGTGGAACCCTCGTTCAAGACACACGGACTGCGCCACAAATTCCGCGTCCATCAATCCGCCTCTCCCCGTCTTGAACGCGAGCCTCTCCCCGCCCGCTTCCGTTCGCTCCTTCTCGATGCGAAGCCGCATGCGCGCCACTTGCGTTTTCCAATCGGGCGCAAACCCAGCCAATGCACCCTGGGGACACCCAAAACTGGTGAGCGCACAAGCCATTGATACAAACCGCGCTCCCAAATCAGCGTCCCCAGCGATCCACCGGCACCGGGTCAACGATTGCAATTCCCAAAATCGAGCCCTTTCCCGATAATAGGTCTCATACGCGCCCAGGGTGTTGATCAGCAGCCCTTTCTCTCCGTCCGGACGCAGTCTTGTGTCGACCTCAAAGACAACTCCGAGGGCGGTTTGATTTGACAAGAGGTCGATGACACCACGGGCGATCGGCTGCAGTTGGGGCAACACCTCCACGTCCACGTCCGCGACGAACAAAATATCCAAGTCCGAACCATAATTCAGCTCGCCGCCTCCCAATTTGCCCAAACCTATGACGGCGAGGCCGATCTTGGAGAGCTTCAGCTTCTTCATGGCCATCTCCAAAGCGTATTCGAGGCACGCGTCGGCAAGCCGGGAAAGCTCCGCGAGATTCTCCTCGAAGTCGACCAGCCCGAGGATGTCGCGGAGACCCAACCGCATTAATTCGCTGTGGTGATACTTCCGGATCCACGCCTTCTGGTCCACGTCGTCCAAACCGAAGCGCAAATCCTTCAGAATCTCGCCCTTCGGCTTAGATCGGCGAAGCCGGCCGGACTGCTCCAGTTCATCGACGATGTCCGGGGTACGAATCGCCATTTCGGCAAGAAACTCGGAGCGATCAAAAAGAAGCAGAAGCAATTGATACAATGAAGGGTTTGATATCCACATCTCGTACAGCATCGCTCGAGCGCCGTACTTTTCGATAAACGCGCCCAATCGAGCGAGCACCCGATCAGGATCAGAAAGAGGCGGTTGTGCCCGGAATGGGCGGCGGTCCGCGGAGTGGCCACTGTCCTCGCGGCCAGGACACAACTCGAGAAAGCGAGGCATCAACTCAAGGGCAAGCTCCGACGTTCTGGGAGAAATGTGGACATATCCCGGGCCTTCCACAAAGGATTGAACGGATCGCACGGCTTGGTCGGGGTCCCTGAAGCCAGCCTCGCGAAGCAACCCCCGCCATTCCTCGATGGCGCCACTTACGGTGCCGGGCAAATTCCAGTTCCGACCGCCAGGCATCGGAGTGTCGAACGACTCCTCTTTCCGCTGCGCCGCAGCCGGCGTCGATAAGCTTTGGGGTTTTCCCGTGTGGGACTTTCCACTCTGTTGCCGGGTCTTGGGAGCAGCGGGAATGCGGGCGCGGGATGCGGCATCAGGAGTGGTCTTGGATGATTCAGGAGCTTTCTTGCCGATTATCCGGTGGAACACGGCGCTGACGCCTTCTCTCAATTGCGAGTGGATGTGTTCGAACTCCCCGGCACTGGGAAACCCCAACAGCCGCGCCATTCGCTCCAACGATACCCGAGACTCCGGCAGAGTATGCGTTTGCAAATTATTCTCCATTTGCAAGCGATGCTCGACATCCCTCAGGAACACATAGGCCTCGCCGAGCCGTGTGGCTTCGTCCCGGGGCAAATGCTGGTAATCGGCCAGCTTTCCAAGCGCCGTGAGCGTTTGCGAAATCTGCAAGAAGGGCGATTTGCCACCGTGAAGCAATTGGAGGGACTGGGCGACGAACTCGATCTCCCGGATGCCGCCTCGGCCGAGCTTGACGTTGCGCTGAAGCTCGCCGTCGCGCACAATTTCATTTTCTGTCCGCTGTTTCATCGCCGCGATTTCCCGAAGAACCCGTTCGCTGACAAAGCGGGGGTAGCGAAATGGCTGGACGGTCTCCAAGAACTCAGACCCCAACGCGGCGCTCCCAGCCACCCAGCGCGCTTTCATGAGCATCATGCGTTCCCAGGTTTGGCCCCACTGGGCGTAGTAATTCTCGTAGCTGCTCAAGGACCTGGCCAGGGGTCCGGCGCTGCCCTCGGGCCGCAAACGCACATCGACGCGATACAACATCCCATCCCCGGTGGAGCGGCTCAGCTCTGCGATGATGAGCTCTGAAAGCCGCGAGAAAAAGACATGGGCCCGCATGCCGCTCCCCGTGGCGGCCTGCCGAGCAGGCGGCGTCTTGAGGACAGACCCCTCCTCTTCGTAAACAAATAAAAGATCGACATCCGAGCTATAATTCAACTCCCGACCTCCGAGTTTGCCCATGCCCAACAGGCAAAACTCAGTCGGCCTCCATTTCCCACCGGGATCCCGATGCCAGGGCGTCCCGAAACGCGCTTGAAGCTGCTGCCGGCACAGGCGTTCCACTGCGCTCAAACACACCGTCGCGAGATCCGAAAGCTCCGCCGTAATCTCCACCGCACCGCCCAATCTCGCCAAGTCCCGCGCGCCAATGCGAAACATCTCGCGCCATTTGAAAGCTCGAATGCGGCGAAGCCCTCCCTCAAAGTCCTTGGAAGCGACGCAAGGCTCGAGCATTGATTCCAATTCACGCTCCACCGCCTTTTCCTGTCGGGGATGTCCGATATCTTCGGGCCTCAAACAAGTGCCCAGCCATTCAGGGTGCGACAACAGCCAATCTCCCAACGCTTCCGAACCCGCAAACACGGCTGCCACGACGCGAATCTGCTCCACGGTGAGGTCCGACATCGCTTGGGCGCCCGTCACCTCTTGCAATCTCTCAAACCGCCGGTGCGCCCGCTCCGGGCTTGCCGATCGATCCGCCGCGTCGCTCCAGCTTGGCATTCCCTCGGTCAATTTGGTCTCTCTCAGATTTGGCTGGCGTTGCTTCGATCCCGCGCATTTCGACGTGGTCACATTGGTGGCGTGGAACTTCGGGTTCCAGGCTCAAGGGCTGTCTTGCAGTCGTCGCGGACTGCTTTATCCTGTTGCCATGAATCAAATCGTCACCGTGGTTCTTAATCGAGATTGTCCTGCTGTTCAAATCCCTTCGGGGGGCCAGGTCACTCTTCCCAGCGGCACTTCAGTCGACATCGCCCAGACCTTGGGTGGTTCCTTCACCGTTCACGCGCCAGGGGGGCTTTTCCGCATTGCCGGCAAAGATGCCGATGCTCTCGGCCTAACTCCCGAGATTGAGAGAGCGCTGCCCGAGCACACGGGAGAGCTCACGGAGAAAATGGCTTGGAACGTCCTCAAGAACTGCTTTGACCCGGAGATTCCCGTCAACATCGTTGATTTGGGCCTCGTTTACGATTTGGCGATCGATCCTTTGCCGGCCGGCGGCCACAAGATCTCCGTGAAAATGACACTCACGGCGCCTGGATGCGGGATGGGCGCGGCCATTGCGGGCGACGCGCAGCAAAAGCTGCTGAGCCTGCCCGCGGTGGAGGATGCGAGCGTCGAGGTGGTCTGGGATCCGCCTTGGCACCAATCCATGATCACCGCGGACGGACGTCGGATACTGGGATTGGAATAGCGTAGCGGCGCGGTTCGAGCTTGGAAAAGTTTTGACAAGCCCCCTGATCGCACTACTCTGCCGCAACCTTGATGGGGTCGTAGCTCAGTTGGTAGAGCACCACAATGGCATTGTGGGGGTCAGGGGTTCGAATCCCCTCGGCTCCACCAGCCTCCGCCGGAGCGGAGCGTTGGCGGAGGCTGCCGCGCCCCAGCTTTAGCGCAGGCGGGCCAATGGGCGCCGGGCGGTCAAACGCTCCGGCTACGGCTCGGCAAGCCATCCTCAATCCATGCAAGAATTCTGGTACGTTTAGATTCTGGAATCGAAAGTGGGAGGCGATCACTTTTACGTCGGGCTGACCGAAGACCTCAAGCCCGGCTTCACAAGCGTAACGTCGGCGAGGTTCCACACACCTCCAAATTCAAACCGTGGGGCATCAAGACCGCCATCGCCCTCCCTGATATTGAATGGCGTTCTTGATTTGAGCTGATACGATCATTTCAGCGAATGCGACCAGAGTCCGTGCCATTTCAGAAAAAGGATTTGTGGTTCACCACAACCCATTGGAGTGTCGTGATGACCGCTGCCGGGCAGGACTCCTCGGCTGGACGCGAGGCACTGGAGAGCCTCTGCAAAAAATACTGGAGCCCGCTTTATGCTTTTATCAGGCGGAGCGGGAAGTCTCCGCACGATGCGGAGGATCTGACGCAGGCGTTCTTCGGATTCATTGTCAAAGGGGACTTATTGCGGAAGGCGACGCCTGAGCGCGGGCGCTTCCGCTCGTTTCTGTTGGGGTCCCTCAAACATTTCATTGCCGACGCGCATGATCGCGCCAACGCTCTCAAACGAGGAGGGAGAACCGAGTTTGTTCCACTGCCGCTGGAGGGCTCTTATTCAGCGGAGCCGGTGGATGCGTTGTCACCAGAAAAACTCTTTGAACGCCGCTGGGCGATGACACTGCTTTCGCAAGCGCGCAAGCGTCTGGAGGACGAATATACCGCGGCGGGAAAGGCGTCGTTCTACAGGGAATTGAGCCTCTTCAATGCGGCCGACGCGGAGGCCCCTTCATACGCCGTGACTGCGGCCAGACTCTCGATTCCTGAAAACACGCTCAAGTCTGGCGTGCGTCGTCTACGCCTCCGGTACCGCGAGCTCTTGAGAGAGGAGATTTCACAAACCGTGGACAGTCCATTGGAGGTCGACGAAGAAATCCAATACCTGCTGTCAGTCCTGGCCAACTAGGGTTCGCGACTGCTGGCTCGGACCATAATTAAGCCATTCACTTCTTTGGACGCCAGGTCGCAGGTCTGGAACTTGGGGCCTGCCAGTCAAAAATATTTGTTCGTGGTGCGCAACTCGTGGCCGCGCTTTCCTTAGTAGAGGGTGATGGCCATCGGAATCGATGAGGAAATTATGGAGATGCAACGGTACTGCGTTCGATGTCACGAGCGTTTACCCAAGGATGCGCCAAAAGGCATTTGTCCGAATTGTGAATTTCGTGGCGCTTTGAGTGAGCGCCTCTTTTCGATTTCAGATCTTTCGGAGTGCCGTTCCGAGGAGGAATTTTCGGAGTCCCCGCAATCTTTCGGTGATTATCAGCTCATTCAGGAGATCGGGCGGGGAGGCATGGGCATCGTCTATAAGGCCCGGCAGGTCTCGTTGAACCGGATTGTAGCTCTGAAAACAATTCTTACGCCGCATTTCGCCGGGAAGGGTTCTGGGGAGCGCTTTCGAAATGAAGCCGCCGCGGCTGCGATGTTGCGACATCTCAATATCGTCGCGGTGCATGATGTTGGAATCCGCGATGGCCAGCCATTCTTCTCGATGGAATACGTTGAGGGCCGAAGCCTGGCACAATTGGTAGGATCTCGACCTCTCGCTCCCAATGTGGCCGCACGTTATTCCAAACAGATCGCTGAAGCGATTCACTACGCGCATACCCAGGGGATTCTGCACCGCGACCTCAATCCGTCGAATATTCTAATCGAGTCCGCCACTGATCAACCACGCATTACGGACTTCGGCTTGGCCAAGCGAATCGATTCGGCCTCCTCGATTACCTTGGGAGGACAGGTAATTGGCTCGCCGTGCTTCATACCTCCAGAACAGGCGGGCAAACATGCGGGGAAAATCGGCCCGACCAGTGATGTCTATGCTTTGGGCGCGCTCCTTTATTACCAACTCACGGCGCGTCCTCCATTCCAGGCTGAGACGCTGGAGGGAATTGTTGTCCAGCTGCTCAACTCAGAACCGGTTTCGCCACGACTGTTGAACCCTGCCATTCCGCATGACCTCGAAACGATTTGCCTGAAATGCCTGGAAAAGGAACCGTCCAAGCGCTATGGGACTGCCCAAGAACTCGCCGAGGAACTGGACCGATTCCGCCGAGATGAACCTGTCCGAGCCCGCCCGATCTCTCTCTTAGAGAAAGGAGCGCGGTGGTGTCGTCGCAAGCCAGCGTTGTCCTCTGCTCTCCTCCTAAGCCTTGTAATGCTCCTGGTGGTAACTATCGGCTCCCCCATTGCGTTCGTTCGAATTAATCGGGAGCGCGGCCGCGTCCAGGAACAAGCGAATGCCCGGCGCAGCCAATTGTACGCGGCTGAGGTTAACCTGGCTTTTGAAGCGCTTGCTCAGGCGAATCTGGGCCAAGCCCGCCAGTTGTTGGGTCGACAAACGCCATCGCTCACCGAAACCAATGATCTTCGCGGCTTCGAATGGCGCTATCTCTATGGCCAATGCAAGAGCGATGAACTACTCACCTTGACTCATTCCGCCGAACTGAAAACATGGCTGAGTTTCGCGCCGGACGGACGAAATCTGGCTATCGCAGACGGGGATGGCAATGTCACTCTGTGGGATTATCGGACCTTCCAAAAGGCGGCATTCTTTCCAGCCTACACAAACTTCGCAAGATCGGTACATGTGACAGAAAGGAGAGCCCTGGCATTCTCCAAAGATGGGAAATCCCTGGCTGTTGGAGTGGGAAACACCATTGCGCTTTGGGACATTGCCAGCGGCCAACAAACTGCGACCCTGTTCGGGCACTCGAAGACCGTTACGCATCTCGCCTTTTCTTCGAATGGCGGGATGCTGGCCAGCGCCTCAGACGATGCTACCGTGCGGCTTTGGGGCGCTTCCATGAATCCACCGCGGTGGCTTGTTACATTGGAGTGCGAGTGTCCCGCGCTAGCCGTCGCGTTTTCCGAGGACAGTTCGCTTCTGGCCGTGGGAAGCAAAGCGGCGGTAGTCATGCTTTGGGGTCTCTCGGGTTCGGCGGTGCCACGCAAATTAACTTCCCTGAGAGGTATGACCGGGTGGGTTCCGGGGTTGGTCTTCGCGCCCGCTGGTCGCCGCCTCGCGGCAGGCTCGGGGAGTCAACTTCTGCTCTGGGATCTGGACGCCGAAGGTCATGCCTATTCCACCAATCAATTCCATAGTGCAGGCGGTTCGCTTGGGGTGATTGATTCGATCTCTTTTTCGCCTGACGGACAGGTCTTAGTTTCAGCGGGCAGCGACCGAAACCTAACGCTTTGGGACGCCTCGGGGACCGGCCGTGCGCCTGTTAAGCTGAAAGGCCACCAAGGGGAGATTTATTCCGTCGGATTCTCAAATGATGGCCATTTCCTCGCATCCTCCAGCCAGGACGGAACCGCGAAGATCTGGGATACCAGTCCTCTTTGGTCCGGGCGCCAAAAAATGTCGCATGACAATTGGTTGTTCGCAGTAGCGTTCTCGCCTGACAACCGGCTCCTGGCTTCGCTCGGGCAGGATTCGAATGTCAAACTTTGGGATGTTGCATCCGAATCCCTTCTAGCTCAGCGCCACTTCCCTTCGCCCGGGCAGCATCTCTCTTTTTCACCAGACGGCAGTCTGCTTGCCCTTGCCGATGCTGGTGGCGTCCACGTCCTTCGTGTTTCATCGCTGGAAGATGCAACCAACTTCCCGGGCAACCTCATCGCTTTCTCACCAATTGATGGCAAACTTCTCTATTCGCAGGACCAGAGAATATTCCAGCGTGATTTACAAACAGGGATCGTCCGATCCTGGAATGCACAATGGGACGGCGCAGTGTCCCTTGCGATTTCCCCTGCGGGCTGGCTTGCCGCGGCGAGTCCCATAAGACATACCGAACAATTCAAGATTCAACTATGGAGTTGGAGTTCACTCAACCGCTTCATCGAGCTTGGAAGGCACGCCGACCGAGTGCCCGGGCTCTCCTTTTCACCGGATGGGAGCTGGCTGGCGAGCGCGAGTTGGGATGGGACCAATAGGCTCTGGAGCTTATCAAACCCCGGCCAACCATCTCTCCCGCTTCAGACCCAGAGTGGACTGGCCTGGGCTGTGGCTTTTGCTCCCGATGGCCGCACCCTGGCCACCGGAGGCGACGACAGCTCCGTGCGGTTGTGGCACCTCGACTCCTTCCAGCAGGCAGGCACTTTGCGTGGACACACCGCATCGGTCACGGCCCTGGCGTTCTCACCCAACGGGAAGAATCTCGCCAGTGGCAGCGGCGACGGGACGGTGCGTATTTGGCGGGCGCCAACGCTCGAAGAAATCATCCGTGCGGAAACTTCAAGGAAAGAAACCAAACAATGACATCATACGGCTACCTTGGCACAGGGGTGATCCTGCTCGCGATGGCGAATAGCCTCGCTCAGCCAACTATTACGAAACAGCCTGCCGATCAATCCGTCAGTCTGGGCGCGAACGTGACTCTCAAGATCACTGCCGCAGGAACTCCACCCCTGACTTATCAATGGTCGTGGAATGACACAGACATCGCCGGCGCCACCAACGCGACTCTCGCGATCACCAATGCTTCTTTGGCCAGCGCAGGCAACTATTCGGTCGTCGTGACGGACACGGCCAGGTCCATTGCGAGCGAACCTGTGAAGTTGGATGTGGATACCACGTTTACAAAGATCACCGCCGGGCCGGTTGTCACCAACCTGGCGACGGGCTGGGGTGGAGCGTGGGGAGATATTGACAATGACGGGTTCATTGATCTGGTAGTCAGCAACGAAGGAGCGGAGTTTCTCTATCGAAACAATGGAGACGGAACCTTCAGTCAGATCACCTCAAGCCCGGTCGTGGTGAGCGATGGGGACCTGGGCGGCGGGGTGACTTTTGCGGATTACGACAATGATGGAAACCTCGATTTAGTGGTCGCAGGCTACGGCGGCATCAAGAACAAGCTCTTTCACAATAACGGTGGCGGTGTCTTCACCAAGTCAACCAAAAACGGCTTGGATGCGGACGGCGACGCCGAGAGCACAAATTGGGGCGATTACGACAACGACGGGTACATTGACCTGATGATCACCAGCGATGCCGGCCAGCCCAATCGGCTCTACCACAACAATCGTGACGGAACCTTCACCAAAATGACCAGCCAAGTCGTTGGCGACATGCTTAATTATGGGGGCATTGGGCTTGCTGGCGTTTGGGGTGATTTTGACAACGACGGAGATCTCGACATGGTTGTTACTTACTACGGCAACAGTGGAAGAACTGCCTTCTACCGCAACAACGGCAACGGCACCTTTACCAGGATCCTTCAAGGCGATATCGGCTATTATTATGATTCGGCCTGGGGCGACTACGACAACGATGGCGATTTGGATATTTTCATCGCGGGCGGGGGATCCTCAGTCATCGCCAATAATGTTCTTTACCGAAATAACGGCGACAGCACTTTCACGAAAATAATGGACGGTCCATTGGTCAGCGACCAACAGCCGAGCGCGGGCGGGGCCTGGGCGGACTATGACAACGACGGGTGGCTTGACTTGTTTGTGGCGAACCCTGGCCTTACTCTAAACGGAGGCGAAAAGGGGCGTATAAATCTTCTCTATCACAACAACGGCGATGGCACCTTCACTCAGATCATGACGGGCAGTTTGGCCAACGACGTGGCGGCCTCGAGCACAGGCATCTGGGGAGACTACGACAACGACGGCTTCATGGATCTGTTCGTTGCGAATGGAGGTCACACAGGCCGCCAGGTTGATTTTCTTTACCGGAACAACGGAAATGCCAACTCATGGCTGAAGCTCAAGCTCATCGGCACGACCTCCAACCGTTCCGCCATTGGAGCCAAAGCGCGAGTTAAAGCAACGATCAACGGAAAGACATTCTGGCAAATGCGGGAGATTTCCGGCGGCGACGGTTTCCTCTCTCAAAACGACGTGCGTCCCAACTTTGGCCTGGGCGATGCCAAACTGGTCGAAACCGTCCGAATCGAATGGCCGTCGGGAATCGTGCAGGAACTCCACAATGTTCCGCCGAATCAAATCCTAGCTGTGACGGAGCCACCAAGATTGGAGCCGACCTTGAAGGTCCTGAACGGAATGGTGGAACTTAAGGTAAGAGGCTGGAGGGGTTTCAATTACGCAGTCGAGGTTTCGAGCGATTTCAAGACTTGGAGTCGAATCGGTCTCGTGCAGAACCTCACTGGCACCTTGCAAGTCCCGGAACCGGCGGGTGGGCTACCGCAACGATTTTACAGATTGATGGTTCCTTGATCTGCGGAAAAGGGCAGCCCAAAAGGAAAGAATCTTCATCCAAGGTTTCCATCCATTGCTCTGAACCGCACTGAGGCAAAAAGCGGGCGGAAAGTTAGTGGTAATTGGGTTCTTTACCGAAGTGAATGGAGCCGGGCGACTCCGCAGCTTGAAGAACTGGACGAGAACAGGCACGTTCGGGAATCTCACCGGCGCCCTGACCATCCGAACCTCGTCTCGGTCCTCCACGCCGGCACAGTGGACGACGCCATTTATTCCATGATGGAGTTGGCGAACTCCACCCTCGCAGCAACCGACGTCCGTCACGAGGCTCACTTCCCTTCCCAAACCTCCGAACCGTCCATAGCCTCTTACGCTTCAAAACCGCTTCGCACCGAACTCCGCTCGAATGCTGGGGAAATCTCCCGAGATCTGGCGGACATGAATGTCTGCTCCTTGCTGACTCGGCTTCAAGAAGTGGGGAAACTCCCATCCGACACTTGCCAATCGAAGGCGACGGATTCATCCTTTTAGCAAGAATATGTCCAAGACGTTGCCCAAACCAACCGCTTCGGGCGCTCCTGGGAGGGCGACGGTTCGCTCCCGCCCCGGCTCAACGGAGCCCCATCACCCGCCCCGGCGAGATTTTCTCGGGCTGCCGCTCGCGCAACGCCGTGAAATCCTCAAGGCGCAGGCCGCAAACGCGCGCGTTTATTACGCTCATTCGAGCGACTGGAGGGAATGGGAGGCTGCGGATTTGACCGGCCAACTGGATGACTAATCCGCGTCGAGGCGAAATCTGGCTCGTAGATCTGGATCCAACCCGCGGTCCGGAAATGAAAAAGACTCGACTGGTGCTGGTGATCAGTTCTGACGCGGTCGGTGTGCTGCCCATCAAGTTGGGCGTCCCGATCACCGAATGGCAGCCGAGCTTTGCGAATCACGTTTGGCATCTACGGCTGGAGCCCGACACCCGGAATGGGCTCGCCAAGACCTCCGAAGTGGATGCGCTGCAACTCCGCGCTCTGGCGGTCGAACGCTTCGTCAGACGTCAAGGCCTCGTGAGCCCTGAAGTCTTGCGGGAACTCACGGCGGCGGTGGCGGCGGTGATTGAACACGACGCTGACTGATCGGTTCTGTGTCGCGCCGAACCGATCCATCTGGCCTCTCGGACTGGGTCAGGCAGATAGAGCCGGGGGGGCTTCTTTCTTCATCGGGAAGAAGACGTTAGCGCTAACTCACTATCAGTCGCGGCCCGCGCAGAGGGACTGGGGCCCCGTCGAACCGCGATATTCGAGCGACACCCTAACCTTTGCGACGCCGGGCTCATCCCAGGCGTTCTGGATCAACTCGAACAGCGTAAACTCCTTCCCTCTCCGTTCCAGAATTTTCGCAAGGCCATGCTTGTTCACTTCAAACCAGTCCTGCATTGACCTTTTCAATCCCGGAATCTCTGGCAACGCCAGGTTCAATTTGCAGGGCACAGGCGCCTGAAGAACCATTTTGTCGATCCGTTTGGATGCGAAACGCACGAACCGGGTTTCGGCAATTTTCTGGATGAAACCGGTCTGGCGGAAGGGGTCCGTGCGCGCTGCATTGCGGCGGAGATCGTATCGGCGGAGTCGCGGGCCTAGAGGTAATGCCCCGCCTTCCGCCGCATCCACCTTGACCCACCTGTGGGCGAGTCCACTCCGTTTCTTCCCAGCTCTGGTCCAGCAGGTCCCGGTGCCTCTGCGCATGCGAGCGCGCAACGCCCACCAACTTCTTGATCTTTCTCAAAACGCGTTTGCGCCCTTTTTTCTGTCGACACGGCGTGTCTGCTGACTCACTTCGATGCTCAACTTATTGATGCGTCGCAGAAACTTCTCCGGGGGCTCCATCCGCTCACGCAGCCCCGCCCTCCGGTTCTTACATTTTTCTTTTACCAAGGGTCGCTCGCCCTTTATGGACGTCGAGGAAAACTGGATTGTGCTCGCGGCCGGGCGGGCGATGCGGTATGCTATCTGAAAGAACTCTGCCTTCCATTCCGGTTGATCCGGGATGCCGACATCCATCTTTCGTTTTCAATCCGCCTGTGGTTCCATAAGCCCAGCACCGATGAACACCGACGACCCATTGCCCACGCGCGCCAGTCTCCTCAACGCCGTCCGGAACCCGGCCAACCATGCCCGCTGGGATGAATTCTACCAGACCTATCGCGGCCTTCTCATTGGCATCGCCCGCCGCTCCGGGCTAAACGAACATGAAGCTGGAGAAGCGGTTCAGGATACGCTCCTCGCTGTTGCCCAAAAGATGCCTGATTTCCAATACGATCCCGCGAAGGACTCTTTCAAAGGCTGGCTCCTCCAAATCGCCCGCTGAAAAGTCGCCGATCAATTCCGCAAACGCGCAGGCCACGCCAAACGCCAAGCCCCTTCCGACGATGACATTTCCCAGGTCACGGCTGGCGGTTCCCGCTCCGCCTCGCCCGAACACTGGCCCGATCCCGCCGCCAATTTCGACGCCCTTTGGGAAACCGAGTGGCAACAACGTCGCCTTCGCGAAGCGCTGGGGCGCGTCAAACGCCACGTCAACTCCGCGCATTACGCGATTTACCATTTGGCCGTGATCGAAGACCGTCCCGCCGCCGAAGTCTGCGCGACGCTCGGGGTCATCCGCACCCAAATTTACCTCGCCAAACACCGAGTCGGGACCGCCTTAAAAAAAGAATTGCGGCGTTTGCAAGCGCTTTAACATTCCATTGTCGGGCGTAAGCGGCTTCGCCGCTTTGGAGCCATTGGTCCAATGGGCACTTTTCTAACGTTTTTCTAACAGAAAAAAGAAATTGACACACATGTGGGGCTCAGTGGGTCACCTCGAATATTGGCAACCTCCAGAGAGTCAACGTGTTGGGTAGAAGAGACCGGATGGGTCCCTTGAACCGGAGACCATGGCATTGTGGGGGTCAGGGGTTCGAATCCCCTCGGCTCCACCAGCCTCCGCCGGAGCGGAGCGTAGGTGGAGGCTGCCGCGCCGAAGCTTCAGCGCAGGCGGGCCAATGGGCGCCGGGCGGTCAAACGCTCCGGCTACGGCTCGGCAAGCCAGTCGAAAATGAGGTCTTTTCACTACGTTTACATTCTGGAATCAAAGCTCGGTGCAGGGCATTTCTACGTCGGGTTGACCGACGACCTCAAGAGCCGGCTGGCCAAGCACAATGCCGGTGAGGTCCCGCATACTTCTAAGTTCAAACCGTGGCGGATCAAGATGGCCATCGCTTTTACCGATGAAAATCGTGCCGCAGCTTTTGAGCGGTATTTGAAATCAGTTTCCGGCTGAGCATTCGTGAAACGACATTTCTAATCTTCTTAAGCCTGACCACACCGGGATAGTCCCACGCGAAAGCGTGCGCGTAGGCCAGCACCAACTCCGTTTTAACCTTACCGCCCAAGCCCTGCACGGTCGCGCGGCCCGTGATCTGGCCTTCCCGCGCGCCGACGCCGCCGAGTTTGCTTTTCGCAAGCGCGTTGCACATTCACTTCGCAAATAGATCACTGCCCGGTTAAATCCGGGTGCTGAAGCCGGTTGAGTCTTTCGTTCTGAACCGAGCCTCGGTAGGGTTCTCACTGTGAGCGAAGTGACGCAAATCTTTGATCGGGTTCAGCGAGGTGATTTCAAAGCCGCGGAGGAGTTGCTTCCCCTGGTCTATGAGGAGCTGCGGAGACTCGCGGCGGCGAAGATGGCGCGTGAACTTCCTGGTCAAACGCTCCAGGCCACGGCACTGGTGCACGAGGCGTGGCTGCGTCTCGGAGCCGATCATCAAGGCGCCTGGCAGAACCGCGCTCATTTTCTCGGCGCCGCGGCGGAGGCGATGCGCCGCATACTTGTAGAAAATGCACGGCGCAAATTGAGACTGAAACGAGGCGGTGGTCAGGAACCTGTTCAACTGGAGGAATCCGTCATTTCCGCGCCGATCGAAGATGAAAAGGTTCTGCAAGTGCACGATGCCCTGGAAGGCCTTGCCGCCCACGATCCGGACAAAGCCGAGATTGTGAAACTCCGATTTTTCGTCGGTCTGACCAATGAAGAAATCGCCGCCCTTCTCCATGTGAACGAGCAAACCGTCCGGCGTCACTGGGAAGCGGCGAAAGTATTGCTTTTCCAGTCGATCACAGCAGGCAAATCGGGTCTTGTTGAAGGCGAATGTCCAGTTTTTCCTCGAAAAGGCGCATAAGCAGAAAACGTGGAATCACGCGACACCATCTTTCTAAATGCGAGGGAACTAAGCGACGCGACGGAACGTTCGGACTATCTGGACCAGAGTTGCGGCTCAGACGCAGCACTGCGTGCCGAGGTGGAAGCCATGTTGAAAGATGCTCCCGCCGCCGCAAACTTTTTTGACCCGTCCGAACGTTTAGCTCAGATCCATCCGGTGATCGAAGGGCCTGGCTCGATCATTGGCCGATACAAACTATTGCAAAAGATCGGCGAGGGCGGAATGGGGGTGGTTTATATGGCCGAGCAGCGCGAACCGGTTCAACGCAAGGTCGCGCTCAAGATCATCAAGCTTGGCATGGACACCCGCCAGGTCGTGGCGCGCTTCGAGGCAGAACGTCAAGCCCTGGCCCTCATGGACCACACCCATATCGCCAGGGTGCTGGATGCGGGAACCACCGATACAGGCCGGCCTTACTTCGTGATGGATCTCGTCCAAGGGCTGCCCATCGCCCAGTTTTGCGATGAGGCGCAACTGTCGACGCGCGAGCGGCTCGATCTTTTTCTCGAAGTCTGTTCGGCTATCGAACACGCGCACCAAAAGGGAATCATCCACCGCGACATCAAGCCTTCGAACATCCTCGTAACGCTTCATGGCGAGCAACCCGTCCCGAAGATTATCGATTTCGGCATAGCCAAAGCCACCCAGCAGCGCCTGACTGAAAAGACGCTTTTCACCCAGTTTCAGCAATTTGTAGGCACACCCGCTTACACCAGCCCGGAGCAAGCCAGTTTGAGCGGCTTGGACATCGATACACGCAGCGATATTTATGGTTTGGGCGTCTTGCTCTATGAACTGCTGACCGGCATGACACCTTTCGACGCCAAAGAGCTGGTCCAGGCGGGACTGGACGGAATGCGGCGGACGATTCAGGAACGTGAACCGGACCGGCCTTCGGCCAAGCTGAGCACCCTTCAGGGCGGGGACCTTGCCAAAGCTGCAAAACACCGCAGCGTCGAAGCCCCAAAGCTGATCCACCTGATCCGCGGCGATTTGGACTGGATCGTGATGAAGTGCCTGGAGAAGGACCGGAATCGCCGGTACGACACCACCAGCGGACTGGCCGCCGATCTAAAACGATACCTCGGCAATGAACCGATCCTCGCCCGACCGCCGAGCTCTGCCTATCGTGTGCAGAAATGGGTCCGGCGCAACAAAGTTCAGTTTGCGGCCATTACGATGATCGTTTTGGTCCTCATTGTCGGGTCGGTCGTGAGCACATGGCAGGCGTTTCGAGCTCGTCGAGCTCTGCGCGCCTTTCTTGAACAGGCCGAAACCGCCCAAAGCGTCAAGAGCTTCTTGGTTCGAGAGTTGGTGGGTGGCGATGATGCGTGGCAGGGGCGGCTTTTTGACACGAACAATCGAGTTTTCGTCGAACGCATCGCCAATGCGGTCGAAGGAAAATTCACCAATCAACCGCTGGTCGAGGCCGAAATCCGACATGCGCTGGGTGACGCCCTGAGCGCGATGGACGATTCTGTCAAGGCCCTCTCGCAATACGAGAAAGCATTCGATCTCCGCAAGGCCCGCCTTGGCCCGGCGCACTCCCATACTCTTCAGACGGCTAGCGGGATCGGCAATGAGCTTTATTCGCTGGGACGCCATGGTGAAGCGAATCAAGTGTTGGACGGCGCCATCGCCACAGCCAGAGCCGCCTCGCAGATCGACACCCACGGAGCCGCTGAAGCTCTTTTTACGCGTGGCTGGAGACTCCACTACGATGGCCGACCGGACGAAGGAATGCCCTATCTCAAAGAAGCGCTCGCAAGCTTCAAGAGCGCGTTGGGCGAAAGTCACAGCCGCGTGAGCGCGGGCAGATTTGTGGTGGCTGCCGCCACGCAGAAACTCGGTCAGCTCAAGGAAGCCGAGGCACTCTTCGAAGAAGGGTTGCGTGATTGCGTGCGTTTCCACGGTACGAATCACTCGATGGTCGCCATTTTCCTGAAGGGTCATGCGCAACTCTTGATCCAGGAAAAGCGATTTGTTGAAGCCATGCAAAAGCTGGAATCATCCGTTGCCATACTGCGGCAAACTCTCGGTCCGGAGAACCAATACACTTTGGAGGCCGAGGGGTATATCGCCGATGCCCTGGAAAAAGGAGGCGACGTGGACGGCGCCGTGGTTCGCAACCTGGATCTGCACCAGCGCTGGGCTCAACACCTTCCGTATGATCAGGCGCGCACAAGAGTTCGTAATCTTGCCACTTTCTTCGCCCGGCATAAGTATTACGAAGAAGCCAAGGCCGCCTTCGAGGACTTAAGAAAGGCCCTGATCGACATTCCTCCGGAGAAACCTGATGACTTCGAATTGCTCCTTCGCTCGACGGCCGCACTCGAAGGCTGGTCCGCCGCCGCAGATCTTTGCCGAAGAAACTTCGACCAATTTCCGGATTCGTTATGGGTCTGGCTCAGAAAAGCATGGATCTTCCGCTATGTCGGAGACGAGGAAAAACATCAGGAGATTGCTCGCCGTGTTTTGGGTCTTCCAACAACCTTGGCAAATAAGAACGAAGAATATATCCCTATCGACATCGTCGGACTTGGCTCATTCGACTTTTCATCCATTCAACGAGCCGAAATCCAAAAAAGGTCAGAGGCGCTGGAATCCACTTTGCCGAATCGACCTCGCAACATCCAACAGTGGAGCTATAGGGCCATTGCGCAATTCCAGCTTCGCACCCGCCAATTCCAGCGATGCCTTGCGAACCTGGAAAAATCTATTTCCGCACAATCCGATCCAGACGCCTATACTCTGTTTCTCAAGGCAATCTGCCTGAAACACATCAACAGGAAGGTTGAAGCCCAGGCGGCTCTCCAGGAAGGCGATGCCTTGGTCTCCGCGCGAGGAATCTCGCCTGAATCGGAGAAATTCCTTTTTCCCGTGGATCTCTTCCAGCTTCTCGTGGCTCAGCGCGAAGCCCGCGCCGAGTTAGAGCGAGAGTAGGGGGAACATCAGGCCACTGCCTTCCCCCGCACCGTGCGTTTCTGTTCTTCTTTGCCGTAAATGCTCTTCAGGATGGCGGCCTGAAGGATCAAGTGTTTGCTACAATGTCCGTTCCGGGCTGAAGACGGCGCATATACGCACAGAAACAAATCAATTATGCGAAAACTCCTCAACTTCCGAATCGTCCGCCAGCTTGCGCTAATTCCCTTTCTCTCCGTTGTGATGCCGCCGTCGCACGCCGGCGAACTGCTGCTCGTGAAATGGAGAAACGGACCTGAATGTCCTGGAGCTGCGGCGGGTAATCGTCAGCTTGGGGTCACGGTCATGCGCAACCATCGGGCGCTCGGCTGGCAATTGGTGGAACTGCCAGAAGGCAAGGGGCCCAATGAAGGCGCAAGAGAGTATCTCGCCCTTGGAACAGTCCTGGCAGTCGAACCCGATCGTCGCGTGAAACTGATTGCCCCGCACGTCCCGCCGGGAGCTGAACCCTACAAGCTCTCAACCGGCGAATTTGAAACGCACAAGGATCTCCACTCCGCTGCCGCCACCGGCTCGCCTGGAGTTGTTCCGAACGATCCCATGTTCCGGCAACAATGGGGATTAAGAAAGATCGGCGCCACCAATGCCTGGGCAACAACTACCGGAAGCCGGGACGTCGTCGTGACGCTTATTGACGGAGGGATCAACTACAAACACCAGGATCTCAAGGATAATATGTGGCGAAACCCCGGCGAGACGGGCCTCGACGCCAGCGGAGCCGATAAAGCAACCAATGGCATCGATGACGACAACAATGGCTATGTCGATGATGTTTTCGGCATCGACACGGGCAGTCATGATTCCGACCCGATGGATCAAGGGGGCACGCCATTTCACGGCACCTTTTGCGCGAGCGTGATCGGCGCGACGGGCAATGATGGAATAGGCGTGGCCGGCCTTAACTGGCGCGTATCCCTCATGGCCATTCGAGCGATTCCCGAAGGCGACAGCTGGGGGGCCTGGCTTTCCTCACTGACGGAAGGGTATGAATATGTGCTGTTGATGAAGGAGCGGGGTGTCAACATTCGAGTTGCCGGTTTGGCCTTTGTTTATGCTTCCGGCGCACCCGAAGTGTTGCGGGAGGCACACGAGGCCTTGGGCAGCGGCGGCATCCTCCAGATCTCCGTGGCTCACAACCAAGGGGCCAATCTGGACACGTGGGCTCAGTATCCTTCTGCCTGGCGAATTCCCTCCATGATCACTGTTGGAGGTTCCGATGAGTCCGATAACCTTTGGTCTTCTTCCAATTATGGACAATCCGCCGTTGATCTCGTGGCGCCCGCTTCCGCAATTCTCGCCGCGTCCGGTCCGGGGACCACTGCCTATGAAACCGTTTACGGAACCTCATTCGCAGGACCTCTTGTTACTGGCACTGCCGCTCTTCTGCTTTCAGTTCAACCCAATCTTACGGCCGATCAAATCAAAGCCGCGATTTTCGGGTCGGTTGATCAACCAAGGGCTCTCAAGGGCAAGGTAGCCACCAATGGACGGCTTAACGTAGCTCGCGCCTTGGATTACCTCGCCACCACCAATCCTCCCGCAATTGTGGTCACGGCTTCTCCACGTGGCCAACGAACCTCTCCCGATGCGCCCATCAATGTCACCTTCAATCGGGCCATGAATCGGGCGTCCGTCGAGAATGCCCTCGTGATCGAGCCGCCCATCCATGGCACGTTCAAATGGGCCGCGGACAACCGCTCCTTCTCGTTCATACACGACAGTCTCTTCGATTCCACCACCAACTACACCATTCGGCTACTTCACTCCGCCAAGGATGAGAGTGGCCAGACTTTGGATGGCAACTTCAGTCGAGTCCGGGAGGAATCATCCGCGGATGATTTTTACTGGTCGTTCAACTTTCCGCTGCCCAACGACGACTTCGAAAACGCAATGGCTCTAACGGGCGAACAGGGCTTTATCCAGGGCAGCAATCGGCGAGCTTCTGTAGTCGACTGGAGGGAAGTAGAGATATTTCCCACCGCGTGGCAGACATACGGCAGCTCCCTTTGGTACCGTTGGACTCCCCCTGCAACCGGCGGCTGGTTCACTTTCGATCTGACCACTGGCACAGCCTTCGATTCATTGCTCTTGATTTATGCGGGGAACCGCGTTGACGAGGTTGCATACGTTACGGGAAGCGATAACCATGGAACGCTAAACGCACTTTACCCCCCTGTTTTCGTCAAAAAATGCCGTTCTGATTCGATTTCATGCGGGTTTCATCAATTTTGATTTTTCCAATATGTGGCCACATTTATAGTAATAATTATCTTTACATCATTCTGTAATATGCTTCTTT
>SXGS01251850.1_pt1 | contig 25258 bp, 24 predicted proteins | sample 3174681 | NCBI WGS metagenome assembly SXGS01 (sample SAMN11356861, study PRJNA531348) | freshwater metagenome | isolation source: freshwater sample F1-80 | place: China: Fuxian Lake, Yuxi | collected 2017-12-25 | reverse complement strand
TGCGGCGATTCCTGGTGCTATCGCAGGATTGGGTGGCTTTGGGGTTCACCTTTTATACACTCAGTGGTGGCAGCACGACAGCATTCATAGCGGGGAGAGTCTCATCGTAGCGGCGGTCGGTGCGTCTCCCGGCATCCTGTTCTACTGGGCGATTGTGCGTATCGGTAGACCTAAAGTGAGCGACGTGGCCAATGCTGATAACCAAGCAAAGGAGTAGCGCTGACAACGCAGTCATGAAATTCGCCTACACCATCCTATACGTTCCCGATGTGGTCCGGGCCATCGAGTTCTACGAGCGCGCCTTTGGTTTCCAGCGCGGCTTCGTCCACGAGAGCGGGGAGTATGGCGAGTTGCAGACCGGCCAGACGACCCTTTCCTTCGCCAGCCTCACCCTCGCAAATTCCAATTTCACGGGCGGAGTCACCCCCAGCGATCCGCAACGGTCTCCCGCCGCCTTCGAGGTGGCGTTTTCCACGGACGATGTGGCAGTGGCCTTTGCGCGAGCCACGGCAGCGGGCGCGATTCCCGTCAGCCCGCCCAAGCAGAAACCGTGGGGCCAAACCGTCGCCTACGTCCGCGACCTGAACGGCAACCTCGTCGAGCTCTGTACCCCGATGTCTTGAACTCTACGCCGGACACAAAGGCGTCGAGCATCCGCTCGATCGACTTCTCCTACCCCTACCGGGCCAGTTGTTTCTCGAGATAACCGACGACCTGCCGGACGTTCGAGTCGATCTGCATGCGGTCTTTCACGAGGCGGCAGGCGTGCAGGACGGTGCCGTGATCGCGGCCGCCGAAGGCTTCGCCAATCGTGTTGAGGGAGCTCTCGGTCATCTGCCGCGCGAGGTACATCGCGATCTGTCGCGGGAAGGCGATGTTCTCGGGGCGACGCTTGCTCGTCATGTCCGCGAGGCGGATGTCGAAGTGTTCGGCGACGCGCTTCTGGATGACATCAATGCTGATGATGGAGCGGCCTTCTTCGTGGAGAATTTCCCGAAGGAGCCCTTCGATGACTTCGATGGTGAGCTTCTTGCCGGTGAGCGCGGCGTAGGAGGTGACGCGCACGAGCGCGCCTTCGAGACGGCGGATGTTCGTCCGGATGCGCTCGGCCAAAAAGTTCATCACGTCATCAGGCAACGTGACGCCCATGGAGCGTTCTTTCTTGCGCAGGATGGCGAGGCGCGTTTCCACGTCGGGCGGCTGGAGATCGGTTACCAGGCCCCACTCGAAGCGCGACACGAGGCGTTGTTCGAGGTTCTGAATCTCGCTGGCCGGCCGGTCGCAAGTGAGCACGATTTGTTTGTGGGCTTCGTGCAGCGTGTTGAAAGTGTGGAAGAATTCTTCCTGAATGCGTTCCTTGCCGGCGAGGAACTGGATGTCGTCCATGAGGAACACATCGCTCTGGCGGTAGCGGCGGCGGAAGCGGACGAGCTGGTTGTTCTGAATCGCGTCGATGAATTCGTTCGTGAATTTCTCGGTGGAAACGTAGGTGACGCGAGCGCCTTTGCGATGCTTGGCAACGTGCTGGCCGATGGCGTGAAGGAGATGAGTCTTGCCGAGCCCGACGCCGCCGTAGAGGAAGAGCGGGTTGTAGGATTTGCCGGGCTGTTGCGCGACGGCCAGTGCGGCAGCGTGGGCGAAGGTGTTGTTGTTCCCGACGACGAATGTGTCGAAGGTGTTGTTCGGATTGAACAGCAGTTCCTTGGCGATGCCGTTGCGCTCGGGGCGCGGCGCTTCTTCAACGTGCGTCGTCTCGGACTGGGTGGCGGCGGTCGCGGTTGTCGGCGAGACTGCGCGGGGTTCGACCGGACGGCCGAGGTGGACGCTGCCGTTGGTGACGCGGAAATTTACGTGCATCGGCCGGGCGGATGCCTGCGAGAGGACGTTGCGGAGGAGGTCGAGGTAGTTGTCCTTGAGCCAGACCTCGGAGAACTCGTTGGCAACGTCGAGCGTGATGCTGTCACCGTCGAGCGCGCTGGCGCGCAGGGGGGCGAACCACAGGTTGTAAATCTCGCTGTTGCCGAGCATGGCGCGGAGGAAGTCCTGCGCCGCTGCCCAGAGTTTCTCAGGTGATGATTGCATCGTGTCCCGTATCAAAATTCCGTTTTATCTAGGGATTTATTCACCTGTTGCGAAATTTGGGTTGTCCGGGCCGGGTCTTGCGTGCCGCCGACGCGCTTCGTCGGGGAAATCTGTTTGACTGACTGACACCACAGCCCGCAAGAGCTTCCTGACTATCCAATCATTCTCGCAACCGGTTGAAATCCAGAGCGTTCAACAGGAGGCTTTCCCAACGACCGCAAAAAGCCAACGACAAACTTCAAACTCCCGATCCTGCCCCGGAAAACGGAGGCAGTATTTAGGCGAAGGAAAAATCTGTGACGAGGACAAGATGTTAACTCTTGCTCACAAGTTATTCACACCACCCCACCCGCCTTTGTTTACGGCCTTTCCCTGTCGCTTCGATCGAAATTGTTCCGTGAAAAATGTTTCGTCAATGACACCAGGCCTTGGCGTTGCGCGTGAATAATTCTGCGGCGGCCCGTTCGCAATAGAGCATCCGCTCACGGACAGCGGTACACCGCGCAACGCTCTTCCGGCCACGCGCCACTTCGGCACATCCGAGCTTCCATGCTGACACACGGCACCACGCCTCTCGCAAGCATTCAACGCGGACCGCGCCAATAACGCCGATTTTTCGTGCGCTGACTCCGAGTGAATCGCTGGCATCGATCCTGTTGATGAAGATCGTGTGTGCAATCAGCCCCGGGGCTCCCGGGGTTGTTGAATGGAACAGTGAGCCGCGCCCGCACGATGGCGGTGTGCAAGGCGCGTTCGATGAACCAACCGCCAACGAAAGAGAAAGGCATCGTATGTTTAACGTCACTCGTTGGGATCCGTTTCGCGAAATGGACGAAATCCAGAAACGCTTCAACTCGATCTTCGTCCTGGCTCCGCAGCGCGCGAACGCCGGCAAGGACGAGACCATGACCGTCGCACAATGGCTGCCGCTCGTGGACATCACGGAGGATGAGCGCGAATACCTCATCAAAGCCGAGCTGCCCGAGGTGCGGAAAGAAGACGTAAAGGTCACCGTCGAAAACGGCGTGCTGACGATCAGCGGCGAGCGCAAGTTCGAGAAGGAGGAAAAGGACAAGCGCTACCACCGCGTCGAGCGCGCCTACGGCAGCTTCACGCGTAGTTTCAACGTCCCGGATGACGCGGACGACACCAAGGTCGGGGCCGAGTTCAAGGACGGCGTGCTCACAGTGCGACTCACGAAAAGTGAGAAGGCCCGTCCGAAATCGATCGAGGTGAAAGTCGCCTGAGCGCGAAGCATTCGTTTGGAGTTGCTGGACGGCTGGCTGGGCGCCGAACTGCGTCGGTGCCCGGCCTCTCCATTCCCTGCAGCGATCCGTCCTTCGCATTCCCCGCTCGACCCTCGGTGGAGCTTTTGTTACCAACTCCGCCGTGCGTTCAGAGACTCTCAACAACATCCGCCGCATCGTCGTCAAACTGGGCACGGGCGTCCTCACCGACAGCCGCAAGCAGCCCGATCTCGCGCAAATTCGCCAACTCGTTGCGCAGGTCGCCGCGTTGCGCAAGGCGGGCCACGAAGTCGTCATCGTTACGTCCGGCGCGGTCGGTGCGGGCATGGGTGTGCTCGGCTTCGAGAAGCGTCCCGGCACACTCGACGAGTTGCAGGCGTGCGCCGCCGTCGGCCAGTCGAGGCTCATGGCTACGTACGAAAAGCTCTTCGCCCGACACGAACTCCACGTCGCGCAGGTGTTGTTGACCCACGAGGATCTCGAACATCACGAGCGCCATCTCAACGCACGCCACACGCTCGTCACCTTGCTGCGACGCGGCGTCGTGCCGATCATCAACGAGAACGACGCCATCTCCGTCACCGAGCTGAAGTTCGGAGACAACGACAAGCTCTCCGCCCTCGTTGCCGCGCTGTTGCCTGCGGACTTGCTCGTCATTCTCACGACCGTTGATGGCGTGGTGGAAAACTTCGGCACCGAGGAAGCGCGCCTGCTTTCAGTGATCGAACAGATCGACGGTTCGATCGAGAAAATGGCGGGTGGCACGACGAGCGCCACGGCCGTCGGTGGAATGAGCTCGAAGATTCAGGCGGCGAAGATCGTCGTGCGCGCGGGCATCCCGCTGGTGATTGCGCCCGGCCACAAGAAGACAGTCCTCCGCCGCGTACTCGATGGCCGCGACGAGGGCACGCTCTTCATTCCGCAGCCGAGCAAACTGAAGGGACGCAAGCGCTGGATCGCCTTCTTCCACCGGCCCAAGGGTACGTTGACCGTGGACGACGGCGCGCGAAAGGCGCTGTGCGCGAGCGGCCGGAGTTTGTTGCCGCCAGGCATCAAGCAGTGCACGGGAAATTTCAGCGTCGGCGAGGTTGTGCGCATCTGCGACGCGAGCGGTGCGGAGTTCGCCCGCGGCATCGCGCGGCATTCCGCCGCTGAGATCAACGCAGGCGGTCTCCCTCGCACCGAAGTGATTCATCGCGATGATCTCGTGATTCTCTGAACTCAACGCGATGAAGAAGAAGACCTCCAAAAAGCACCGTTTCCCCGCGATCGACGAACTGCTCGGTGTCATGACGCGGCTGCGTTCACCGACGGGCTGCCCGTGGGATCGCGAGCAAGATCACCTGTCGCTGCGCTTCCACGCGGTTGAGGAAGTGTACGAGTTGATGGACGCGATCGAGGCGCAGGACGACCACGAGATGGCCGAGGAACTGGGCGACCTGTTGCTGCAAGTCGTCTTCCATTGCCAACTCGCGCGGGAACGCGGCGCGTTCGACTTTGAGGAAGTGTCGCGGCGGATTGTCGAGAAGCTCATCCGCCGGCATCCGCATGTGTTCGGTGATGCGAAGGCGAAGACAGTTGATGCCGTCTGGGCCCAGTGGGAACAGATCAAGAAAGCGGAGAAGCGCGGCACGAAGCACGATCGACCCTCGGCACTCGACGGCATTCCGAGGCACCTCCCAGCCTTGCTGCGCGCCGAGAAGCTGGTGAAGAAAGCGGTGAAGGCGAAGCTTCAGGAGAAAAAGGAGACTCATCCGAAGCTCAAGCGCAACGCCATCGCAGCGCTGCTCTTCGAGTTGACGGAAGCAGCGCAGGCGCGCGGCTGGTCGGCGGAGGAATTGTTGAGAGGCGAAACCCGCCGGCGCGAGCGGGCGTTGCGCGCGAAGGAACGCCGGGCTCCGGCGACGAAGCGCAGTTAGGCAGCCGCGCGGCGCTGGCGTTGCTCGAACTTCAAGGCAAACGCCAGGAAGGCCTCGGCATCGAGCGGCTTGGAGAAGAAATATCCCTGAATCTTGTGCGTCCCCAGCGCCGCAAGACGCACGAGCGTGATCTGGTCCTCGACTCCCTCAGCAACAATGCGAAGCCCGAGCGTGCGGGCCATCTCGACAATCGCCTGCACAATGCGACGTCCGCGAATGGTGTGGCTCTGGCGCACGAGGGCCATGTTGATTTTCAGCTCGCTGAAGGACGCTTCGCCAACCAGATCGAACGACGAGTAGCCGGAGCCGAAGTCATCGATCGAGAGCCGGAAACCGGCAGCCGCGAGTTCCTCAAGGCGCTTGCGGCCGAGCGCGTGCCCGAGGACGGACTGGCGCTCGGTGATTTCGAGGATGACGCGCTGCGGGGTGAGGCAGCGCTTCTCGACCTCAGCGACCAGGTTCGGGCGGAAGTCCGCGTCGAGCAACTGGCGCTTCGACAGGTTGACCGAGACCGTGACGTCGAGACCGTTCTTCCGCCAGATCACGAGCTGGTCGAGCGCGTTCATCATCACCAGCCAGCCTAGCTGAAGAATGAGCCCCTTCTCCTCAGCGAGCGGGATGAAGACGTCAGGCGAGACCCAGCCGTATTGTTCGTCCTTCCATCGCGCGAGCGTCTCCGCGCCCGCGAGCTTCTGATGATCGGTGCTGACGATCGGCTGAAAGAACGATGTGATGCGCCCCTCTGCGACGGCGTTGCTCAACCTGATAAAAAGATCGGCGCGACCTTTCGCGTCATGGCCGTTCGGGAAGCCGCGGAACTCGCGCCAGCAATCGCGACCATCCGCCTTGGCAGTATAGAGCGCGTGGTCCGCCTGCTGCATGAGGAGCGTGGAGTCCTGCGCGTCATCCGGGAAAAGCGCAGAGCCAAGGCTGAGTGAAACCGGCGCGCTGATGCCGGCGGCAGCCACATCGTCTTTCACGGCGTTGCGGAGCTTGGCGCAGATGTCTGCGACGTTGGCGCGTTCCCTGATGTCCGTGAGGAGGATTACCATTTCATCACCGCCCCAGCGACATACGGTGTCGGTGGTGCGGAGATTCTTCTGCAACGAACTGCCTACGGCGACAATCACCTGGTCGCCAAGCTTGTGGCCGTAGCCGTCGTTGATCTGCTTGAAGTTGTCGATGTCGATCAACACGAGAGCCATCTTGGTGCCCTGCCGCTGGGCCCGCGCGACCTCCTGCTGTAGGCGTTCGCCGAGAAGACGGCGGTTGGGCAGGCCGGTCAGTTGATCATGGAGAGCGTTTTCCTCGGCCTCGTTCTTGAGCGCGATGAGTTCGCGCTCGGCAAGTTTTCGCTCCGTGATGTCGTGTCCGTAAAGATAGGCGACTCCGTCCTCGGAGACGGACGTGGTGCTGAAGGAGAAGACACGGTCGGCACAAGTCAGTTCCACCTCGACCGGAGCCTCGGAGTCGGCACGATGTTCGAGCAATGGACGCAACGTGATGGGAATCGGATCGCCCACTTCGACGCGCCAGCTTTCCAGAAGCGCGGTGGCGGCCGTGTTGCTGTAAATAATCTTCGCGTCCTTGTCGACGCGGAGGACGGGGTTCGGGTGATCCTCAGGGAACTGCGCCAGAAGCTTGATCGTTCGCTCGGATTCCTGCCGCTGCTGGATCATGCGTTCGGCCACGCGCAGGCGGATGAAGAGGTCTTCCTGATTGACTGGCTTGGCGAGGAAATCATCAACACCCGCCTCCATGCCAACGCGGAAATCATCCCGGCTGGAGCGCGCAGTCTGAAGAATGAAATACGTGTATTGATCAAGCCCCAGTGCTCGGATGCGCTGGCACAGTTCGAGGCCGTCCACCCTAGGCATCATCCAGTCGCTGATGACGATGAAGGGCCTGTGGGTCTTGAATTGTTCGAGCGCCTCCTCGCCGTCCTTGCAGAGCAAGACCTCGTGTCCGAGCTTCTGGAGAGAAGCCCTGAGATAGAGCCTGGCGACGGCATCGTCTTCTGCGACGAGTATTTTCATTCAACGTTTCTCCACTGCACCGCATCCCTTAAGCTGATACCTGCCCAGTTCAGCCTGCCCGCCACCGTTGCCCGTCACTGGATCGGCGGAATCCGCCGGAGCTTAAGGCGCATTCGGGAAGACGCGAGGAAGCGTCATCCGATGCGTGAACCACGAAGTGCATGCTGAACGAAGCGAAGCGCGGATGGGGATTTGACGCCAGGGCAGCGTGTTCCTAACCTTCAAACATGTCCTCCGCCCGCAACCGCAACAAACATGGCAACACTCCGTGCAGCGGTCCCGGTGCCCTGTCACGCCGGGAGATGCTGCGCGTCGGGGGACTCGGGTTGTTCGGACTTTCCCTACCTCAACTGCTGGCCGCCAGCGCCGCAAAAGCGCCGGGCAACAGCGGTGCCCCCGGCGGATTCGGGCGCGCGAAGTCCTGCATCCTTCTCTATCTCTCGGGCGGGCCGCCGCAGCACGAGACCTTCGATCCCAAGCCCGAGGCTCCGATCGAAATTCGCGGCGAGTTCAAATCCATCCCCACGTCTGTTCCCGGAGTTCACTTCTCCGAACTGCTCCCGCGCACGGCGCTCATGGCGAATCGCATCGCGGTGATCCGCTCGATGACGACGGACAACAACAGCCACACCGCAAGCGGCTATTGGATGCTCACCGGCTACGAGCATCCGGCGAAGATCGAGGTTCCCGCCAGCCCCGAAGACTGGCCGTCCATCGCCTCCGTCGTCGGCGCGCTCAAGCCCAGCGAACGATCGCCGTTCACCTCCGTCATCCTCCCGGAGATCATTCACAACGACAACGCCCCGCCGTCGCCCGGACAGAGCGGCGGGTTCATGGGCCACACTTGGAATCCCTTCCTGCTCCAGTGCGATCCGTCCCAGCCGCGCCTGGAAATCGATGGCCTCAAGCTGCCCGAGAGTGTGAGCTTCGAGCGCCTCGCCGCACGCGAACAACTGCTCCGGCAACTGGACCACCAGTTCCTCGGCACGATGCGCAGCGAACCCGTCGCCGCACTCGGCCGGATGCACGAACGCGCGTTCGATGTGGTGCAATCGGCGGCAACCAAGGCCGCGTTCGAGATCGAGCGCGAATCCTCCAGCCTGCGTGATCGCTATGGCCGGGGGAAATTCGGCCAGAGCGCGCTGCTTGCCCGGCGACTCATCGAGGCGGGTGTCCGCCTAGTGCAGGTGAACTGGCCGCGCGAACCCGGCGATCAGATGACGGGCTTCCCGGTCTGGGATACGCACAAGAACAACGCTCCACGCCTGCGCGACGTGCTGTGCCCGCAGTTCGACCTGGCCTTCGCGACGCTGGTGGACGACTTGCGCGAGCGCGGGCTGCTCGACGAGACGCTCGTGATTGCGATGGGCGAGTTCGGGCGGTCTCCGCGCATCAACGTCGAAGGTGGTCGCGACCATTGGGGAAGCTGCTTCTCGCTGGCCGTCGCCGGCGCGGGAATTGCCGGAGGCCAGGTGATTGGCTCAAGCGATCGCGAAGGCGGTTTTCCCACCAGCCGCGTGCTCCGCCCGCCGGATCTCGCCGCGACCATTTTCCATCTGCTGGGGATCAATCCGTCGGGAGATTTCCCGGATTTGCTGGGCCGGCCTCGGCCGCTGGTTCACGGTGGCACGGTCATCCGGGAACTCGGCGGCGCTTGATTCGACCGTCAGCGTTGGAGCAAGGCTCAGGTCTCGAGCTTGAGCACTTGGTTTTGGTTCATCGCGTGGGCCGGGAGGTAAATCGTGAAGACGGTCCCCTGCCCCACCTTGCTGTGAACGTGGATGGCACCGTGCGACTCCTTGAGCAGACGGTGAACAATGCACAGCCCGAGGCCGGTTCCCTGCGAGCGCGGCTGCGTGGTGAAGTAGGGCTCGAAAATCTTCGGCATCACTTCAGTGGGAATGCCCGGGCCGTTGTCCTGCACAGAAAGTGAGAGCATGGGCGCGATGTTCTTCAACCCTTCGCGGTTTATGAATCGATCCTCAGCGCTGTCCACGAACACATTCATATCGAGGGGATGCAGGTGAAGCTGGCCTCGAATCTCCACCCGGTGATGGTGCGGAGTGCATTGAAAGGCGTTCAGAGTGAGGTTGAGCAGAATCTGGATGAGATCCGTGCCGTGCGTGGGCACCGCAATGTCCTCGGCCAGCGGATGAATGATGAGCTGGTTGTTGCGGGCGCAGGGATGCACGCGAAGCAGTTCGCCAAGGTCGCCGAGTATCTGGTTGACCCAGACACGGGCATTGTCGTTGTTGTGCTGGCGGAGGAAGCTGAGGTAACGGCGCGAAATTTCGATGCAGTTGGTAACCTGCCGAGTGATCCGCTTGAGACGATCCTTCACGATCTCCAAGTCTTCGTTCTCGACCTTGTTCACGTCGCCAATGCGCTGGTTGATGATCTGGAGCAGACCCGAGATGATCGTCAGCGGCCCGTTGATGTCATGGATGATGCTGGCGTAAATCTCGCCGCGTGTGCGGATGATCTCCTCCTCCATCTTGAGCTGCTGAAGGTCGTTCTGGAGATGAACGAGCTTCTCGGAGTTCGTGCGGACTTCACTGCCAAACGATCGCCGCTCCAGCGCGCCGGCGACCGCTGTGCGCATGGTGGAAATCTCGAAGGGCTTGTTGATGTAGTCGCAGGCGCGCAGCCGCAACGCCTGGCGCATCGTCTCCGTGGTCTCAAAGGCGGTCATCATCACCGCCTCAATGTTCGGGTCGAGATACCGCAGGCGTTCGAGAACTTCGATGCCAGACATGCCAGACATGCGGATGTCGAGCACAGCGACGTCGATGCGGTTGTTCTTCGCGATCTCGATCGCGCTCGGGCCGTCTTCCGCCATCAGGATCTCGAAATCGTCGCCGAAGATGACCTTGAGCGACATGCGGGGCCCTTCCTCGTCATCGACGACAAGGAGGATTGGTTTGTTGGAATCTACGGTCGACGGGGCGAATTCGACGTTCTCGGCGCTAATCGCCGGCAGTGGCAGAGTGGAGGTCATCGAAGTGGAGCGGGCTGTCGGGCTCCTTCGTCGTCATCCGCGCGTGGGGTGCACGAATGTCGATTTCAGCGGAGCCCGGGTGGTTTGGTTTGCTTCCACTGAACGGCTGCGCAGCTCTGGCGTGATGGTGGTGATCCTTCACCTGATTGCGTTCCGTCCGTGGGGTTTTCCTGACTGATTGTTCCCCGGTGCGCCTGTCCAGCCACAAGGACCGGCAGACGCTCCTCCCTGGTACTAAAATCCATGTCGCTCCACACAGGCCTGACAATGAGCCCGTGTTGTTCAGCCGCGGGTGTAGTGTTCTCCCAACCAATAGACAGCGGATCCCCTCCCGAAAACCGGTCTTCATGACCGGCACCGGGCAGCGTCCACCAACTGAATCTGGAGCAGTAGCGGGTGCGAAGGCGAAAACAACTGCCTCAGCAGTACGCAACAACACTGTTAAGTCCAGTTATCAAATTGTGCTGCGGCTGAACGCCCGAGTGATGACAGAGCCACCGGCGAGCGACAAGACTTATTCACAGGCCGGCGTGAATAACTTTCTTCGTGGAAGGAGACCGGTCTACGGATTCACGCGGATGCGGTAGGCGCGTCGCATGGTGTTCGCCGCCACGGTATTCGTGACGAAGAGCATCCGCGCGTCCGGGATGTTCGTCGGGATGCTCCACAGGGTGGACCAGTTGAGGAAGTCCGTGCTCGTTTCGATCGAGTAACGATAGCCCGCCGCAGTCTGGAAGCTCAGGCGCGTCGCGAGTTCCGGCGGGTTCTGGCGGGCAACATTCAACCGCACGGGAACAAACTCCCGGTTATTGGTGACGTAGATGGCGTCCATCGAAGTGGACGCCTCCCGCGAGCGGAACCGGAAGGTATGAACACCAGCAGCCAAGGAGAAGACAAGCTCCTCGGCGTCCGCGTCGCGATTCACCCTCGTCCATTGCCAGTCAGTGGACCAGATGTTGTTCGCCGTTCGATAAATTGACTCCGTTCCCCCGTCGACCGAAACGTAAAACGAGTCACGCGAAGAATTCGGCGAAAGGATGCGGCACCACAAGATAAAGTCGCTGGCGAGCGCATTAGTGACCCGGAATGTTACCGTGCCGTAATCAGCCGACTGCGCGGTAACGTAACGACCGTTGGAAGCATTGGCGCTCGTTACGATCGCCATCGGTGCCACGACAACCCCTGCTTCCGCCTCCATGTAATACGTCATCGCCGCCGGCGGCGGTGCCGGCACGGACACGGTGAACGCCCGCGTCATCGTCGCGTTGGCCGCCTGCCCGTCGCTCACGGTCACCGAGATCACGGCGCTGCCATACTGGTTGGTCGCCGGGCGGAGCTGAATGGAGCCAGTCGTCCCCGGACTGTAGTAGATGACCTGTGGATGCGGCACGAACGCCGGGTTGCTGGAACTGGCCGTCACCGTCAGCGACTGACTTTCGTTCGCCGCACCGGAACCGATTCCAGACAGCGGGATCGAATTGGACCCACTGCTCAACGCCAAGACCAGATCGTTCAACGGGGCCAGCGTCGGAGCATCGTTCACCGGGGTCAGATTCACCGTGAAACTGCGCGCGAGGAAATTGTTCTGCGCATGTTCATTGTGAACCGCCACCGTGATGCTCACCGAACCATAGGCATTGCTCGCCGGTGTGAACCTCAGTTGCGCCGTCCCCAGCCCCGCCGAGTAACCGGTCACCGTCGGATGCGGAATCAGGGACGGATTGCCCGAGGCCGCGGTGATCGTCAGGTTCGTCGCACCGATGCCCGGACTCAGGCCGGTCAAGGTGACAACCTGCACTCCAAGGTCTTCGTTGAGGCTCATGTCCGAAAGCGGGTCAAGCGCCGGCCCGATCCGATCGACCGGAACCTCGTAGGCAAGTTCATTGGACGGATCGCTCTCGATCACATCCTCGTTGTACGCCGTCACCCAGAAGTAATACGTCACACCCGGGATCAAGTCCGGGATGAACGCCGCCGTTCCGTAGGCCATATCCAGCACGTCGAAATACTCGCCGGGAGCTGTCCCCATGTACAGCGCGTAGCCAATCGCCGAAGGACTTGGGCTGGCATCCCACTCAAGAACGACGCTCTTGGTGGCGGCCAACCCCCGCCCAGATCCAACGAGAATTACGCAGAAGGCCACGGCCAGAACGAAAAGCCCGCGCAGCGCGCCACGCCGCCCGGAAGACCGGCGATCCGCCAGACCCGGGTGGGCGACTGAACAAAGCGATTCACTCTCGCCACGAAACAACATGCAGCGTGAAAGAAGGGACAAAGATTATCGGGGTTGGACGAAGTGGAAATTGCCGCGACGGGCAACGCTGCCAGTTCCGCGTGGTTGGATCGGAACCCGACAGATGAAGGCGTTCCCGTGCGCGACCGTGGGGGAAACGGGAGCCGGCACGAGAATACAACGCTGACGAATACAACTTAGTACGAACATAACCAGGGACATCAAAACGCACTTAGCTAAGGCCATGCCACGCCCGCCGCGTGCGTTTTCCAAGGAATTCAGCCACCTTGTTACCTGTGAATCACCCACGGGGGCAACTTGATTCTCTCGCCGTAAAAAGTTTTTTCACCGCCGTGACATCCGGAGCGGAAACACCATCACGCAACCCGCGACTCACGCCGCGTGACCGCCACGGTAAATCCGCGGCACCCGATGATGAATCGCCGTGACGATCTCCCACGGAATCGTCCCGCACCACTCCGCCAGATCCGACGCCGTGATGCGCTGCCGATCCTGCTCGCCCAGCAACACCACATCATCCCCCGCCGCCGCGCCATCCACCGCGCTCACATCCGCGAGCAACTGATCCATCGTGATGCGCCCGAGCACCGCGCAACGCCCACCGCGCACCAGCACCTCCACCCGTCCGCTGCCCGACCGCAGATAGCCATCGCCGTATCCGGCCGTAACCGTCGCCACCCGCATCCGGCGCGGCGCGACGAACGTCCCGCCGTAGCTCAACCTCGTCCCTCGTGAAACCTCCTTCACCAACGCCACCCGCGCACGCCATTCCAACGCCGGTTGAAGCTTCCTCTTCAGCCCCGACTCCTCGACGCGCGCGCCGCCTGGCGAGATTCCGTAAACCAACAGCCCCGGCCGCACCATGTCGAACATCGTCCCCGCCTCATGCAGCAAGGCTGCGCTGTTGTTCATGTGAACCAACGGGACCTCGCCTCCACCAGCAGACACCGCCTCCAACGCGTCGCGAAAACACCTCGCCTGCTCCGCTGCGAACGCCGCGTCATCCTCCGCGCTCGCGTAGTGTGAATACAACCCCTCCAGTTCCAGGCCCGGCAACTCACGCACCAACGCCGCCAGCGCCGCAGCCTCCCCTACCGGTGCTCCCAACCGGCCCATCCCCGTATCCACCTTGACGTGAACGACCGCCTTCTTCCGCAGCCGCACCGCCACTTCACTCAAGCGTCGCGCCTCTTCCGGGGTCGAGAGTGTCGCCCGCACTTGATCCCGCACAGCCGGCTCCAACTCCTCCGGCAACAACGCTCCCAACATCAACACCGGCCAACCCCGGCCAACCGCGCGGATCGCGCGCGCCTCGGCGAGATTCGCCACGCCGAACATGTCCGTGCCGCTCTGCATCAGCAGTGCCGCGATTTGTTTCAACCCGTGCCCGTACGCGTCCGCCTTTACCACCGTCAAAATCTTCACTACCGGCCCAACCCGATGCCGGATCCACGCTAGGTTCTCTCTCAGCGCGTCCAGATTCACCTCCACCCAGCATCGATGCATCGCGTTCATTCGCCCTCGTTCTTCAAGCAGACATTCAGTCGGGAATCACCCGCGCCGGCGGTGCCTTCACGAAGTTCGTTTCCCGCAAATACACCGGTTCCAAGTCGGCGCCGCGCATCCCGCTCGCGCCCTTGATGCCGGCCAACCGACCCACCATTCCCGCGTCCGGCAGCAACACGTCCCCACGCGAGAACCGCTCCTGCAACCCGGGCCAGATCAACAAACGCTCCGCCGCCAGCGTGCACGCCGCCTCGAACGAAATGATCCGCAGCGGCTCGACACAACGCGGCGCGACATCAGCCCCCTCCAACACATAAGTCGCGGAGTAAAATTCGTTCCGCTGCGCGTCGATGAGCACCGCCGCCGTTCCCCGCCCCCCCTGCTCCGCCGCCTGCGCCGCCAGGCACTCCACCGTGCCCACTCCCGACACCGAAATAGCGCGTCCCAACTGCCAGCCTTGCGCCAGCGCGATGGCACTGCGGATTCCCGCGTAACTCCCCGGCCCAAGGCCGACCGCGATGTGTTCGATCTCCTCCCTCACCATTCCCGCCTCGGCCAGCGCGCGTTCGATCAGCGCGAACGCCCGCGCATGACGGCCGCCGGATTCCTCCGCGCGACCCGTCACAACGCCTTCGCGCAGCACCGCCACGCTCCGCCGTTCGGAAGCAAATTCAATGGCCAAAGTCTTCATGGAAGATCCGCCGCGTCATCTCGCCCGTTTGTTCGATCGTCACCCGTCGCATTCGCAACCCCGGCGGCAAGGCCGGCACCGCCGCGACGAACGACGGCCAGCGCTCGCACCATTCCACCACCGTCACGCCATCGCGCGGCTGAAAATAATCTTCCAGGCCCGCGCCCGCGATCTGCGCCGCAGTTTCGAGCCGATAAAGATCCAGATGCGCGAGCGGCAGTCGCCCGCCGCGATGCTCGATCACCAGCGCGAACGTTGGCGAAGGAATACGCCCGACGATGCCAAGCCCGCGCGCCAACCCTTGCACCAGGTGGGTCTTGCCCGCGCCCAGATCGCCACGCAGCGCAACCAGCCAGCCCGGCGCGGCGGCCCGGCCCCAGGCTTCGCCCAGCGCGTGAGTTTCCTCCGGACTATTCGAGATGAACGTATCCATGCTGGGGCATTGGCTTGAGTCCCGTCGTATCTCGCAGCGCGATCCCGGGCGTCGCCGTCACCTTCCCGATGCACGTCAGCGGCACTTCCGGAAAACGCGCCTTCCACGCATCAAGCAACTTCACCGCGTCCCGCGACGCGACAGTGAAGAGCAACTCGAAGTCCTCGCCGTCCGTCAACGCCGCGAGCAACGGCGGCTTGGCTGCGCTGCTCTCCTTCGCGCGCTCCTTCGCCGCGCGGCTGATCGGAATCGACGCCGCGCGCAACTCCGCGCCCAGCCCCGCCGCCGCGAGCAGATGCCTCAGGTCGCTGGCTATTCCGTCACTCACATCGATCATCGCGCACGGAAGAAACTCCTCCGCCAGCCAGCGCGCCTCCGCCAGCCGCGGCTCGAAATCGAGATGATGCCCCGCGATCGAACCGCCCAGCCGGCCAGTCACGAAGATCGCGTCGCCCGCGCTGGAACCCGTGCGGCGCAACACGTGCCCAGCGTCCACCGTTCCGAGCAGGGCGATCGAGATCAGCATTCGCTCCGGATTCGTCGTCGTCTCGCCACCGGCGATGGCGACGTGATGCTGGAGCGCGAGTTGATTCAACCCCGCGTAAATTCCCTGCACCCGCGCAAGTTCGTACCCCGCCGGCAACGCGAGCGTCACAAGCGCTGCCGTCGGCGTACCGGCCATCGCCGCAATGTCGCTCAAACAACGGGCGAGCGCCTTGCGGCCGATCTTTTCCGGCGGCGTCTCGCCGGTGAAGTGGACGCCTTCGACGATCGCATCCGTCTTGAACAAGACCTGCCGCCCCGGCACACCAAGGTCGAGCACCGCACAATCGTCGCCCGCGCCGGTGATGACCGACGGATTCGACGGCAGCCCGCGCGTGAGCAGCCGGATCAATTCAAGTTCGTTCATCCGATTTGAGATTTGACGCCTTCCCACCATTTCAACAACTCGTGGCGGTTCAGATAGAGGAAGAAGTTCGCGCAGTTGAATGCGGAGTGCGCCAGCACCGGCGCGATCAACCGCCCCGTCCGATCGTAAAGCACGCAAAAACCCATCGCCAGCACCGTGAGCGGGAGAATCGTCATCGCGCTCCCGTGAATCAAGGCGAACACCAGCGACGTGCCGACCAGCGCCACGCGCCGATAGCCCGCCTGTTGCACCGTCCGGTAAAGCACGCCGCGAAACAAAATTTCCTCCGACAACGGCGCGAGAATCATCGTCGAGATCGCCACGACGATCTGCTGCCGAATCGCCTGGGCACCTTCGAGAACCTGAATGGCCGGTTGCAACGGCGGTTCACCAAACAACTTGGTGATGACAAGCTGCGAGAGACTGTTCAGCCACAAGACGGCTGGCAGCGAAACGATCGCGAACACGATGGCGATTACCGCCGCGCGTCCCGCCCCGGCCCCGGCCCATCCCATTAACTCCCGCCAGGTGACGCCCTGCCCTTTGAGAAAGTAATGCGCGAGCACGAGGATTGAGCCTTGGAAGAACAAAGTGCCGCACACCGAGCGCAGGAACTTCTGCTGCTCCGGTGAAAGCTCCTTGGCAAGCGACGTCGCCGCCATCGTCAGGAGCGTGCCGAAGGAAAGGCAGATGAACAGCCCCGCCAGGAGCTTCAACACCGACTCAATGTTCCACGGTCGTTCAGGCGACACGCCGCCAGCCTAGTCATGCCGTCGCAACGGGACGAAGGAAAAACTTCCGGCCAGCGAAGGCCACACCCGCGCAAACAGAGCCGCCGGCGGCGGGCATCCGCCGAGGCGACAAGGCGAGAGTTTGACCGCCCGACAGTCCCGATATCCACCTCCTCACGTCAGCGGCCACCACTCCGAAGCGCGGTCCTCAAACTCGCAGGAACAACCGCCGGCGGTACATCCACCACAGGATGCCCCAGAGCACCAACAACACGGCGGCGCCTTGAACCATGGGCGCATACACATCGCCGAGAATCTTGAAGGCGTCCGCGCCCAGATGCGTTTTGAACGCACTGATCACGAAGCCATCCCACAAGTGGGCGATGCAATACGCCGCGATGGAGTTCATGCCGATCACCGTCAGCGGAAACGCCCACGCCTTCCAACCCTTCGCATCCACCACCGCGTAGAACCCCGCCATGAGCACGAGGCACAGCCCACCGCTGAAGAGCGTCCAGGCCGGCGTCCAGATGCGTTTCACGATCGGGCACAAACCGAGCAGATGCAGGGCAAGACCGGCCGAGAGACAGATCGCCGAGGCAAGGAGAAGGCGCTTCAGCTTCGTCGCGTGCGGCAGATTGCTTCGCAGCCAGCCGCCCGCCAGCGCGCCGAGGAGCATCGTGCCAAGAGTCGGAATGAAGCTCAACGTCAGGTAACCGCCACGGTTGGCAACGAACTCCTTCGCGCGCGGGAAGAGGTTCATGAACCACTCGTCAAAGGCCGAACCGAGATTCGCGTTCTTGTTCCAGTGCGCGGCGAATCCGTTCGCGTGATGCGCCCAGTCCGGCGGCACGCCGACGCGCGCAAAATCGTATCCCGGCCCCGCCACCGGATACAGCGCCCACGCCAGCCAGTACCCGACGAGCACCACCAGCAGCGCAGCGAACTGCACTCGCGCCGACCGCATCCCGGCGAGAAAAAGAAACGGATACCCCAGGCCGATCTGCGTGAGCGTGTCCTCGAATGTCCAGTTCGTCTGCGACGCGCCGACGGACCGCAGAAAGACACCGAGCAGAATCAGCACGAGCGACCGCCACAACGCGTGGCCGAACAGCGCCGCGCCGGAATGCCCACGCGCCATCCGGCTTGCGATAGAAAACGGCAGCGCCACACCGACGAGAAACGAGAACGACGGCTGGATCATGTCGTGCAACGAGCAGCCCACCCACTCGACGTGGCTCGTGTGGAAGTTGAGCAACTTCCAGAACGCGCTCTCGGGAAACGCCGAAGCCACGCGGCCAACGTGCAACACCTCCGCCATCATCAGGAACATCACAAACCCGCGATAGATGTCCATCGAGGCGAGGCGGCCGGGGGACGGCGAAGAAGTCGGTGTAGTCATGTTGAAAACGGGTGCTGGCGAAAGTCCTTACCCGCTTCCGCCTTCCGCAACAATGCCGGAATCGCCGGGAGACGGGCCCCCGGCAGAAAACCATCGCCTATTACCCATCCGGACCGGGGAATTACGGTGGCGCTGTCGTGCGGGGAACGATCCCATCGACGGGAGGTTCACGCGCGGGTTTCCCTTTGTGCGCCTTGTCCCATGCTCGCAAGTTCTTCTCATGATGAATGAGACGGAATCGTTGCGACGCTGGTTGAGCATGTGCGCCCTCGCCCTCGCTTTCGGCATGTTGATCTGGGGCCAGATGGTTCTCCAACCCTACTTGAACGGCGTCGCCTTCGATCTTTACTGGGGCCTCTGCTTCGCACTCAGCGCCGTCTCCATCGCCATGAGCGTGCTCGAAGTCCGCTGGATGCTTCAGGAGGTTCGACAGCAACAGCGCACCCTCGTCCGCCGGGCGATGCGGGACATCCGCAAGGGCCGCAGCCGTGACGTCGATTCCGCCTCGTTGAACTGAACCGTTCAGCGCACCACCGCATCGCACGCGCGCCGCAGATACTCCTCATACTGCCAGTCGCCACTGCTGCCCGTCTGGCGCGTCACCACCAAGTCCAGGCTCGGCACGAAGGCGATCAACTGCCCGCCGCTACCGGGCTTGAAACGCGCATCCTTAGGAATCCCCGCGCTCTTCTCCCCGCGAAATGCCGCCAACTCCCAGGCGTGTGAAAACCCCTCCGCTAGCAGCTTGAAGCGCATCTCCGGCCTGCGGACGTTGTGCGTGGACGCGCCCGATTCCTCGACAAACCAGCGCGGTACCACCTGTCGGTCCTGCCAGCGCCCTTCGCGAAGCATGCAATACGCGATTCGCGCCAGATCGCGCGCCGGCATTCCCATGCCGTGCGACGGATGCCGGCCGTAGTTCGTGCCTCCGTTGTAATATTGAAACCACCAGTGCTCGATCCCAAGCGGCTTGAAGAGCGCGTCGATGGCGAACTCGTCATAGGGCCGCCCGGTGACGTTCTCGCACACGAGCGACATGTGGTGCAGGGCGTGCGAGGAATAGCCGGAGGCCGTGCCGGGATCGAACGCCAGCCGGACGGTGCGCGCATCGCCGGTGTGGCCGAGGATGTATTCCCACGAACCATCGTTCGGCGCACCTGTGCCTTCGGGGCAGAGACCTGAAGTATGGTTCAACATTTGGCGAATGGTGATCTGCGCCTTGCGCGGATCGCTCAACGGGTGCGCCCAAGGAATGAAGTCAAACGCCCGATCATCAAAGGTCATCTTCCGCCGACCCAGTCCCTGCCGACTCTGCTCGGACGCAATCGCGAGCACCGTCGCGCACACGGCCTTCGACACGGAGGCGACCCGCCGCGCGTCCGTGCGCGAGCTGTTCCCGCGCTCGACCTCCAGAACAATGTGACCTCGCCGAATCACGACGGCCGCAAAACCCCGCTTGTCCGACGCCATCAACCAATCGCGAAGTCCGTCGAGCTTTGTGGGGTCCATGCCGGCGACGTTGCGGATGGATTCATCGCCAGTGAGCGTTCGCCAGCCGCCATTCGATTCGGGCGGCGGGAAGTAGTTGCGAGCGTCGGCCGGCAGCGATGTCTCGATCGAAGACACGTTCTTCCCGGTTTTGGAAATGGCGTCGTTCGCGCCGGAGGGTTCCGCCGCGCGGGCAACTCCCGCCGCAACCGAGATCAACAGCACCGCCAATGAAGAAGCTCGCGTCATCATGACGCGAGCTTTGGAGATCTCCGGGCTGGAACGCCAGTACGGAGCGTCGCGATTTCCCGACGCTCGGATCTGGCTACGGCGCGACGTCGCGCACGCAGTTGTGCGTGCCGAAGGGATTCGGCACCCGCGCGGGACAGCGGCAATCGTCGCGCCACTGGCCATCGACGATGAAGCGGTATTCGTAGCGACCAGGGGACAGCGGCAGGCTGATTTTCCAGATGCCGTCGTTCTCGTGGCGCAGGAGGACGGGGTCTTCCTCCCAGTTGGTGAAGGTGCCGAGCAAGAGCACTTCCTCGGCGTCAGGGGCGATGAGTTGGAATGTTTCCTTTTTCACGGGGCTTGAGTTGGCTTGTTAGTGGCCATTGTATCGAGTGCCGACCCAGCAGCATCAATGCCGGGAAGGTTGGCCCCACAGCACACTCGGTCAAGTCGCGCGTCTCCCGTAGTTCAACGGAGTCCCACGACGTCGTCTGGCGTGTTGAAGTTCCGCAGTTCGTCCCGACGCGATTTCGGAACGCGCCACCGCACGGCATCCAGCGTACCCGCCAGCGACTGCAACGAGAACTTCCCCGCTGCAATCTGGCAGTTCACCCGTTCCAACGCCTCAACCCCGATGATGAACGGGAAGCCCGCCACGCCATCCGCCTCAGCGAACACCGCCAACCGCCCGCGCTTGAGTCGCGCCGACAGAACGCGGAGCAACTCCGGCGTGATGAACGGCATGTCGCACGGAAGGAACAATTCCGCCTCCGCGCGGCTTGTGATGAGCGCGGTGTAAATACCGCCGAGCGGTCCGCAGCGTGCCACGCGATCCTTGCGTATTACTCGAACAGGAACGCCCAGCACCTTCGCGACAGCGCGAATACGCGCCAGCATCGTTCGTCCGTCGATGCGCAGACGTGCCTTGTCCCGTCCCATGCGTGTGCTCAAGCCGCCGGCAAGAATGCTCACGGCCAGCGGAATGATCACCTTGCGAGAGCGAATACTCATGCGTCCGGCGGACCACCGCAGTGCGTCTTCCACGAGGCGTAGGCACGGGCATCGGCCAGCATGGAATCGACCGAAGCCACGAGCGGTTCCAGACGCCACACGCCCGAGAGCACCACGCGATCGCCAATGTCGCTGTCGAGCACGAAGGTCGGACGTTGGGTGACTTGCAGCGCGTGGAACGCCGCAGTGTCGGCTCGGACACGCTTCTCGATCTCGGCCGCCCGCGCGAGCGGGAGCAACTTCGCGACATCAAGGCCCGCCGCGCGTGCACCGACTCCAGCCGAGACATCCCAGTCGCCGACATTGCGCCCGTCGCGCATGGCCGCTTCCATCAACGCGAGGCGAACGCGGTCGTCGGACACGCCGAGATCCTTCGCGGCTTCCGCAACGCAGTTCGGCGCGAGGAATTCCGGCCGCCACGGCTCCAGCCAGGCGGAACTCAGCATGAACGGTGAACCCGCAATCGTTCCGCTGCGTCGATAGAACCAGTCGGCCTGCGCGCGGGACTTCGACATGCCAGACGCGTCGAGCAGCGCGACCTTCCAGTCGAACTTCACGGGTGCATCGGCGTAGCGGCGCTTAAGTTCGGCCCAAGCGGGCTCGGCCCAGTAACACCAGGAGGAGACAACATCGAGATAGTAGGTGGCAGTGATCATGTTCGAGAGACTTAGTTGGGCGGTGGAAGGATTTCGATGCCGTATTTCGGCGCGACGGCGAACAACCGTTCAATGTCCTCCGGAGTCACGGGCAATGGCGGCGAATCAAACGATGGCAGCGGCCGGGCAAACTCCCTGATGAAATTCTCGAACCCCGGCGGCGTGGCGAGCAGCAGCATCCGCGCGGGAACGGCGCCTTCGTTCTTGAACGCGTGCGGAATCCCCCGTGGTCCCTGCACGAACGCTCCCGGCCGGCCCACAATCTTTTCTCCGCCCAGCATAAACGTCACCTCGCCTTCAAGGACGAAGAACGCTTCCTCCTCGCGACGATGAATGTGCGGCGGCGGCCCGCCTCCGGGCGCGACGCGCACCTCCGCCAACGCGTAGGCTCCGCCGGTCTGCTCGCCGGTGGCGAGCACGCGGAGGACATCGCCAACCAATGAATACACCGGCCCTTCGCCGGCACCGAGTTGAATGGTTTGTGCTTTGGATTCCATGTCGTGTGATTCTGCTTTGCGCGACCCGCGCCATCGAAGCGCCGGGCGCTTGCGGGACGATTGGCTTCGGCTATTCTCCGGTCAATCCAACTTTCAACGTGCCCTTCGAGATCCACCTTCCGTCTGCGCGTCTCGCGCCACACGTCGAGATGCTGTGGGCCTATCACGGTCCCGGCCCGGCGCATCGCCGCGAACGCGTGCTGCCGGACGGTTCGGTGGAGTTGGTCATCAATCTCGACGACGTGGCTCGGCGGCGTTTCGACCGCCGGATGCCCGAGCGATTCCAGTGTGTCCGGCACGCGTGGGTCTCGGGGCCGCAACCGGAGTTCATGCTCATTGATGTGTTGCCGGAGGCGAACTTGATCGGCGCGCACTTCCGCCCCGGCGGCCTCGCGGCATTCGTGCGGATCCCAGTGGAAGAGTTGAGCGGGCAACTGGTCGAAGCTGATGCGGTATGGAATCGCGACGCGGATGACCTGCGCGATATGCTGCTGGAAACGCCACGGGTGAAGGCGCGGTTTCGGGTGCTGGAACGCTTCCTCATGCGGCGACTCCGCGACGACACAGGAGATCGTTCACTGATTCACGCCGCCCTGCCGTGTCTCGAAACGGCCGACGAAGGCCCGGCCATCGAAACGATCGCCGCGCACCTTGGCGTCAGCCACAAACACTTCATTCACCGGTTCCGCTCCGAGATCGGGCTCACGCCAAAACGCTTCGGACGCATCCGGCGTTTTCAACGAACGCTGCAATCACTGCAAGCCGGCCGCGCGCCGGACTGGACGGATCTGGCGTGTGCCGGCGGCTACTACGATCAGGCGCACCTGATTCACGAGTTCCGCTCGTTCGGCGGACTGACGCCAGCGGCATTTCTGCGCCAGCCAGGAGCCGATCATCGCTTCATCCCGCTGGCTGATGGTGAGCTCGCTTGAGGTAAATTTTCTCCAATACTTCGCGCGCCGTTTCGGGCAAAGTCGGCGCATGAAATCCAACCGCATTCGCAACTGCTGCATCGCGCTCCTCGCCCAGTCCACCATCCTCGCTTCCACGGTCATCGCCGCCGAAACGAACAAGCTCGATGAGGCGCTGGAACCCCTCCGGCCGTTCATCGGGCGGACGTGGCGGGGCGAGTTCAAGCACGCTTCGCCGGACAAGCGCACCATCGACGTTGCCCGGTGGGAACGCGCGCTCAACGGCAAGGGCATCCGCGTGCTGCACTCGATCAACGACGGCTCATACGGCGGCGAGAGCATCATCCACTGGGACCGCGAGAAGAAGGAGATCCGCTACCATTACTTCAGCACAGCCGGCTTTAACAACACCGGCACCATGAGCGTCAGCAACAATGTGCTCACCGCCGTGGAGAAAGTTTCCGGGAACGGCAATGGCGTCACTGAAGTGCGTTCGACGTATGAACTGCGCAAAGACGGGACGATGCTGAACCGCTCGCAATATCTGAAGAACGGCGCGCCCACCGGCGACCGTGAAGTGCTCTACAAGGAAGACGCGTCCGCCGAAGTGAAGTTCAAGTAGTCGCAGCGGCCCGAGGCAGGAGAGACGCCTGCCCTACTTTCAGATCAGGGCTTCGCGCCGCGCAGGGGCTTGTCGCGGGGCTGGCGGTCTTCCTGCGACGGCGCGTCGTCGCTCCGCAGTGGCGCGCCGCGTTCGAGGTGGACGATGAAGTTCTCCATGTTCGTCGTGAGCCGCCCGACGATCCTGCCCTCGTTCAACCAGTCCTTGCTCGGGTTCTTCGCCGAGATGCGATAGCCGGACACGCGAAGACTGAGGCTGATGGAGGACGCCGGAACGCCGAGGATTTGAAACCACCCATCATCGTCCGCCCGCACCTCCTGATTGTCCCACGCATCGTCGAGGCCCAAGTAAATCCGCGTGCGCGACGGCAGCGGCTGGTTGTCCGCAGTGACGATCTTGCCCTGGATCGTGAACGCCGGGTCGAGCTTCAAGTCGCCGAGGTTGACCGTGGTGCCATCGACGCCGGTCTGGACCTTCTGCGGCGTGAGCGCGATGCCTCGTTCCTCCATCTCCTTCATTTTCGTGTTGAGCAGAAAACGGTTCCCGGCAGGAACATTCGCGAGCTGGAAGACGCCTTTCTCGTCGGTCGCCACATCGAAGCCGCGCATGAACACTTCGGAGGAACGATCCTCCGTGCTCATCGCCACCGACGCGCCGGTGACCGGCTTTCCGTCGTGCAACAATCGCCCAGTCACCGTCACACCTTCCTTCATGCGAATGAGGTGGGCCTTGCCGGTATCGAGCCAGGCCCGGCGCTTGGCCAAGCCGCGCGGCTCAATGAGCGCGCCGATCGCGAAAATGCCATTGGTGCAGTCGAGGAAAAACTCGCCGCGATCATCCGTCACAGCCATCGGATCCACGCGCCCGCTGGTACCGCCATAGGAGGTGTATTGCCCGTAGCGCACGGCATCGGCCTTGACGACCGCGCCGCTGACGGGCTTGCCGGCGGAATCGATCAGGCGGCCGGTCGCGCGCGTTTCCGGAGTGGAGTTGGTGATCTTCAACGGCTTCAACGACAGCACCGCGCCTCCGAACTGCGGATCGACATCCTTGATGAAGTCCGGCCGGTAACCCTTCGCGGTAACGAGCAGGCGGAACATCAGGTTCGGATCAACCGGCTCGATCATGAAGCGCCCCTCGGCGTCCGTCTGCGCGCGCTTCACGCAATCCGGGTAACACGTCGGGCACAGGACGGACGCGCCCTCGCGCGGCGCGGCGGAATAGACGAACACCCAGGCATTGCTCAACGGGACGCCCTTGACACCCGTGACCGCGCCTTCGAGACGGCCCGGCTCTTCGGCGGCGGAGATCGACAGCGTGGCGGCGAGCAGCAGCAGTCCGGCGCGCAGGAATGGAAGAAGGTTCATGTTCGTTCGTGGTTCAGTTCTTGGGAGAGGAGAATCGTCTAAGCGCGGACGCCAACCGCTTGCCGTCAAGATCGCGACCTCGCACGCGGCCTTCGCGGTCCAGCAGCAGAATCGAAGGCACCGTATCGATGCCGAGGCGTTCAGTGACTTCAAACTGCGCAGCCCCGGCGAGTCGCGCGTGAGTCCAGCCGTCGGCGAGATTGGAGAGAACGCCTCGCGCTTCGTCGGAGTTCGCGTCGAGATTCACGGACACCAACGCCGGCCGC
>SXGS01685023.1_pt1 | contig 25280 bp, 18 predicted proteins | sample 3174681 | NCBI WGS metagenome assembly SXGS01 (sample SAMN11356861, study PRJNA531348) | freshwater metagenome | isolation source: freshwater sample F1-80 | place: China: Fuxian Lake, Yuxi | collected 2017-12-25 | reverse complement strand
CTGCTCGACGAGCTCGATCGCATGCGCTTTCGCATCTCCGAGACGAACGAGGAGGTCGCCGCGCTCGAGCGCCCCGTCGTGATCATGACCAGCAACAACGAGAAGGAGCTCCCCGACGCCTTCTTGCGCCGCTGCGTCTTTCACTTCATCGATTTCCCCGACACCGAGCGCATGAAGCGCATCGTGCGCGTGCACCACCCGCACCTCGACGAGGCGCTCGTCGATCAAGCGATCGGCGCCTTCTTTCGGCTGCGCCACAACGAGCGGCTGCGGAAGCGCCCGACCACGAGCGAGCTGTGCGACTGGCTCCTCGTCCTCGCGCGCTCGGGGATCGCCACCGAGCGGCTCGAGCGCGAGCTGCCGTTCCTGGGCGTGCTCCTGAAGAAAGAGCACGATCACGAGACGCTGCGCGGCACCCGCCGCAACTAGACAGGTCTAGAACGCCTCGCCGATCGCGAGCGCCCAGGCCCACGGAAAGCTCGACGCCTCCCCTGCGCTCGGACCTCCCTCCTCGGGCTCGAGCTCGCGCTCACCGACGCGCTGCAGGTAGGGCGGGCGAAACCCGACGTCGATGCGGATCGGGCCGACCGGCGTCGCCACGCGCAGCCCGGCGCCCGACGACAAGTGGGGGTGCGTGAGGCGAAAGTCCCCGAGCGTCGCGACCACATCGCTCGAGTCCAAGAACGCGACCGCGCCCAAGAGCTCGGAGAATTTGAACCGCAGCTCGCCCGAGAGCTCCCACATGCCAAGGCCGCCGGTCGGCAAAAGCTCCGTCGCGCGACCGCCCTGCGACACGAACGGGAGCACCGCGTGCGGCCCGATCTCGCGGTAGCCATAGCCGCGGTTGGAATAGGGGCCGCCGCCGTAGAAAGCGCGCAGGCCGACGAGCTGCAGATCGCGACTGCGCGCGGGGGAGTCCGCAGCATGGGCCGCTTCGTTGAGCGAGTCGCCATAGTTGAACGGAAACAAGAAGCCCGTCGTCCACCGCAGCGCGACGACGAGTCGTTCCGCCAGCGGCGCGAAGAGCCGTGCCTCGGGCGCGACGCGGACGTCCTCGGTGTCGCCCGCCGCGAGCTGCGTGTCGAGCGCCGCGTACACGCCGCTCACCGGCTCGGCCGTCGTCGGAGCGCCGCTCCGGCCCTTGCGAAGATCCCACGCGGCGAAGAGGTGGAGATACGGGATGACTACGCTCTCGTAGCCGTCGGGCGCGGCGTCGAGGTTGTACGAAAAGGGGACGTCGAGGCGCGTACGCACGAAGACGCTCAGGTTGAGCTGCGAGCGCGCGAGCCGCGGAAAGCGGAACGTGCGCTCGAGCCCCACGGCGCCGTCCACCTCGGCGTAGCCGACGATGTTGAAGTCGTCGGGGAGCGGTTCGGGCGCGGGCGAAATCTGCGGTGCGTACACGCGCAAGGCGGCGCGGATGTGGAGATCCGTGCGCCGCTCGATGAAGCCCGGCTGCTCGAACGTCGCACCGAGCGTGGCTTGCGGAATGACCTCCGTCGGCGGCGTCGAGAACAGCGTCTCGGCGCGCGTCGGAAAGAGCACGAGGCCGGGGCGAGTCTCGATGGCGAGGTGGCGCAGGCCACCGAGGGCGTTGCGGTCTTCCCAGCCGGCGATGCCATGCGCCTCGAGGCGGCTCCCGACCTCCGCGCCGATGCCGAGGCGCAGCGCGCGCAAGTTCACGGGCTCGAGCCTCACCGAGATCGGAACCACGGCCGACGGCGGCGGGCGAACGCTCGAGAGCTCGGCCACGACCTCGATCGAGCCGAACACCCCGAGGGCCGCGAGCTCGTCGTGCGCGGCGTCGAGGACCTCGGACGAGTAGCGCGCGCCCTTCACGATGCCGGCGCGCTGGCGAATGACCGACTCGCCGAGCTCGCCCGCTCCGACGATGGTGAGGTCACCGAACGTCGCGAGCGGCCCCGGATGCACCGAGAATCGCACCCGCGCGCGCCGCGTGCGCAGGTCGACGTCGGCGCTGCGCTCCACGGTCGCGTAGGCAAAGCCGGCATCGCCGAGCGTGCGCGCGAGCTTCTTCGCCACGTCGTCGAAGCGCTCCTCGTCGAAGCGCGGCAGGCCCTCGCCCGAGACGGCGGGCTTCTTGCGATACTCGGCGACCACGGCTTCGATGCGGAAGCGTGCGTCGAACAGGCTGTCGAGCTCTTCCGGCGGCCGGGAGAGGCCCTCGGGAAACACGACCTCGGCCGCGCCGAGCAACACGGGCTCGCCCTCGCTCACCACGATCTCGATCCGCACGCGCCCGGTCCCGTCCTCAATCACGCGCCCGGCCCACACGGCCGCGTCGTAGAAGCCGCGGGCGCGGTAGTAGCGACGGAACCGCTCGAGATCGCGCTCGAGGACGAAGCGATCGAACGCTTGATACTCGACGGTGAGCGCGTCGAAGATGCCGAGCACCGGCACACCCTCGAGGAGCTCGAAGGGCAAGAAGTGCCGGGTCTCGCGCGTCGCGAGCCGCGATTTGGCGTCCTCCTCGTCGACGCTGCGCTCGGCGCGCGTGGCGATGTCGAGGCGCGTCACGAGCTTGCTCTCGGGCGGCATGGTCTTCACCGTGCAGGCGCCGAGGACCGCGACGAGCGCCGCGACGATGGCCATCCGGAGCCCGCGCCGCTCGGACCGCGGGCGAACCGCCTCGCGCTGCCAGCCGACGCGCGCGGCAGGCGAGCTCGCGTCGCGGCAGCGCTTCGTCTCCGGGGCCACGCACCGGTTCTTCCCCGACGGATGACCGCGGTCAACCGGTGTAGGATGCGCCGGCCATGGGGAACGACCCAGCGAACGACGACGGCGATGCCAAGGCGCCGCGCGACGCGGTTGAAGTGGCGCCACCGCGCGAAGCGGTGACGGTGCCATCGCCGCGCGACGCGGGCCAGGTGATGCCGCCGCGCCAAGTGGCCGCAGTGGCGCCGCCGCGACGGCGCGTGCTCGGCGTGCTGGTCGGAGCCGGCAGCGCGGCCTACGCCGGAGCGCTCGCGTGGCCGGCGACCCGGTTCCTCACGCCGGCTGAAGCTCCCCGGGCCGAGGCCGCGTTCGTGCGGGTCGTGCGCCTCGACGCGCTCGAAGAGGCGGTGCCCGTGCGCGTGCGCGTGCGCGGCGATCGGCGCGACGCCTTCACGGTCACGCGGGAACTGACTCTCGGGTCAGTTTGGCTGCGGCGCACGGGCAACGACGTCACTGCGCTGAGCGCCGAGTGCCCCCACCTCGGGTGCGCCGTCGCCGTGACCGAAGATCGCAAGGCCTTCGGCTGCCCCTGCCACACGTCGCGCTTCTCACTCGCAGGCGCCGCCGAGTCCGGCCCGTCGCCGCGCGCGATGGATCCGCTGCTGGCGCGCGTCGTCGACGGCTGGGTCGAGGTCGCGTTCGTTCGGTATCGGCACGGCTCGCAGCACCGCGAGGTGCGCGGGTGAGCCTCGGCGATTTTCTCGACGAGCGCACGGGCTACCGCAAGCTCACCCGAGAGCTACTCGACGAGCCGGTCCATGGCGGCGCGCGCTGGGCCTACGTGTGGGGCAGCGCGCTCACGCTGTCGTTCGTGGTGCAGGCCGTGACTGGCCTGTTGCTCATGACTGCCTATCAGCCGAGCGCGACGACCGCGTGGTCGAGCGTGATGTACATCAGCCACGAGCTCCGCGCCGGGTGGCTCATCCGCGGGCTGCATCACTACGGGGCGCAGGCCATGGTCGTGTTGCTCGGCGCGCACCTCGGGCAGACCGCGCTCTACGGCGCGTACAAGAAGCCCCGCGAGCTCAACTGGCTGCTCGGCCTCGCGCTCATGGGCCTCACGCTCGCGCTCGCGCTCACGGGCTATCTCTTGCCGTGGGATCAGAAGGGCTACTGGGCAACGCGCGTCGCGACCAACATCGCGAGCAGCCTCCCGCTCGCGGGCGCCGCGATCCAGCGCGCGCTCCTCGGCGGCGCCGACTACGGCCACCTCACGCTCACGCGCTTCTACGCCCTGCACGTCGGCCTCTTGCCGGCGCTGCTCGTCCTCCTGCTCGCCGGACACGTCGCCCTCTTCAAGCGCCACGGCGTGACGGCGAGAGAAGGCGCGGTCGCGGCGCGCACCGAGCCCTTTTATCCGCGGCAGCTCGGGCGCGACCTCGCCGTCGGCCTCGTGGTGCTCGCGGCGTTGTTCGCCCTCACATTGCGCCACCACGGCGCGCCGCTCGACGCGCCCGCCGACCCAGCGAGCGACTACCCCGCACGGCCCGAGTGGTACTTTCTCGCGCTGTTCGAGCTGTTGAAGTTCGTGCCGGGCGACATCGAGTGGATGGCGGCGGTCGGGATCCCGCTCGCGCTCGGCGGCTACCTCATCGCGCTCCCCTTCCTCGATCGGGAGCCCTCGCGACGCCTGCGCCCGCGCCTGCTCTTGCTCGCGCCCCTCGCGCTCGCCTTCGTGGCGGCCGCGGCGCTCACCTCCTCATCGCTCCTCGCCGACGCCGGCGACTCCGGCTACCAGGCCGCGCGCGTCCACAGCGACGCTCGTGCGGCGCGCGCCGTCGAGCTCGCTCGCCGCGGAGTGCCGCCGGAGGGGCCGCTCGCGATGTTGGCCGCCGATCCGGAGACGCGTGGCCCGGAGCTCTTCGCGCAGCGCTGCGCCTCGTGCCACCGGCTCGGCACGCTCGGCCCGTCCGCCGACAAGCTCACCGCCCCAACGCTCGACGGCTTCGGCACCGAGCGCTTCGTGCTCGCGCTGCTCGACGATCCCGACGCGCCCGAGCTCTTCGGCAAGACCCCGTTCAAGGGGATGATGGTGTCGTTCACGCGGCCGCCGGCCGATCCCGCGCTCGCGGCCGACTTCGTCCCGATGCCGCTCGAAGACCGCACCGCGATCGCAAAGTTTCTCGCCGCCGAGGCGCGCGGCACGCCGCTTCCCGGCAGCCGCGGCGAGATCCTCATCAAGCAACACTGCACGTCGTGCCACCGCTTCGACCACAACCCGCCGCTCGACGAGAGCTCCCTCGGCCCCGAGCTCCGCGGCTGGGGCTCGCTCGCCTGGACCACTGCGCACCTCGCGAACCCGGGCAGCGGCGCGAGCTACCCGCAAGGGGCCATGGCCAAAGACCTCGAGGGGCACATGCCCGCGTTCGAAGAGGAGCTCTCGCCCGCCGAGCTCTCCCTGCTCGCGTCGTGGACCCTGAACGAGGCGGCGCGCGTCGCGCCCTGACGGCGCACCGCCACGGGGTTTACGTCGTGGCGCACAGCGAGTAGACCTCCCGCCCAAGGACGCATGACAAAGCCCACCGCCATCGCCGCCGGCATCGCCGCAGCTGCCCTCACCCTCTCTGCCTGCAGCCAGAAGGAAGTGACGTACCAGCCGGAGCCGGCCTACAGCGGCAAGCGCCCGAGCCTCCCGGCCGTGCCGACGCTGCCGAACAAGGCGAAGAAAGAGGGGGACAGCTACACGGTCTGGGGCGCGATGCACGATCTACGCAGCGAGGTCCGCAGAGTCGACTTCGACGGCAAAGAGGTCTCGATCGTCGGCTACATCGTCAAGACCAACTACGACACGGCCTGCAAGGACGAGAAGGCGCCCGAAGAGGGCGAAGAGTGCGTGCCGAAGTGCGCGGTCCACAAGGAAGGCAAGGCCGACCCCGAGGGCTGCGCGGCGCCGACCCCGACCTTCTGGATCGCAGAGAGCAAGGACGAGAAGGACCACCACACGAAGGCCATCCCGGTAAAGGGCTGGGCTTCGAACTTCGCCAAGATCTACAGCTTCATCGAGGCGCTCGACAAGGACGAGAAGGCCGAGATGCAGGACGTGTTCACGGGCAGCAACCTGCCGAAGCCGCTCCCGGTCGTCGGCGCCAAGGTCAAGGTCACCGGCGCCTACGGCGAGACCTTCAGCGGCGCGAGCGGCGGCAGCGCGTCGAACCCGCGCACGGGGATCCTCGGCGCGAAGAAGATCGAGACCACCGAGGCCGCCGCCATCATCGCCGTCCTGCCCGGGATGAAGGTCAGCAACACGCCGAAGAAGAAGTAGCGGCGCCCCCTCCCCGGCCCCCAAATAGTGCCGTTCTCGGCCCCAAAAGGGTCCAGCTGCTAGGCGACGAGGAGCGAGGAACGGAACGCACTCATGTGCGTGAGTACCGGAGCGACGAAGGCAACGACGCAGATGGGACCTTTTCGGGCCGAGACCTAGTCGTGCTCGTCGAGCCACGCGTCGATCGCCGGAAATACCTCGGTCTTGGCGCGCAGGCCCATCAGCAGATCGAAGTGGCCGTAGTGATCGGCATGCCCAAACTCCGGGCCGAACGCGCGAAACTCGCGGCGGCTCGAGCCGAGCGCCGAGAGCGTGCCCTCGGCCGCGGCGAGCGGGCACTGCGCGTCCCGATCGCCCGCGAGCGCGAGCACCGGAGCCGTCGCCGACGCGAGCCCGTCGAAGTACGCGACGCCGCCGTCCTTCGAGCGTAGCCCTCCGGGCTCCATCGCCGAGGCGAGCTGAAGCATGAGCGGCGCCGGGACCGGGTGAAAGCCATCCCGGGCGATGCGACGCCACAGCGCTCGGTCGGTGTTCGACGTCCACACGTTGAAGCGCTCGAACGGATCGTTGACGCGGCCCCCGAGGGCGCCCGCGAGCCTCGTCGACAACCGCGCCGCGGCGCGCACCGGCACGGGCAGGCTCGGCGCGAGCTCGAGCCACCGCTTGTACCGCGCGAGCCGATGAAACCCGCTGTTTGCCGCGCCGTACGCGAGGCTCGAGCCCACGGTGATCCCCGAGCGGATAGCGGGCGAGCCGCCCGTCGCGAGGTGCGCGTAGAGCAACAGCCCGCCCATGCTGTGGCCGATCCAGTGGGCCTCGCGCATGCCGGTGATGCTCGCCACCGTTTCGAGAGCGGCCGGGATGTCTTTTTCGAGGTAGTCGTCGAAGCACCAGTCGAAGCGCCGCGGTCCGCCCACCGTGGCGCGCTCGCTCGCGCCGTTGCCGCGCAGCTCGAGGGCGAAGACGGCGTAGCCACGCGCCGTGAGGTGCCACGCCAGCGAGGTCTCCCGCGACACGTCGAACACCATGCGGTCGCACGCGAGCCCGTGGCAGAGGACGACGGGCACGTGGCGCGTGCCGCGCGCCGCGTACGCGTGGAGGGCGATTTTCCACCCGTCGGAGGTGGCGACGCGGTGCAGCGAGGGCTCGCTCATGCCCACCGGCATAGCCTCCCGCCCCTCGCGCGGCCACCGCCGTCTTCCCGCCGCGCGCCGCGAGTTTGGTGCGAGCGCGAGCGCCGCGCGCCATTGCCTGGGCGCGAGGTCGAGCGCCGCGCGCCGCGAGTCTGGTGCGGGCTCGAGCGCCGCGCGCCGCGGGAATCGTCGATGGCCGCTTTATGGCGTGCGATCGCTGTACTAGCGTCTTCGACTCATGGGGCCATCGTGGCGGCGCTCGGTCGATAGTTCTCGCATCCTTGCCATGATCCTTGCGGGCGGGGAGGGCCGGCGGCTCGGCCCGCTCACGCTCGAGCGCGCGAAGCCCGCGGTGCCCTTCGGCGGGCGCTACCGCATCTGCGACGTCGTGCTCTCGAACTTCGTCAACTCGGGCCTGCACCGCATCAAGGTGCTCACGCAGTACAAGAGCGCCTCGCTCGAAGAGCACATCGCGCGCGCGTGGCGCCTCTCGCCCATGCTCGACAGCTTCATCGAGACGATCCCGGCACAGCAGCGCACGGGCAAGAGCTGGTTCAAGGGGTCGGCGGACGCGGTCTTCCAATGCCAGCACGTCATCAGCGACGAAGAGCCCGCGCTCGTCACGATCTTCGGCGGCGACCACATCTACCAGATGGACGTGGGCCAGATGATCGAGGCGCACATCCACCACCGCGCGGACGTCACCGTGGCCGCGGTGCCGGTGCCGCTCGAGGAGGCGCGCGCGTTCGGCGTGCTCGAGGTCGACGCCGACTTTCGCATCGTCGCCTTCCACGAGAAAGTGCCAAACCCGCCGCCGATCCCGGGGCGCCCCGAGCTCGCGCTCGCGTCGATGGGCAACTACGTGTTCAACACGGACGCGCTGCTCGCGCGCCTCGGCGAGGACGCGACCCGCGAGAACAGCCAACACGATTTTGGCCGCGACATCCTGCCGATGATGGTCGCGCGCGGCGATCGGGTGTTCGGCTACGACTACCAGACGAACGAGCTGCCCGGCGAGACCGCCAACAGCTACTGGCGCGACATCGGCACGGTCGACTCCTACTTCGACGCGAACATGGATCTCGTGCGCGTGAAGCCGAGGTTCAACCTCTACAACCGCAAGTGGCCGATCCGCACGGGCATCACCCACGAGCCGCCCGCGAAGTTCGTGTTCCGCGACGAGGCCAATTTCCGCATCGGCACCGCCACCGAGAGCATCGTCTCGCTCGGCTGCATCATCTCCGGAGGACAGATCCACCGCAGCGTGCTCGGCCAGGGCTGCCGCGTGAACTCTTACAGCGAGGTCTCGGACACCATCCTGCTCGAGAACGTGACCGTTGGCCGCCACGCGAAGATCCGCCGCGCCATCATCGACAAAGACGTCGAGATCCCGCCGGGCGCGCGCATCGGCTTCGATCTCGAGCGCGACCGCGAGCGCTGGTACGTGAGCGAGGCCGGCATCGTCGTCATTCCGAAGCGCGCGAAGATCGAGCCGGGTAAGGTCGAACCCGAGGAGTGATGGGCCGCACGATCGTCGTCGGAGACGTGCACGGCTGCGCTCGCGAGCTCGAACGACTGCTCGAGCTGCTCGCCATCGCGCGCGGAGATCGGGTGCTCTTCGTGGGAGATCTCGTGGTGCGCGGCCCGTCGCCGAACCGCGTGCTGCGTCTCGTGCGCGAGGTGGGCGGGGTCGCGGCGCGCGGCAACCACGAGGGGCGGCTCTTGCGCTGGCGCGAGCTCTTCCGACACAAGCCGCCGAAGATCGCGGAGCTCTCGGCGCGCGATCTGCGCGTCGCGGAGAACAAGTACCTCCGGCGCACCGCGGAAGATCTCGACGACGCGGGCTGGACGCAGCTCGAGCACATGCCGCTCTGGATCTTCGTGCCCGAGCAAGAGCTGCTCGTCGTCCACGCCGGGCTCGTCCCGGGCGTCCCGCTCAAGAAGCAGACCGAGCGCACGCTGCTCTATGTCCGTGGCATCGACGAGCACGGCGCGCCGACCGAGCGTCGCGACGCGGGGGAGCCCTGGGGCAAGCGCTACGCGGGCCCGCCTCATGTGGTCTTCGGACACAACGCGCTAGCCGAGCCGCAGCTTCACCCGTGGGCGACCGGCCTCGACACCGGCTGCGTCTACGGCGGTCGCTTGACCGCGCTCGTGCTCGACGCGGAGGAGCCCGTCCCGCGCACCAGCATCGCGCGCAAGAAGCGGCTCGTCAGCGTGCCCGCGCGGCGTGCGTACGCGCCGATGAAGTGAGAGGACGCGGAGCGTGTCGGAACCATCCACTGCTGCCAGCGCCGTTTCGCAGCTGAGCGCCGAGCTCGAGGCCTTGCTCGCGCGTGAGCTCTCGCGCGCCTGGCACGACGTCAACGCGTCCTTCTTCAAGCGCGCGATGAAGCCTCCCGTGGTGCGGCTCGGCGATGCTCGCGGATACCTCGGGCGCTGGCACCGAGACACGCGCACGCTCGAGCTCGCGCGCACCTTCGTGTCCGCGGCGCCTTGGGGCGAGGTGCTCGAGGTGCTCAAGCACGAGGCCGCGCACCAGTACGCGCACGAGATCCTCGGCGCGACGGACGAGACCGCCCACGGCCCCGCGTTCGCCGGCGTCTGCGCGCGCCTCGGCATCGACGGCCGCGCGACCGGCCGCCCCCTGCCGCACGGCGACGATCCCGAGCTCGATCGCATCCGGCGGCGCATCGCCGATCTCCTGGCGCTCGCGACGAGCCAGGACCAGCACGAGGCCGAGAACGCCGCGCTCCTCGCCCAACGGCTCATGCTCAAGCACAACATCGCCCTCTCCGAGCGGCCCGAGCGGCGTCGCTACGCCTACCGTCAGCTCGGCGAGCCGAAGGGTCGCGTCCCCGAGAGCGAGCACATCCTCGCGGCGATCCTCGCCGACCACTACTTCGTGGAGGCCATCTGGGTCTCGGCGTACCGCGCCCGGGACGGCAGGCGCGGCCACGTCATCGAGCTGTGCGGCACGCCCGAGAACCTCGAGCTGGCCGAGTACGTCCACGCCTTCTTGAGCGCGACGGGCGAGCGGCTCTGGCGCGCGCACAAGGCGAGCCTCGAGACGCGCTCGAACCAGGAGCGTCGCGGCTTCCTCGCCGGCGTGATGGAGGGGTTTCGCGAGCGGCTCGTCCGCGAGAAGACGAAGAACCGCGAAGAGGGCCTCGTGTGGGTCGGCGACGCCGAGCTCGGTGGCTACTTTCGGCAGCGCCACCCGTACGTGCGCGGCGTGCGCCTGCGCGGCCACGGACCGAGCGACGCACGCCGATCCGGTCGCGAGGCGGGGCGAGAGATCGTGCTGCAGCGCGGCGTCTCGAGCGGGCCGACCGCAGCGACGCCGCGCGCGCTACCGCCGAAGCGCTGACCCGCGGGTCAGTTCCATGCGCCGGGGGACGTGCGCCACACGGGCCGAGTGAGAAGGCCCGATCCGCGCCCGCGCCGAGCGCATCGCCGCCAAGGCCCTCGCCTACCGCGGCTTTCGTCGCGCTCGGGCCGCGCCGCCGGTTCTGGCGAGGACGTACCCCTGCTGGAACACGCTGTAGAGCGCCTCGACGATCTCCTCGCGCTGCCGATAGGTCACAGGTCCCCGACCGGCCTCGATGAGGATCTCGCGCAGCGCCCCGATGGTGAAGCTCGCGTAGAGCCGCGCGTCCCCGTCGCGCACGAGGCCCTCGCGCTGCCCGTCCTCGAGGCTCTCGGTGAGGAGCTGCTTCAACCCGCCGTAAAACGAGTCCATCTTCGCGCGGAACGCCGGATCGACGCTGCTCGCGTGGTCGAACAGGATCCGCATGCTCTCGGGATCGTCGATGAGCACGCTGAGGACCGCGCGGAGGTTGTGCTTGGCCTGCCCGGCGACGTCGCCCGTGGTGTCGACCCGCACGATCGCCCCCGAGATCCGCGCGAAGATGAGATCCACGACCTCGCTCATGATCGAGCGCTTGTCGCGAAAGTAGAGGTACACCGTGCCCTTCGCGACCCCGGCCGCCGCGCCGATGTCCTCGACCTTGGCGTCGTGGTAGCCGCGCGTCGCGAACACGCGGATCGCCGCACCGAGCAGCTCCTGGCGCCGATCCCGCTTGGCCACGGCGCGAGCCTACCGCCCCACTCCGCCCGCGAATAGCCGCTCCTCGCGAGGACGCGCGAGGACGGTGCCGCGAGCACGGCGAGGCGACTCCCCCGGCGAATGCACCCGCCTCCCTGCGACTCCCGCGGCCGGGTTGGTTCCGCCGGGGGACCGTGATACGAGCAGCGCCGGAACAAACTGACCCGCCGGTCAGTTGGAGGGAGCGAGATGGAACCGACCGCGCGCACCGAGCCCATCGTCATCGGCGTAGACGTCGGGTCGACCACGGTGAAGGCCGTCGTGCTCGACCCCGAGTCGCTCGCGATCTTGTGGAGCGACTACCAGCGCCACAACACGAAGCAGCCCGAGAAGGTGGATGAGCTGCTCCGCGCGATCGAGGCGGCGTTCCCGGCGAGCGACCCCGCCTCTTGGCGCATCTTCCTCACCGGCTCGGGCGCTTCGCCGCTGGCCCCGCACCTCGGCGCGAAATTCGTGCAAGAGGTCAACGCCGTCACGCTCGCGGTCGAGCGGCAGCACCCCGACGTCGGCAGCGTCTTCGAGATCGGAGGCCAGGACGCCAAGATCATCATGTTCACGACCGACGAGACGACCGGCGCGAAGGTCGCGCTCCCGTCGATGAACGACAAGTGCGCGTCGGGCACGGGCGCGACGATCGATAAATGCATGCTCAAGGTGGGCATGCCCGCGAGCGAGGTCACGAGCCTCCACTTCGACGCGACGAAGCTCCACCACGTCGCGGCGAAATGCGGCGTCTTCGCCGAGACGGACATCGTGAACCTCGTGAAGACCGGGATCCCCGCGTCTGAAATCCTGTGCTCGCTGGCGGACGCCATCGTGCTGCAGAACCTCAGCGTGCTCACGCGCGGCAGCACGCTGAAGCACCGCGTGATCCTGCTCGGCGGCCCCAACACCTACCTGCCCTTCCTGCAAGAGTGCTGGCGCGTGCGGATCCCCGAGATCTGGCGCGAGCGCGGGCACGCGTGGCCCGAAGACCGACCGATCGAGGAGCTCGTGTTCGTGCCCGACGGCGCGCAGTACTACGCCGCCTTCGGCGCGTGCGCGTTCGGCCTCGGCGAGTCGAGCGACGTGGGCCGCTACCTCGGGCTCGAAGGCCTCGTCGACTACATGAAGAACGGCCGCAAGGCGCGCCTCGCCGAGTCCGCGGGGCCGCCGCTCGTGACCTCGGCGAGCGAGGCTTCGTCGTTCGCGGAGCTCTACCGGATCCCGCGCTTCGTGCCGAAGAAGCTCGCGCCGGGACAGCTCGTGCGCGCCGTCATCGGGCTCGACGGCGGCTCCACCTCGAGCAAGGCCGTGCTCATCGACGAGGACGAAGAGATCGTGTGCAAGGCCTACCAGCTGAGCCGCGGCAACCCGATCGAGGACACGAAGGAGCTGCTCGGCAAGCTGCGCGACTACGTCACCGGCGAGGGCGCGCGCCTCGAGATCCTCGGGATGGGCGCCACGGGCTACGCCGCCGATGTGCTCGAGCGGAGCATGAAGGTCGACGTCAACGTGGTCGAGACCGTCGCGCACATGATGAGCGCGGTGAAGTACTGCGGCGACGTCGACGTGGTCTGCGACATCGGCGGCCAGGACATCAAGGTCCTCTTCATCAAGAACGGCGACATCCAGAACTTTCGCCTCTCGAACTCCTGCTCGGCGGGCAACGGGATGCTGCTGCAGGCGATGGCCGATCAGTTCGGGCTCCCGGTCACCGAGTATGCGTCGACGGCCTTCGCCGCCGAGCTCGCGCCCAAGTTCAGCTACGGCTGCGCGGTCTTTCTCGACACCGACCGCGTGAACTTCCAAAAAGAGGGCTTCAGCAAAGAGGAGCTGCTCGCGGGTCTCGCGCAGGTGCTGCCGAAGAACGTGTGGCAGTACGTCGTGCAGATCCCGAGGCTCGCCGCGCTCGGACGCCGCTTCGTCTTGCAGGGCGGCACACAATACAACCTCGCCGCCGTCAAGGCGCAGGTCGACTACATCAAGCAGCGGGTGCCCGACGCCGAGGTGTTCGTGCACCCGCACACGGGAGAGGCCGGCGCGCTCGGCGCGGCGTTCGAGGCGCTGCGGGTCACGAAGCGCCGCGGCTCATCGACCTTCATCGGCCTCGATGCGGCGATCGACATTCGCTACGAGACGAAGAACGACGAGAGCACCGTCTGCCACTTCTGCCCGAACGAGTGCAAGCGCACGTTCATCGACACGACCTGCCCCGACGGCTCGACGGCGCGCTACATCTCCGGCTTCTCCTGCGAGAAGGGCACGGTCGAGAGTGAGGCCGCGATGCTCGCGCTCGTGAAGGAGCGCAAGGCCACGGCCAAGGAGTTCCCGAACCTCGTCAGCTACGAGGCGAGCCGCGCCTTCAAGCACTTCTTCGATTTCGTGCCGCAGCCGCCGAACGGCACGCCCGTCGAGAGCGTCGTCGTGAAGAAGGGCCTCTTCACGATCAAGCGGGAAAAGGTGGTGCGGCCGTATCAGCGCGCGAGCCGCGAGGCGCAGGCGCGGCTCAAGACGACGCGCATCGGCATGCCGCGCGTCCTCAACATGTACTCGACGGGGCCGTACTTCCGGACCTACTTCGAGGCGCTCGGCATCCCGAAGCAGAACGTCGTCTTCAGCGACGCCACCACCGAAGAGCTGTGGGTCGCCGGCGGCAAGTACGGCTCGGTCGACCCGTGTTTCCCGAGCAAGGTGGCCCAGGCGCACATCCACAATCTCCTCTTCGACCACCACAGCGCCGACAAACCGCTTTCGTACATCTTCTTTCCGATCCTCATGACCGTCCCGAACTTCGTCGCCAAGACGATGGACGCGACGAGCTGCCCGATCGTCGCCGGCGTGCCCGAGGTGATGAAGGCCGCCTTCACGAAAGAGGTCGACTTCTTCGCGCAGCGCGGCATCGAGTACCTCGACCCGGGCCTGAGCTTCTCGGAGCCGAACCTCACCGCCGCGCGCATGTTCGCGACCTGGGGCACGCGCCTCGGCATCACCGAGGACGAGAGCGACCACGCGCACAAGGAGGGCCTGCGCGCGCTCGAGGCGTTCGACCGCGATCTGCAAGACAAGGGGCGCGCCATCCTCGAGACCGTCGAGGCCGAGAACCGGATCGCGCTGCTCGTCGTCGGTCGCCCGTACCACTCGGATCCGGGCCTCAACCACGGGATCCCGGAGGAGTACCAGGTGCTCGGCTACCCGATCCTGAGCGTGCGCTCGTTGCCGCGGGATCCGGACTTCGTGCAGCGCTTCTTCAAGGACGGCGAGGATCCAAACGACATCAACGACGTCTGGCCCGAGAACTACTCGGCCAACAGCGCGCAGAAGGTCTGGGCCGTGCGCTACGCCGCGCGCCACCCGAACGTCGCCATCCTCGATCTATCGAGCTTCAAGTGCGGCCACGACGCGCCCACCTACGGCATCGTCGACGCGATCGTCACGAGCGCCCATGTCCCCTACGCCGCGCAGCACGACATCGACGCGAACAAGCCCAGCGGCTCGATCAAGATCCGCGTGAAGACCTTCGCGCACAGCCTGAAGCTGCACGAAGAGGCGCTCGTGGATGTCGCCGCGAAGAAGTCCGAGCTCGACCGCAACATCGACGAGAAGCACCTCTTGCTCTTGCAAGAGAAAGAGGCGCAGCTCGAAGCTCGTAACGCGCACGCGCCGGAGCTGCGGGCTGAGATCGAGGCGCTCGCCGCGAAGATCCAGCGCTACGTCGCCGCGCCCGCGGCCCCCGAGCCGCCGCGCACCGGCCTCGTGCAGCTGAAGCGCAAGGCGCCGCAGCATGCGCTCGGGGCAACGGAACCGGCGAAGGCGGCGATGGCCCCCGAGCCGGCGATCGACGCCGCCGAGTGAGCCGAGCGTCGGCACCGCCCCGCATGAACCGACCGCGACACCAACGAATGAGCCGCGCGCGACACCAACGAATGAGCCGCGCGCGACACCAACGAGTGAGCCGACCGCCGGCACCGTGCCCTGCGAAAACTTCCCCGTACGCCCCAAGAACCCAGGAAAAGCCATGAACGCACCCACGACTGACTCACGGGTCACTTCGAAGAAGAGCCTCCCCCTCGCCGGCAGCAAGGGTCCGGACGCGGACCTCGGCGAGCGCGAGCTGAAGGAGAACCTCGCGGCCTACGAGGCGGCCGAGCGGGAGCGACTCGGCCTGCGACGCGCGCGGCGCCAGTGGGTCGACACGATGGTCAACCCCGAGATGACGCGGAGCGAGCGCGAGGGTGTCACGCTGCTCATCAGCGGGCTCACGAACGCGCAAGATTTCCTGGTCGAGGCGGCGATCTCGAGCCAGGGCCACAAGGTCAAGAACATCGGCTGCCCCGACACCGAGGGCCTGCAGTACGGCAAGGAGTACGGCAACCGCGGCCAGTGCAACCCGACGTATTTCACCGTCGGCAACCTGGTGAAGTACCTCTGCAAGCTGCGCGACGAGCGGGGCCTCACGAGCGAAGAGGTCGTGCGCGACTACGTGTTCTTCACGGCGGGCGCGTGCGGGCCGTGCCGCTTCGGGATGTACGTGACCGAGTACAGGAAGGCGCTGCGCGACGCGGGCTTCGAGGGCTTCCGCGTGATGCTGTTTCAGCAGCAGGGCGGACTCTCGCAGGCGAGCGGCGACGACGTGGGGATCGATCTCAGCCCGAAGTTCTTCATGGCGATCGTCAAGGCCGTCGTCGCGGGCGACGTCATCAACGCGCTCGGCTACCGCATCCGCCCTTACGAGGTCGAGCCCGGCGCGACGAACCGCGCTAGCGAAGAGGCGAAGAAGCTCTGCTACGAGGCGCTCTTCAGCGGAAAGAACATCTTCTGGGCGCTCTACCGCAGCCGAAAGCTCTTCGCCGGGGTGAAGGTCGATAAATTGCGCGTCCGCCCGAAGGTCGCGATCATCGGCGAGTTCTGGGCGATGACGACGGAGGGCGACGGCAACTACCAGCTGCAGAAGTTCCTCGAGAGCGAGGGCTCGGAGTGCGACATCCAGCTCACGACGGCGTGGCTGCTCTACAACATCTGGGAGGTGGCGCGCGACACGCGGGAGCGCGACGGGCTGCGCCACGCCGACGACGCGAAGAGCGGGCTCGCGGAGCACCAGGGGGCGCTCGACGTGGCCAAGCGCCAGGCGTCGCTCAAGCTCGCGGAGTGGGGGCTGCGGCTCGGGTTTCAGGCGTTCGCGCTGCCGCCGGGGCTCCACAACTACCCGCTGCCCGACATGGACCACGTCGCCGAGGTCGCCGATGCACACTACTCGAACGATCTGCGCGGCGGCGAGGGCCACATGGAGGTCGGCAAGCTCATCAGCAACGTCGTCGGCAAGAAGGCGCACATGACGCTCAGCGTGAAGCCGTTCGGCTGCATGCCGTCGAGCGGCGTCTCGGACGGGGTGCAGTCGCTCATCACGACGAAGTTTCCTGGGACGATCTACTGCGCGGTCGAGACGAGCGGCGATGGCGCGACGAACTTCTACTCGCGCGTGCAGATGTATCTCTACAAGGCGCGGCAGGCGGCCGAAGAGGAGCTCGCGGCCACGCTCGCCGAGCACGGGCTTTCGCGCGCGGACGTCGAGGCGTTCCTCGCCGCACACCCGAAGTACGCTTCTCCGCTCCACAAGAGCCCGCATGCGGCGTGCGGGTCGGCCGCGGATCTCGTGCACGAGGTGGCGCCGCTCATCAAGCTCTCGCGGCTCGAACGCACCAAGCGTGCGGGCCTCCGCATCGCGGCCAGCCAGGCCGAGGCGTGGGCGTCGATGCCGGGCAAGCTCGAAGGCGCCCTCCGCGCGCTCGGCGATCCGGAGGTGCGCGCGAAGGTCGCGCTCGATCTCGCGGTGGTAGGCGAGCTCGTGACGGGCAAGGCGCGAGATCTCTACGGCCCGCTGATGAAGCGGCTCGCGGTGCGCGCCTACTTCGGCAGCGACGGCGACGGGCACGCGCACGGCGCGAGCCACGGCGAGAGCGCCCAGCCTCTCGCGGCCGAGTGACGGCGCGGCCCAGCCCCTCGCGGCCGAGTGACGGCGCGACCCGGCGCCTCGCGACACAGCCACGTCGGGTAGACTGCCGATCGTGAACTCGGCGGAGCCACCCTCCATCCCGCGCGGCGGCGGCGGACCGCCCCAACCCCTGCCCAAGGGCGCGGGCGTCGCGCTCGTGGCGATCAGCGTGGCGACGCTCGTCGCGATGTTGGGCATGCTCGCGTGGCTGCTCACGTAGCCGAGCGCGCTGACGCTCGTCGCGATGTTGGGCATGCTCGCGTGACGGCTCACGTAGCCGAGCGCGCGCGCACTGACTCGCCGGTCAGTTGCTGGCGCTGGCGCCCGCTCGCGTAAGAGCGTCTTCGAGCTCAGCCGCGTCGACGAGCCCGATGTGTCGCCACACCTCGCAGCCCTGAGCGTCGAGCAGCACGACGCTCGGCACGGAATGAATGCCGTCGAACGCGCCGCGTCCGGCGAGGGAGTCGGCGTCGGCGAAGGCGAGCGGGTAGTTGAGCTCGAGCGCTGAAGCGAACGCCTCGACCATCGGCCGGCTCTCGCGAGGCTCGAGCGCGATGCCGAGCGCGTTGATGCGCGGGCGGTGCCGGCGCAACGCACTGCCGACGAGGCGAGCCTCCGCCTGCGAGGCGCGGTCGTAGGTCGCGACAAAGGCGACGACGGTCAGGCGCCCGCGGAGCTCGGCGCTCGTCACCGAGCCGCCGCCGACGCGCTCGAAGGCAAAGTGGCGCGGCTCGCAGCCGTGCGCGACCGAGCGCGCCTGCGCCGCACCGCCGAGCGTGTCTCGGGTCGCGGCGGCCGGCACACACCCGAGGCCCGCGAGGGCGACGAGCGCAGGCCATGACAGCGCGACCGCGAACGGCGCGAGCAGCGGCGTGGGCGGCGACTTCGACGGCGGCAGCGGCGCTTCGCCGACAGCCGCACGGCTCATCCCGCCTCGGAGGCGAGGTCGCGCGCGTTGAACAGCTCGGCGCAGCCGCGCAAGAGCTCCGGGATCTCGCGGCCGCTGCGCCGATGCGCGAGGACGGCGTGGGCGAGCTCGTCCACGATGGCGTCGCGTGAGCTCGCGTAGAGGTGGATCCCCTCGATCTCGGAGCCGCGGCTCGGGGCGTCGCAGTCGCGGATGATCGGGATCTGGCGCACCCAGTCGAAGCCGACGTCCTTGACGATGCGGAAGACGAGCACGCGCACGAACTCTAGGTAGAGCGGGATCACGAGGACGGCGATGCGCACGCCGGCGGGCAGCGCCTCGGGGGCGGTGCCGACGAGGGCGCGCTTGACGTTGGCGATGCTCGACAGCGAGGTGTTCGCGGCGCGGCGGATCCGCTCGTGCCGCGCGGGATCGCCCTCGACGGCGAGCAGCGGGCCGTAGAGCGCGGCGTCCGGAACCTCGAGTCCAGGCGCGTCATCGGCGAGCGCGTCGAGCCAAGCGTCGCGCGCCTCGGGCGGAAGCTCGCCGTAGAGGTGCGCCGCCGCGGTCGCCGCCGTGGCATCGGAGGCGAGCGAGGCAAGCCACACACGCCAGGCCCCGCGTGCGCGCGCATCGGCCTCGACCGTCACGCGGGCACGCTCGCCGTGCGCGAGGCCCGGCCCTGCTTCGGGCGAGCTCCCAGCCGACGGCGGTGCACTGCTCTCACGCGTCATCGAACATTCCCCTCACTCGCCGCCAAACACCACGTCCCTCGAAGAGTCGAGGCTCTTCTCACAAGCGTTGTACGCCCGCAAGCTTGCAAAAACGGCGACCAGCAAATCACCGCGCGGTGTCACACGCGCTCGCGCGAGCTGTGCGCGTAATGGCGCGTTGAGGCGCGCATTGCGGCTGTCGCGAACGTTGCCAGCTGGCGAAGCGCACGCGTCCTGCTAGTGTCGGCGTGCCTTGATTCGCTGCGCCACGCCAAGTCCCGCCGCGCATGACGACGACCTCGCGCTCGACATGCCGGCGCTCGAAGACGACGTCGCGGGCCACGGCGCACAGGGCGACCACGGCGAAGAGCTCGACGTCCCCGTGGTCGCGGGTGATGCGCTCGACGATCGCGCGGCGGACGACCTGCCGCTCGAGCCGCACGCCGAGCTTGCGGAGGCGGGCCCCGCGCTCGGCGACGACGCCCACGGTCTCGGCGCCGACGACGCGCTCGTCGGGGATGAGCTCGACGTCGCCGAGGGCGCGCCGAGCTTCATCGGCTACGAACACGACGGGCTCGACTTTGGCGATCACGACGGGGACGACCACGACGGGCGCGACGAGCCCACGCGGCACGGCCCCGACGATGGCGGCCTCGAAGGCTTCGACGAGGCGGGCGCGGACGACTTGAGCGATTTACCGGCGCTGGACGGCCAGCACGACGACGGCGATCATGAGCTCGACGTCGGGATCACGCTCGAGGAGCCGCCGGCCATGCCGCTCGCGTGACGCTGTGCCGATGGCGCGACGACCGCGCAGCGGCTATCGCGACTCGACCAGCGCCGTGTGAAGCGCACGCTGCGCCAGGTCGGCCTCGTCCGCGGCGACGACTACCGCGAGCCGCACCGGAGTGAGCGCGACGAGCTGCGGGGCTCGATCGAGCGTGGCTAGCGCGCGGCGAAAGCCGGCGAGCGCCTCGGGCTCGGCGCCGAGCGACGCGCCAACGACGCTGACGAAGGCGACGCCCTCGGTCACCTGCGCTTCGCCGAGCGCCGCGAGCCCGGCCTTCGCCTCCGCCCAGTCCGGCGTGCTGATGAGCGAGAGCACGAGGCGCGCCGAGCCCGCCTGGGCGTCGAACGCGAGCAGCGGGATCTTCGCGCGCTCGAGCCACGCGAGGAGCCGCTCTTCCGCGCCCTCGCCCGACAGCCCGACGAGGGCCACCTGCCGGTCCGCCGACACCGCGCGCACGCCGCGACTCTCGTCGGCCTCGGCGCGCCGGACCACCGTCTCCTTGCCGCTCGCGGCCTCGAAGGTCGACCGCGCGTGGATCGCGATGCCGCTCTTTTTCGCCCACTCGACGGCGTGCGCGTTCAGCACCTTGGCGCCGGCGTGCGCCATTTCCTGCAGCACGTCGTAGTCGATCACGCCGAGGTGGCGCGCCTCAGGCACGACGCGCGGATCGGCGGAGTAGACGCCGTCGACGTCGCTATAGATCTCGCAGTGAATCGCGCCGAGCGCCGCGGCGAGCGCCACCGCCGTCGTGTCGCTGCCCCCACGGCCAAGCGTCGTGATCTCACGCCGGTAGCTCATGCCCTGATAGCCGGCGACGATCACGATGCGCCCCCGCGCGAGCTCGTCTTCGATGCGGTGCGGCCGCACCTCGATGATGCGCGCGTCGAAGTGGCGATCGTTCGTGATGATGCCGGACTGCGAGCCCGTGAAGCTGATCGCCTCGTGCCCGCGCGCCTGGATCGCGATCGACAAGAGCGACATCGCCACGCGCTCGCCCGTGGACACCAGCATGTCGAGCTCACGGCGCGGAGGCTCCGCGGCGCCCGCGACCTCGCGCGCGAGCTTGAGGAGCCCGTCGGTGGTCTTGCCCATCGCGCTCACGACCGCGACGACGTCGTTGCCCGCCCGGCGCGCGGCCACGATGCGATCGGCGACGCGCCCGAGCTTGTCGACGTCGGCGACCGACGAGCCTCCGAACTTCTGCACGATGATCGCGCGCGGAGTCGATTGCACGGGCTTCTCGCTGGGATCTTCGAGCAGCATCGGTGTCCTCGAGGCTAGTGCACGGAGTCCATCGCAACGACGGGAGGCACGAGCCGGCGGTATCACGAACCCTCGCCGCGAGGCGAGCTTTCGGCGGCACGGCATGGAGCGCCCGCGTCTCGATCGCGCTTCCCGCATGCGCAGGATCACGCGCCACGCCGCGCGCTCGGTCCGCGTCAGTCGCGCGCGAGCATGAGGGCGTAGAGCTCGGCTTCGCCGCCACGCCCCTCGGCGAGAGCTTGGTCGCGGAGCCGCGCCAGCACCGCGCCGCGCAGCGGGATGAGCTCGCGCGCCGGCGGCTCACCGCCTTCTTCGATCCGCGCAGCGAGCAGCGCGAGCAGCTCGTGGTCGCGACCGAGCCGCTCGAGCGCCGCCGCGAGCCTGCGTACGACGTCGGCGTTGTTCGGATCGCCGCGCAGTCGCTCGCTGAGCTCTTCGACCAAGCGCTCGTCGTCCTCGTCGCCGCTCGGCGCGAGCGACGGCAGCTCGATCACGGGCAACATCCGGCCGGGCGACGAAGGCGCGGGCGGCGAAGACTCGGGCGAGTCCGACTCGCGCGAGTCCGACTCGGGCAACGAAGACTCGGACGGGGGCGAAGATGCAGAGAGCTCCGAGTCGGGCGCGGGCGAAGCTGCCGGCGGCGAAGATGCGGGCGGCGAAGATGACATCGCGTCGTCCGCGTGCGACGGCGCGACTTGCGACACCGCGTGGAACGGCGCAACCTGCGACACGGCATGCGCAGGCGCGCCTCGTGGCACTCCCCGTGACGGCGTGCCTGGCGCGGCAGCGAGGCGCTCGAGGGCCTCGCTGACTTCGCGAAAGCGCGAGCCCAAGGAGCGCCGCGTCGGCACGAGCCGGAGCGCCACGCCGAGCAACCGCTTCGCCGCGTGCAAGTCACGCCGCTCGGTCGCCTCGAAGCGCGCGGCTTCTTCGAGCCAGGTCGCCGTCGCCGACGCCGCGTCGCGTCGCGTCCCGTACGTCCCCGCCGCGTCCCGCTCCTCTAAGGCGCGCCCTTCCCCCGGGAGCGCGGCTTCAACGAGCGCGGGCAAGACGCGATCGATCTCGTCGGCCATGCGCGCATAGGCCTCGCTCGCGCCCACGTGGTCGCCAAGCTCCGCGCGCCAGCGCCCCTCGCACGCGCGCGCCTCGACGGCCTGAGCCACGAGCGCCGGCACGGAGCGAACGTGGGAGATCGCCGCGGGCCGATCGTCCGCGACCGCAGCGAGCGCCTTCCCGAGCTCGATGGTGAGCGAATGCGCGACGATGCCGCGCCGCTCGGCGATCGCCACCGCGCGCGAGAAGAGCTCGAGGGCGCGCCTGCCCTGCGCCATGTCGAAGAGCGTGCGCCCGAGCCCGGCGACCGCGTCCAGGCTCTCGGGGAGGTAGCGCAGCGCGCGCTCGAAGATCTCGGCCGCGAGCGGAAGAAACCGTGCGCGCAGGAGCGTGTCTCCCGCGCGGCGCAGCACCAAGTGGCGATTCTCGGCGCCGTGCGCGGCCGCCTCGAGGTGCTCGACGTCGGCCTTGGCCCCCTTCTCGTCGCCGCGTGCGATGCGGAGCATGAAGCGCCGCCACCGGAGCGCGTCCCAGCCGGGCGCGCGCGCGATGGCCTCGTCGATGGCACGCAGACCTGCGTCATCGTCGCCGCAGAGCTCGGCCGCACGCGCATGCGCGAGCGCGGCGAGCGGACCGAACACCTCGGCCTCACCGGCACGCTCGAAGGCGACCCGCGCGGCGTCGCGAGCGCCCGAGCCCGAGAGGAGCTCCGCACCGAGCGCGCCCTCGTCGACCGCCGGACCGAGCTCCGAGAGCAGATCGAGCGCTGTCGCCGCGCGCCCTCCCGCGACGCGATCCAGCTCGCAGATGCGGCGCACGATCTCGGGGTGCCGCGGCGCGCGCTCGAGCGCCGCCAGGTACTCGCGCCGCGCATCTTCGAGGCGACCGCGGATGAGCGCCTCCTCGGCCGCCGCCACGAGCCTCGCGAGCTCGACGGCAGAGACGACGCGCGCGCTCGGCGGCGCCTTCGCCCCCTCGGTGGACGCCGAGAGCCGAAGTCCCTCGCTTGAAATCGACGGGCGCGACCACGCGAGCCCCGCCGTCGACGGCGCTCGCATCCCCGCGAGCGGCAAGAGCGCCCTCGAGATCGCTTTGGCGACGCCGCGCACGACGACCGCGCCCCCCTGCTGAGCGCCGTAAGGGCGGGTGAGCACCGAGAGCGCCTGAAGCGCGAGCTGCGCGGGTGTCGCGCCGAGCCCGAGTCCGCGCGCCTGCACCGGGACCAACTGCACCACGTCCTCGGCGCAGCCGACGAGCACCTCGAAGGCGAGGGCGCTCGATTCGCCGCGCACCCCGACGAGAAATCCGTCCTCGGTCGGCGCCAGCAAGAGCTCCGGGGTCCCCGGGTCGAGCAGGCCCGCGAGCGCCGCGCGCGCCCACCGCGAGACCGCCGGACGCACCTCGACGGTGAGGCGCTCGAGCTCGCCGCGACGGTTACGGAAGGCCGTCACCCCGCCCGTGAGATCGACCGGAAACCGAACTTCAGGCAGGCCCACGCCGAGCTCGCCGACGACGAGCGGGCCGAGCGCGAACGGCGCCTCGAGCTCGACGCCGAGGCGGCCTCGCGTGACGACGAGTCGCAGGCGCGGCCGATCGTCGATCGGCGGAGACGCGCTCCCGCTTGCTCCGTTTTTCCCGCGCGCGTCGCCCAGCACGCCGTGCCGCCGGGCCGAGCCCTGCGGAAGCTGCGATACCGAACCGCTGCGCGCCATCGGCGCAATCGTAGCCGCTCGCAACGGAACCGGAAAAGCGAACGGACGAAGCGCGCGCGGCAGATCGCGCTCGACGCCCGGCTCATGAAACGGACTCGCCCGCGGTCGGCAGGCGCCGAGCGGGCGAGATGACCGCGAGGAGTGGTCCTCGCGCGTGCAGCGACACGGAGCGCTATTGGTCCTTGGCGTTCACCTTGTCGAGTCGCTTCTGCATTTTCGCGAGGAGCTTATCGAAGCCCTTCTTGCGCAGGATCTTGAGAAACTGCGTGCGGTACGTCTTCACGAGGCTTGCGCGCTCGGTGACGATGTCGACGACCTTGAGCGAGCCGCCCACGACCTCGAGGCGAAAGTCGATCTCGATCTCGGGCTCGCGCGCGTCGGTCTTGTGCTTCGCGCGGGTCTTGACGACCGTGGCGTCGCCGTCGGTCTCTTCGCCCACGTAGAGGATCTCGTACGCGAGCATCTTCTTGAGGTTCTTCTTGTAGTTGCTGCGAACGAGCTCGGTCAGTAATTCACTGAAGCGCTTCTTTTCGTCGTCGGTGCGCCCGTCCCACTCGTCGCCGAGCGACCCGCGCGCGAACTTGTCGTAGGCGAGCATCTCGTCGAAGAGCGCACGGAGTTTTCCTTGCTGCGCCTCGGTCTTCGGCTGCCCGACGAGCACGAAGAGCTGCGCCTGCTTGGCCTTCACGGCCTCGGTGGCCTTGGCGGCGCTCGCGAGGCTCGGTACGAGCAGCCCGGCGACCAGCGCGAACAGTGCGATCCACTTCTTCTTGAGCATGATGTTCCTTGAGACCTGCCGTGTGACTAGGTGCGGTCGTTCCTGAAGCATCGCGCGTTGACGGCGGGAGCCTCCGGGTGGGAGGCGCGCCGAGCTCGAAAAAAGCAAGCCCGCGCGACGACGTTTGCCGGAGGACGTGCCTGCCCGCAAGGCTATTCACTGCGGCAGGCGGGCGCGCCCGGGGGCAATTTCCGGGGCAATTGCCCGTAGACATGCACGCTGCTCGATTGTATGACGCGCACCCTCGGGCCTGTAGCTCAGCTGGGAGAGCGCCTGACTGGCAGTCAGGAGGTCAGCGGTTCGAACCCGCTCAGGTCCACGAATCCTCCGCGCCCGCGAGCCGCGCTCGAGTGCCAGGTCCGAAGCGGGGCGAACAACCCGACGGGTTACGCTCGTCGGCGACTCCCCCGACGGGCGCGCAGAGCGACGCCGAGCGCCCCGACCAGCCAGGCGGCGGTGGTCGGGAGCGCAGCGGGCCCCGGCATCGTGCAGCTGCAGTCGGTCGCTTCAGGCAGCGAGCCGCGCCCCCCCCCACCACCACCACCGCCTGCGCCACCGCCTGCGCCGCCGCCTGCGCCACCCTGCCCTGCCATTCCGCCCGAGCCTCCGCTCGGATCAAGAGGGAGCTTCGCGTCATCGACGAGGTAGATCTTCGGGCCAGTGCCCTTCACCAGCATCGGCCGCGCGCGCAGCCCAGTGCCCACCGGCACGGCCACTAGTACCGCAACGCAGAGGTTTTGACCGAGATTACGCGGCAGCGTGACTTCGATTCTGGGACGTGAGGACGGGATAGGCGCGTCCGAGTTTTTCTCGCGCGCGCTCGACGGTGAAGAGCCATTTGATTCGGGCCTTCT
>SXGS01341317.1_pt1 | contig 25281 bp, 7 predicted proteins | sample 3174681 | NCBI WGS metagenome assembly SXGS01 (sample SAMN11356861, study PRJNA531348) | freshwater metagenome | isolation source: freshwater sample F1-80 | place: China: Fuxian Lake, Yuxi | collected 2017-12-25 | reverse complement strand
TGTTCGGCTGGGGTTGCTAGACTTTCTGGCGAACTTTAGGCGCCGCTAAACCATAAGTGTCCGATTTTACTTTTTGTTGGGATGAATTTCATAATTCCATTCTCCATGGAAGCAGTTCGTTTGATGAAAACCTCGTCGAGTTCAGCGTCTGTAACTTTGCGCCCTTTCAGGTAGGTTTTCGCATCCAGCCAGGCATGCACTTCGAGTCCGGTGCTTGTTCGTGTTCTGCTGATCAAGTTCACAATGATCTCAACTGTTTCCAAAGGCACTCCTTGCCAATTGCGTGTGATGTGGCAGAACAACCTGTGCTCAATCTTGTTCCATTTGCTGGTGCCAGGTGGAAGGTGGCACAATTCGATGACTAACCCCGTCTCGTTCGCAAGCTTTTGTAGTTCAACTCGCCACAGCCTGGTCCGGGGACTATTGCTTCCGCCGCTGTCGGCAGTGACGAGTAATCTCGTGGCTTTTGGGTAGCGGTTTCTGCCCAGCTTGTTCCACCAACGTCGAATGGCAGCGACGGCAAATTCGGCGGTGTCGCCGCTGATTCCAACCGTAACACCCGCTTCATTGGGACCAATATCGTAGACTCCATAGGGCACCGCTTTGCGTTTCGCGAAGTCGTGGGTCTCCACTTTTCGCGGGTCCTTTTGCTTGCGGTAGGTCTTGCCCGGATTCTTGTGATTGCCAAGGATTTCCTTCTTTTTGGTGTCGATCGAAATCGCCGGCTGGCCTCGCTTTTGGACGGCTGACACACGCTTCGCAATGAACTCGAACTGCGCATTTCGGTCCGGATGACGCTTGCCTTCAATGGCCTTGCGATTTGCCTGAAGACTGTATCCCTCTTGCTTCAGGAGTTGCCCTATTTTCACACTACTGACATGAAACCCTTTGCGTTGCAGCTCCAAGGCCAAGGACTGCGTGCTGTTGCAAGTCCACCGAAGAGGTGACATCGGATCTCCTCGCGTGCCGGCATCCACCAGCTTTCTCAGTTGGGAGATTAACATGGGCTGTTCCGCCTCGCGCGTCTTTCTGCCCGCACCGACACTGCGCTGACGACCTATCGCTGCTGCATAGGGATCATCCAATTCAACAATTCCTCGCCGAATGGTACGTTCTGACACACGGGTTGCAGCGGCAACGGCAGCAATACCACCCCAACCCAGCGAACGAGCCTCAGCAGCAGCCCATCGCCGACGAGCCCGCTCATCCAAATCCGCTTCGATTGCGGTATACTTTTCACTGATCCATGTTACGACTGTGCATCCGGCATTCCCTAATACTCGTAGCGACAGCACTGGCAAAGGAGTTCTGAGAAATCTACCCGAAGGGTTGGTTCGAATAATGGTTCGGCATGGCACTCAAGTCGCTAATACCAAACTCATCGTCAGCAGCGATGCATCCAAGAATACTGAAGTGCGCGTCAAGATAAGCGAACCTCCTGCACCAGTTGCGACAACTACAGAAGCTACATCCGCCGCGGCACAAACTGACACTAACACATTAGCCGTTGGAAGCCTGGCTCCTGAATTCGAGACCGACGCGTGGACCGATGGAAAAACGCGAAAGATGTTCGATTATCGCGGCAAAGTAGTCGTCCTCGATTTCTGGGGTACGTGGTGCAGCCCATGTGTTAACGCAATTCCAGCGATGCAAGCTGTGGCCGATCGATTCAAGCCGCAAGGAGTTGTCTTCCTTGGAATTCACACTGCGGATGGCGACGTTGCCCAAATCAACAAGCTGAAAGAAATGAAGGGTTGGTCGACGCCCAGTTGCGTGGATCGCGGAACATCGATTACCGATGGAAAGACATGTAGTGCGTATGGCATTCGAGGCTACCCATCCATAATCATCGTGGATAAGACGGGACGCGTTGCGTACAACAGCGGAATTCGACCAAAGGATCTGTCTGTTTTTATGGCCGAGATGGGTGAACTAGCCAAGGAAAACGGAATTCCCTGGCCGATCGACGAAAAGCTACCTGAGGAACAGCTCAAGAACCTAATGAATAGTCTACTGCAAGTACGAATCGGTCGCGAAATTGAGCGCGCCCTATAGTTGGCTTACTCACGTACTTCTTCGATGCAATCGCTGACCGATTAGTTTGCATCGTCGCGACAGATGATCGAACAGGCAACTCTGTCGCGGCGTGTCAACTTTTGGCTCGTTTGCCGCGCTTGAAAAATTGTGGTCGCTCGTCAAGTTCTAATTCCAGGCAACCCATATCGGCAAACGCAGCATCTCGGTCTACCAGCAAGGCTGGTTCTCCTTCAGCAGATACTTTACGATTGAGAAAATTGATGATCATTAGGGCGTCCAGTGGTGTTACGAACCGATCCTCTGATGAATCAAAAGCGGAAACTCTGTGACCAGAGTTCTCGATTGTGTTTGGCGAAGACTGTAAGTTGACTTCAGAGATTGCCACCGAAGGGAATAGTGCTGTAGATTTCCTGGATAGGTAGTACTGGTGCAGGTCCTGGACTTCGTGCGGAAACTCGCGCAACACTGGCGCTAAAGTATCGTTGTGAATCAACGTAGCGCGAGTTTCACCCTCGCCAGTGGCGCGAACGTTTAAAAAGTTGATGATGAACAGCGCGTCAATCGCAGTCACAAATCCGTCGCCGTTGGTGTCTGGGTAGATGTTGGGGAACGGTTGGACTGAGCGCGCTTCTTGCAACCGGTTTGATTTATCCAAAATGCCATTGATACTTGAAAAGTTGAGCAGATTAATGACCAGCAGAACATCCAACGGTTCAACGGACTCGCTGGCGTTGACGTCGAATTGACTAAGCGGATTTCGCCAGTCGCTGGGCCCATTCAGTAGCAGTTGGCGTCCGGTTCCCTGCAATACTCGGTAGAACAGTTCGTCGCGAGTCGTTGTGCTGGCAAGGTCCCACTGGCCAGCGATGTCGACTTTGTCGTCCGAATTCGCGCTCACCGATAACGAGCCGCCGGCCGCTTGGCTTACTGCTCGGTCGTTCAACAGCAACGTATTCGGTCCAGTCCCTTTGATGTCCACTGCGGAAAGCAAGTTCAGTTGTTGAGTGTTGATGTTGCGCAGATCGAGAGACTGTCCAACTCCCGTCAGGCGTATTTCGTTGACACCGGTTGCGTTCTTGAAGATCGGAGGGATTGAGACTGTTTTATTAACGCCACTTGAGAGTCGGCCACTGTCCTCGACACCGGAAAAGACACCGCCGAAGTAATTCGAAACTTGAACGACATGGTCTTCGCCTCGACCGGTTAGCCTCAGTTCCAAAGGTCCCTCGACGGCGGTGTCGAAGATCCAACCGATTCCATCCGCTTGACCGAAATAGACGCTGCCGGGTATTTCAGCCAGGACGCCTGTACTGGTCGTGAATCCAAGCCGTCTGCCACGATTGTCGACTAGAATCGCATCGGACGGGTCGTTCAGTAAGTTGACCAGCAAGAATGGATACACGGTATTCGGAACCGTGCTGTCGGTTCCAACTTCACTGCCAGTGAAGATCTTACTTGGAGCTAGTGGGTGACCCAAGTGGCGCAATATGCGCTCTTGCACAGCGATGTTCGACACGACGCTGGTGTGGTTCACTTTGCCCGAGGTAACAATATCTTTGCCACGGCAACCGCCCCCATTGCAGTACGAGAAAATCTCAACCGCCGCGTCGTTGACAAACAGACCTTCCAGCGACGGTAGTGGTACCGTTCCGTCGCCATTATTGTCCACATCCGTGTCCGAGTACCACACTTGAAAAATGCCCGGGAAGGAATGGGTTGAATCCGTGAATGACACGAGCGAGGGAAGAGGATTAGGGCCAGTATTGCTACGAGCAAATGTATGCGTCGTCACGCTGGTACCGTACATGGCAATAGTCCGCGCCGCGCGCTTAGTCGACAAGACGTTGGTATTCAAATCCACCAGCAGGTGATTCTCGAAATCTGGCAGCAATTCCTCGTTGAAATTCTCGGCGTAGTTTGGGTACTCGGGCAGGAGATTGCCGAGTCCTTTCAGGTACTTCCGAAGGAACTTGACTTTCTCGGCGTGCAAGTCGGATGCATTGAAGTCAATGTCGCTCGGTGCGATCGTATTGCGGAATCCCCCGTCGATGGCTATGCCGGCGCGCAGTTTGTACCATGCATGGCTGATCATCTTAGACAATACGAGTTGGTAAGAAATATCGCCGGCGAAGTTGTCTTCCCAGGCGGGAAAAGTAACTGCCGCGCCGCGATTGGGAGTGCCCAGCATCGTCAGGTTGCCGACCATCGGCAGCGCCAGTTTACCGTTGCTACGCACCGTTGATGTGAAACTGCCACCGTAGGCTGTACTTTGAATGTAGGTTCGGCTGAGCACTCCGCCCATGCTGTGCGCGATCAGGTGAACGTTGGTCAGCGCGTGGCCGTGAGTACTGTACCAGTCTTCTGCGGCCTGCTTGAGCCAATATCCCAGATAGTCGATGCCAAACTCAAAGTTCGCATCGGTGATTTGCGGGCGAGTGTCGTTGGGACCGCTGCGCTCGGCTACTACTCCTTCGATTAACCCATCACGAGTCGTGAATGCGTCGGCTGGACCTAATGATAGTCGCCAATCGAAAGGCGCTACAAACAAATCGCGGCCCTCTTCGTAACCAGCAGCCACGAGTGTTTTGACGATATCATCGTACGACTTGAGAATGGGGTCTTTGACCAGATACTGGGGATGTATGCCCAGCTTGAGGAGAAAGTCGATGTAGTTTCCGTCATTGACCACGCCTGGCCCCGAAGGAACGAACGAAGCGAAAAATCCCGGGACAAACAGGACGGGAGTGCGAATATCCTTCGCACCGGCCTTGAAGTCCGGCGTGGGGTGGCTGAATTCGGATGTGTTCCCTTCGGCATCGGCCGCTGTCGCCGTGATCACTTCCTCGGCTGTGGTAGGAGCGAGTTGGCCGGCGGCCGTACGAAAGTTCACGTAGCCAGTTGCATCTGTGGTTACGGTGATTGTGCCGATATGCCGTTGCCCCTGAACTCCGTGCTCGAACACTCGTGCTTGGCCGACATCGGTAGCGAAAAAGTCGATGCGATATGGCTTGCTAGCCTCACCCGAAAAGGACCCAGCCACGCTGACGTTGGCCTCGACGCGTTCAAGAATGGAGAGGATCGGAAAGTTTTGCAACTTGTTGGCTTGCCCGTCCGCACCGTCTTCATCACGAGGATCGTTCGGAGTCACACCATCCTCGTTCAGATCGATACCGATACCAGAGTTGCTGAAGATCGAGTTACAAAGGACAGAGTTCTTCTGAGCCGCGTTGCCTTTGATCAAGACTCCAGACTGACCGTTGCCGGCAATGGTGTTGGGAGGATACTTGTCGGCATCGCAAGCAACACCGATGACTGTGGCTTGACCGACGAAATTGCCGCTTGAGCTATCGACGCTAATCCCGAAACCGGCGTTTCCGAGCAAGCTCGGTGGCTGACTGGTCCCGCCTTCCGAGTTGGTCCCGATCTTGTTGGCACCAATTACATTGCCAGTGGCGCCAGCCAAGACGAGCACACCATTCCCATTGCCGGAGATCGTGTTTCCAGGCACCAGCGGCAGACCCGTCTTGAAGCCGCCAACTAAGTTGTCCTTGGCGCCATCGATAACTACTCCCGCGTCTCGATTGCCCAACGGTAGCCTACCGAGCCGATTGGTGCCAATAAGATTATTTCCGACCAAATTGCTAGTTGCGCTGGCGCCGCGAAGAAGGACGCCAGTGTTATTGCCGCTGATAACGTTGGCTGGCATCACTAGTTCGCTGAAACCTAGGCCAATGCGATTGCGCGCGGCATTGTCAATGAGGATGCCAGTCTGTCGGTTACCCAGGCCGATTCCGTTGTTCGGATTTCCATCCGGGTCAATGATATCAGCATCATTGTTGGTGCCGATCTTGTTGCCGACAACTGCGTTCTCAACGGCGAGGGTACCTTGGATGTGGACTCCGTGTTCGTTGGCCGAGATAGTATTGCCAACGACGAACGAATCTTGACTGCGCTGACCGCCAATATGATTGAGCGTTGCATCGACAATATGTACACCAGCGCCTAGATTGCCTAGCGGCATTTGGCCATTTAGATCAGTTCCGATTCGGTTGTTGCGCACGAAGTTGTTTTTGGTGTCCACTCCTTCGATGCGCACACCAGCTAGTTTGTTGGCGGAGATTAAATTCCCTTCTTCGTCACCACTACCGCCGATTTCGTTGTCCGGCGAATTCAGCACGAAAACGCCGTTGCGTTCGTTGGGAATTGCCAACAGGCCCGTCTTATCCGTGCCAATGTAATTCGCCATAACTTTGTTTTTCATAGCAGTTGGCAAAGCGATGATCACGCCATCGGAATCGTTTCCAGAGATGACGTTGCGAGTTGCCAAAGTTGATCCACCGACTTCCGTTTCACTGGTTAACTGGTCGATGTGGACACCACGGAATCGATTGCCCAAGTCGATGGAACCTGTGGCATCCACGCCGATATAGTTTCCGAGGATTTTATTGTTCTTAGCCTCTCCACTGGTGGTACCAACGATCGTGATTCCATCGCCGCCGTTGGCGGAGATGATGTTGCGGTCCGATGACAGCGGTCCTCCGATGATGATCTGGCTAGCAGCTTCGACGAAAATTCCCGCAGACGCATTACCAAGACGCGCGCTTCCAGCGGCATTCACACCGATCTTATTCCCTTTGATCTTGGCACCACTAGCATTCTGGTTAGCTAGATGGATTCCATATCCTAAAGTTGTGCCACTGCCTATACTCCCCGCGATGACATTGTTGACAATCTCTACGCCGGGCGCATCATTGACCAGGATTCCTTTGCCATTACCGAGTTCGTCGCCATTGCGAGGCTGGCCGTCGGGATTGGTCACGTTCCCGGTTGGGTCAGTCCCAATGAAATTGTTCGAAACCAGAGTTCCAGTGGACCCGATACCTCCAACAGAGATTCCAACCAAGTTGCCGGAGATGATATTGTTTTCAATCGTGGTATTTGGTGAAAATGCAACACCCACACCGACTCCTGAATTTCGGAACACGCCTGTGCCATCGACGGTCGTTCCAATGTAATTGCCGCGAACAATATTTCCGGTGGCCGCGGATTCGTCGGTGAGAGAAAAAATGTTGACACCCACAATGCCGACAGCGATCAGATTGCGTTCTTGGGGAGTATCGCCGCCGATTCGATTTCTAGAGCCCAATATTGCAATTGCTTTTGACGAACTGGGCATGGCCATCGTACCTTCGGGATTGATCCCGAAGCGATTCCCGACCACGATGTTGTCATCGCTGTACAATTCAATTCCGATTCGATCGCTGTTAATCGTCATGCCCCGAATTGTGCTGCCACTGCTACCCTCGACGAAGTTGAATCCTGTTGTGGGCGAGCGTATTTCCACCGTGTTGCTACCTGGCTGAGTTGTACCATCCACGATGACGCGTTCGGAAAATGACATGGATGACAATAGATCGAACCTAGGTACACCAGGTCCAGGGACATTGAACTCAATAGTATCGGGCCCAGGATTTGCGTTGGCGGATGAGATGGCAGCGACCAGCGTACAGATCCCACTGGCGGGCCTGGGCGGTTCGATACGAAGCGCAGTGTCACAGACTGAGGGAAAGTCGCCGCTGTCTCTGATATTGGCGACAGAGTTAACTACGAATGTAGCCAACATCCAGCGTGTTTCGAGTTGCTCGAATCCCAACCGCAAGCGGCGATTCGAACAAGAGGACGATCCACGCACTCGGCGACGTTGGTAACGGCGGTTCATAATTGCCTCCGAGATTGTAGATTCTCGACGATGTGAGCACTTGTCGTTGCTTGGCGCCGGCGTCTCAGCAAATCGACCATGCGTCGATTCACCAATGTCCGCAACCAAGCCTTGCAGCCTCCGCTTAGGAAAGCGAAGTCAAAAATGCGGAATCTGTCGATCGGCGAAAATTTCATCGCACGTCGGTCGTTTCAATGTTAACTTCTATATGCGCGCCTGCCGCGCCGCAGTACTTGTGGTCGCTCGTCAAACTTTACATCCAACCATGCCATATCGGCAAAGGCAGCGTCTCGGTCTACCAGCAATGCTGGTTCTCCTTCGCCGGATGCTTTACGATTGAGAAAATTGATGATCATTAGCGCGTCCAGCGGTGTTACGAATCGATCCCCTGATGAATCAAAGTAAGTATCGGGAAATGGAATGAGCTTCGCGGCGTCGTTCAATAGACCAACGCGATCATGAAATCGATTGACATTCAGTTCATTGATGATCAGTAATACATCCAGCGGTTCGACGGATCCGTTGGCGTTGACGTCGAATGGATTGGCCGGATTCTGCCAATCGGCTGGTCCCGTGAGCAGCAACTTGGCGGTTCCCTGATCAAGTCTGCGCATAAAATTGCCGGACTCAACCTGAGTGCCGGTGACCTTCCAGCCACTGCCAATAGTCACTGTGTCGCCAAAGTCGGATAGAATCGCCAGAGAGTTTCCGGCACCGACTAGCGCTAAAACTTCCGCCGCGTCGAGCGTGAGTTGATTGGCGCCAGAACCGGAAATGTCGATCAACTCGACACCGGTAAGTTGTTGGTTGGGCAGAGTTACAAGATTCAAATGTTGACCAATACCAGTTATCTTGAGCGTATCACGGCCGAGGCCGCCGTGGGCGACAAACGGGATGGCGATGTCGAGTTCGATAAAATCGTCGCCGCCATTTCCAATAATTGCCAATTGAGACGTGCTGGTACGTGCAACAGTCGTCGCTTGACTATTGAAGTCGATGGCCAAGTTGCTGCCGGTGATTGAGGCGATAATTTTGTCGCCAGCCATCGGATCGCGGCCACCGCTGTCGCGTCCTCGTATTACAAGCGATGAAGGAGCGGTCGTGCGATGGAATGCACCCACGAAATACTGGTCATTGTTCGATTCGTTGGATTCTTCGATCGTGCGTCCAAAATCCGCGACGGCGAGCACGAAGGCTACGTCAAGATTTGCGATTAAGTCACCGAGAACGGCCTGGTTTACGGAAATCGCGTGGATGCCCGGCGTTCGGTCTAGCGGATTTGTGATTGCAATGCGAGTCCCGACTTCTATCGCCGCCGGATGAGTCCTTGGCTGGCCGGAGTTGAAAAACGCAATATCGAACTGCGGCAATGCCGAACCGCTGATCGAATAGGAAATGCTCAAATCGGTTGGAGAGGAAGTTGTAGTAGAGAATCGATCAACGGATATATCCGACCCGACTGCAGTGGTCACGCTGGCTGTATTGTTTGGCGAATTTGGGTCCGGCTCGTTACCCTCGATTGTGACAGTGTTGTTGATCAGTCCGATGCTGTTGACGGTAACTTTGATCGTGACCACAACTTCCGCACCGGGATTGAGTGCGTCGAGACTGCAAGTTACCGACTGCTGAGCAAAGTCACAAACGCCTCGCGATGACTTGCCGGAAAGATAAGTTGTCGTTGGCGGCAAGCTGTCGATTAAGAAAACATCGTAGGCCGTCGATTGACCATTGTTCTTGGCCCGCAGTGTATAGGTCAGCTCGCCTCCCACAGGAACTGGATTTGCATCGGTGCTGACCGTCACAGCCAGATCTTTGGGTACACCCAACTCGTTCAGTTTCAAAAACGTTTCATGCGAAAGCTCATCGTTGGCTGTTTGGCTGTGCACTCCATCGGCGCTGCCGTCCTTGGACTCAAGAAAGTAATAGCGTATTCTCGACCAGTCTTCGTAACCGTGCAGAGTCTCACCAGGACTTGCATCCTGCGCGTTGACCTCGCCATCGTCGTTCATGTCACCGAAAAGTCGATTGATGTCGCGCGCAATTTGATTCGCACCTAGCATTGGATCGTCGAAGTCGTTGTCGCGGTTCCAGTCTACCGGGCCTTGTTCGTTAACGACTGTTGCGGGGTTCGGACCAATCCTCGTCATGTGCCCCGGATGCCCACCAAAGCCTGGTTGTTCGATCAGATTAGACTCGTCAAGTGTTGGAAACGTCTGGTCCGAATAGCTGAGAAACCACGAGTTCATAGTTGCCGGACTGGGATTTTGCCATGTGTAGTTCATGACGCTATGGTAGTTGGGTTTGTACTGGATATGATCGCCGCCACCGTGGCGAAGCGCCAGCGTGTGTCCCAGTTCGTGCATGAACGTACCCTGCTGTTGATTCAAAGTACCTCCGCGCGTGTTCCAAGCACCGAGGGAGACGATGAAGTCATTACCGCCGAAATACGGAATTTCGTTTTCGTCGGGAAGCTCACCAATACCCGATGTACTATTAACGGTGTTTTGATCACCAAACAAGGCGTAACGGAATACCAGACGCTTGGCTGCAAGAATCTGACCGAAATTGGCGTGCAATCTTTCAGCCAGGTCGCCAAAAGAGTCTCTTTTGATATTGTCGAACTCTGGCCAATAGTCTCCACTAAACAATTCATGCTGAATATTGGTTTCACTCAAAATCGGATGCAGCGTGATGCCGTTCTTGCTATCTGGGTTCTGCACGAGCGCATCGGGAGCATTGGCAAAACCATCGTTCTGGCCAGGTCTACCGGTCGCGACAATATTGAGATCAGCTTGGCTGGGTTGCGCTAACGCAAGTCCACCGGCAGCCGCGAGCATCGTATCGACTTCGACGTACAAATCTTTGTGGTTCGGATCGGCACCAGGTAAGAACAGCGCCGTCACGTGATCGTTGACGCCATCTTCGTTCAAATCAAACGTGCCACGTTCCCAAGCTGCCACTTTACCGTCGCCGTTATGGTCTTTATTTTGAGTTTCCCACGCGTCCGCCAAAGCGTCTCCGTCGGTGTCGATCATGGAAAACTCGGAAGTATTTCCATTTGGATCGGTAACTGTGGCGGAAAGAAAGCGTGAGGCAGGATTGCTTAGCACGTCAACGGAACCATTACCGTCCTTGTTGGTCATCAATTCCACGGTAAACAGATGCGTCTTACCCTCGCCAAAACCAGATGGGTCTGGGGCTTCGTTGGAAAACACGTCAAGCAAGTACTTCGTGTCCGCAGCACTATTGAGCGTCCAAGTTGTCGTGTTATTTGCCTTGGCGAACTGCACTCCCGTTACCACCGGATAATCTTGTAATTCATTCGCACCCTTATCGGCGTCGCCAAAGCCATTGATCGTTATCCCATCATTGCCTAAGTCGATTCCGCGACCGGCGTTGTCGTAAATCGAGTTGACTCGAATACTGTTTTTTGCGCCAGCCGTAACTTCGATCCCATGTCCACTTAACCCTAGCAAGTGCCCGTTATCGTGAATGGAATTGCAAGTGACGGTATTCTCGTTGGCCTTGTCACCCTCAATTCGTATTCCTTGACTGCGGTTGCCTGCGATCACATTGGAGGGAGTATCCACCGCATTACATAGAGCGATCGAGCTTGAAGTCAAACCGATGCGATTGATGCTCCCTTGGTTGATCCAGATACCATGTCCCGTGTTGTGCAAGGGCGCGTTGAGTGGATCCGGTCCAATCGAGCCCTTAGAGTTGGTCCCGATTAGATTGCCTTCAATGATATTGCTTTTTGAGCTAACACCATCCAGCCATATGCCGTGCTGGTTGGCCGATATCAGATTGCCTTGGCCAGCGCTGTCGCCTCCAATGCGATTGCTCGGTGAATTGGAGGCAAAAATGCCGCTGGCCGAATTGCCAAGTCGCGCCGTACCCGCTGCGTCGGTACCAATGTAATTACCGCGAATGCGATTGCTCTTGGCGTCGGGGCCATCGATAAACACGCCGTGTTGAGTATTGCCCGAGATCAAGTTTCGCTCGCCCTCGGTCGCACCACCGAGAAAATTGTTGGCGGCATATTCAGCGATACGAATTCCACTCGCCAGGTTGTTCGGCGCTTGACCATTCGGTAGCGCTACTTTGCCTTCAATGTCGGTACCAATGTAATTGCCGATGACTTTGTTGTCGTGAGCCGGAAACAGGGCAACTCCACTGATGCGAATGCCATCGGAGTTGTTTCCAGAAATGATGTTGCGTTCGACGGCCGTTGATCCGCCGATCTGGTTACTGGCTGCGTCGCTGCCCAAGGAGACGCCTCCGAGAAGATTGGGCAGCCTCTTTTTGCCGCTGGTATCAGTGCCGATCAAATTGCCAGCGACTACATTATTGGCGGCGCCGATGCCAGCGATGAGGACGCCGAGCTGCGAATTGCCAGAAATTACGTTACCGAAGAAGTCAGTGGATTTCGGTGGCGAACCGCCGAGACGATTGCCGCCGGTTTCAAAAATGCGAACGCCAATTTGGTTGGGTACTGCTGAAGTGCCAGCCGAGTTGGTGCCAATTCGATTGCCAAGCACAATGTTGTTCGCGGCGGTCCCGGGAACTGCCGACGTGTCAACGAGAAACACTCCTTCTTGGCCGTTACCAGAAATCACATTCCCGACCGCTCCACCGACCACGTTGTCTGAGGCATCGGCGATTCTGATTCCGGTCGCATTGGCCAATGGAGCATTGCCTTGCGCGTTGACTCCGATGTGATTCCCCAAGATTTTATTGCTGCTGGCAGACGAGCCGAGAATGGCCACTCCGTTTTGCTGATTGCCAGAAATCAAGTTCCATTTATCGGGTTCAATACCACCCAGCACATTCAGCGGCGAACGATCGATGGTGATTCCATCCAAGAGGTTTCTCGAAATCGATGCGCCGGCCAAGTCCGTACCGATAAAGCTACATTCAACTCGATTTGCACCAGCCCCAGCAATGAAAATTCCAGAACCGTCAAACCGATTGATGGCCAGCCCTCGGATCGTGCTGTTTCCGGCCGTAATTTGCAACCCGTGGCTCGCAGCGCCCGCTGCCGAACCATCCAACTGAATTTGCAGTTTGGTGTTCAGCTCACCACTGGTTTGTGTATTGCACGACGCCCCAGGCTGTGTTGTCCCATCGATCACCACCAGATCGGATATGGCTGGCAGTGCAGTTGCTGGAACAACGGTGTGAGGACCTTCGCCTGCCAGGCAAAAGACGATCGTGTCCGATCCGGCAAACGAATTCGCATCCAAGATGGCTTGTCGGAGCGATCCTGAACCAGCATTGTTGGTATGTGTGACCCCGAAAACGCCTCCATTGGTGGCGACGGCTTGACTTGTCGCGCAAGAAAACTCCGAAGTTCCACCGGAGGGATTCGTAGCGGTAGCGGTAATGAACTGGCCGGGCGAAACGAGGCCGGCTTCGAAGGTGAACGTGCCCAACCCGGCGGAGTTGGTGGCTACATTGTCATTCACTCCAACGCGTAGCTGGCCTTCTCCATAACGAGACGGGTCGGCGGCTTGGCTGGCAAACAGTTCGATTCGGTATCGCGTGTTGGGTTTGCTGGAGATCGATCCAAAGATCTCCCGACGGCCACCGTCGCGAACGACCGGCGCTACGAAGGGAGCGTTTTGCAATTCGTTGGGACCCGTGTCATTATCCAGTTCATCATTCGGAGTCAGTCCGTTGCCACCCAAGTCGATTCCCAACAAGCCGTTCGCAAAAATCTTGTTTCCTAGAATCGAATTGCCGGCCGCGTTATCGCCGGTAACGCGAACTCCATCGCCCCCATTGCCGGCGATGATATTGGTCGGAAGCTCTGGTTCGCCGGTTACGTGGCCGCCGACATAGTTATTGGAAGAGTTCTCGATGAAGACGCCTTCCAGTCGATTGGCTAGCGGATTGCTTCTAGCCGGTAGATTTCCCGTCGAATCAGTACCTATAAAATTTCCGCCGAATATCGCGCCAACAGTCCCGGTGCCAGCAGTTCCGGAACCTTGAACATGAATTCCGCGGACGTTATTCGAGATCGTGTTTCCTCCGGGGGACGGTGAGGCTGGGCTCGGTACACCTAAACGATTGTTGGTCGCATCGACGACATGAATACCGACTTTGGCTTGAATCGGCCAAGGCGTGGTTCCAGATTTATCGACGCCGATCAGGTTGCTGAGCACTTGATTCTGGGTCGCCGTGGCTCCTTCGATGCGAATACCGTCTTCGATAGCTGCGATAACATTGCCAGGAAAATTCGCGTTCGAAGGCAGGCCGGCAAATACATCACCGATTCGGTTCTTGCCAGCGTTCAACAGATTCACGCCATGCAAAGTGTTCGGCAGAGCGGCTAAGCCGTCCTTGTCGGTGCCAATGAAGTTGCCAGCCACGACATTGTCGGTCGCCTGGTCACCTTGGATTCGCACGCCATGCAGTGTATTAGCGGCAATGACGTTGCGAATAAAGCTGGTGCCTGATGATTCACCGATCCGGTTTAGTTTGGCGTTCAGAATGAAAATTCCCGAGCCACCGTTGGGAACACCTGATACTCCATCTTTGTCGGTGCCGATGTAATTTCCTTTGACAACATTGTTCTCGGCTCCCGCAAGCGCGATGATCACACCATCGGAGTCATTGCCTGAAATAACATTGCGAGCACCAGGTGCATCACCTCCGACGATATTATTGGCTGAGATCGAATCGAGGTGGACGCCACGGAACTTGTTCCCGAAATCCAGCTCGCCGGTTGCATCCACACCGATGTAGTTTCCGAGTATCACATGGTTCGACGCGGGATTGGTGGCACTGCCGAATGTGGTTACGCCGTCTCCGCCGTTGCCTGAGATAATGTTGCGATCAGTCTCCGATGTCCCACCGATCGTAATGTTGCTGACCCGCTCGATGAAGATGCCGTCCGACTTGTTGCCCAGGCGCGCCGTGCCAGTGGCGTTGACGCCGATCTTGTTACCTTTCACGATTGCCCCGGCAGCGTTTGGATTGGAAAAATGGATTCCAAAGCCCAAGTCGGTACCCTTGCCAGTCGAGCCCGCGATCACATTGTTAGTAATCAACACGCCCGGTGCGTCGTTGACAATGATCCCTTTGCCGTTGCCGAAATCGTCGCTGTTGCCGGCTTGACCGTCTGGGTCGGTAACCGTTCCATCGACATTAGTTCCCACGAAATTGCCGGTCACTACGTTTCCAGTCGCAGTGTTGCCACTAACCGATATACCAAACTTGCTGGCTGCAACGACATTGCGTTCAATCAAGGTGTTACTGGCGAATCTCACAGCGATGCCGTCTTCCGTCATTGGCTGGGCAACGCTACCGGTCGAATTAATACCGACGTAATTGCCGCGGATGATATTGCCCGATATCTCTGATCCTGTGAATCGATTAACGCTAATGCCTCCGCCGTAGTTTGCAATGACGTTGCGCTCAGACGCTGACATGCCTCCAATGATATTGTTGTTTCCCGTAACTGCGATCGCCGAACCATCAAACGGAGCCGATGCTCCGCCGGACGGCGTCAATCCAAAGGTATTGCCAACAATGCTGTTGTTGTCGCTAGATACACCGATCCCTGACTGATTGAATGTAAGTCCGCGGATCGTGGAACCATTGCTCGATGCAATAATAAGTGTCGACAGGTTGATTTGAATTCCGCGCAGTTCGACAGTTCCGCCTGGCTGAGTTCTGCCATCTATCAGCACGGGATCGTAAACGAAGAAATTGAAACTCCCGGGCGGAGCAATCGTTGGAACCCCAGTCCCGGGAATGTCAAATCGAATCGTATCGAAGCCAGGGTTCACATTCGCAGAAGTGACTGCCGCATTCAGAGTACAGATGCCGCTGGCCGGAATCGGTGGATCCTTACTTGGACGCAATGCTGTATCACAAACAGCCGGAACCTCGCCGCTGTCCGGCGTGTTGGCCGTTGAGTTTACTACAAAGACAGCGAGAAGAGCCCGCTCCTCCAGCTCCTCAAGGAACAGTAACCGCCGTCGAGTCGATCGCGCAAACTTATGGCGACGCTTCGTAACCGATCGTTTTCTTTTCATATTGATGTCTCGCCGGAGCGTGCGGTTCCACTGGCAATACAAGCCCGAAGCGCCAGCGAGTGAGTCGGTGCAAGTCATTCACTCGCTTGCGCTTCGGGCTCGTATTGCGTAGTCATGTGGCGCTGTCCAATAATTGTTGACAAGGCACTAGTCGTCGCAGGTGGCTTGCATCAGTTCCCGAATGGTTGCGAGAACTTGGGACTTAGCTTTATACACTTGGTTTGAATTCACACTCAGCTTTCGACATACGTCGCCAACGCTTTTTTGATCTTCAACGAGCAAGCGAAATATCTCATAGGTTTGCGAAGACACTTGCAAGCCGGCCAGTTTCATGCAATGCCGCAGGTGTTGTTGATTCCAATGATGGTCCCACAGTTCATCGGCGGTACCATCGGAACTGGCGAGATCTTCGACGAGGGGAACACTAGTTGCTTGACGCTGCCGTCGCAGTAGGTCGACCACTCGCCGATTGACCAAAGTCCGCAACCATGCCTTAAAGCCTCCCTTTTGGGAGTCGTAATCAAAATGTGGTATCTGTCGAACAATAGCTTCATAACAAGTCGAGCGTACATCTTCCGCGTCTTCATGACTTAGTCCCCTCGACCGTGCATAGCGATATAACAAAGGCGCATACAATTCGTGAAACTCCGACCAGGCCTGCGTATTGCGCGGGTCTTTGATGCGGATCAACAAGCTCGCTCGCGTGGTATCCATATATAGCTATTCGTACACAGCGACTTTGTCTGCCGCAATTTTCACGGAATCGTTGAACAGAGTGTTCGAAGTGATGCCTACAATCTCGCAGTACCTTGGAATGTCGAACTATTTGCGCATTGAAGTTGCAGAGTTGCCGCACCTCAATTGGTTGGCGACGATTGGACTGGCTCAGCCGCTTGCCAAATCTTGACCTGACCATTCTGAAGGCCTGCCAATAGAGTCCGGCCGTCGGGACTGAAAGCAAGCGTTATGGCGGGTGATTCGAGTCCAGTCAGATTGGCAAGTTCCCGACCGCTCTTCACCTCCCACAATTTGACTTTTCCATCGAAGGCTGCCGACGCAATCCTCGTTCCATCTGGTGCAAAAGCGACCGAGTGTATTTCGTCAGTATGGCCGGAGAGTTTCCTGACTGGCTTGCCCGATACAACATCCCAAACCGTCATTTCACCCAGATCCGAACCCGCGGCCAGCCAGATATTATTGGAATGAAAGGCGAGCGAAAAATCGTCCTGTTCCATTCTTCGAGGAAAAGACCTCTGTTGGACGAAGGACTTCGCGTCCCAGACTACCACCGATTGATGCCCAGCAGAGGCCAGCCATTTTCCGTCGGCACTGATCGTCACTGTGTGAATATGATCCGAGTGCCCATGCAGCACTGTAATTAGCTTATGGTCATGCGCGTTCCAAATTCGCAGCGAATCATCGGACGATCCGGTTACAAACCAATCGCCACCCGGCGCATACGCTACAGAATGGACTCGCGATCCCTCTGCATGACCTTGTAACACCGCCAATTCGTGATGCTTGATCGCGTCCCAGACCTTGACCAGTCCATTCCAACCGCAGGTCGCCAGTTGTTTGCCGTCGGGACTGAAAGCAACACCATGCATCGGAGCGTCATGAGTTAGCACTGCAATCTGGCGGCGGGCCGCGAGATCCCAAATTCTAACAGATTGATCCCACGACGCCGTGGCACACAATCTTCCATCTGGCGAAAAAGCGATGGTATTAACCTGTGCCGAATGCCCTAGGAGCATGTTCGGGGCACGGTTGGGGATGGCATCCCAAATTCTCACCGTTCCGTCTCCTGAACCAGACAACATACGCGAGTCGTCAGCATTGATTGCAAGATCGGAGACAACGCGCTGATGTCCGTGCCAAACACGGCTTACCGTTTGAGACTTGATATTCCACGCGCGAATCGTCTTGTCGCGCGCTCCAGAATAAAGGTAGCCGTTGGTGGGACCGAACCGGACCGCGCGCACGGCTCCTGAATGTCCGGCTAGGGCAAAGCGATGTTGGCCTGAGCGCGCGTCCCACACATGGATTTGATTATCAGCACCCCCTGTGGCGATCAACAGCCCATCGAAACTCCAGGCAATGCAGTGCTCAGCGCCGGGCTGGTCGGTCAAGCGAGATCTCAACTCGCCGGTGCCAATATCCCATACGCTGCCTCCATCGAAACGAATCATGGCCAACGACTCACCATCGGGACTGAACGCCATGTCCGTGATATGCCAATAGTCCAACGTGAACCGCTGGACGACTTCACCATCCGACAGATGCCAGACGTACGCGAGAATAGGTTGCCCTGGCTGACCGATGGCATGGAACGAAGCGGCCAGCATGGTCCCATCAGGGCTGCACGTCAGATCGTCGATTCCGTTGGTCGGTCCCGCCAGCGTTCGATCGCTGGCTCGCGTCTTGATATTCCAGAAGTGGATCACACCGGACCACCAGCCGATGATCAGATGTTCGCCACTGGGACTGAAAGCGATCGATGCTCGAGCCGGGCCCTCAATCTTGGCGACCAGTTTTCCAGACTCAGCGTCCCACACGTTGACAAATGGATCTGTACTACAGGAAGCCACGAATCGACCATCTGGACTGATGGCAATGTGGGCGACAGCCGCTGTGTCGGTGTCGATCCTCATGCGACTGTGGTCCAGCTCGTGGAATAAGCGGCTCCACTCCCATCCGCGAAGATTCTCGGGAGCCGACTGCAATCTTTCCCAAGCTTCAACCACGTCGTGCTGTGCCAATGCACCATCCGCGGCCGCCACGTTGGCCACGTATGCCTGAAACTCTGCTTCGCGGCGATGCGTTTCAGCCTCGGTCCTTCGGTCCTCCGCACTACGTCGCGCGGCCAACTCTTGAACGCGTGCAAAGTCTGCATCCCTTGTCGCAGCCATGGCCACGTTTCGTTGCTCCATGGCTCGCTGGAGCGACGCCAATGTCACCACCAATGCACCAACTACCACGCCCATTAGCGCCAAAACGGTAAGCACCGCTGTGCGATAATGTCGAATGGACTTGCGCAGCAGATACCAACTTGAATCGCGCTTGGCATCGATGGGTTGATCATTCAAGTAATGATCCAGATCCCGCGCCAAATGTTCGCCAGATTGATAGCGCCGCGAAGGCTCTTTGGCCAACGCCTTCAGAACGATCGTTTCCAGTTCATCATCGATTTGCCGAGTCAACCGCGTTGGCCGTACAGGTGCGGACTGACAAATATTGTTGAGAGTCTCCGATAGGGGAGCCGACACGTCATACGGCAATTTGCCTGTCAGCATTTCGTACAGTATCACGCCGAGCGAATAAACGTCTGTCCTGATGTCTACGAACTTCGGATTGCCATGTGTTTGTTCCGGTGAGGCATAAGCCAGAGTGCCGAGAAACTCTCCACTAATTGTCGGCGATTGATGGCCATCCGTTATCTCGCTCTCCGAGAGTTTTGCCAAACCGAAATCAAGGACGTGAGGTTCCCCATCCCGATCAACTATAATATTGCTGGGTTTTAGGTCGCGATGCATCACTCCACGCAAGTGCGCGTACCCAACCGCAACTGCGATCTTATGAAACAACCTTACCCGTTGATTGATGGAGAGTTCTCTCTTCGTCGCGTCTGAGCCTTGAGTATGATCGCCAACGAATTTGTCGAGCCTGCAACCATCGACATACTCCATTGCCAAGTAATGTCGGCCATCGAACGACCCACCGTCGTAGATCGTCACGATATTGGGATGGCTCAAACTGGCCGCGATATCGATTTCGCGTTGGAATCGCACAAGTTGCTGAGCCGAAGCTGCTCTGCCGGCCAACAGTAGTTTGAGCGCCACCGTGCGTTGAGTTGCCAACTGAATCGCCCGAAAAACTACGCCCTGGCCACCCCGATGCAGTTCGCCAACGATTCGATAGCCTGGCGTAGGGACATCGTCCAACTCGGATAGTTCACCTCGACCCAATATTGGCAGGCGACTCAATGGGTCTTGAAAGTCGCCACGGACTGCATTGCGAACTTCGTCAAACAATTGCTCTTGAGCCAGGGCGCTTCGGCATTCCTCGCACACCTTCAGATGGCGTTCCACAATTGCGTCGCGCGGTATCGACGCTTGGGCTTGAAATTCGATTTCTTCATGAGTTAAACACCGGCCCATGACGGTATACATGAACGGGTCAGCCTATTTTTTATTCTGCGCGCTGAATCATTGAGCCCAGTCATTAAAGTAAGGAACGATGGGATGCGCTATCGCCGATTCATCAAACGGAACTGAGGTTACGCCTGCCGGCCAAAGGTATTACCAACAATCGTTTCGTCGAAACATTCGCGGCAGAATTTTGCAACGATGGGGTACCGATCGCTCTCTATTCATAATGATGTCTCGCCAGAGAGTTGCCATACCAACCAGGCAACTGAAACCAAGTCGAACGAATAGTCTGTTGAGTTGCTGACTGTCCATTCAACGCCTTTGCAAAAGTACTCCATAAGCTCATCGAAAGTTATTTGATAGTTGTACCAAAAAAAATAAAGCGGACCACTAAAGGTCCGCTTGCAAATCGATTATCGCTCGCACTGCCCTCGGCACGTTTTGTGCAAGCGGCAGCGACGAACTGTACTTTAGCAACCACTGCCGCATCCGCGTCGGCCGCCTAACAGCTTACCAAGGATCTTGCCTCGCGAGCTGCCGCATGAAGTGGCACATGGATCGCAAACCGGCGCACATTTTGGCTTGCAAACTGGGGCGCACGTCCGCACTGGTGCACAGCATACTGGCGCTGGAGCGCAAACGCGAACCGGTGCGCAAGCAACGGGCGCCGGGCAGCAAATGCGGACCGGTGCGCAGGCAGTTCGGCAAGTCTGAACCGGTGCGCAAACGGGTCGGCAAGTACGAACGGGTGCGCATACTGGGCGACATGTCTTGACAGGAGCACAACATACTGGCGCTGGAGCACCGCATCCGCTGCCACAACCTCGCTTTAGCAAACCGCCGGCGTTGACCGATGGGGAACAAGCTGCAGCGATGACGACGGCTAGGCTGATTCTGAGAAGAGAAACCATGTGGAAAACCTCCAAAAGTTACCGTGAGAAACACATTTCGACGCAAAAATATAGCGTTTCACGACATTTGCAAAACCAATCCGTCTGGAAGTTTTGCGAAAAACACAAAGAATGGGTTGAATTAACCGCGTAAATAGCTGCTCACAGTAGTAATTTAAGGTGAGTGAAAAGCAGAGTTTTCTGTCATGGCTAGCAATTACGCTGAACTAAGGCGAGCGGCAGATAGTTTCTTACCAATACAAGCCCGAAGCGCAAGCGAGTGTATGCCAGGATTGACGCACTCGCTTGCACATCGGGCTTGTATTCGCTTAGGCCTTGGTAAATTCCCATCTGCCGCTCGCCTAAAATCGAGTATGCCGCTCGCCGCGTAATGGTGCTAGCAATCGCATGGCACATCAGCTTTCAATTTGAAAAGCGGGACTCGCTGTTTGGCATGGTCCGCGTTCGTTCAACTGCCGTGGGTACACCAGACTAGTGGGATAGAGATCGAGGATCAGGCGCCGTTGACCGCGCAACCGGGAAACTATACCCTTTATGTTAGAAAAATGTAGACGCAGATGTGGTTTGCGCAGGCTGGAACAACAATGGTAGGCTCACACGGAGAGCTTCGCTGGCAACAGTGAATAAGCGCCTATCTTCCGTTGCTGTACGGCCCAGTTTGGGCTCAGCAATCACTCGCTTCGCTTTAGTTTTTGAGTACAAACTTAAGCGAGCGGAATGTCAGCAAGGGAGTGTCGATTTGCGGGGCAAATCCAAGCGTGTGAGGAAGGTTTCCAGTTCGAGCCTATTGTTTGACTAGTCCACAGTCGATTTATCAGTGGTCAGTTGCTCCCGTTTCTCTTGAATTGAGTTCAGAGTCGCCATGGAAGTTTTGGAACGTGTTTGGGAAGGTACTGGTCTATTTTTCTCAAGTATCCTTCAAGGCGTCGAACGAAGTTTGACGGGACTGTTTGGCTCGAGTAACGCGCGGCAAATCAAACGCTTTGAGACCAAAGTCCTGCAAATCAACGCGCTCGAAGAAAAAATGATGCGGCTGACGGACACCGAGCTGCGCGAGCGGACCACGATCTTTCGCCAGCGATTGTCTGCAGGCGCGACGATGGATGACCTGTTGGTCGAAGCATTCGCAGTGTGCCGCGAAGGTGGCCGAAGATATCTGAAGATGCGCCACTACGACGTTCAGTTGATCGGTGGGATCGTGTTGCATAGTGGCATGATTGCCGAGATGGTCACTGGCGAAGGCAAGACGCTGGTTGCAACCCTACCCGCATATCTGAATGCACTGGCTGGAAAAGGGTGCCACGTCGTGACCGTTAACGACTACCTTGCGCGGCGCGATATGGAATGGATGGCGCCGCTGTATATGGGCCTTGGATTGACGGTCGGGGCAATTCAAAGCGGGCTAGGAAACGACGAACGACAAGAAGCGTATGCCTGCGATATTACTTATGCCACAAATAACGAATTGGGATTTGACTATTTGCGCGATAACATGCGTTTGGCCGCGCGAGGCGACGACCGCTTTCCCAAACAGTACCAACAGGTACAAGGGCCGTTAAGCTATGCGGTGATCGATGAAGTGGACAATATTCTCATCGACGAAGCCCGTACTCCTTTGATCATTTCAGGTCCAGCTCATCAAGATGTCGGCAAGTACGCAGAAGCTGACCGAGTTGCGCGCCAACTGAAGAAAGACCAGCATTTCATCGTGAGTGAGAAAGACAATACGGTCAATCTCACCGATGAAGGCGTGCGCACCGCCGAGAAATTGGCCGGTGTGGAGAGTTTTTATACAGCGGGTAACATGGAATGGCCGCACCTGATCGACAATGCGCTAAAAGCACATTTCTTGTACAAGTGTGACGTGAATTATGTTGTCAAAGAAGGTGCGATCATCATCGTCGATGATTTCACGGGACGCTTGATGGAAGGCAGGCAGTGGAGCGATGGACTGCACCAAGCCGTGGAAGCTAAAGAAGGCGTCAAGATCAAGGAAGAGACCCAAACTCTCGCGACCATTACGCTACAGAATTTTTTTAAGCTGTACAAAAAAATCTCGGGTATGACCGGTACCGCGATGACCGAAGCGAACGAGTTCTGGAAGATCTACAAACTGGACGTGATCGCCATACCGACCAATCGCAAGATGCAGCGCATCGAATATGCCGACACAATTTTTCTTACCGAACATGAGAAATACCACGCAGTTGCAGATGATATTGAGTATTGCATCAAGTGGGACAATATCGTTCTGAACGATGGTCGGCAAATTGTTGGCACGATTGCCAAACAGACGGAAGAGGCTGTGATCATCGCCGACAAGGAAACTCGTCAAGAGGAACGTGTGGCGACAAGCGACGTGAAACAGGTCACGCGCAAAGGCCGGCCCGTGCTCGTCGGAACTGTTTCGATTGAAAAAAGTGAACAGATTTCTAGCTTGCTCGACAGACGCGGCATTCCCCACCAAGTCCTCAATGCCAAGCACCATCGGCGCGAGGCGGAGATCATCGCACAAGCCGGTCGGCTGGGAGGTGTGACAATCGCTACGAATATGGCCGGCCGTGGAACGGACATTATTCTCGGCGGCAACCCGGAAACGATGGCCTGGGCGCAGTTACAGGATCGCTATCCCACACGGCTGGATGTGCCGCGCGAAGAATGGGATGGGCTGGTAAGTGAGATCGAGAAAAAAGAAAAGATGAAGGAAGAGGGTAACTCCGTTCGTCAAAACGGTGGTCTTTACGTGATCGGCACCGAACGCCATGAATCGCGACGCATCGATCTGCAGTTGCGAGGCCGCTGCGGTCGCCAGGGAGATCCTGGTAGCAGTCGGTTTTATCTTTCGCTGGAAGATGATTTGATGCGCATCTTTGCCGGTGATTGGGTTCGCGCCATGATGGGTAAGTTGGGGATGGGCAACGGCGAACCCATCGAAAGTACTTTTGTTAGCCGTCGTATCACCGCCGCGCAAAAGAAGGTCGAAGAACGCAACTTTGAGATTCGCAAGAACTTGCTTGAGTACGACGAAGTTATGGACCAGCAGCGCAAGCGAATCTACTCGTACCGCCAACAGATTCTCGAGGGTATCAGTTGCCGGCAATTGATCATCGATCAAATTCGTCAACAAATAGAACACGCGGTAACGACCTATCTCAATCCTATGGTCGGTGCCGAAGCGTACTCGAAGTGGGCCAGCTCTCGCTTGTCTTGCCAACTGGAAGCGCACGATTTTCGCAACTTGGATCCCGCCACCGCTGCAAACTATGCCCTCGATTCCGCCGAACGCTCGGCGGAAACACAAATTCACGATGCTGTCGAGGAAAATATCCCTGACACAGAAGATGAGGCGGAATGGAATTGGGAAGCGCTCGCCAAATGGATGAATACTAAATACGGCACCAATTACCGCGTTCACGATTTACGCAAAATTGAGCGCAATGACTTAAACGAAAAACTGATCGAGCGCGCCGTGGCGCAATTGCGCGCGATCGACTTGACCGAGGGAGCGGGATTGCTGCACGAAGATTATGGTTGCCACATGCTCCTGGGTTGGATGAAGAATAAGTTCGGCATTGATATTCCCATTGAGGAAGTTCGCAGCCTCGAGACCGACGCAATCCTAAAGAAGCTGACGGATATGGCAGAGGCTGGCTACCGGCGAAAGGAACTTGAGTATCCAGTGATGGTAGGCATCTCTCGATACGGGCGAGCGGTAGGCCCCAATCAGTTTCGTCTGGATCGCGATTCACTTGCCCAATGGGCGGCAGCACGTTTTGAAGCACAGATTACGCCAGAACAGATCAGTGGCACCACGCTGGACGAAGTTCGGCAATACCTCGTTACTCACAGCGAGGCCAATCACTCGGCAGCTTATTCCAAAGCATCTCTGGCGATGGAAAAAGTCAAACAGTTCTTTGGCAATTCCGACGGCAATGCCACCGTGCAAAGCGTTTCCGGTGGCAATGGTGCAATGAATTCGCTCAGCAACTTCTTGGACCAAACTCTACAAGTCAAATTGGATGAACATGCGCTTTGCGCGCTGGATCAAACGGAGTTGCAGAAAAAAGTTACGCAAGCCATCGATGACCGATACTTTCCCGAAATGCGGCGTATGGAGCGCCAAGTCCTGTTGGGAATCGTGGACGCAGCTTGGAAAGACCATTTGCTAGCCATGGATCATTTGCGCAGCGCGATCAGCCTCAAAGGCTACGCGCAAATGGATCCGAAGGTCGAGTACAAACGTGAAGGTATGAAGATGTACGGCCAGATGTGGTTCTCTATCGGCGAACGGATGACCGATCTGATTTTCCGCATGGAGCATTTGGACGATGATTTTGTCAGCAGCACGTGGGTGGAAACGAAAGCGACAAAAGATTCAATCGCTAGCCCATCCCAATTGGTTCAGCAGCAGCAAGCCGATC
>SXGS01352536.1_pt1 | contig 25289 bp, 18 predicted proteins | sample 3174681 | NCBI WGS metagenome assembly SXGS01 (sample SAMN11356861, study PRJNA531348) | freshwater metagenome | isolation source: freshwater sample F1-80 | place: China: Fuxian Lake, Yuxi | collected 2017-12-25 | reverse complement strand
TGCTTCGAGGGGTGTGCCTGAACATCCTGGCAACGGTGGACTGTAGGGGAGCGGCAGATGCGAGGACCGAGCTCGCGGCCAATCCTCGGAGGGCTCTGAGGCTGATCGGGGTCTGATTCCCGACAATCGAATCACCGTGGTTCAGACGCATCCTGGTCCGCTGGGAGAAGAAGCTGTCGAACTTTCTTGGTTTTCTCCACCTCGCGTGCAGTTTGATCGCCTATCGGGCGGCCAGGCGGCCCGTCTAGTGAGATAGGCTCTAACCCTTGCGCGGACCAAAAACACTCTCATCCGACAATCTGGACAACATGTCCGAAAACACAACTCTCAACTCCGAATCGCAGTCATGCATCTGGTCGGCAAATATGTACTTTCCATCAATAGTTGGACAAAACAACTCACCGAACGATCTCGACAGTTTTCGGGTCATTATCCCCCAAAAATGTATCTCGAAAGCACCGCCCCACGCCTCGAGTATCTTCCGAGGTAACTCGGTGTATCTCGACGCGTCTCCGTGCGTCTCCACAATGACGAGACAATCTCGATCAATGTTCGTACAACCATGTGTGTAGTAGCTGTATCTATACCCTTCTCTTTCCAACACGGAGATCATATAATTCTTTATCGTAGAAGATTCTACGCAAAGAAAGATGTGTACAGGATTCGGATTGCGCCTGTACTTCCAAGAGTCAGAACTGGGTGGATTAGAGCAGCCCTCCTTATGTGAACTCATCGAAAGTATTTCCAGGCACCCCACGATTACCCCGGGTTCACTCAACTGGCACGTTGAAATCCCTTCGGTGTAGTCCGCTACGCCAGAACCCACGCCTGATGCTATGCGTTTCGACTTCCATCATCGAACTCTCCAAGAGAACGGCGTGTCTCCGTCGGATCACCGGCGCCTCTCACGGTTCGCCGGTGGAGTCCGTCGCTGCCGTGGGTGCGTCGAGCGGTTGTGCCGTTGAAGACGATCTGCGTGAGGCGGATGGGCCACATTCCCCGATCGGCGGGCTCTGTTGCCAAAGTGTCAATAGGGATTATATCGGTTTCTCAAGCCGGTGGCCCTCTGCTCTGCGGGAGAAGCGCCGTGGACAGAACGGGAAGGGCAAAGTTCGGTCCGAGCTGCGAGCGCCGTCAGGATGACGCACGGCCCACTCGGGGTCGTCGCAGCCGCGCTTGATCTCGCTGCACACCGGAGGCTTACAGGAGAACGACGCGCCATGTTGGGGCGACTGGGTCCCAATGCCGTGGTCAACGCGGGCGTCCACTCACAGCGTCGCCGCGCGGAGATGCCACCGATCGTGCGTGCCACTTGACAGCGTGGAGGAGATGGGCTGCGCCGTGCTCAACGCTGTCATCGGTTCAAAGGCGTGTGGCGCCGTCGGGCCATCGGCGTTTCGGCGAGCGTTGGATCGGGAGGCCCGGGATCGCGCCTCAGAGGACCGATCGAGTTGGCTCCAGGATTGAGGTGATCCGGTGAATTCGTATTCGAGCGACGAGTTAAGGACGATCGCAGCGCAGCAGAAGATTCTGCTCTGGTTGATTGTCGCGAGTCTGGCCGTCACGTTTCTGAACATCGGTCCCCTGCCGCTTCGGTGGGGCGTGCTGGCGGTGGGCCGCGCGGTGTTTCTCTATCGCCTGGGTACGGCCCTGGGCACGCGCGGCGTCATCGGCTACTCGCTGGTCTCCCTCATTCCGGTCCCGATCATCGGCATCATTCCGCTCTTTCTGCTGGTGACGCGCGCCAGCAAGGTGCTGAATGAGAACGGTGTCCGCGTGGGGCTGATGGGCGCCAACGGGGACGACCTGCGGAAGCTCCCGTAGCGCGAGCGGTGCCGCGTCAGGGTGCCTCGGCGAGGCGGCGCGCCAGGGCGATGGCCCCGGGAAGGTCGATGTCGCGGCGAGCGCATTCGGCGAGGAGCAGCGGTTCGGGAAGGCGGCCGTCGTGTTTTTCGCGGCATTTGGTGCTGATGGCGGCTGCAAGATCTTCGGCGGCGGGGAGCGGTTGTTCGACGATGCCGGCGAGGGCTTTGCGGACGTCCGCGACCTCTGCGTCGCACGACAGGAAGTCGGCGGGCGGCGCGGCCCGCAGGTTCGCTCGCTGGAGCAGCAGGCGGAGCGTGGACGCCGCCAGGTCGCCGTCCCAATGGAAGATCAGGGTTTCTCCCCGGTGGGAGAGGATGAGCCGTTGGGACAGCTCATCCTCTCTGAATACCTCACGAGCCTCCGTGAGCAGCTCAGCGGCGGTGGGATCCAGAAACGCCGGCGTGTCGTCGCCGCACAACACCTCGAACATCCGGCGGCGGACCATGGGATGCACCCGGCCAATGGTGCTGTCGAAGCGGGGCGGGCGTCGACCTCGGCCCGGCGCCAGGTGGATCACACGGCGCTGGTCGTCGATCGTCACAATTTTCCACCGTCTGCCGGCGAAGAGGAGCGGGTCGCCTTCCTTCAGGGGGAAAGTCACCGGGAGGGTCCCGATCTGCCTGCCGCTTCCGAGGAGACGATACTCCTCCGGCGTCTGGAAAGCGGCGTAGAAGGAGAAGTGACCCGCGATCCGCTCCCCGAGCGGACCGAGCAAGACGGTTCCATCCTCCATCTGTACGAGGATCTCTTTCTCGGCGAGCGCCCGCAGCAGCGTCAGGTACTCGGTCTGGGAGACCGCGCCGAACGGGCCGTCCCGCACCAGGAGGCGATACAGGTGTGAGATCGTTGCGCCGCCGCGCTGCGCGATCACCGACAGTGTTTGCTGCACGAGGGTCGAGAAGTGGAGCGCCTCGTCATCGGGCGGCTCGCACCACCCATCCGCCATCAGCGCAAGGCACGCGATGCTTCGCACCATCTCCAGTCGGAGCCGATCGCAGAGGTGGGATCCCGCCGTCAACTCCTTCTCACGGACGATAATCCGCAGGATGGCGGCCTCGCCGCGGCGGCCGGAGCGGCCCACGCGCTGCCGGAGAGACGCCACCGAGGGGGGCGGATCGAGCTGCACCACCGTCTGGATCGGCCCGATGTCGATGCCCATCTCCAGTGTGCTTGTGCAGACACATGTCGTGGGCTGCTGCATGGACTTGAGCAGGGCCTCCACGTGCTCCCTGATCTCTTTCGAGAGATTGCCGTGGTGCGCGCAGTACGCGTCGGGGAGACCGGTCTGCCGCGCCCGTTCCCGCAGCGCGTCGGACAGCTCCTCGACATCGCGCTTTCGGTTGCAGAAGATCAGGTTGCTCTGCCCCCGGGTCGCCCTCAAGAGAAACTCCACCAGCGGTGGATCGAGATCCGAGCCATCGTCGACGTCTTCGGGCTCGTCGTCATCTGCCGGAACCGATGGGGCGGGTGGGGCGACGGGGACCGGTGGAACCCAGGCCTTGCGAAACGCACGAAGCTGCGCCCGGATGTCGGATCGTGCCCCATCCTCCACGATCTCGAACGGCAGCCCACCGCTTTTCCTCAGAAAGTGCGCCGCCAGTTCGGGTTGGGAGAGCGTGGCGGAGAGCCCGATCCTCGGCACGGTACGGCCGATCTCGGCGTCCACGCGGTGGAGCAGCGACTGGAGCTGAGCGCCCCGCTCATTGCCGATGTAGGAGTGGAGTTCGTCCACCACGACGTAGCCCAGCCGCCGGAACAGTGCGGTCACCCGAGCTCCCTGCCGCATGAGGACCGCTTCCAGCGACTCCGGCGTGATGAGCAGTACGCCGCCCGGCGACTTCAGCAGCCTGGCTTTCGCACCCCCGGAGACGTCGCCGTGCCAGCGATGGACCGGGATGTCCAGCGCCTCGCAAAGGAATTCGAGCCGGGAGAACTGATCGTTGATCAGCGCCTTGAGCGGGCTGATGTAGAGGACCTGCACCGAGGGTTCGGGTGCGGCGAGCACCCGGGTGAGGATCGGCAGAAACGCGGCCTCGGTCTTCCCCAGCGAGGTGGGCGCCGAGATCACCACGTCTCGGTCGCCTGCCAGGATGAGGGGGATCGCCTTCTCTTGCGAGGGGCGGAGCGTCTCCCAGCCCTGGTTCCAGATCCAGCGGCGGATGCGTTCGTCGAGCAGCTCGAAAGAGCTAGAGTCGGACGGTGGCCAGGTCATCGTCGCCGTCGCTGTCCGGAGCCCGATCCGGGGAGAGCCGGACCTGCTCCACGAGATCGGTCCACTTCGCCTGCGGATTCTCTTCCAGGATGGCGAGGAGATCCAGGAATGCCTTGATGGTCAGGCGCGGCGTGCGGAAGTAGGCGTCGCCCACCTTGCGCGAGCAGTGGGTCAGGAAAGCGTGGAGCGCCTCGTCGGGCAGGAGGGTCTGGTTCTCGTCCCCGTGCGCGAACACGGTCCGCAGCTTCTGCAGCAGCACGAACAGTTCTTCGGGGGTGAGGTTGGCGAGCCGCAACACAGGGCCGCTGTGGTCGACAAAGCCCTTTTGTGCGAAGACGTTCTCCCCCAGCCGCGAGGCGAGGGCGGCGTAACTGTGCAGGCCACGCCGCGGATCGGAGAGAAACTCCGGGGTGCCGCCCAGAAGGAAGCCGATCCCCTCGCTCGATCCCTGCAGGCTGTCGTTGAGGATCCGGAGGATCTGCTCGTAGTTCGCGCTTCGGGCTTGGGCATTCGACAGCTTGTAGAGATTCACCATCTCGTCGAGACAGATCAGCAGGCCGGAGAAGCCGGAGAGGCGAACGAAGCGCGCCAGGAGCTTGAGTTGATCGTAGACGTTTCCATCGTCGACGATGGTCCGCACGCCCAGCGCCGATCGGGCGTCGGTCTTTGTGGTGAACTCTCCCCGAAGCCACTGCTCGGCTCGGCGCATCAGCGCCTCATCGTGCTGCTCGTGGCCCTGCCAGTAGCGGTTGATCACCTCGGCGAAGTCGTAGCCGCCGACCATCTCCTCCAGCGAACGAAGCTTGCGAGAGATCGCCGCATCCACGCGCTCGCCCGAGTGGCCCGCCTCTGCCGCGGCGGAGGTGACAAACCGCTCGATGATGCTGGGGAGCGCGCCGCCGTCGAGTCGCGTTCGGGTCGCCAGGTTGCGAACCAGTTCGGCATAGAGCGATCGGCCATGTCCGGAGGTCGAATGGAGCCGCCGGTCCGGGCTGAGGTCGGCATGCGCCGTGACCAGCTTCTTCTCCAGCGCGATTGAACGCACGAGATTGAGGAAGAAGGTCTTGCCCGAGCCGTAGTCTCCCACCACCACCCGGAATGCGGCGCCGCCCTCGGCGATGCGCTCGATGTCGCGGATCATGCCTTCGACTTCGCGCAGCCGGCCCACCTGAATGTGGTGGAGGCCGATGTAGGGCGCCACGCCGGCGCGAAGCGACTGCACGATGGCGGCTCGCTGCGCCGCTTTGATCCGTGGACTGCTCACCGTTTGTCGCCCATCCCCATCTCATGCCCCGGCTCCGGGGCCCTCGCTCAACCGGATAGTTTCGAGCACCGAGGCGTCGATGTCCACCGGATCTTCGCCCTCGAACAACAATTCGTCGCAAAGGTCCAGGGAGCGTTCATTCAACGCGTCGATCACGGCGCCCACCATCGCAAGCCCATGAGCCCGGCTGAGTGCGGCCAGTTCCGCGCGAGAGATCACGCCGGGCTTGAGCGAGCTCAGCAGGGCGTCCAGGCCCTGTTCCACGGCGGCGGAGGGAGGCGCTGGGCCCGCGGAATCCTCTTCGACAAAGACTTCACCCAGCACACGCGCAACCTGCCGGGTCTCCTCCACGGTGGATCGGATTCGATCCGGATCGAGGGGCGCGGGCTCGGGAGGCGGCTCGGGCTCACGCGGCTGGGGCCTGGATGGGGGCCTTGCGGCGGACTTCCTGGGGGGTTTGGGCGGCGGTGAGAGACGATGAACAGAGAACAGCGGCCCCCGGCGCTCGAACCCGAGCCCGGGGTTGATCAGCGGCTCCACCCGGTAGCCTACAGAGTGGCACGCCTGGACGAAAGCGTCGAGGTCCCGGTTCAGCGGGCTGTCGCCGAGCGAGAGGTCCCTCAGAAATGGCTTCAAGATGATGATGGAATCCCGGTTGGCTTTCAGCGCCGATTTGAGGCGACCCGCGAGAGAGTGATCCAAAAACAACTCTTGGGGGAGGTGGAGCGGGGCCCGAGCGAGGTCCACGGCGGAGGGGCGGCGTCCGAGGCGTCTCCCCATGGGTTCCAACTCCTTCAGGGCGGCCTCTTCAATCTCCAGCAGCCGTTGAAGGAGGGCGGGGGCTTCCTCGGCGCCGGGAAGGCTGCGCCGGGGACGATCGCACAGTCGGATGCCGGAAAGCTCCGGCGCGGGGGCTTCCACGGTCGTCCCGCTCGAAGGCGTCAGTTCCCAACCGCTTCCGACGAACTCGTTGACTCGAAGCTCGATGAAGCGGTTCAGATAGGGCAGCGTCATCTCCGAGGTCACCCGACTTCGCAGAATGCGCTGCCGCCCGGCCCGCCATTGGGCAGCGTGCTCCACGGTAAACTTCGCGCCGGACTGCGCGAGGCAGGCCGCCCTCCAGAGGAAAGGCGCTTCGTCTCCTGCGATCACCTCTGCAGGGAGGTAGTTCAAATGAAGTTTTGCCGGCCTTTCCACCCACAGTTCCGCCAGGAGGGACCGCGCGTAGGATTGGAATCGGGGCGCGACGCTGTTCCGAGTCAGCAGCAGCTCGATCTCCGTAGCGATGCGGACTCGCTCCTCCGCGCACTTCGCCCCATGCTCCGGTTCCGATGGCGCGAGGATCTCCCCCAGGCGCTGATCCAGACCGTTCAGGAAAAGCAAGAGAAACGCCTCGGGCTCGGCGCCGTGCCGGCGATTGGCGTGCCAGGCGAGGTAACCGGCCCGCTCCGCCGCGCTGAACGTGGCGTAGGCAGCCGGCCAGACAATCCCCTTTGTAACGGCAGAGAATTGGGCGACCGGGAGAAACTCATCCACCACCCAGGGCGCCGCGTCGGCGGGACCCACGTAGAGCATGGGAACCGGAAGGCGCTTCCGACCCACATCCAGCGGCTCATCGGCGCCAAACCAGACGACCGGTCGCCCGCCTCGGCCCGACTCCGAAAGGGAACCCGGCGCTCGGGCCCCGGCGTCGGGCGGTGGTGGGATGGCGTACCCTGAAGCCGGGGACGCAGTCTGCACCTTCGCAGGCAGGTCAGGGTCCGTTCGCTTTGCGGCCTGACGGAGCTGGAGGAGTTCGAACTCGATGGAGCCGATGGCCTGCTGACGGGTCTGGATCAGCCCCCAGATTCGAAACGCTTGTTGACCGCACCGGATCGTGGACCCTTCGAGCAGCGGCGCCGCAGCAGCGCCGACCCGAACGTCATCGACAAACGTGCCGGCGACAGCGCCATGATCAACGCAGACCCACCCGCTCCCCCTCGGCAGGATACTCGCATGCCGTCGACCCAGCGACGGATCGTTCGGCGCGCAAACGCCGTTCTTCGAGTCCCGGCCGATGTGAATGCCGAGCGAAGAGAGCGGAATGGTGGACCCTTTCAGGTCCCCCGAGATGACCTCAAGATAGGCCATCACACTCCATGGTCCGGTTCTCCTCAGTCATGGGGCGCTCCTCAGCGGGCGGGACTTTTGGGATTGCGGAGGTAGTAAAAGAAGCCGTCCTCGGCCCCACCTAGAAAGTCGGGGAGACCGTCGGCGTTCCAGTCGACCACCGCGGGACTGACGTCGTGTCCTTCAATGTTCTCACCAGAGAGCAGCCCCATGTCCGTGAATCGCCAGGTATCGCCGCGGCTCGACGTCTGGCGAAGGAAATTCGCGTTGGCGGAGTTGACCAGGACATCCAGGCGCCCGTCCGCGTCCCAGTCCACAACACACAACTTCCGCCGGCCCGACTTGCCGGCGATGCCGTCGTTCAGCCGAATGAGTCCCGGGGTGGCGACTGTCGGCTGGTGGCGGCTGTCGGTGGAGGAGAAGTTCTCGCCGGAGAACACGCGCCGGGGCGGCTTGAGCGCGAGTTGCTCCCCCCGCCGGAAGCGCTCGTACAGGCAGAGGTAGCCCTCGGCGTCGAGCATCACCAGATCCGTGAGGCCATCCCGAGTCCAATCCACCGCTGCCGGCGTCGTGCGCCATTGGGTGAGCAGCTCATTTCCCTGGGGCCGGAGCCAGCCGTAGGAGAGCTGCATCGGCGCCACCTCCCACGCGATCTCAATCGGCGCCGCGGCTGCCAATCGCGGCGAACGACGGCTGCCGGTGTTCCGATACCAGTGGACCTTGCCCCAGATGGAGTTCACCACCAGGTCGGGCAGGCCGTCGTGGTCCCAATCCGCCACGGAGAGCGCCGTGTAACCCCACTTCGCCTCGCAGGGACCCTGAATGGAGCCGTTGGGACCGGCCTGAATTCGAATCGTTTTGCCATCCGCCTTCAAGTGGCGAGGCGCGGCCCACTTCGGAGCTTCCACACCGGGCCCGCTCAGGTTCTCGATGAAGCCGATGTAGCCCGCTGTGTTGCCGCTCAAAATATCGGTGTCTCCGTCGCCGTCCCAATCGAAGCCCACCGGGGTCGCCAGGGCGCCGAACTTCACCTCATCCGCTTCCTGTCGAAAGTAGCGCGGCGAGCGAAACACGGGCAGGCCGTTCTCCACCTTGCCGGTGTGCTCGATGAAGGCCACCCGACCGTCTTCATCGCCGACAATCAGATCCTGATCCCCGTCCCGATCCCAATCGATCGCGGTCGGAGTGATCATCTCGAGATCCATCGTCAGCGGACGGCCCCCGGATTTCAACCGTCGACCGGCCGCATAGTCCGGATCTCGGCGGGTGCCCGTGTTCTCGAAGTAGGTGAAACCATCAAGAAACTCGCCGCAGAGGAGATCCAGATCGCCGTCGCCATCAAAGTCGGCGAAGTTGGGAGAGGGCCAGCCGAAGACCTGAACCGGCTTGTCCGCCGCGGTGACCTTCTCGGGCCGGGAGTAGGCGGGATCCTCGTTATCTCCGACGTTGCGCAGGAGGTACACGAAGCCCCGGAGCGGACCGTTCGTCCACTCGCCCCGGGCGTTGTAGGCATTGTCCCACCCGTAGTCGGTCCAATCATCCGCGCCGACGATGAGGTCTCGCCGTCCGTCGCCGTCGAAGTCGACCACGCGCCACATGTTGCCGCGCACCTTGTTCGGGTGCACATTCGGCGGCACGGGCAGTTTGCGTCCCGCAGCCAGTCCGGTGCGCAGGAAGTCCGGATACTCCACGCCCGGAGTCAGAACGATCGGCGATCGACCCTGCCCAAATCCCTGCAGGTAGCTCACCTGGGCGTACTGTAATCCCTGGCTGATCTTCCGCGCGGGCTTGAACACCGGCAACGGCGTCTTCGCCGTGTCTCCCGTGGCGTTCTCGAAGAACCAGACTCCGTTATGAGGTTTGTCCGGACAATTCACAACGAGATCCAGATCCCCATCCTGATCGAAGTCCATGGGAAGCGGCCATGCCCAGAGCCCCACGCCGAGGTCGACCTCCAGGCCGGGATTGTTGTAGCGAATGCGCTTCAAGCCCTCGGCCGCAGCGGAGGGACGACTACCCTGGGCAGCTGCGATGCCGGCGATGGAGAAGGCGCAGAGCGCGGCCGCGAGCAGAAGTCGATGCATGGTCAGTTGCTCCTAGGGTCGCGGCAGCGCGACGACGGGTCGGAACCGTCCGCTCCCAGGCGAGGACAGACAGAGGCTCTGGAGATCACTATGAGTTCTCGCGGAGAGCAGGGGACCCTCTCACCGCTGACGGCGCGAAAAGCGTTCACTAAAGAGCCGACCGGACTTCCGCTATTTTCCTTGAACAATCGTTGCAGAGAGGCATTCAGGAGAAATGACGCCCTATCAGCTTCCGCTATTCTTGTGCGCCCGTTTCCGCTAAACGGCACCCAGGGCCTCCCGAACCGGCTCGCCGACGGCTCCCGCCAGTCGCCAGGCTCGGACACGCTGCTCGCCCGACGCTGCCGACCCAGCAGGTTGAAGCATGATCAGTTGCCCCGCAGGTCGTAGCAGAGCAGCCGGTGGGTGGAGCCGTCGGCGCCGCCGTCGTTCTGGGAAACGAAGAGCAACCCGCGGCTGATGGCGGGCGGGCTCCAGGTCTCCGTGCCGAAGAAGAGATGCGTGCGGTCCAGCTCCTTGTAGCCTTTGGGATTCAGTTCCAGCCACACGAGATGCCCGTACTGGGTGAGCATCAAGCAGCGGCCATCCGCGCGGATGAGTGTGGCGAGGCCGGCGTTCAGCGGCACCTTGCGGGGGCCGGTCGGAAGTGGGATGAGATCCTCCCAGGCCGGCTCGTGTCGCCACTTTTCCTTGCCGGTTGCGGCATCGATGCAGACGAGCGGCGCATCCTGCGGGCCATGCCCATCCACGCCGTAGAGGTGCCCGTCTTCATACACAGCCGTCATGAAGTGGGTGCGCAGCGCCTCGGTCTCCCACAGCTTCTTGCCGGAGCCATTTGGAGCAATCTCCACCATCACACCGCCCGGACCGTAGCACTCTGAGATGAAGACACGGTTTCCGATCACCAGCGGCGCGGAGCCGTTCACCGACTCGTACACGCGGGCCCGCCACGGCATGCTCCACTCCAGGGCGCCCGTGGCGGCATCGATGCCCATCACACCGCCGCTGGTCGGCCGGCTGTCGCCTCCCTGAAACACATAGATCCGGCGCTTGCCCTGCACCGTCGCCGCGATCGGGGCCGCATACCCGGCGGTCCACTCCTTGCCGGAGCCCCAGGCCAGCTTGCCGGTCGCCAGATCGAACGCGCCTACCGAAGGCCCGCCCGGGGCGCCGAGCAGCACGATGACGCGGCCCCCCTCCAGCAGCGGCGTCGCGCCGACGCCGAAGAAGTTCTGCTTGATCTTGAACTCGGCCAGAAGATCGCGCCGCCAGATCATCGCGCCGGAAATCAGGTCGACACACTGCAGGATGCCGCCCGCGCCGAGCGACACCACGCGCTTGCCGTCGGAGATCGGCTGGCAGCGGGGTCCACCGTTGAAGCCGTATCGATCCTGATAGTTGCTGCGATAGGCCGTGCGCCAGAAGCGGCGGCCCGTTTCCGCCTGCAGGCACTCGAGCGCATCCTCGCCCCCCTGACGGTGGAACATCAACACCCGCTCGCCGACCACGGTGGGGGCGGCGTACCCCTCGCCGCGCGCCACTTCCCAGACCGGCTTCAAGCCATCCTTCGGAAAGCGCCGCAGCAGCGGCTTTTCGGGGGAAACGGCGTTGAGGGTCGGGCCGAGATAACTGCGCCAGTCGCCGACCACCGCGCCGGGCGCGAGCGGCTTCGGAGCCTTGTGGAAGGTGAGGCCGGGCTGGACCTTCGGAGCCGCAGCCGGGTTCTCAACGACCGCCTGCGGGCGGGGCGGGGCGGGATCTTTGAAGCCGGCTCCGGCTCCGGCGCTCACGCTCAGAGTCACGCTGAGCAGAGCGGCGCCGGCCGGCCGGAACGGATTTCGAGAAAGCGCTTGAAGACGGGGCATAGAGGCTCCGGACGAATACGTGGATGATGCGGTAGCATGTCACCGGCGCGCAGGGCGCATCCGGTCCGCGGAAAGGGAACGTCCCACCTGACGAGGTTCGTTCCTTTCTTTCCGAGACCTCTTTCCTGCCTGAGTTGCGGACAGCAGGCACTTTTCGGAGGAGGTTCGCCATGACCCGTCCTATTCCCGCGTTTCCCAGCCTGGAGCACGACCGCAAGGAGGCGCGTGCGCTCCTCAAGGCCATTCGCCGCGGCGAAGCCGCCGTCATCAGCCGGCTGCAGTCCATCCATCCCATCCTCAAACAGTGCGGCGCTGGGACCATCAGCTCCCGCGAGGTTCGGCTGGCCGACGTGCAGTGGATGCTCGCGCTGGAATACGGATTTCCAAGCTGGCGCGCGTGGTCCCAGCATGTCAAGAGCCTCACGCAGGATCGCGACGCCCGCCTGAAGGAGCGTTACGACGCGATTCTCAAGGGTTCGCTGCAGCGGGCTCTGCAGGTGACAGGTTCCGAGCCCGAGTTCTGCCGTTTTGATCTCTTCACCGCGGCACTGACCGGCGAGCCGGAGGTGGTGCAGCGCGAACTGGAGCGAGATCCCGAGGCGGCCAAAGCCGTCGGCGGTCCGAACGACTGGCCGGCGCTGCTGTACCTCTGCTTCTCTCGACTCCTGCGCGATCCCGCGCGACGGGAAGCCATGCTGACCTGTGCCCGGCTCCTGCTCGCGGCCGGGGCCGATCCGAACGCGCATTACTGGGAGCCCGAGTACCCCGACCTGCCCGAGACCGCTCTCTACGGCGCCACCGGCGTGAACGACTGTCCCGAACTCGCCCGGATCCTCCTGGAGTCCGGCGCCCGGGTCGATGACGTGGAAGCCTTCTACCACTCCTGCGAGCACCCCACCGTCGACTGCCTCGCGGTACTGTGCGAGTTCGGCGGAAGCCCCCGTGGGTCGAACACCATTCTTCGCGCATTGGACTTTCCAAACCTCGAGATGGTGCGGTGGCTGCTGGACCACGGCGCGGACCCGGACGAGCGACATCCGGGCGCCGTCTACCACGCGGTGCTGCGCGGTCGCACGCCGGAGTTCATCCGATTGCTCGCCGAGCGGGGCGCCAAAGTGGGTCTTGCGCCGTTTGGGGGACCGTCGGTCTACCGCCTGGCTTATCGCCGAGGCATGACCGCGGTCGCTCAAACTCTCGCCGAACTGGGCGCCAATACCGAGATCACCACTGCGGATCGCTTTCTCAATTGCTGCTCCCGCGCGGACGAAGCCGGTGCCCGCGCAATCCTGGAGCAGGCGCCCGACCTGGTTTCCAACCTGCCGCCCGGCGACCTTCGACTCCTCGCGGACAAGGCGGATGACGGCGACCTCGCGGCCGTGCAACTCATGCTGAGCCTGGGTTGGCCGGTGGATGCCGAGGGAGACTGGAAGGGAACCGCCCTTCACCATGCCGCCTTCTGGGGGGAAGCCGACCTCGTACAGGTGCTGGTGGCGCATGGCGCGTCCCTCACCGTAAGGCACGGCTTCAACGGCACGGCGCTCTCCACGGCGATCTTCGGCTCGGAGAACTGCCGCACCCGGACCGGCGGCGTGGCGCCCGGCGGCGACCCCGACGCGGTGACCCATGGAGACTACCCGCGTGTGGTGGAGATTCTCCTGGATGCCGGCGCCCCGCTGCCCGAAAGCGATGGCGGCAACTGGAGGGTGAAGGAAGTGCTGCGCCGCCGCCGCGCCGCCGCATAAAACCCCGCGTTGGGAGGCGGTCTCACCGAGGACTGCGGCTGCTCCGGGACGAACGGGCCCACGGTGGGCACACGGAGAGAGATCTCCGCACGCCGACCGTGGGCTTTCGCGGTCATCGCGGCCCACCGTCTCGCCCCGGGAACCGCCATGTCCTTCCGCTTCAACGACAAGTCGACCCACCCTGTGAGCCGTCGAACGCTGCTGGGAGGCACATGCCTCTGGCTGGGAGCCGCTGCGGGGATGAGTTCGGACCCTGCCGCGGCGGCCGAGGTCACGGTTCGAGCCGGTCTCGTCACCGACATTCACTACGCCGACGCCGATAGCCGGGGCTCTCGCTTCTATCGAGAGTCTATTGGGAAGCTGACGGAAGCCGCCGAGAAGCTCTCGGCGCTGCGGCCCGATCTCGTGATCGAATTGGGCGATCTCATCGACAGCGCCACCGGAGTGGATGCCGACGGCGAACTGGCGTTCCTGCGAAAGATCGACGGCGTATTGAAGCGAGTCTCCCCCAACCGCCACTGCGTGCTGGGAAATCACTGCCTTTCCACGGTCCCACGAGATCGCTTCCTGGGCGCCGTCGAACAGGCGAGCGGCCACCGTTCCTTCGATCGCGGCGGCTTCCACTTCGTCCTGCTGGACGCCTGTCACCGCAAGGACGGCACACCTTATTCAGCCGGCAACTTCCATTGGACCGACACCGAGATCCCGGCGGCGCAGCAGGAGTGGTTGAGCGCCGATCTCCAGGCGACACGGCTCCCGACGGTGGTGTTTGTGCACCAGCGCCTCGACTCTCCAGCGGGCAGCCCACATCGAATTGCCTCGGCGGATGCCGTGCGGAAGCTCCTGCAGCGGGATGGTCGCGTGCGCGCCGTCTTTCAGGGTCACAGCCATCAGAATGAACTGAACCGCATTGAGGGAATCGATTACGTCACCCTCGCTGCGATGGTGGAGGGCTCCGGCGCCGAGAACAGCGGCTATTCGCTGCTGGAAGGTCGGTCCGACGGCTCCCTGCTGCTGCGGGGATTTCGGAAGCATGAGCGCCATCCCTTCGCCCGTGCGGCGGCGGGTTAGCAGCGCGTCCCCTGACGGCCGTGCGGATGGCCGAGAGAGCGGAATACCATGACGGAGCGATTGGGAGCCTACATTCGGACCCAGCACGAGCTGGGTCGGCGGGACTTCCTGAAGGGACTGGCGGCGATCGGGGCGGCCGCCGCGATGCCCCCGACCGCCGGTACGGCGGGCGCACGGAAGCCCTCGTTCACCCGTGATCCGTTTCAACTTGGAGTGGCCTCCGGGGATCCCGACTCCCAGGGCGTTGCACTCTGGACCCGATTGGCGCCGGAACCCCTCCAGGGCGGCGGGATGTCCGCTGAACCGGTGGAGGTGCGCTGGGAAGTCGCCGAGGATGATGGCATGCGCCGCATCGTCCGTTCCGGCAAGTCCACCGCGCGGGCCGAGTGGGCGCACTCGGTTCACGTCGAAGTCGATGGTCTGAAGCCGGACCGCTGGTACTGGTACCGCTTCCATGCCGGCGACGCCGTGAGCCCGATCGGTCGGACCCGCACGATGCCCCTGGAGGAATCTCTTCCGGAACGCCTGCGCTTCGCCTTCGCGAGTTGCCAGCACTATGAGACCGGTCTCTTCACCGCCTTTGAGCACATGGCAAAAGAAGAGTTGGATCTGGTGGTTCACCTCGGCGACTACATCTACGAGGCCGCGGGGAGCGCGGGGAAGGTGCGCCGGCACGCCGGACCCAAGCTGACCCAACTCGACCAGTACCGGACCCGCTACGCGCAGTACAAGGCCGACCCCGCGCTTCGGGGGATGCACGCCGCGGCGCCCTGGATCGTAACCTGGGACGATCACGAGTTTGCCAACAACTGTGCCGGCTTCATCTCCGAGCTGAGCTCCGATGATCCGGCCGAGTACCGACAGCGGCGCGCATATGCGTACCAGGCGTACTGGGAGCACATGCCGCTCCAGAGCCGATCGATTCCGAAGGGGCCTTTCCTCAAGCTCTACCGTCGATTGCCGTTTGGAAGACTGGCCGAGTTCATGGTGATGGATACCCGCCAGTACCGGACCGACCAGCCGAACGGCGACGGCCTGAAACCCTCGAGCCCCGAGCAGACAGATCCCCGCGGCACCCTGATGGGTGTGGAGCAGCGCGAGTGGCTCTTCGACCGTCTGGGCTCCAGCCGCGGCGCCTGGAACATTCTGGCGCAGCAGGTGATGATGGCTCGAGTCGACCGGAAGGAGGGTCCGGACGAAGGCTTCTCCATGGACCAGTGGCCCGGCTATGAGCACGAACGCCGGATGCTGCTGCGGTTCATGAAGGAGCGCAAGGTCGCGAACCCCGTGGTCCTCACCGGCGACATCCACACCCACTGGGCCAACGAGCTCGGGGGAGATCTCGACGGCGCCGGCGGCATGCCGTCGGCGGTGGAACTGGTCGGCACCTCCATTTCTTCCGGCGGCGACGGATCCCCACGCCCGGCCTACCTGGAGCAGTTGAAGCGCGAGAACCCGTTTGTGAAGTACCACAGCGCCCAACGGGGCTATGTTCGCTGCGACGTGACGCGGGCTGCCTGGCGCGCGGATTTCCGCGTAATGGATCAGGTCACCCGGCCGGGTGGACGGATCCACACCGGCGCATCGTTCCTGGTGGAGAACGGTCGCCCCCGCCTCGTGCAAATCTAGGCGCAACCGGGATCGGCCGGCGCCTCCTCCTGCGAGCTGGTCGGTCCCGCCCCCAACACACCCGATTCGCGTGGAGTTCGACTCCGAGATGTGCTCCACTATCAGGGTGTGTCCCATCTTTGCGAACTCGGAAGGAACATCGCAACGTCGAATTGGAACTTCAGGGTGCGTGCCACTGAAAACGGGTCCGAGAGCCATCGGGTCCTGCGGCCGCAGGGAGGTCCCGTGCCCACCAACCAACGTAAACGAGCCGCTAACGGGTTCACACTCATTGAGTTGCTTGTTGTTATCGCGATCATTGCTATTCTCGCTTCGATCCTGTTCCCGGTGTTCGCGCAGGCTCGCGAGAAGGCCCGACAGTCCGTCTGCATCTCCAACGAGAAGCAGATGGGAACCGCCCTGCTGATGTATTCGCAGGACTACGACCAGCGCCTGCCCGGCGACATCATGGGCTATCCGAGCACCTATCCGACGGCGCCGGTGGGCCAGCAAGCGAGCGGCTACACCACGTGGGATCTCACGCTGCAGCCCTACGTCAAGAATCTGGGGATCTTCCTCTGCCCCACGCACACGCCGCACGGGTGGGTGCCGTGGCAAACGTGGTGGACGCCCAAGCCGCGCATCATGGCCGACTACGGGCTGAACTACACGCTCGTTCACCCGCCGGAACCGCCCACTTACCCCAGCAATCTCAGCGGCGCCATCGATCAGGTTCCGAAACCCTCGGAGACGCTGCTCGCCGTCGATCTGAACAGCAGCTACAAGCTCTACATGTTCACACCGTGGTACAACCCGGCGCTCTTCCCCACCCGCCCGCGCGAATTGCAAACGCATAACGGCGGCGCGAACTTCATCTACTGCGACGGACACGCGAAGTGGATCCAATCCAGCTCGTGGGGCCGTTCGTGGAAAGACCTCTGCACCGGGAACGCGACCTACGATCGGGTCAACCCGGAGTGCCGCTAACCGCGCTTCCGGTACTCACCTGATACGACACGGTACCCGACCCCCGTCGGGTACCGCCTTCCCGGCGTCGGGACACCCGGGCTTCGAGGTCGCTCCCGGCATAAAATGACGGGGAACAGGCCGAAGCGGCCGTCCACGGCGCCGGCCAGGCAACTCCAGTTCGGGAGCGCCGCGGAGCATCGACCCGGTTGGCTGCGACAGCATCCGAAGCGCTGGAGAAGAAGCGGGAGAAGCAGGAATGACGGCGGCAGAGATCCTCGAACAGTTGGAAGGGCTGGGGCTGGCGACGTACCGGAAAGTAATCGCAAACCACGGCGTTCGAGAGCCGTTCTTCGGAGTGAAGATCGAAGAACTCAAGAAGTACCAGAAGCGGATCAAGAAGGACTACCGCCTGGCCCTGGATCTCTTCGCCACGGGCAACTACGACGCCCAGTACCTGGCCGGGCTCATCGCGGACGAGAGACAAATGACCCGGGACGACCTGCGCCGTTGGCTCGCGACGGCCAACTGCTCGGCGATCTGCGCCTCTGCAGTGGCATGGGTCGCGGCGGAGAGCCCACACGGCCACGACCTGGCGCTCGAGTGGATCGGGTCGGACGATGAGACCACAGCCCAGACCGGATGGAACACGCTGTCCAGCCTGGTCTCCATCCGAGACGACGCCCAACTCGACATGACAGAACTTGCGGGCTTGCTCGACCGGGTCGAGCGGACCCTCCACCAAGGACCGAATCGCGCCCGATACGCCATGAACGGCTTCGTCATCGCGCTCGGCTGCTACGTCCGATCGCTCACGGACGCCGCCATCGCCACCGGAGAACGGATCGGCCGCGTGTCCGTGGACATGGGCAAGACGGCATGTGTTGTCCCGGCTTCGCCCGCCTACATCCGGAAAGTCCAGGCCCGCGGCACGATCGGCAAGAAACGAAAGACCGCCCGCTGCTGAGCCCGGAAAGTCGTGAATGTGATTTCTCTCCGAGTGGATCACAGGGGTCCGAAGAAGGGATGTAGGGGCTGCCCGGCCCCTATTAGATCGCTACGATCGTGAAGCCGCCGTCGACGACGAGGTTGTGGCCGGTGACGAACGATGAGGCCTTCGACGAGGCGAGGAAGATCGCGGCGCCCGCAAGTTCGGAGGGTTCCCCGAAGCGCTCGAGCGGAGTATGACCGACCACCTGAGCGCCACGTTCGCTGTAACTGCCGTCCTCACGGAAGAGGAGCCTGCGGTTCTGTTCGGCGGGAAAGAAACCGGGGCTGATCGCGTTGACGCGGACCCCTTTCGGAGCCCACTCGCGGGAGAGAAACTGGGTGAAGTTGATCACCGACGCCTTGGCCGCGGAGTAGGCGACCACTCGGGTCAGCGGCAGGATGCCGGACAGCGACGCGATGTTGATGATGCTGCCCCGGCCGGCCGCAACCATCGCGCCGCCGAAGATCTGGCTGGGCAGAACCGCGCCTCCGACGAGATTCAGATCGAAGACGTCGCGCCAGGCATCCAGATTCAGGCCGCAGAAGTCGGCGCCAGGGGGCAACGTGGCCTCCGAACGGTTGCCGCCGGCAGCGTTGATGAGGACGCTGGGAGCGCCCCAATCCGACTGGATCGCCGCCAGCACGGCTCGGAGGCCCTCCGCGTCGAGTGCATCGGCGGCATGAAACCTAGCGATCCCGCCGACCGCCTCGATCGACCGAACGCGAGCTTCCCCTCGCTCCCGATTGCGACCCACCACCGCCACTCGGGCGCCGACCTCGGCCAGCGACTGCGCCATCGCGCCGCCGAGCACACCCGTGCCTCCAACGACCACCGCGCATTCCGCGTCCAGTGAAAAAATTTCTCGTGCGTGCATCGCTTCACTCCGTTGCTGTCGATGAGTTACGGATCCGCAGACCCCATGCGGTCTCCAACTCCCAGAGAGCCGCGTTCGAGAGCGAGTTGAGACACAGGCGCTCCTTTACGGTCGATCAGCGCCCGGGGACCCTGTTCGGCGTCTTCGGCGATGTTCCCCTTCGGTGGAGGCTGCCGGGCGGGTCGTTCTCGGGATCTTCCCGAAAAACTCTATGCCGGGGAGACCTCGGCCGGCAATTGATTGGGGACCGGCAGCGGCCCGGTTCGCGCGGGATCACTTTTCCCGCCGACCGGAGATAATGAACTCTGCAACTCATGTCCACTTCTTTTGTTCCAACTCTTCGCACTCCAGACGACAGTCTTTGAATGCAGAAGCTGAACCGCCTCGGGTGGGTGGTCGGACGGTCCTATCGCTGTCAGGGTGTGGATTTCGGCGTGCGCGCGAATTCCGAGGAAGCCCTGCAGGCCGCCGTCGCGTACCTGCCGCCGCGAACCGTGGAAACCGGGCTGCCGGAGGTGGATCACCTCGCTTCCGTGAGGCTCGTCGCGCAACCCCGACCGGACGCCGTCATTCGTCCCTACCATCTGGCCTATCAGGGACGAGTTCAGACCGCGCGCTCGTTCGACCCGAAAGAGGTACTGGAGACGATGGAGGCGGAACTGGCGCTCGTCATTGCCGAGCATGCCGTGGACCGTCTGTTCGTCCACGCGGGCGTGGTGGCGCTCAACGGTCAGGCGCTGGTTCTGCCGGGCAAGACGTTCACGGGGAAGAGCACGCTGGTGGTGGAACTGGTGAAGCGAGGGGCTGTGTTCTACTCGGATGAATTCGCCGTATTCGACTCCGCGGGCCGTGCGGAACCGTATCCGCGCCGGATCCAGATCCGCGTGGGATCCTCGGGTGCGACGGAGCGGGTGACCCCTGAGGAGATCGGCGGTGAGACCGGGCAAGACCCCCTTCCCGTGAAGCTGGTGGCGCTCTGCCGGTATCGGGCGGGCGCGGCCCTTCGGCTGCGCGTGCTGCCGCCGGGCCGCGCGGCGCTGGAGATGGTCGCCGGCACCGTGCCGGTGCGCGCTCGGCCGGAGTGGTCGCTGGATATCCTTCGCAACGTCGTGTTGGGAGCGACCGTGGTGCAGGGAGTCCGCGGCGAGGCGGGACCGGCCGCCGATCGCCTCCTGAGAATGCTGGCCCGGCCGTGAACCGCACGCTGCTGGAGGACGGGCTTCGCGTCTCCCAACTCCTCGCCGGCTGCTGGCGCGCCCAACCTCCGTCTGCCCCGCCCTTGTCTCTGGACGAAGTCCGCCGGCTCGAGCCGCGGCTTCAAACCCTGGGGTGCGCCGCCGCCGCCTGGCGTCAACTCGCGGCCGCGCCGTGGCGTATGGATCCTCGCCTCGCGCCACTGCAGCACTCCTTTCGGGTCCACTGCGCGGAGTCGTTCGCTGCGGAGATCTCCTTGCCCGAGATCGTTGCGGCGCTGAAAGGGGCCGGGGTCGAGTTCGTGCTGGCCAAGGGATGGTCCGCAGCCGCCCGGTATGGCGAGCCCGGGATCCGCCCGTATGGCGACTATGATTTCTTCCTGAACGCCGCTCAGCTTGAGGCCGCTCAGTCCGCAGTGAGCGACCTGCTCCTGCCGGAATGCCACGAACTGGAACTTCACACCGAATACAACCTGCCGTACGACAGACCCGTCTCCGATTTCATTCACGACTCCACGGTGGAGCTGTTGGGAGACACCGAAGTGCCCGTGCCGAGGGTTGAGGATCACATCCGGTTTCTGGCGCTGCACCTGCTCTACCACGGCGCCTGGAGACCCCTCTGGCTCTGCGACATCGCGGCTATGGTGGAGAGCGCCGAGTCGGAGCCGGATTGGGAGCGGGTCTTCCACGGGGATCCGTTGTTCACCTCCTGGGTGAGACATGTCATCCCGCTGGCGATCGACTGCGTCGGGCTCGACCCCCACCGCGTGCCGGAGGCGGTGCGCAGCCATCCGACGCCGGACTGGCTGCGGCCGGCGATGCTGGAGCAGTGGGGTCGCGGCGACGGCTCCAGCCTGCATGGCGGCCTGGGGGCAGCCCTTCCGCATGTGTGGCGAAAGGAGGGCGGCCTCTGGGCGGAACTCCGGTCGCACTGGCGAAATCCCATCGAGGCCAGTGTCGAACTCTCGGAGCCGTTTGACGCGCGGCCGCGCGCGCCCATTCAGTTTCGGGCGGTGCTTCGGCGACTTCGGCCCGGCGCTCCGCCCGCCTGGTAGACGCCTGCGACTGGAACCAGCCGCCGGCAACCCGCAGCTTCGGCCTACGGGCCGGGCAGCGGCGCACCGGGATCGACGCGCTCTCCTTCCCAGGTCACCTCATGCGAAACGGGGTCGTAGGTCAGGACGCGGTGCTTGCTGCTGGGGGCGGCCGGCCGATCCAGCTTCGGCAGCCAGCGCTTGAGATCGTCCTTGATGGCGTCGTAGCGGCGGATCTTCGCCAGGTTGTTCCATTCGTTGGCATCCCGAGTCACCTCATACAGTTCCTCGGAACCGTCGGCATACCGAATGTAGCGCCAGCGCTCGGTACGGATGGAGTGATTTCCCTGATTGTGGGTGGTGATGGCGGGCCACTCGCGGGGGGCACTCGCCCGCTGAAGCTGCGGAACCAGGCTGTGACCTTCGAGATCGGTACGGGCAGGCAGGCCGCAGAGTTCGAGAAGCGTGGGGTACAGATCCAGCAGTTCGGCGGGCCGGGCACAGCGCGCGCCCTTCGAGATCCCGGGCCCGGCCAGAATGAGCGGCACCCGAGTCGATCGTTCCCAGAGCGAGTTCTTCCCCGTGATTCCCTTCTCTCCCAGATGCCAGCCGTGGTCGCCCCAGAGCACCACGACCGTGTTATCGGCTTGCCCCGAGGCTTCGAGCGCTTCCATCACTCGGCCGACCTGACTGTCCATGAAGCTGATCGTCGCCAGGTAGGCTCGCACGAGAGAGCGCCACTGACCGATCTCTCGCAGCGTCTTGAGGCGGGGTTCGGGCAGCTTCCAGTGCAGGTAATCGGCGAAGCGAGGCAGGTCGTCGCGGTCGTCCTCCTTCACCGGCGGCATTTTCAATTCGGTGTTGGGGTAAAGATCAAACCACTTCTGGGAGGCGAAGCAGGGCACGTGCGGCAGCCGAAACCCGGCGGCCACGAAGAAGGGGCGATCCTTCGGCGCCGCCTGAAGCTGGGCAATGGCCGCATCGGCGATCTTCCAGTCGGCGTTGTCCTCGTCGCGAGCGGGATAGGGTCCCCAGTCCATCAGCGGATGCTGGTCGCCAGGCAGCTTCACGATCACATGCGGCGGCTTCGGCATGCCGGGCGCCGGGCCCCAGACATTGAACTCCCGAGGCTGGTCCTTCGGTTTGACGGAGCCGTCGTGATAGATCTTGCCGCAGGTGTACGTGTGATAGCCCGCGTCGGTGAAGCTCTGGGGCAGAGTCACCCGATCCTGGGTGAGCGCCACCTCGCGAATGCCGGGGACCAGACCGTAGATCCCGGTGGTGGAGGGTCGAAGCCCGGTGAGCAAGCTGCTGCGCGAGGGATTGCAGAGGGGCGCCTGACAGTGGGCATTGGTGAACAGCGTGCCGCGCGCCGCCAGCCGGTCGATGTTCGGGGTCTTCGCTTGCGGGTGCCCCTTCAGGCAGCCGAGCCAGTCGTTCTGGTCATCCACCGCGATGAACACGACGTTGGGACGCTTCTCACCCTGAGCGCGCAGGCTCCGCGGTGCGGTGGCGCGCGGCGAGGAGTGCGCGGAAGCTGCCGCGAGAAGTGCCGCGGCGAGCAGCAACAGGCCTCCTCCGTGATGTCGAACAGATCTGGTGCAAGGGGGGATGCCGGGCATGGGGCTGCTCACTCTCCGCAAATGGGGGCAGGTCGCCGGATGGACCCGCCCGCTCAGGTTCGACGCTGCTCGACGCAGCCCCTATTTCGCCCGGTCCAGCCGCGCCTGAATTCGATAGATCATCCAGCTCCAGAAGGACGGCCGTCTGGGCGGATGCTGCCCGTTCACCCGAATGACCACGCCGAGCAGCGCGTCGTCGCCCCACACCGGATCTTCTTCGAAACAGTTGTCGCCCCGCGTTATGTACCGGCGGTCGCCGTCGTTGGTCGTCTCAATTCGCACCAGACGATGCGCGAGAACTCGACCCCCGTCGGACTGGAACAGTAGGATCTGCCCCGCCCGGCAAGTGTCTGACTCGACGGGCTCAACCTCGAGTACCGCTCCGGGCGAGATACCGGGGAGCATGCTCCGGCCATCGGCCTGGAAGCGGACGGCGTGGCCGCTTCGAAGCAGCTCAGCCGTCAAGTCCCGGAACATCGGTCCGGGCGGCGGTTCGGGTAAATCCATAGTCCCACACCGGAATGCTCGCCGCGAGACGAGCGCAGACGCCGGCCGCAAGGTCGAGCGCTGCAGGTCGATGGTACGGAAGAAAGGCGCGAGCCAGGAGCTCCGCGGCTGCCAGTGCGCCCCGTCTCGGCTGCAGTTCGGGCTCCGGCGTCTGGCGCAGGAAGCAGAGCGCGGCCAGCGGAGCGCGAGCCGCCTCGGAGAGCGCGGCCTCTCCCTGCCACGGCGTGCCGTGGAGCCACCATCGGCCCTCGTAGTGCCGCACGATCACGCGATCATCGCTCAGGATTCGAGCTCCCGGCGCTTCTACCCAGAGCCGTCCGAGAGTGGACTTTCCCGCTCCTGAATGACCCACAAACGCAATTCCGTGGCCTCGTTCATCCACCACGCCCAGCGCGTGCAACTCCACACCCTCCCGAAGACCCAGGAGGCGCCCGAACAGGATTTCATCGAGGGGGTATTCCAGCGGGAAGGGCGGGTGCGCCTCGGGCAGGCAGTCGGCCCGGAGCAGAACCTCGCCGGAGGTGTGATCCGCCCGAAACCGCGCGGTTCGGTACGGCTCGCCATTGTAGAGGGCGCTGGCGAAGAGGTAAAGGGAGTCGCCGTGGTCGTCGAACTCCCTCCAGAGAGCGCCGGACTCGAACACGGTCGGTCCCACCGGCGCCGGCAGTTCTGCGCGAGAAGGAACACGCCGAACCCCGACTCGACAATCCGCCGCCGGATCCCCCTCCGGAATGAGGAAACGAGAGATCGGATCGGGCGCCCAGATCGGGCTCCCGTCCTCACTCACTACCTCGACATGGATGCCGCCGATGCAGAGACGGTACCGATCGGATGTCTCAAGGGCTCCGGGAGTCACTTCGGCGGCACGGTGAGTGTGATCGTCTGCGGCGGCGCACACAGGCGGTCGTTGCAAGCCTGGTAGCGCACGCGCAGTCGCGCGGGGCCTCCCCCGGCGCCCTTGAAGCTCACGTACACCGCGGCGCCGTTCTTGAACACGGAGAGCGGCTCCCCGGCAAAGCTGGTTTGGAGCGGGGTCGGCGTGGGGTAGCGCACCTCCACGGCTCGGTGCGGCGGGAGCACCTCCACGCGAGTGGGAATGTAACTCCCGGCTGCCTGATGGGAGTTGACGTGCCAACCGGACTGCATTCGAAACTCCAGGGCAACTCGCTGTTCGCCGCCGGCGGCCACGCCCCTCTGCACTACCGAAAGCTGGACTTCAGAACCGGCCTTCGGGAACGGCTCCGATGTCACGACATCATAGTGCTCGCCCAGCGCGACCAGGAGATTGGGGTAGGCACGGGGAGAGCGCCGGAGTTCCGTGGCATATCGGTTCAGCAGGTGGTCAAGCGGGGCCCGATAGGGGGCGCCATCCGAGCCTCGAGCCAGGCGCACCAGGACGCGCGCCGCCATGGAAGCCCCCGATGGAACCACCCCATCCGAGGCGTTCATCAGCCGCGCGACGAGTTTCTCTCCGTGGTGCGCGGTCGGATAAAAGAGCCCGGAAGACGCGTCCCAGTAATTTCGGAGCATCACGTCCGCAAGTTCTCGCGCCTGGCTCAGCCGACGTGAGTCGCCCGTCACCCGATGCAGAGCCAGCAGTCCGCCCGCGACGAAGGCCTGATCCTCCAGGAATGCGACGGGTTGAACCCTCCCGGCTCGATAGGAGTGCCGAATGGCCCCCCGGTCGGCGCCGTCACCGGCGCGCATGGTGGTCCAGATGAAATCCGCAGCCTTTTCGGCGGCGGAGCGATAGCGCGCATCCCCCGTGGCCTCGTAGCCTTCGGCGAGCGCGGAGATCGCCAGACCGTTCCAATCCGCCAGCACCTTGTCATCCAGCGCGGGTCGCGGCCGGCGTGATCGCGACTGCCGAAGCCGGGAGCGCATGGCGGCCAGCCGCGTCTGGAGGGCATCGGTCGAGATTCTGAACTTGCGGGCCTCCTGAGCGAGATCCGTGGCGAGGAGATTCGGGATCGACCGCCCCTCGAAGTTGCCGCCCGGCGTCACTCCATAGAGCCGATTGAAGAGTGCCGCATCCTTCGGACCGAGGAGCTTCTTGATCTCATCCGGGGTCCAAACGTAGTAACGGCCTTCTTCTCGCTCCCCACCCGGAGTCGCGCTATCGGCGTCGAGGCTGCTCCAGAACCCACCGCGAGGATCGCGCATCTCGGTGAGCAGGAAGTCGAGCGTCTCGACGGCCGTGCGCCGGAAGGTCGTGTCGCCCGTCAGTCGATGTGCCTGCAGGTAGAGCGGGGCCAACAGCGCATTGTCGTACAGCATCTTC
>SXGS01061723.1_pt1 | contig 25308 bp, 25 predicted proteins | sample 3174681 | NCBI WGS metagenome assembly SXGS01 (sample SAMN11356861, study PRJNA531348) | freshwater metagenome | isolation source: freshwater sample F1-80 | place: China: Fuxian Lake, Yuxi | collected 2017-12-25 | reverse complement strand
TCAAGTAGAGGCATGTTCACCTACTGATTTGCTTTGGTTTTCTAGCAAAAACACAATAGCAGAAAAGAAGGAGACTGCCTCGACTTTCATTCATTCATCAAATTAATTCAGTTCAAAATTAGAGTTTTGCAAGAAGCTCTTTTAATAAAGTATTTTTGATTCGTCTCTCAAAGCGCCTCATTCAATGCGAGATATGTCTTTTCACATTTGGTTTTATGAAATTGTATTGAGGTGGTGAATATTTCGCCTAAAAGCCCAATAGGCACGCCAGAATAGCCTCCATTGTTAAAATCCATGCCCACAATGACAGAGAGATCTGTAAAGCGAAGCTTAGAGGGGGCGTATTCCCAATGAGAAATATGGATTTCCCGGTGACCGCGTACATCCGTTCCTTTGGCAAAAAAGGCGCACAGCCGATCATCTAGGCTGCTTACTTCCAAAGAGGGGCTACCGTTCTCATCTATCAGCGATAAATCAAGCAGCTCATGCATAGAACGAAAAACATCGCTATTTTCTATCGCCAGGCGCTGAATGCTTTGTTTGCGTGGATCTACAATTAAAACTGGTATCAACTCGATCATGGATTGGGACACTTTGGCTACGAATCATCATTAGCGATATCCAATTCGATAATCGATGCGCCTTTACGAAGAGTTAGCGCCTATTGGCTTTTAGCGTCTCGGATTGAGATCAGGCGTTCTAAAGTCGTAACGGCGCCTACCAAAGAGGGCGTCGGCGCCCCATGGGCAGACGTGCACGCGTCCAGTCTGGCACGCGTCTTTCACAAAGAGCTTTTGCCTCTTCCTGAGTTAAACTCAGGCCTGTCTCGCCCAGAGGCGCGCCTTGCGGTGAGACCAGTACAATCCAGCGCCATTTTCCGGCGTGTGGCCCGTCACTCTCAAATGAGACTTTTGCGACACGTTGTCCAGCTTCATCCAGCAAAATGCAAGCATCAGGAACGAGGCCTCTTGCGCCATCCGCTCCTTTAAAATTTGCCCTGCGCCACTGGCGTTCAGACACGTAAAAGCTCCTGCCAGTTTGTAGTACAGTTTGATGAAAGATATTCCTTATGTAGTGGCCATCCATGTCGTAGACCAGCGGCGCTAATAAAGATGGCGCCCTAGCCATATTTTTTGATTAGCGCATCAAGCGCTTACATCCTTGATTAAGAGGCAATGGTATAGGGCATAGCGAAAAGGGTCTGCCGTGACTGCTCGTGGGCGTTAGATCCAACAGCACTATGCCGTCTTTTTTTGTAATTATATCCACTCCGCCATAAGACAGAGAAAGTTTTCAAAGCAGTTGAAGTAATGCTCGAAGAATCGCTTATCGCAATCTAAAATTGCTCACCAAGGTCATTTGCCTCATTAGAGCGAGTAATAGCACAGACGTCATTATTGCTTAGTATAACAACTGGTGCTCTGCGTACTTGTTGCTGAAACAGACGCTTGCAGGCAGAATAGAAATTATTACAGTCAATTAGCGTGATTGTTTCTAACATTTTATAAAATTCTTATTGAATGTGTTACAACGCCCCAAATTTCTAATATTGTGTCCTCTAAGATTATAATGTCTGAGAATTTAGGGTTTTCAGCTAAGAGTTTGATTTTTCCCGCTCTTGATCTGTAACGTTTAAGCGTAAATTCACCATCAACGAGCGCTAGTACAATATTGCTATTGATGACTTTACGTGCGCGATTAACAACGGCTATATCGCCTGGAAATAAACCGGCTCCTGTCATGCTTTCGCCACTTATGCGAACGGCGAATGTCGCAGCAGGATTTTCAATCAGTAATTCATTGAAATCGAGTGGCTGGTCGCGATAATCGTCGGCGGGAGAGGGGAAGCCTGCGGGAGCCATACTGGCGACAAGCGGGACATAGGATTTTTGAGAAGCCTGAACGAGCACGCGCATTGTGTCGGGGTTGCGAGTATTATGCCCTAACTCCCTTATATATATGTAATTTCCGCCGAGAGCCGACATAGCATCCTCATATCCCAGACGGCTAAACCCGCCTAAATTCATTAGAACATAACATGAACATTGTGCTACGCAAGGCCGTTGATCTCTAAGCATGTGCATATTTCAGTGCGGAAGAAAGAAAGGCAAAGATCTCAATCGGATAGGTTAAAGAACGAAGGATCGCGGGGTGATGAGCAGATCTACCGGGATGATAAATAAATTTTATTTAAGCAATAAAATTATAAGATCTTTGTGGATATTAAAAAATACGCGCAATAGCTCAATAAATAAAAACAAAAAAGTCTCACCATGATTGGATTTTCCTATCAACAAAATTCAGCAATGGATGGAGACTAGAGAGTCTAACGCAACTTCGATGAAATAATGAGATGTATTGAGATTTGCTTGCAGATTAAAAATTGGAATTGCATTTTTTACAATGATTCTTCGGGGAAAATTCATATTTAAGATTTTAATGATATGGGTCGCTCTTTCAGGGGTGGCCAGGATTTGATGAAAATTGGCGGTAAAAAGTAGTTTTGAGTAGTAGTTACGCTAATTATAATAGGAGTTAGCGAATGATCTTTCGCGCAAAAATTGGAGGTAGTCATGGTCGATCTTCTTTTATGGGGCGGTCTTGCAATTCTCGTGGGTGGCGTTGCGTTAATCGCAGCAAGAAAGCCGACAGTATAAATCTCCAAGTTTTTAAGTAGAGCATAAATCAAAATTAAAAGAGTAGAGTCGAAGAGTGTTGGGTAAGAGCCGCTGGTCTCTGGCTGGTGGCTCTCATTTTTTAAAGCCTACAAGATAATGTGAAATTCGTGTGTTGGGAATAATGCAACATTATGTAAGCTTTCTTTAAATATAATTGACCATTTATTGAGTGGATTGAAGGATTTCATATGATTGAATATGTAACTATGCTAAGAATTGGCCGTATGAATAGAAAATGTAAAATATTCCCGTTATTTTCGAGGGGAGTGGAATGATTTCTTTTGTCGAAGCGCCAATATTAGCGGATCAGCTGAAACGAGCCTCTCTAGCCTTCGACGATAAGGATCCGAGGATTAATTTTATTACAAGGCTTCAAGAAAGACTAGTTGATGCAAGCTATAATAGAAAATTCTCGCTTCAAGAAAGCTTGGCGCTAAATAATATATTTATGCAAGCTGGCCTTTATTCTTCAACACCTCCAACCAGTAGATGTGAATGAGAATAGGGCCAAGCTGCCGAGAATAAATAATTGTTTAAAACAACAGGGGCGACGTGCGATTGAGACAAGAGACTTGGGGCGTTCTTCTCTCTTGCGCACTTCTTGAAAAGCATATGGTAAAATTATCAGGGCCTTAGTCATAGAGTTTGCTGCGATGCAGCATAGCTAGTGGCTGGTTGTGCTCTAAATCCAAGCTGAATCGTCCCTTGTTTACTACTTTTAGTTGTTTCCAGCCCTATTTAAAGAGAGTTAGAAAGACGGGTTCGAAAGGCTAAGACGTCAATTGCCGCAAAATTTGGAAAATACGCGAGAGCGTAAAAAACCAAAATTGATACACCCTCTTTTTGTTCGCATTACGCATTGGATCAATGCATTTGCGGCAATTGCGATGTTAATGAGCGGCTTGCGAATTTATAATGCGTCTCCCTTGTATGAATTTAGGTTTCCTCCAGATGTAACTTTGGGCGGCTGGCTTGCTGGCGCGCTTGCGTGGCATTTTGCTGCAATGTGGCTGCTTGTCATTAATGGCGCTGCTTATCTGGTCTATGGGACCTATACGGGGCATTTTATTCGACGAATGCTCAATATTCGGCCAATGGCGGCTTATCGAAACGTTAAATTGGAAATTAAACAACTTCTCATTCACGGTACGGGAGAATATAATTTAATCCAACGCGTGCTGTATATTGTCGTAATCTGGGATGTGATTATTCTATTTTTTTCTGGATTGGCGATGTGGAAGCCTGTGCAGCTACACAAGCTGGCAGATCTTTTTGGAGGATATGAGGGAGCAAGACATTATCATTTTTATGGTATGAGCATCTTAGTTATCTTTTTATTTTTACATGTATCAGCGGCTTTTGCAGTTAAAGGAACTGTGCAGTCTATGTTTACAGGCAGGCTTTCGAAAGCCCAGCAAGAAAAGCTCGATCGTCGATGAAAAGTGAGAAAAGCAGATCGGTTGAATTTCGTGAGGAATTTGGCCCCAAAATTGAGAAAATTGAGAGACGTTTATTTCTCAAGCGTGGTCTGACGCTTGGCGCAGTGTCTATGCTTTCTGGCTGTACACTGAAAGATGATGATTCAATTGACCGAATTCTTTGGGCGATGTCACGCTGGAATGATCGCGTACAAGAAAAGCTTTTTAATCCAAATAAACTCGCTAAAACCTATACAGAAGCTGAAATAACAAATCCGTTTCCGTTTAATGCTTATTATGAAGAACCACTAGCACCTGTTATTGACGCAAATTTTTATTCCCTAGAACTATCTGGACTTATTGAAAATAAGCAGTCATGGACGCTGCCGCAGTTAAGAGAATTGCCCAAAATACAGCAGATCACGCAACATATTTGTGTCGAGGGTTGGAGTGCTATTGGCAAGTGGGGCGGTGTGCCATTTAAATTCTTTTTAGAAAAAATCGGCGCGGATTTAACAGCAAAATATGTTGGATTTAAATGCGGAGATAATTATTCAACAAGTATAGATATGCCGACAGCACTGCATCCACAAACACTTCTTGTGCTTGATTTCCCGGGAAAACCAGGCGAGACAAAATATGGTTTCCCTGTAAAGGTTCGTATTCCCACAAAGTTAGGCTTTAAAAATCCAAAATTTGTTACAGAAATCTTCGTCTCAAATAGTAATCCCGGGGGATATTGGGAAGATAAGGGTTACAATTGGTATAGCGGATCATAAAAGCAGAGATAGGGATAAATAAATAAACTTGTCTGATTATTGCTTAACTTTGTATAAAATATACCGGATGAAAATAAGAGTAAAATTATTTAAGATTTATCTGTAAATATTTGGCCAATTCAGTCAATTTTCATCTACTCTGTTAAGTAGCAAATAAAATAACAGTAAGATTCTTGAATTCCTCATTGCTAAGGAATTTTGTCTTACTGGTTATTTTAGGCACCTTATTTTGTAGAAATTTTGAGTTGTTGGCTTAGCTTTTCAATTTCTTGCTTGGCCTTTACCTGATCAGTAATATCATACTGAACGCCAAGATAGTACACTATATTGCCACGATCATCGAGTAGAGGCTTAATGTCGAGGCGGTTGTAAAATAACTCGCCATCTTTTTTATAGTTACGCAGCGTGACTTCTACCGCCTCGCCCTTTTTTATCGCTTGTCTTAGCTTATCAATTTCTGGTTGATCGCGATCTTTCCCTTGCAGAAAGCGACAGTTTCTTCCGACAATCTCTTCTTTGGGATAGCCGCACATATCTTCAAAGGCTTTATTGGCGTAAACGATTGGCGCATCTTCTAAGTCAGGATCTGTAAGCGTTACGCCATTCACGCAGGAATCTAGAATTTGAGTAAGGACGTGAGGGATTAGGCCATTATCTTTTTGAACAACAAACATTTTTTTGGTCTCCGAATATGAATTTCCAAGCTAAGCGGAGCGCCTAGATTAGGCCGGTGCGCCTTCAAGGAGATTCTTTATATTTTCGATAGTTTGAATGGCGCCATCTTGCAGCGCCGTTTTTATTAATTTCTGAAAAGGTCGCATCATCAGGTCGATTTCTTGCAACTCGAAGGTAAAGGCAATCCGCGTCTTGTTTGGTCCCTCAGGCGTCAATTCATAGGAAGAGCGGAAGGGTTCGGTAATGCCTTTAATTTCAAATTTTGTTGCAGGAGTGAACTCGCTCACCTCGAAAGTAGATTCGCTGTCAATGCCTCGATCTCGAGTGACCTGACGCCCAATCGTCCCGGGTTGAATTGGCGGTGGAGATACCTGCTCCAGGTCAACGACCTGTGGGCACCATTTGGGGTAATTTTCAAAGAATTTAAAACCGATCACGTCATAGGCGTCCGATATCGAGCAGTTTACGACATCATCAGCTTGTCCTGCGACAGGCTTTGAGGCTCCCATACCCAGCATATTTGCCCCCTGAAAACGTCCTATGAGCGTTTATAGCGTTGTTATAGGGCGTTAGACGTTTGAAAACACCACTGATTATGAAAATTTAGCACCTTTTTAACGGCATTCGCGGTGTTGCAATATTTATTTAGCGCCCAATCTACTACAATCAACTGGCGCTATAAGCACAGATCTGATGAATATATAAATGCTGCATAGCAGCATAGCGAACAGGAGCAATGAGATGAGCGCATTGTCGGGCGTCGAGGGCTACCTTTTCGGTGGCGCTATCGTTTTATTTTTTATTCTTCTCTTCATTGAGAAAAAATTCCCATACATGCGCATCCCTAAGGAAGAGTTGAAGGCTTCATTTAAGACAAATACAGGAGCATTTCTTATTAATAACGTCATTATGAGCCTGTTTTCGCTCTCAAGTCTTATTTTAGTTGCTTCGAATTATTCCCATCTAGGTCTGTTGGGTGGAATGAGGGATGGGCCATTAAAGTGGATCTTGAGTTTTATTCTTTTTGATTTTGCTGTCTATGTTTGGCATTGGTTAGGCCATAAATATGAGTTCTTGTGGCGTTTTCATAAAATTCATCATAGTGACAAAAGCTATCACGTCACAACTGGTTTGCGGTTTCATGTGCTAGACCAAGCGCTGGAGGTCTTGGTTAAATGCTTTTGCGTAATTTTGTTTGGTGTGCCGGCGAGTATTGTCGTTGTGTGTGAAGTTGTTAGAATGTTTTTTGTTCTTTTTCATCACGGAAATTTTACCTTTCCGGGAGAGAAATATGTCTCCTACCTTATTATCACGCCTTTTTTACATCGTGCGCATCACTCCACTTTAAGAGAAGAACACGATAGTAATTACGGTATTGTGCTTTCAGTTTGGGACCTGATGTTTCGAACAAGAAAAGAAGTCGTCCCGGCAAATATCGGTTTAGAAATGATAGAAGCTGAAAACATTGTCCAGCTATTTAGTCTCGCTTTTCTTACTGAGAGAAAACTGGCTAAATTTCTCCATTTGGTTCCAAGAAGAAAACACTAAACCATTATTTCATCTACTTGCCTGGAGCGCTTAATATGCGTCATTACCTAAGATTTGGTGCCTATACCTTAAATCTATTCGTTGGAACGTTCTTTTTTCAAGCTTCTTCCTTCGCGCAAGATGCATCTACAATTGTGATTTTGCCGCAAGAGATACACTATAAGGCAATGGGCTCAGGCGCTGAAACAGCGGTGCTTTACGGCGATCCAACAAAAGCTGGGCTTTACGTGATGCGCTTGAGGTTGCCAGCAGGCGCAAAGGTCCTGCCACATATTCATCCAGAAGAAGTGCGGACGCTTACGGTTATCTCTGGAACGCTATATTTTGGTTTTGGAGAAAAATGGGACGAGAGTAAATTGAAAGCCTACCCAGCTGGCACATTTTTCTCTGAAGTGCCAACAACGCAGCATTTCGTTGCGGCGAAAGATGGTGAAGTTATTTTTCAAGCTACAGGCATTGGACCAAGCGGTTTTGTCTCAAAACATGAATAGAATTTAAATCCAAGAACACGCCTTCAGTATAAGGCTGAAGGCGTATACTTTTAATCTGCTAGGATAGCGGCTATCTCGTCGAGCGTTGCTTTTTCTAAATCACTTACTTTAATGCCGCCAAATCCAAGAAAGCCGCCCTCTGTGCCTGCTTCTGCAACTTTCGTGGCGATATCCTTTAACCAATCTTTGAAAGCATTAGCGTCCTGTGGAGCTTTTTGCGCTAAAATATTCACAACGTCCTTTAGCGCTTCCAAAGAACGTTCCTTCATATCTTCAATTTTTGCTGCTTGCGATATTGTTCGGAGACCCTCACGCGCATCTGCACGTCCATTTGATGTTGCTAATTCCTGGCAGACGGCGTGAATAAGGGGATTGGTCTGATTACTAGTACCTTCCACCACGAGTTTTGCCGTAGCGAAGCTTTCTTGAATAGAACCTATAAAACTACTAGGGTCAGCGCAGCTTACGGCAAAACCGGCCAAGAGCGGCGCTTGGACGATTCTTGCCCATTCTACTGGTGCGAAGTAGGACTTACTGACCATTGTAGCTTCCTCCCCGAGTTAATAGTCACAAAGCGAAGCATAGCATAGTTTCAACCAAGCGCATCTCGCAGTGCAATAGAATAGCTTTAGCAAATAATTGATATTGTTACCTGAGCGACAGGCGCAAAACAAGATTAATGCACTGCAGCGTCTTTCTCAACGACTTGCGCGATTGCTGACCAGTCAACATCCTCTCCCTCTTGTGCAATCGCAGATAGAATATGATCGCGCAAGATTCCTAAAAAAGGCATGGGTGTACGGCTTATTTCGGCTACCTGGCTGATAAGTTTCATATCTTTAAGACCAAGTGGTGCGGCAAAACCTGCAGGCTTAAATTTTTGCTCAATCAGGATTTGACCATAGGTCTCGTAAAGAGGAGCGGTAAAAATAGTCGAGGTGAGCGCATGAAGGAGTGTCTTTTTATCAACACCTGATTTTTTTGCCAGTGTCATCGCCTCCGCAAGAGACTCAACAGCTGACATGATCATGAAGTTTCCGCATAATTTAACTAAATTGGCTGCTTGCGGCGCTGCGCCGACTCTAATGGTGCCTTGGCCTATGATGTTAAACAAGGGCTCGCAGAGGTCCAATGATTTTTCACTTCCTGCAGCAATGATAAAAAGCTTAGCAGCTTGAGCGGCAAGCGGTCGGCCAAAAACAGGGGCGGAAACTAAATCGCCGCCCTGATTTCGATGCGCTGCTGTCATACAGTCAACCAGCGCCGGACTAATCGTACTCATTGTGACATGAAGTGTTGGGTGGTGATTTTTTAATAAGCCGCTTGGACCAAAGGCGATATTTTCAACAGCTTGATCATCAGCGAGGATCGAAAAGACGATATCCTGGCTCGCGCAATCTTGAGGATCTTTGGCGGCCTGAGCTCCGACGGCAATGAGTGGGATAGTTTTTTCGCTTGAACGATTCCAAACCTTCAGCTCATGGCCTGCTTGGATAAGATTAAGTGCGATTGGTGCGCCCATTTGGCCAAGACCTACAAACCCTATTTTCATCTCTTTATCTCCATGTCTTCAGGTCTTTTTGTTTGATCCCGAGGCGCTGAGAAAAGCCAATTTGAACATTAAGCGGCTTTAGCTAGAGCCTTTGCTTTAGTCTTTAAACCCAGTAGCATAGCTCTAGAGTTAATGAAGCTAGGATTGAGTTGTCAGGGAGGCAAAATTATGGGCGGTTTATTACTCTTAAGTCTCGTTGTTTTGGCGGCCCTATGGTTGATTGGCCTCTATAATGGTCTCGTTTCTTTGCGCCAACGTAGCAAGCAAGCCTATGCCGATATTACCGTTCAATTGAAGCAACGTCATGATCTTATTCCCAATCTGGTTGAAACAGTGAAGGGATATGCAACACATGAAAAATCAACGCTAGAAGATGTGGTCAAAGCGCGTAATAGCGCCATCTCTGCGCGTAGCCCAGAGGCGCAGGGCGCAGCAGAAGGGGCCTTATCAACCGCTCTATCGCGATTGATTGCGCTATCAGAAGCCTATCCTGAACTAAAAGCCAATCAAAATTTTCAACAGTTGCAAAATGAACTCTCTGACGTTGAAAATAAGATCTCTGCAGCGCGACGATTTCTTAATAACACAGTTGCAGAATACAATGCGGCGCGTGAAGGGTTTCCTGGCGTTTTGATTGCGCAACGCTTTGGCTTTGAGTCTTTAGAATATTTCTTTTTAGAGGCGGGCGACCAAAGAGCTGTGGAGGAGCCGCCTAAAGTACAGTTCTAAATAACTCAATATCCCTGATATTCTATTCGTGCATTAGGAACACAGCGCATTATGTTTAAAGCCTACGGCCTCTATTCACATATTCGGGCTAATCAGTTCAGAACAGCTTTCTTATTAGCAGGCTTTGTTGCGCTGCTTCTTGCTTTGATGTTTTCTCTTGCTTTGTTGCTGGAAACTTTTTCAGCTGCGCCAGGCGCTCCATTTGAATGGATTGCTACCCAAGCTACTGAGGATTTAAAGCAAGGATGGCCTGTTGGGGTTGCTGCAGCCTCTTTCTGGTTTCTTATTGCTTATTTCTTTCATCAACAGATGATAGATTATGCTACTGGTGCGAGACCGATTACTCGGGAGCAATCCCCGCGTCTTTATAACATTGTCGAAAACCTCTGCGTTTCACGTGGCATCTCCATGCCTGCCTTACAAATCATCGAGTCAGATGCCTTAAACGCCTATGCTTCTGGACTAAAAGAAGGATGCTACAAGATTGCGATTACCAGCGGGCTCTTGGCCGTTTTAACGGATGCTGAAATTGAATCGGTCCTAGCGCATGAATTGACGCATATCCGCAACCGGGATGTTCAATTGATGGTAGTCGCAGTTATTTTTGCTGGCATCTTTGCTTTTGTCGCTGATTTGTCCATTCGACGCTGGGATTTCCCATTTGGTTTTTCGCCATACCGTCCTAATACGCGTGAAGATGGGCGGCGGGACGATGGAGCAGGGCTGGCTGTTATTATTGCTTTTGCAATAATTGCGTTAAGTTGGGGCGTTTCCATTTTGATCAGATTCGCCATTTCGCGCTCGAGAGAATATCTTGCAGATGCAGGCAGCGTAGAATTAACAAAAAATCCTGACGCAATGATTTCTGCCTTGCGTAAAATTGAAGCGCGTGCCGCCATTCCAACTATCCCCTCGCGAATGCATGCTTTTTTTATAGAAAGTCCCGCTGTCCATCAAGAGTCTGGGTGGCTTGCGAGTCATCCATCGGTCGACGATCGTGTCGCTGCTTTGATTAAATTCGCCGGCGGCCATGATGTGGAAATTTCTGCTCAGCACACAGGACCTTGGGGTTAAATAAGCGAGTAAAGAAACCAATATGGAAAATTAGCATTATTGAGTCCCGTATAAATTAGTCTGATCTCAAATAAAGAGGCTTAGAATGATTAATGAATTATTGGAGGGTAATTTTAAATTTGTAATTGAAGAATTCTTGCCGCATGAAGAATATTATCAATCAATCGCAAATCAACAATCGCCAAAGATTTTATGGATTGGATGCTCTGACTCGCGTGTGAGTGAAAATGTCATTACTGGCATGAAACCAGGAACCTTATTTGTTCATAGAAATGTCGCCAATATTATCGCCTTTAATGATGGTAATATATCGTCAATTTTAGAATATGCGATCAAGCATTTGAAAATTGAAGATATCATCGTTTGCGGTCATACAAGATGTGGCGGCATCGCCGCTATCGAGGATGGCGTTAAGGAGAATTATATTGCTGATTGGCTGTGTATTGCCTCTGGAGCAAAGGACATTACGGACGCAATTGCGAAAGAAAAAAATCTTTCCCGCGAAGAAAAACTCGAGCTATTAACTGAGGAAAATGTTAAATTACAAATTAAACATCTCAAAAACTTAGCCATTATAAAAAATTCCCATGAAAAGGGGCCGTTGCCAAAGATTCATGGCTGGCTTTATCGCGTTGAAACAGGAAAAATTGAAGTTTTGGTCGATGGACGTGTCTAAGTAATTTAAAGATTTGATAATTATTTGACACAAATATTAAAAAGAGATCACAGCAACATGGATCTTCGACCTATGGACGTCTCTTGACTTTTGTTAATAGATTTAGATGAAATGAAATTTAAATTTAGCATTAGTGGCGGATTAAATGCAGGATATTAATCTCTTAGAAGAGCTCCTTTTACTTACACTTGAAGATAGTGGCGGAGAATTTGATAGTATTCCTGAAATTCAATTAAATTGCGGATTAGCTGGCGCAGTTTTAATGCAGCTTGCTCTGGAGCTGAGGATCGATTGCGATCTTGAATCAGTCTGGATCGTGGACGAGGCTCCTACAAATGACTCTATATTAGATAAGGCCCTGCAACAAATTGCGAGTACACAAGAGAAGTTTTCTATCGAAACTTGGATTCAGCGCCTAAGCGCGACGGGTCATGACATCAAGAGTGCTGCTTTAATAAAATTATGCGGTAAAGGCGTTTTGAAAGAAGTTGATCATAATTTTTTATGGGTATTGAACGAGCGGCGCTATCCCGTTGTTGAGGGCGCTGAGAGGACAGAGGCCAAACGGCGTATTATCTCTTTACTCTATAGCGAAGAAATTCCAACGCCTTATGACGCATGTCTTGTTTCACTTGCGAATGCTTTGTCAATTTTCGATCGTATTCTTTCCAAGAAAGAACTGCGTCGTGTCATGCCACGTATTGAACAGATTTCTCGATTAGATCTCATTGGAGGAGAAATTGCCGGCGCAGCATATCGCTTGACTGTCAAACATCAAGCAGCTGAACGGCGTACTATTATTGCTGGTCTCGCGGGTAATGTAATGGAGTGGTATGATTTTGCAATTTACGGATTTTTCGCTGCAACGATTGGCGCACAATTTTTCCCTTCCGATGATCCCTCGATTTCTTTAATTTCCTCTTTTGGCGTTTTTGCTGCAGGGTTCATTGCCCGCCCCTTAGGCGCACTTTTATTTGGACATATTGGCGATCGATTAGGGCGTCGTGCGGCAGTTGTGAGCTCCGTCTTATTGATGGTTGTGCCAACATTACTGATGGCCTTGCTGCCGACTTACGAAATAATTGGAGTTTTAGCCCCGATTCTCCTCATTCTGCTGCGTCTTGCTCAGGGTTTAGCAGTAGGGGGAGAATTTACGACCTCAATGGTTTTACTTGTTGAGGAGGCGCAGCGGCGTCGGCGTGGTTTTGTTGGAAGCTTTGCGCCTTTTGGCGCATTAGGCGGAACGTTATTGGGTTCGCTCGTTGGCGCAGGCCTTCTGGCTTATTTGCCCCAAGAGCAGGCCAATAGTTGGGGCTGGCGCCTGGCCTTCGCCACGGGATTAATTATCGGTATCGTTGTTTTTCTCATTCGCCGACAATTGCCTCCAGACGCAGAGATTCTTAAATCCGAAGAAGAACGCAAGTCGCCTGTTAAGGAGGCTTTCAAAACTCATGGTTGGACGATTTTTAAAATAGCAGGCTTAAATATCGCACAAGGAATCGGGTTTTATCTTTGCTTCGTCTATTTATCGACCTGGTTAAAAGAAAACGGAATTTTATCCTCTTCTGAAGCTTTGGCGCTCAATAGTATCTCGCTTGCTCTTATGATGGTGTTGAATCCGCTTGCAGGCGCGCTTTCAGATCGCATTGGCCGCAAACCTTTGCTTTATGTTGGCACAGTCGGAATGATCATCTTCGCCTGGCCAATCTTTTGGCTGATGACCCAACCAAATTTTCTTGTCATCCTAGCAGGTCAATGTACCCTTGCAGCGATTATTTCTTGTTTTGGCGGTAATCCCGCTTTTATGGTTGAAGCTTTCCCAAAACATGTACGCTGCACAGGTCTAGCAATTTCCTATAATCTTGCGCATTCAATCTTTGGCGGAACAGTTCCTCTGGTGGCGACGACCTTGGTAAGATATACGCATTATAATTTGGCGCCGTCAATTTATCTAATATTTGCGAGTATTATCTCGTTTATTATGATTACAAAGATTGAGTCTCAGGGATCACGACTTGTTGATGAGTAGGGGTTCGATCGTAAACTAAGCAACTTTTTTGCTATAAGTGATCAGATCTTTTCTGGCGACTTGAGTTTAAATGCAAAATTATGGTGCGTTCGTTAGAGGCTAAAATCTATATCTTCATGAGGCGTTTAAATAGCTTCAGAGCATTGCTTTGAAGTGTTGCAAAAATGCAACGTCTCTCTCTTTTTTTTAAGTCTAGCTATTATAAACGTCTTGTTCTGTAGGTTTTATTCAAGTATGTTATAACATAACATTTGAGTAGGAGCCTGCAGTGCCTTCGCTATATCGTCCCTCCCCAATGGCTTGGGTTGCTTTGTCTGCTTTAACCATCGCAGGTTCGCCAGTCGCGCAGGCGCAACAGTCGTTGCCGACAATTGATGTTGGCGCTGCAAGTCCAATTAAGCGCAGCGGAGCACAAAAAACTAAACCCCTTACTATGCAGACTGCTGATAATTCCCGTAATCGTGTTCTTTCCCAAGCCCCAGACGCAATTCCAGAACAAGCAATAGAGGCGCCTGACGGCGCTCTTCCAATTGTTGCTGATCAATACGCAACGGTGTTGGTCGTTCCAAATCCAGAACTCAGAAGATCTGGAGGCGGGCAAATAGGTGATATTTTATTTTCTCGTCCTGGCGTGACAGGCACAGAAACTGCGCCCGGCGCTGCCAGTAGACCGGTTGTGCGCGGATTAGATAATTATCGGGTTCGTATTCAAGAAAATGGCATTAGCACAAGCGGTATGTCTGAAATTGGTGAAGACCATGCCGTGCCGATTGATCCTTTAGGTGTCAGCCAACTTGAGGTTGTTCGAGGCCCGGCAACATTAAGATGGGGCTCGCAAGCAATTGGCGGGGTGGTTAATGCAACAAACGATCGTATTCCAGAAAAAATCCCTTGCCCTGCAAACGCAACAATAAGTGAGCGGGAACAAGGCTGCGTAAAAATGGAAGCACGTGCTGCGACTTCTAGCGTTGACGCGTCAAGGGAAGGTGGCGCTCTGGTCGATATGGGTGCCAAAAATTTCGCATTTCATGGCGATATTAGTGGTCGTAATGCATCAAATTATGCAATCCCAGGCTATCCTTATTTGTTTCCGCCGGAACCTCCTCCACAAGTCTTTGGTCGCCAGCCTAATTCAAGCAATCGCTCGGGAGGAGGATCTTTAGGTGGATCTGTTGTTTCAGAGAATGGTTATTTAGGGCTAGCGATTACGCAATATAACAGCACCTATCGCCTTCCTGGCATAGAGCCTGCTGCAAATGACGTGCGGATCGCGCTTGAACAGACAAAAGTAACGGGGAAGGGCGAGCTTTTGCCTGACTCAGCCTATGTCGAGGCCATTCGCCTCTGGGCGGGCGTTATTGATTATAAGCATAATGAACTTGCTCTTGAAAATGATTTTAACGGCATACAGCAGACCTTTACCAATAAATCGCAAGAGGGCAGAGTTGAAGTTCAAATGAAGCCTCTTCAGCTTCCCTTTGCAAAAGTAACAACAGCAGTAGGCGTTCAAGGTTCAGCAAGTTATATGACCTCCCCTGGAATAGAGGGCGGACTATTTGATCCAAATCGTACATCCAGCGTTGCAGGCTTTGCCTTTAGTGATTTTGAATTTTCACCAACAACACGGGCGCAAGTAGCTGGAAGAATAGAGAGCACACGCATTACAGGCTCTTCGCCTGATTTTTATAGTTTTACAAATCCAACCTGTGCACAATACACTGAAGACCCTGATACCGGCGAAGTGATATGCGAAAGCATCAATACATCTCCGACGCTTTATCGGGGAAGAGATTTTATGCCCAAAAGCGCCGCAGTTGGTCTGATACAAAATCTGCCGCAAGATATGGTTGTCAGCTTAAATAGCCAATATGTTGAACGTTCACCCCAGGCTCCGGAGCTTTTATCGCGCGGATTGCATGAAGCGACGGGAACATATGATATTGGTAATCCTAACTTAGGAATAGAATCTGCAAAACAGATTGAGTTGGGATTTAAGCGAATTGTTGGTCCATTTAGATTTGAAGCGACGGGCTATTATACGAGTTTTAATGGATTTATTTATAGAAGGTTTACTGGAGAAACGTGTGAAGGCGAAGCTTATAGTTGTACGCCCCTTGGGGAAGGGGGAGATTTACAGCAGGCTGTTTATACTCAAAGAAACGCCTTGTTTAGAGGCGCTGAGGTTCAAACTCAATATGATTTAGCAGAAATCAACAATGGAATTTTTGGCTTTGAAAATCAATTTGACGTTGTCAGAGCGACCTTTTATGGCGGCGGTGATGTGCCGCGTATTCCACCTGTTCGATTAGGCGGCGGATTATTTTTTAGAGATGCAAATTGGTTGGCGCGCGTAAACCTCTTGCATGCTTTCGCTCAAAATAATGTGGCGGAAACTTTTGAAACAAGGACGCCAGGTTATAATTTATTAAAAGCAGAGGTGAGCTATAAAGTTAAGCTGGATCAACTCGGGCGCAAAGAATTAATGATGGGTATTACCGGAAATAATCTGCTTAACCAACAAATACGCAATAGCGTATCCTTTAGAAAAGACCAGATTTTGTTGCCAGGGGCTAATTTACGATTTTTCGCTAATATAACTTTTTAGGGAACTTCCTTATTAATCAGCCTAATATTTAGCAAATCGTCAAAAAATACAGGCTACTTTGGATTATTTCTAAAAAATCTGTGTCATTTATGCAACACACAGATTTCAATGAAGCTAGTTTGGAAGTGTTTCATTTGAATTATCCAAGTTTAATAGGGCACATAAGGGAGGGAAAAGGAATGCCGAGAGTTTAGTTTTGTGTAGGAAAAATTAATGCGTCGCATTGTAAAAATTTCATGGCTAGCTGTATCAGCTTCACTTGGCGCTGTGGAAGCGCTAGCTCAGCAATCCTTGCCGGCAATCCATGTTGGTAGCCATCAAAAAGCGACCGCTACAGCCTCTCGGCGTCCAACACAACCCATCCCAGCGCGCTCGCCGTTAATAACTGAGCCTATATCAAGCGCCAGTCTTGGCGGTGGCGGAAACTCATTTTTAGCTGCTGGTTCCCAAATTGAGCGTGGGCCTACTAATGTAAATGGGTATTTTGCTGGTGGAACATCCTCAGCATTAAAGATGAATACAAAACTGATTGATTTGCCTCAGTCAGTTTCAATTATTACCCAGCAGCAACTTCAAGATCGTAACAGTATAAGTTTAGGACAAGCGCTGACTTACGTGCCTGGCGTAAATATCGCGCAGGGTGAGGGTCAGAGAGATGAAGTTGTTATCCGTGGTCAAAGAACGTCCTCTGATTTTTATCTTGATAACGTTCGCGATGATGCTGAATATTATCGTGATCTTTACAATATACAGTCAGTTGAGGTCCTAAAGGGACCTAGCGCGGTAACGTTTGGCCGTGGCGGAGCCGGAGGTGTTGTAAATCGTGTTACAAAAAAAGCTGATGGCGTTAGAACGCGCGCATTAGAGTTTAGCACCGGCAGCTTTGGGCGTAAGCGCGTGACAGTTGATTTAGGTGATAAAATAAATAATGAACTCGCTTACCGATTAAATGGACTTTATGAACAATCTTATAGTTACCGTAACTTTTATAATTTAGAACGTTGGGGCGTAAATCCGGTAGTAACCTGGAAACCAAACGATAAAACCTATATTTCGGCGCAATATGAGCATTTCCGCGATCGACGAGTTCTTGATCGCGGTATTCCATCAGTGAATTATCTCAATACTTTACCAAATTCTGGCGCTGCCTATCAAACTTACAATGCGTTTGCGAATGCAAATGCCGCCTATCTTTTCCCGGGATATCCTGCGCCAACAAATAATTGGTCGTATTTTGGTAATCCTAATGCGAGCCATTCATCTGTTAATGTGGATCGTGGCGTTATCTTTGTTGATCATACCTTTGATAACAATATTAATGTAAAAAACCAAACGGTTTATGCCAATTACGATAAATATTATCAAAATGCTTATGCCGGCGGACCAGTCAATTTTAACTCTGGCTCTACTCCCTATTTGGGTGCAACAAGTAGTGCGTCGGGTACATGTTCTTCAACAACTGGGAATACCCCTTATGCAACAGGGGCATTAGCTCCATGCGTGCCAATAGTTGGTTATAACAACTACACTCCGAGGCAAAATTGGTTTAACCAAATGGATTTTACCTATAAATTTACTATGTTCCCTGAAGTTGAACATAATTTACTAGCAGGTTGGGAAATTGGTAATCAGAAATCTACGGGTAATCGTAACGAAGCGCGGTTCAATAATTCAAGCTTTGGTGAACCGGCGCGAGTAAATGCATATTTCTTCCAGCCTACGGTCTGGAATCCGGTTTATTATGATCAGCCAAATTTTAGACGTCATACAAATCTTGATCTGATGGCTGGATACGCTATGGATCAAATTAAGATTACAAAATATGTAGATTTATTAGCCGGCGTAAGATTTGATAGTTTTAATTTAAAATATACTAACAATTTAGGAGCAATAAGTCTAAGCGGCATTAATACCGCTGGAGTTGTGACGTCTGGTACCGGAGTCGTGACCCCATCCTATAATAATTACTGGGGCCAGGAAATTAATAACGCTACGAACCGTGTATCCCCGCGACTTGGCGTTGTTGTTAAGCCGATTGAAAAACTATCATTCTACGCCGCTTATTCTCGTTCATTTCTTCCAGGTGGCTCTGGTGCTGATCAGTTTACAAATTTAACTTTAACAACGAAAGGCTTAGAGCCGCAAGCCTTCATGAATATTGAAGGGGGATTTAAATATGAAATAACGCCAGCCCTTATGTTAACTGCAGCTATTTATGATTTAAAAAGAACAAATCAAATTGTGAATGATGGAACTTTTTATTCAACACTAATTGACTCAGATACTAATGGTACGGAAGTAGCTTTAACAGGTAAAATTAATGATGATTGGGATACCTCGATTGGTTATAGCAACCAAAGACCATATGTAACGAACTCGAATAAAACATTTTCAACAATTTATGAAAATGTTCAAAGAACCGGCGCTCCAGGAACAATTGTAGTATCAGATAATGGACGAATTGTTCCACTTGTTCCTTTTAATATGTTTAACTGTTGGAACAAATATGATTTTTCGAATTTGCTGGAACAAAAGAAAGAAACGCTAGGACTAGGTGTTGGTGTTATTTATAACACGAAGCAATTTGCGGCTTTAGACAATGCCGTCATCGTTCCGGGCTACGTGCGTGTCGATGGTGCTGCTTATTTTAAGGTTACAGAAAATATCACAGGTCAGGTTAATTTAGAAAATATCCTAGGCGCCAATTATTATGTATCAGCACATAATAATAATAATATAACACCTGGATCGCCGCGCGCGGCTTATTTAACAATGAATGCAAAATTCTAGTATTCTCAAAACTATTATACCTTCATATAATTGAGTTAATAGATCCAATCATCTCCAATAACGTTTCTATTATTATTACCGCCGCCGCCCCCGCTACTACTTCCACCACTACCCCCACCGCTACCTACTCCTCCACCAGCTCCTGTAGTGGTGCGAGTATTATTTGAGGTTGTTGTATTGCCCATAAAAGCACCAGTGCTGTTTACTCCTGTTGATAGATTACCGCTAGACGAAGAGAAATTTGTAATTGGTGTATCACTCAGTGATTGACCACGATAAAAGCCGCCCATGTTATAAGTTAAAAGCCCGGGATAGCCGGTAAAAGGACGCGTAGATGGAAAGCCCCCAGAGCCAAAGGTGCCCCCGCCAAAACTGCCGGATTGTGAACCGCTGGAATTAGAATTAGGGGCAATAAATCCTGAACCCGGCGCGCCGCCGCCAGCGCCACTCCCTAAAGCATTATTGGTTGAAGATTGCGCTAAGACCTCGCCATTCATAAAAATACAAGCGATAAGCGTGAAACGCATTGTATATTTCATTGAAAAAACCTGCTCACATTCTGACTTAATAAATAAGTATAATGACCTTTCAAGATTAACAGGGTTTCAGCAAATATCAAATTTAAAATAATAATGAAATTTCTTCTTTAGTAATTATGATTAGATGAATTAAGCACGAATTTATTTTGTGGCGATAAGATTGATTTTCATAAAATAGATCCCAATACCAAAAAGAATAGCGCTTATTCCAATTAGAGTTGAATAAAGATCGGTTGTAAATAGACTCGCTAGTCCAACGAGGATCATACAAAGCGCCCCAAAAGCCGGCCAAAGAACATAAATTACCGCCTCTGATAAGGAATGATGAATCATTTTACGATAATGCCAGGCGCTAGCCGTAGCTGTTAAGCTCATATAGAGACAAATTTGTAATCCTATCGCAGAGATAGAGGCTTTTAAAATCTCATTGACGGATGGCAAAAAGGAAGTTGCTAAAATAACCATTAGACCAAGGCACCAAATTACAAGTGTTGCAATCCAGGGCGTTCGCCATTTTGGATGAATTTCTGACAGAGCTGTCGGGAGCAGTCGGTCTCGAGACATGGCGAAAAGGCAGCGGCTGAACTGCACAATCTGCGCCTCAATCGTGCCAATGGTGCTGAGCAGCGTACAGAGGATGGCAATATAACTCCACGGCTTAGGAAATATTTTCTCAGCAACGGCAAAGAGTATATTGCTACTTGATTTTAAGATTTCGTCATCTGTGAGAACAATTAGTACAAGAGATATCATCACTGTGAAAAATAAGATCAAACCGATGATTGATGAAATTGCCCCAAGTTCTGATTTGCCGGATTTTGTTTCCTCTCCAAGCGACATCGTTACATCCCAGCCCCAGTATAAAAATAAGGCGAGCATAGCGCTTGCTGAAAAGGTTTTAAAAGAGATGGATAAAGGTAGGATCCAGGTTAATTCTGGAGGATGAGCGGGGTGATCAACGTGGAGATAAAGTCCGCAAGAAATGATTGATGTTATAATTATAATTTCAGTCATCAGCATAGAAAGCTGGATGATATAAGCAAATTTAGCGCCCTTTATAACTACTAGGGTGATAAGACTCAGCCAAAATGCGCTTACTAGACTGACAATATAGGTATTATCAACATAGTGAGGCGCGACGAGCATGAGCGTTGAGGTCGCGGCAGGAACAGTCGCCGCAGCCATAAAAATGACAGAGGAAAGTAGCAAACACCAACCAGTAAGGAAGCCTAGAAAAGGTGAAAAGATCGCACTGACCCAGCTGTAAGAGGCCCCAGCATTTGGATGTGACTTACCAAGATTAGCAAAGGCGAGGACGAGCCCAATCATAATTAGGCCGCAGTAGAAAACACTCGCAACCGAGAAGACGCCGGCCTCGGCTATAATTGCAGCAGAGGCGACGGCGACGCTGAAGGCTGGCGCCGTACCGCCAATCGCCATGACAAATGACCCCACTGCGCCTAGGGATCCTTGAGCAAGATGGGCCTTGTGATCACTCATAGAAAGGGAGCTTTTCTTTCAATAGGATTGAAATAAGGGCGTATTTAGATTTTGGATTAAAGGTAAGGAAATTTTTTTCAAGTAATTTATTTATATAACTACAAGAAGATAAGGGAGTCTCTTAGACTAGATAATTTTATAAATTTATCTATACTTCATCAATAATTTTAACACTTTGAAGAAAGTTACTTTGGTGATTGCAATAGCGATCGGCGATATTCATGGTATGGCGGTCTTACTCTCAAAACTTTTAATAGAGATCGATGCGTATCTAGATCAGGAGTTGAGTGGAGAGGATTATAAAATAATATTTCTTGGAGACTATGTTGATCGGGGGCATGGGTCTCGGGAGGTTGTTAAATTAGTTCGTTCGATTGATCTGAATAAAAGGATATGTCTAAAGGGTAATCATGAAGAGATGATGAGTGAAGCAGCGCAAAATAGCGCGAGCTGGGATCGCTTTTGTCTTAGTGGCGGTGTAGAAACCCTAGCCTCTTACGGTGGTGTTAATGAAGAATTTATAGAGGCAATGAGTTGGATGCGCTCATTACCTACCTTCTATGAAGATCAACAGAGAATATTTGTTCATGCAGGTATAGATCCAGACAAACCGCTTAGCGATCAAACAGATCGCGATCGGCTTTGGATACGACAGCGATTTATTGCCTATCAAGCATCTTTTCCAAAATATGTTGTCCATGGCCATACGCCAACACTGAAGAATCCGCCTTTTACGGGCCAGGCGGATGTGAGGGAAAACCGTTGTAATTTGGATTCAGGCGCGTGTTATGGCGGAGCGCTAACTGCCGCATTCTTTAATAACTACCAGCCGAAGCCTTTTCATTTAATCAGCGTCAGCTGAACTTATTGCTAGTCAGAACCTTTATCTCAACGATCAATACGGCGACAATAATGATTACACAGCCTAAAATGCCGATTGGGGTTAATCGCTCAGCTAGGAAAATATAGCCTGCAAGGGCTGCAAAAATATTTTCCAGTGAGACAATTAAGGCCGCATCCGTCGCTGGCGTATATTTTTGCGCAATGCCCTGCAGTGTAGTTGCTAAACCGCCTGAAAAGACGCCAGCATAAAAAATAGGCCAAAAGCAATTTTGAATGCTTTCAAGGCTAATTTGTTCAAAGGAGAGACCGAAAGAAAATCCTAGTAAGGCTGCTAGCATATATTGGATAAAAGCAAGGAAAAAAGGCCGATCTGATCGACGCATATAAATAGAAACAAAAACAATCCATGTCGCCCAGCCAAAATCAGAGACGAGAATCTGAATATCGCCAATATTTATTTTATTAAAGGCTCCATTAGTTGAAAGAAGCCAAGCGCCAATAATCGAAACACTGCAAGCAAAGATATGTCGTCTATCTGGTTTTTGGCGCATGAAAAACCAGGCTGAAAATGGAGTGATCACGACATAGAGAGAGGTGAGGAAGCCAGCATTGGTGGCTGTTGTTGTTACAAGTCCTATTTGTTGAAGCGACATGCCCCCAAATAAGATTAAGCCAATGATAGCTGCTAAAGCGTAATCGCTTTTTGTCAGGGCAATTTGCGTTTGTCGTCCTTCCCACAGCGTGAAGGGAAGGATCACAAGAGCTGAGACAAGATAGCGGAACCCAATAAAACTTATCGGGCCCAAAAAGTCATTCGCTTGTTTTTGGGCGACAAAGGCTGCGCCCCAAATGATCGCATTGAGGAGGAGTAAAAAATCGGCGCGTAACCTACTCACATCTGGCCCTTAACCATTTGTCCAGTCTCCATAGTCAATAAGGCTATGGATGAATATTGAACCTTTATGACCTTTGCCAGATAAGGACAAAATTGTATAGCGAGTAATGGAACTTTATTTCAAAAAATAAATTTGTTACAGGTAAAAAAAATAAAAACGCCTCTCTGATTTTAAGAAAAGCGGAGAGGCGTTTTAAATAATTTCAAGAAGTAGAAAATCCATTAAGAATCTAAAGGTTTAATCCTCCAGGCAAAAATCAGGGTAGTCTTTACATGGGTTATAATCATAATTGGCTTCTGAGGCATTTGCCATAGCGACGCCAATCGCAGCAAAGAAAGCAACCCCTAGGAGCGCTCCAATCATTTTTGTCGCATAGGTTTTCATGTGAGCCTCCTCTGTAGTTTGGAATAAGTCATAATCTATAAAGCTCATTGACGCGTGACTGTGCGACGGCGCACAGTTTGACCTAAGGATCGTCTGAAGGCGTCAGCCAATAGGTAAATAAGACACTAATTTTAAAAGAGATTTTATTTTTTACAAAAAAAGAAAGGCCCGGCGCGGGGGACGGCCGGACCTAGGTTCCATTGGGAAGTGTCTTATTTAGATTTAAGAAGATCTTTCCTGAATTCAAGGCCTGTGGAGATCAAACTTATCAAGACGCATTGATTTGTTGTGTCCTGATATTAATTGATTTCTATCTCACTTCTTTCCAAAGTTAAGCAAATGGCGGCAAAAGAGGGTTCCCTAATCACAATTGAAGCTTCAGACGTCATTCAGTCAGAGATCAAGGCAATCTGGAAGCTGATGAGCGAGGTTAATCGCTGGCCAGAATGGAATAAGGCGATTTCTTTTTCTCAGCTTGAGGGAGTCTTTGTCAAAGGAACCCCGTTCAGGTGGACAAGCGGCGTAAATATAAGATCAACGCTAGAGGATGTGATTATAAATAAACGAATAGTTTGGAGCACAAAATCCGTTGGCGTAAAAACAGTACAAAGTTGGGAGTTTAAAAAAACAGATGAAGGCGTTTTGGTGTTTGTTTCACAAAACGCAGAGGGGTGGCTAACTAAAATCGCCTCTCAGGCGGTCACCAAAAAGCTCCATAAAAATCTAAGTGAATTTTTATTCTCCCTTAAGCTTGCGGCAGAGAAGGCATAATGACTTTTACTTGGTTTTATCTTTGGTTGGATTCGGGATTGTTTTGTGTCAAAATTTAAAAAAAAGGCTGATCTTCCTCAAAAAATCTGTCCTAGCTGCGGCTTAGTCTTTAGTTGGCGCAGAAAATGGACAAAAAATTGGGAAAGTGTCCTTTATTGTTCTGAACGATGCAGAAGGAATAAAAAACCCAACTCATATTTGGCGCCGCAATAATTATTTCTCGGGTGTCATTAAAAGATTTAGGGTTAAGCTCGCGAGACAAATGAACCAGAAGCATAGATACTTCCAGCCAATTGAGGTCCATAGGATGTAGGATAAATAAGGTGTTAAAATGAGGCCCAATGCAAAGTTCAATGCAAAAAAGGAGCTCAGTAAATTAAGACTTCCGTCGATCAGTGAAGATTTAAAAGTAAAGATGACCCACGCAAGACCTAATGCAAGGTAGAATAAAATATTTGAAAACAGCTTTTGAAAATCATAACCGAAAAAACCCGCAATCAGGCTTAAACCAAAATAATTAATCAGCATAAGAACAATGCCAATGATCCCATTTAAAAAGGGTTTTAAGAAGGCCCAAAATAAAACTCGAGGGTCCATACCTGTTTTCTCTTCCAATCCGCCGGCGCGCCACCTTTGGGATAAGGTTTTTGGATAAGTCATAAGAGATCATTTAGGGGATGATGTCTAATTATAAAGTGCCTGTGGTTCTGCGAAAGTTTTAACGCCTGCTCAGTCTCCTCCCAAGGCTAAAAAGGGCGCTCGGCCTACGATTCCCGGACTAAGGCCTGCAACTATCCTCAGTCTGTCTAGAATTGCGCAGACTTTGGAAAATTTCTAGCTGCCGGAGTTGAGGGGCAGAAAAATAGGCTGAAGCTCTTGTAGCATGCGCCATGAAAAAAACTTGTTGATCTTGATCAGAGCTATGCGCTTACGGGGCTAAAGCTGACAGCTCATCTGCCTGAGCCAAAAAATTCATCACAAATAGCATTACAACCTCTACCGCCATTAGCTCTTTGATTATGATGAGCTTTGAGAGGATATCAGTCAGTTAATTGTTGAACGATTAATCGCGCGCTAGATCAACAAGCAACTATGCGCACGGAGGATCATTTATTAGTGTAAAGGCGTAGCTATGGAATTTGCTCGGACCCAGAGGGTGTGGCCATCAGGCTTCACACTAAAAAGATGAAATAAGAGCCTCTTGCAAAACTCTTGACCTTTTGAGCGCGCAGAAGCCCCTTTGATGAGCAAATTTTATCAAGAGAAGGCCTTATAGAGGATTTTCAAGTCTATTGCCAAAAATTGAGCGATAGCTGGCCTGATTAAGACGC
>SXGS01641618.1_pt1 | contig 25316 bp, 15 predicted proteins | sample 3174681 | NCBI WGS metagenome assembly SXGS01 (sample SAMN11356861, study PRJNA531348) | freshwater metagenome | isolation source: freshwater sample F1-80 | place: China: Fuxian Lake, Yuxi | collected 2017-12-25 | reverse complement strand
GGAAGCAATCGACGCCTTGCCGGTACGGGAGCCCGGGGAAGTTGTGGCTCTGAAACTCGAGATGATGCAGTTCGGATGGGTCCACCAGCAGCACCATGTCGGCTCGTCGCTCGAGGGTCTTGGGCAACTCGCTGGCGGCGATCTGGCGGACGCGCTTGCCTCCAGTGATGCGATCGATCAGATGGGGCCGGTCGTGGAAGAAGATGTCCTTGACTACGCGATCGTACGGGAAGGCCTCGGGCATCTGCCCATTGTCCCGCGGTGCGGCCTCACCAAGTTCCATACGTATCGGTACCAGCTAAAATCAAGGGACGCCCTGGGAGGGGGCGCTTCCATGAACAAGCAGCCAAGCCGGAGGAATGTACTGCGCCAACTCGGTCTCGGCGCCGGCGCCGCCGTAGCCGGGAATCGTGCTGGCGCAACTGGGTGGAACACCCAATCCGGCTCGACAGTTGAAAGCCGTGGTGGTCGGCGCAGGACTGGCCGGCCTCGTCACCGCGTTCGAACTGGAACAGCGTGGACACGAAGCGATCGTGCTCGAAGCCGATCCCGGGCACATCGGCGTCCGCGTCCGCACCGCCCGCTTCGAGGAAGGCTACTACGGCGAGTTCGGCGCCATGCGAATTCCCACTCGGCACAACCTGACCCGGCTCTACATCCAGAAGTTCGGATTGCCGCTGCGGCCGTTCGTGAATTACAACCCGAGAGGCTACTATCACGTTCGCGGCCAGCGTTTCCGGCTCGAGGACGAGCCTCGGTTGAACCGCCTCTACGAGCTGTCGAACTTCGAGAAGGACAAGTCGCCGTTCGACCTCTGGGATGCCACGGTGCTGCGGGCGTTGCGTAGCCTGAGCGACGATGAGAGAGCGGACCTTCGCAGCGCCTCCTTTCGCACGGACGGGGCGCGCGCTCTCGATCGCGTTTCGCTGGAGGATTTGCTCCGCCGGTCGGGGCTCTCCGACGAAGGGATCGAGTTTCTAACTGTCGCGTGGTCGTCGGAGACCTCGCTGCAGACCGCCGCGTCGGTCGTGATCCGGGAGGAAAACGAGGAGACCTGGAGCCTCGATTTCGACGAGGTCGTGGGCGGTCTCGACCGCCTTCCGCGCGCTTTCGCGGGTGCGCTGAAGTCGCCCGTCCGCAACGGAGCGCGGGTCACTCGTATCGAGCAGGATCCGTTCCGTCCGAAGGTTGCGGCCTGGTACACGACGCCGCGTGGCGAGAACTTGCGGGTCGAAGGCGATGTGCTCATTTGTACCGTGCCGCTCGGAGTGATGTCGCGGATCGAGTTCGCTCCCGGGCTTTCCGGGCCGAAGCTGCGCGCCGTTCGCCAGATGACCTACGACTCCGCCACCAAGGTGTTGATGCTCGCGCGGCAACGATTCTGGGAGACCGGCGACGGCATCCACGGCGGTGGCTCGGTCACCGATCTGCCTATCGCACTGACGTACTATCCGTCCGACAACATGGCGAAGAACCCGGCGGTTTCAAGTGGGCCCGGTGTGTTGCTGGCATCCTACAGTTGGGCGCAGACCGCCCGGCGGCTGGCCGCGCTGCCTCCCGCCGAGCGTCATCAATTGGTGCTCGAGCAGTTGGCCAAGGTCCATCCGCAACTCCAGAATCCGGCCCCGTACGTGGAGCGGATGGCGAGCTGGTCGTGGGATAACCATCCGTTCTCGGCTGGCGCGTTTTGCTGGTTCTCGCCTTTGCAACACGAACATCAGTACAGGCATCTGTTGGCGCCAGAAGGCCGGGTCTACTTCGCTGGGGAACATGCGTCGCTGACACCGACGTGGCAGCAGGGCGCGCTCGAAAGCGGATTGCGGGCGGTGTCCCAAATTCTGGCGGCGAACCTGTGGACGCCCGCCGTGTTATCCTGCCCAGCGATGGACAGGCGCCAATTCACCGCGGCACTCGCCGCAAGTTCGACGGGCTTCGCGGCGCGTGGCCGCGTTCGGTTCGGTTGCCAGACGCGCTCCTATTACAACCCGGTGAAGGATCGCGCGCGGCTTCTCCGGGCGCTCGACGACATCGCCGCGGCGGGCTATGAAGGCTTTGAAACGAATCAACTCTGCCTGGCGGAGGATTTCGAGTCGCCGGCCGCGATGAAGGAAGAGCTAGCCAAGCGGAAACTGGCGCTGTTCGGGCTGCACCTGGGAGCGAAGCTATCCGACGCGCCGGGACGGGAGAAGGCGCGCGCCGACGCGGCTCGCGTGGCGAAGGGGATTCGCGCGCTCGGTGGATCGCATCTGGTGATGAGCCCGGCGGCGGTGCGGAACGTCTCCGGCGCGGAACTGCAATCCGCCTATCATTCCAAAGCCGCGGAACTGACCGAACTGAGCAAGATCTGCGCGGATCAGGGCGTGAAACTGGCGGTGCACAACCACCTGGAAGAAACAATGCGCGGCTGGGCCGAGTTTCGCGTCCTGGCCGAGAAGACGCGCCCCGGGCAAACCTGGTTCGTCGTCGACGTCGGGCCATCCGGGCTGACCGGACAGGATCCTTGTTCGTTCTTGAGCGAGTACCATGCGCGCATCGCGGGCATCCACGTGCGCGACTACAAGGGCGAAAAGCAGGTGCGGCTCGGCGCGGGCACGGTCAATCTGCGCGGCGTGGCGGAAGCGCTTGACAAGCGGCAGTGGAAGGGCTGGGCGCTGGTGGAACTCGAGGCGGGCGCGATTCTGGGACTGACGGTGGAGCAGGCGTCGCGGCAGGCGCTGCGCTACCTGCGCGAGGAAGTGAAGCTGGGCGCCTAGATCTTAGACCTAGAACGAGAGGCGAAGTCCGAGTTGCAGCCGTCGCGGCTCCAAAGCGGACGTGAAGCCCAGCGGCTCGCTCGGGTTGCGATCATGCCGTCCGGTGACGTTGAACGGTCCGCGCATCACGCCGACCGTATTGTTGACGCTCGAGTAGTTCAAATGATTGCTCAGGTTGAAGCCTTCCGCGATCAGTTCGAGCGATCGCGTGTCGCCGCCCAACGGGATCCGCTTCGATACACGCATGTCGAACCCGAAGTACGCCGGGCCGATCCCGGTGTTCCGCGCCGCGCCCGGCGGCCGGTCGGTGGTCGTGTGGCGGTCGTTGTTGATATCCGTCCCAACGATCAGGTTGAAGGGACGCGCGCTGTTGGCGCGGAAGGCCGGCGCGAAGTTGATGCCGCCGGGGCCGCCCCAGACGCCGTAGACAACCACCTTGTGCCGCTGGTGGAACGCCGATAGCGAGCGCTCGGCGCGGAGGTTGGTCTGGTCCGACGCCTGGAAGTCGCTATTGAAATCGGTGACTTCGTCGCGCGCGTCGCTGAGCGTGTAGTTGCCGGCGAAGCTCAGCTTCTGGCTGAGCCGCTTCTTCACCTCGAAGATCAGTCCCGAATAGTAGGCGTTCGCCGTCGATTCGTACACGTTGTACTGGAAGATCAATGGATTCGCGAAATCCTGGGTCCGCCACACGCGAATACCGAGCGCGGGATCCACCGGCGCCGTGGCGAGCAGGTTCTTGTTGCGAGCCCGCGTGATTTTCAGGGTACGCACCCACACGCCGGAGACGCTCACCGACAGGTCGCGTCCGATCTGCCGCTCCACGCCGTACGACGCCTGCTGGCTGTAGGCGTTGACGTAGTCGGGCGAATTCTCGAAGAGCACCGACAGCGGCGGAATCGGCCCGGTTTGGGAAATGTTGATGCCGAACTGGCGCAAGTCGGCGGCCTCGATGGATCGCGACGAGGACGGCAGTCCGATCACTCCTTGCCGCCGCAGCGTCGTCCAGATATTGTTCGCCGAGGCCGGCGGCGGGTTCTGAATCGTGGTGAGCACCTGGGCGATCTGGCGGCGTCCGTCGACGAGGCCGAGCGCATTCACCACGTAGTCGATCTGGAAGTAGATCGGCGAGTAGAAGATGCCATAACCGCCGCGAAACACCGTTTTTCCGTCGCCCACCGGATCCCACGCGAAGCCGAAGCGTGGAGCGAAGTTGTTCTTGTCGCGAGGCAGCGGAGACTTGCGGATGTCGAGTTCGTAGCGGAGGCCGAAGTCGAGGGTCAAGCCGGGGCGGACCTTCCAGGAATCCTGCGCGAAGAAGCCGTAGAACGGATAGGTGTTGCGGACGACCGGATCGCCGAAGCCCTGTTGGTAGGCTTGGGGCAAACCGAGATTGAACGCTTGCAGTCCGGTGATCGTGGTGGCGGCGAGCGCGGGATTTACCAGCGCCGCCGGCAGTGGACCGAAATTGAACCGTCCCCCGAAAAACGTCTCCGAGTTGGCGTGATTGTTGCGCACGTTGACCGAACCGCCGAACTTGAGCGTGTGGGCTCCACGGGACACGCTCATCGTGTCCTTGATCTCCGTGCGGCGCTGCAATTGAATGCTGGGCAGGAAGATGTCGCGATTGAAAAAGCCGAAGCCCGCGATGTTGAGTTCCGGTCCGAACTTGTCGCGCGTCGTCGTAGTCTGGTCGACGTAGGCATGCTGCACGCGAAAATCGTTGATTCCGCTGGTTCCCATCAGGCGCGTCCAACCAATCAGCGACGTCGCGGTCGTGTCGGCGAAGTTGTAGCCCCGGCTCGATCCCACCAATGCGCGCGTGCTCGCGTTACTCTCGTCGGACTTGCCGAAGTTGTGGCGGAACAGGATCTGGTTTCTCTCGCCCAGCATGTGATCGATCCGCAGGGATGCCTTGAAGTCGCTGGTGGAATACGGCGTGATGCCGTTGTTCTTCTCGAACAGATCGATGGTCGACTGCGGACTTGTCAGAGCGGCCCGCAACGGCCCCGCCGCGGCGGCGGGCAGGCGCGCGAGAATCGCCTCCTGTTCGCGCGTCGGTCCGAAGATGGAACGGTCGGTCAACACGGAGACCACGTTCGACTCGTCGCGGTTGAGGAATTCGAGAGCTCCGAAGAAGAACGTCTTGTCGCGGCGGATGGGTCCCCCCACGCTACCGCCGATCTGTTCGCGATGCGCGTCCGGCTTGACGCGCTTCAGCGATCCACCGGCTTGCGGAACGTTCGCGAGCGGATCGCTGGCGTCGAGACTCTGATGCCGGAAGTAGCCGAACGCGGATCCGCGGAACCGGTTCGAGCCGGACTTGGAAACGATGTTCACCACGCCGCCGGAGGCTCCGCCCAATTCCGCCGAGAAATTCGAGCGGCTGATCTGGAACTCCTCCACCGCCTCCTGGCTGAGCGACTGACGCACGCCTCCGGCATTGTCGTTGGATTCGCCGCCATCCACGGTGATCGAGTTGCCGCGGCCATTCGATCCGTAGAACGAAAGACCGGAAGTGGGCGTCTGCGTCACGCGAAAGTCGGAGTTGTCGGCGAGCGCCTTGGAGTCGACGACTCCGGGAGCGAGCAGCGAGAAGGTGAGGTAGTCGCGGCGATCGATCGGCAGGCTCTGCACGAATTCGCGCTCGAGCGTATTGGCTTGGCTGGTGCGTTCGGTCTCGATCAGCGCGACCTCGCCGGTCACCTCCACGATCTCGGTGCGCTGCCCGATCCGCAACTGCGCGCTCAGTGACGCCATTTGTCCCACCGTGAGCCGGACGCCGGTGGCCACCTGGGTTTGGAAACCTTCCTTTTCGAAACGAGCCTCGTAGACGCCGGGCGGGGTCTGCAGAAACCGGAAGGCGCCGACGCTGTCGGTCGCCGCTTGCCGCGAAAGACCGGTGGCGGAGTTTTTCAGCGTCACGGCCGCGCCCTGAATCGCGGCTCCGCTCGGATCGCTGACGACGCCAGACAATTCGGCGCTCTCCGTGGACGATTGGGCCTGCAATAAGGCGGCCGCGGCCAGAGCGTACAGGGCAATTCGAGTCTGGTTGCGCATGGAACTCCATCGGTGGGCCGTGCGAGCCCACCTTCGCAATATCAACGTTAGGTTACAACTACCGGCGCCCAGACGCAATTGCGCGGTCAGTCGACGTTCTCGAGAATCGCGAAATCGCCGGGGTTCCACGCCTGTGCGATTACGTACAACTTGCCGTCCACCTTGCGCAACACGGCGTTGTGGATGTGCTGGAAGTTGGCCAGGCCGAGGTCTTCCTTGGGCATGATCGTCGACACCAATTCGTCCTTCTCGAGGATGTAAATCGGGGCGCCCTTGGTCCGGTCGGGGCCGTGGAGCGCGCCGACGACGCCGAGATCGTCCAGGTAGTGGATGTCGCAGGGGAACGAGCCCTTCGGCAGGCTCAGAGTGGAGATGTACTGGCCGTGGCGCGTGAAGCGGTCGATCTCGGAGTTCGGGCGGTCGGCGACGTCGAGCCGTTTGGTTCCGGGTGGCACGGTGATGCCGTGGCCGGTGCCGAACTGGCCGGGCCCGTTGCCCTTGCCTCCGAAAGACAGATCGTGCCAGGTGATCTGGAACGGCTTGGTCTTGGCGATTCGCGCGGTGAGCACGTAGTCGAGCTTCGAATACCCGGTGGCGACGTACATCATTCCGTCCAACTGCTCCATGTCGGTGGGGATGAACGGCCCGCCGTCGGCGAAGTACTTATTGGGGACCGGGTGGCCCAGATCCACGCCCTCCGGCTTGCCCAGGGTGTGGAGCAGCTTGCCGTTGATCGCGGTGGTGAAGACCTTGGCCGATTCGTTGCCGGGGAACGTCAAATACGGCGTGCCATCCTTGCCGTACCAGATGCCCGCGTTGTGCATGTTGGTGTTCTTCATCGACTCGTCGGTGGGCAGCATCTGCGTCGAGTCGAGCTTGCCCGAGATCCGCACGATGCCCGCGCCCTTGAGCGCGAAGTACGACTCGCCCTTGCCGGGCCGCAGGTCGACGGCGAATCCGCCGTGCGCGCCTTTCAGCACCTTTTGCGCCTCTTCGGGCAGGTGTCCGGATGTGTACCGCACCTTGAACTTGTACTTGCCCGAGCCGCTGGTGCGGCCGCCCTGCGCGGGCGCGGGACGCGAAGTGAAAAACCAGCCGGCCGCGGCCAGCGCGAGGAACGACGTACTGATGCCTAAACGTTTCATATGGAAGAACCCGTACAAGGCATTAGACCACGAAACGCGCGGCGAGTCATGATGGAGAGCGATGTGGTTTCTACTATTGGCCGCGGCCGCCTTCGGCCAGACGACTCCTTCCCATACCGGCTCGCTGACGCGCGAATCGTTGCAGCACCCCGAGGTCTCCGCTTATCGGCTGCGCCGCTACGCCTTGGCGCGCGTTCCGCCGTCCAGCGTACCGGCCGATGCCGCCGCTTGGCGGGCGCGCGCGGCGGAAATCCGGCGGAATCTGCTCGCCAAGATCTTCGACCTTGCCGGCGAGGAGCAGTTGAAGATGGAGGACGCGGGCTACATCGCCGCGGGCCCTGGATACCGGCTGCGCAAACTTCGCTACGAGGCCGCTCCGGGGATGTGGATTCCCGCGCTCGTCTACGAGCCGCTGGCGATGCGCGATTCGCCGGCCGTGCTGAACCTCAATGGACACGAGGCCGAGGGCAAGTCGAAGGAGTACATCCAGAAGCGATGCATCGCGCAGGCGAGGCACGGCATCGTGGCGATGAACCCCGAGTGGATCGGCATGGGCGAATTGGCGCATCCGGAGAACTCGCACTGGTTCCAGGCGCATCTGGACGCGGCTGGGCAAAATGGCGCCGCTCTATTCTACCGGGCGATGCGGCGCGCGCTCGACCTGCTCGAGGCGATGCCGGGAGTCGACAAGAAGCGCATCGGCGTCACCGGGCTCTCCGGCGGCGGCTGGCAAAGTCTGGTGCTGGCGGCGCTGGACGAGCGGATCGCGGTGGCGGTCCCCAACGCCGGCTATCTTTCGGCGCGCCACTTCGGCGCGGGTGAGTGGATCGGCGACAACGAGCAGTCGCCCGCCGATTTCCACTCCATCGCCGATTACTCGCATCTCACCGCGATGCTCGCGCCGCGGCCCACGCTGCTGATTTACAACGAGACCGACGACTGTTGCTTCCGCGCGCCGCGGATGAAGCCGTTCCTGTTCGATCCGGTGGCGCCCGTCTTCGGCCTGTTCGGCGCGCGCGATATGTTCGGGTGGCACGGCAACACCGATCCGGGCGACCACAACTACCAGCTCGAAAACCGCCTCGTATCGCTTCGATTTTTCTCGCGCGCGTTCGGTTTGCCCGAGCCCGTTCGCGAGGAACCGGCCGGTGGAAGCATCAAGTCCGACGCCGAACTGCGCGTGGGCGTCCCGGCGGACAATCTGACAATTCTCGGGCTGGCCAGACGCCTCGCCGCGCGCCGAACAGGCTCGGGAGGCCGGCTATCCGAGGTTGTCCGCTACGCACCGGTTCGAATGGAGGACGCTTGGCCGATGACCAACTTCTATTCGGCCGGAGTCCGGTCGGTGGGCTACCGCTTCGACTTCGACGACGGACTCGCGGCCAGCGGCTATCTCATCGGCGAGGCCGCCGGCGGCGAACAGCGTCCATGGACCATTCTCATCGGCGACAAGGGCGGCCGCGGTCTCGGTGCGCCGGGATCGGATCGCGTGAACCGCGGCGAATACGCGCTGCTCGCCGATCCGTTGCTGTTCGGCGATGCCGCGCCGGCGTCGCGCGCGTATCCCGTGTTCGACCGTATGCTGACGACGCTCGGCTCGCGCCCGCTCGGCATCCAGGCCGCGCAGACGATCGCGATGGCGAGATGGCTCGGCGCCAGGACCGGACATCGCGCGGGCGGGCTCGAATCGCACGGAATGCGCAGCCAGGCGGTGGCGCTGGTGGCCGCCGCGCTGGCGCCGGAGCTGTTTTCGCGCGTGGACACGCGGGATGGATTGCGCTCGTGGCGCGAACTGTTCGACAAGCCGGTGCGCTACGAGGATGCTCCCGAGCTGTTCTGCCCGGGTCTGTTCGCGGCGTTCGATATCGATACGCTGGCGCGCCGCTAGCGCTGGAACGGGCGGGGCAGCGCGAGTGTCCGTTCGCCGGGGGCGTGCCATCCGCGCTTGGCGTAACGATCGGAGTGCAGGTAGCAACGGACTCGCAGGCGATCCCCGGAGATCGTCATCGGCCGGCTCATCGCGATATTCTCGCGTCCATGGAAATCGGACAGCGCGGAGACGTTGATGAAGTGCACGCCCCACTTGGTCTCGATGTGCGACTTGCCGCCGAAGGTGTCGGCGGGATTGGTGTGCGTATGCCCGCCCAGCCACACCGCGATCGCGCCGGGATGGGCTTGGAGATAGCGCTCGAACGCCTGAGCGTCCGGCCTTCCATCGACCCAATACAGGTACGACGCGCCCCGCGGCGACCCGGCCGGATAGTAGCCGTGGTAATGGCCCTTCCAATTGCCCGCGTCGTCCTTGCGCATGCCTTCCCATTCGCCGCTGGCGACGGTGGTGTTCTTCAGCATGTAGTGGTGAGCGGACACGATGATCTTGCCGCGGTTCGACTCCACCTGCTTCTTCCACCACTCGAACGTTTCACCGCTCACCACGCCGCCAGGATTTCCGCCGAGCGTGCCGCGGCCGGGCCGCTGCGAAGGCTCGTTGATGTCGCTCATCATGAGGAACACGATGTTGCCCACGGTGAAGGAGTAGCGCTCCCATGTGCCTGCTACCGGATAGCGGCGGCGGCGCGCATCCACGCCCGAGTGGCGGGTGCTCTCTCCGGTGGGATCGACCCACTTGCGCCACCAATGGTTCTTCTCCTCGTCGATGCCGCTGCGATCGTGGTTGCCGCAGACGTCGTAGACATCCTCGCGCCGGTGAGCGCGCAAGGCGCCGAACTGCTTGACGATCTCCTCCCCTTCGGAGTCCTCGGGCAGAGCCTGGCCGCCGGACATGTCGCCCATGTCAAGCGCGATCTCCCACGGGAAATCGGATTCGGCGTGCCGGATTGCCTCCGCCAGACTGTCGCGGCCGCGGCGTTTGTCCGTTCCCACGTGGGCATCGGAGAAGGCCCAGAGATCCAGGGATCCGGCGGCCCCGGCGGCCGGCAAAGCGGACGCGAGCAGAGCCCGGCGTGTGATCATGGTTGTCTGTTCCTGGCCGGTGCGCCGCGCCTTCATTTCGATGACCATTCTACTCCTCGCCGCTCTGGCGTTTGCCTCGCTCACGGTCTGGCTCCGCGATCCCGTGTGGTTCCGGGACATGATCTGGCCCCGATCCATTTTCCAGATCGTGGTGGTGACCGCGGCCGGCGCTACCTTCGCGCGGAGACCCCAGAAGGCGCCATGGCCGGTGGTACTGAGCCTGGCGCTGCCGTTGACCGGACTGATCCAACTGGCCGCGGGCGCGACCGTCTACGCTCACGCCACGTTGGAGCAGACGCTGCACTGGATGTCGCTCAGCGCCGTGCTTTGGCTGGCGTACGCGCGGGCCGACGACGCGAGGTTCCGGCCGCTGATGTTGGCGTTCGGAGTGCTCGAGGCGGGCCTGTGCCTTACGCAGCTTCCTGGCGCGCGGAACATGGTGTTCTGGGTATTCGACTCGGGCTTCGAGGAGGTTGCGGCGACGTTCCAAAGCCGGAACAACTTCGCGCAGTTCATCGAACTGGTTCTTCCCGTGGCGCTCTACATGGCGTGGAAGGACCGCAAGAACACGATCTGGTACGCGGTCGGGGCCGGGTTCCTGTTCAGTTCGGTGGTGGCGTCGGCCTCGCGCGCGGGGACCGTACTGTGCGCGGCCGAGATCCTGGTCTTCGCGATCTTCGGAGGCCGCCGGTTCCTTCTGTTCAGCGGCGCCGTTCTGGCGGCGGCCACCGGCTTTGCAGCGGCGGCGGGATACGAGAGCGTCCTCAACCGGTTCCTGTTGAAGCAGCCGTATGAGGGCCGGTACGAGGCGGCGGTGGCGTCGTGGAAGATGATTCAGGAGCGGCCGCTCGGTTTCGGGCTCGGCGCGTTTCCGCACGTCTATCCCAGTCACTCGATCTTCGACTGGGGCGACTTGATGATGAACCACGCGCACAACGACTGGGCGGAGTTCGCGGTGGACGGCGGCGTTCCCTTCGCGCTGCTGATCGCCGCGCTATTCGTTCCGGCACTGCCACGCCTGGTGAGGCATCCGTGGGCGCTGGGGGTTCTGGCGGTGTTGATTCACGCCTTCGGCGATTATCCGTTCCCTCGCGCCGCGGTGGCGGGTTGGCTCTTCGCCATGCTGGGGCTGGTGTATGCGCGCGCTTCCGGCAGCGGCGCCGCGTGGACGGCTGGCTTGTCGCGCGTTTTCATCCCGGCCGCGCTCGCCACGATCTGGTTCGCGGGCCGCCACGCATTGGCGGAACGAGCGGCCCAGACGCCCGAACTCGAATCTTATCGCGCCGCCGTCCGGCTGGCTCCGGGCAACGCCAACTATCTGCGGATGCTCGCCGAAGCGGAACCGGACCGCGCGGCGGCGGGGCGGATGCTCGACGAGGCGATCCGCTTGAATCCCTTCGATTCGCTGGTGCTGATCGGCGCGGGCACGGCGGCCGAGTTGTCTGGCGATCTTCCTCGCGCCGAGAAGCTGCTGCTCGAAGCCGCGCGCGTCGACACGATGTATCTGCCGCGGTGGAATCTGGCGAATTATTATTTGCGCCGGGGAGACGACGAGAAGTTCTGGCACTGGGCGCGGAAGGCCGCCGAGATTGGATCGGGCGAACTGGGTCCCTTGTTTCAGTTGGCCAGAAGAGTGGCTGAGGCCGGCGAGGTCGCCCGCCGCATCGTTCCCGGCAGGCCTCACGCAACCAGGGAGTTCGTCTCGTTTCTCTTGCGCTCGAGGGAAACTGGGGCTCTGCCGGAGGCTGTGTCCCGATTGGTTGCCGCCGGAAGTCCCGAAGCGGATACGGAACTGGCTTTGACCGCCGTGGACGCGCTCCTGGCGGCCGGCGACGGCGCGGGCGCCCAATCCACTTGGGAGGTGCTGCGGGCAAAGGGCTGGCTACCGGCCAATGCGACGGAGAGCTTTACGGCCGGCGTTGGCCGCGCCTTCGACTGGCGGTTCTTCAAGGACGATCACCTGCTCACCGAGCAAGGGGCCGGATATGCGGCGGTCTCACTCGATGGCCGGCAAATCGAAGGGATCCGTCTTGCCGAAACCTGGGTCAACGTGCCCGAGGCCGGCGCGGTCCTCGAGGTCACCTACCGCACGGCGGGGATTCCACCGGGCTCGGGCGTCCGGCTCCGCCTGATGGACCGGTTCGAGCGCACCGCTCTGGGAGATTCGCCGCACATGTCCTCCGAAGGCCATTCGGCGATCAGCTCGATCAAAGCTCCGGCGCCCGGTTTGGCGCGGTTATGGGTGATCTACGAGCGGCCGTCGGGGTTCACCCGCGTCAAGGGCTCCGTCTTTCTGGAGAAATTCCGGATGATCCGCTGACCGGTTGAAACACGAACAGGCGGCTCGGGTCGTCTTCGGGAAGCAGGTAGAGCAAGCCGCCGCGCCAAGCCATCCCTTCGTTGGTGAACCGGACTCCGCGATCCGTCTTGCCTGCTCGCAAGCGGCGCTCCAAACGCAGATCGGGCAAGGTGAACCACTCGATGGCGCCCTCGTCGCGCGAGGTGTTGCCCGATGCCACCAGCAGGCCGTCCACGGACTTCATGTCCTGGAACGAGGTTCCCGTGGGGTTCAACCGGCGCGACAGGCTCGTGCCTTCCTTCGACCACCAGGAGATTTCCTTACTGTCCCAGTTGCCGGCCGCCAGGCCGTCAGGCGTGGCCGCCACGCAGCCGATGTGATCGTTCACGGCGAACGACGACAGCAACCCGAGCGAAGCGGCGTCGCGACGCTGCAGGGAGGCGGTGCTCGCGCGACGGTATTCGGCGCAGGGCGTCCAAATGGCGCCGCCGTCCAGGCAGATCCCGCCCGGATGGAACTTGTCCCCCTCCTGGATCTCCACTTGCTTGACGAGCGCTCCCGACGCGAGATCGAAGAGCGAGAGCAGTCCGCGCCGGCGCTTCGCATCGACCGAGGACACCCACAGCCGCTTGCCGTCGGTGTCGATGCCCTGGACGTGATGCAACACCGCCCGCAACGGCGTTTCCCGAATCCGCTTCCAGTCCTCGAGGCGCTCCTCGCGCGGCGCCGCGAGCAACGCGGGAGCCGCCAGCAGAGTCCGGCGCGCGATCACTTCGACTTCGCCCTGATTCGCTTGCGCGTGGCCGCATCCGAGGCGCGGCGCAAGGCCTCGGCGTAGGAGGCCTTGGCTTCCGCCGCTCTGCCGCTCTGCTTCTCGGCATCGCCCAGCGCCTCGTGCGCCGCTGGGTTGTCCGGCTGTGCTTCCGCCGCCCGGCGAGCCTCGGCCGCGGCTTCATCCGTTCGTCCGGCCTGCAGCAACGCCGCGGACAGGCGCACGCGCGCGGCGGAGTAATCCGGGCGTCCGCGCAGCAACTCGCGATATTGTTCCGCCGCGGCGGCATGGTCGCCGGCGCCCTCCGCGATCTCGGCGAGCGCGAGCCGGGACGGCAGGTGATCCGGCGATTTGGCCAGGTTCTCCTCGAGCAGCCGGCGCGCTTCCGCGGCGCCGCCTTCGCGCCGCGCCAGCAGCAGAGCGAGGTTGTGGCGCGCCGGGAGGAAGTCCGCGCTCCGGGAGATCGCCTGGCGGTAGAGCGGTTCGGCTTCCTTGTCCCGGCCGCGTCCGGCGGCGAGCGCACCGAGCGCGTTGTATCCTTCCGGTGCGTCCGGCGACAGCGCGATCGCGCGGCGGTAGGCCGTTTCGGCGTCCTTGCGGCGGTTCAGACGCTGATGGAGCAAGCCGAGGTTGTAGGGCAGATACGAATACGACGGAGCGAGCCGCATGCCTTCTTGATAAGCCCGTATCGCGGCGGCGTAGTCGCCGGTTTCCGAGTACGCGAGGGCGAGATTGTGCCGCGGATACGCCCAGCGCGGCGCCCGGCGGATCGCGTCGCGAAACGCCTGGATGGCGGGTTCGAAGCGCGCCTGCTCGAGATAGGCGATGCCCAGCGCGTTGAACGCGTGCGCGCCTTCCGAATCGAGCGAGGCGGCGCGCTCCAGCAGGTCCGCTCCGGCGGCGAACTTCTTTTCGAACAGCAGCGAGCGGCCTAGGCAGAACGACTCGCGCGAGTCGAGCAGCATCGACTCGGGCGTGAGCGAACGGGCGGCGTCGAAGTAAGCCGCGCCGGCCTCGAAATCGGCGCGCGTCTGCGGGATCTGATCGCCTGTCAGGTAGCGCAGCAGCACCTGTTGGCCGCGATCCTCGAGCGCCACGCGCAATCGATTCTCCTCGATCGAATACGCCTCCGGGCTCAGCGGCGTCTTCAGCGCGGCCAGCAGGGCGAACGCGCCGCCGGGCTGTCCTGGCAGCAGGGAGCCGGTTTCGAGCGCATCGCGGAATCGCCGGACTTCGGCGGGAACCGGCGCGGCCAGTCCGGGCGCTCCACCCGCCTGCGCCAACAACAGCGGCTCGCGCGCGGAATCGTAGAGGATCGGGAAGCGGCTGATTTCGATGCCCGCCTTGCTTGCGTCGGCCAGCGGCACGGTGTTCTCCATGGTGCCGAAGTCGCGCGGATGCTGTTTGTCCTCCGTTCCCTTGGCCACCGTTTCGCGCACGTAGTCGATGATCTCGGTGACGTTCACCACCTTGTCGCCGTTCTTGTCGGCCGCGCCGGCAAGCCCCTTGATCAGCGCGTGGCTGAACGCGCCGTGGCCGCCGCCGAACTGCGGCCCTTCGTAGCTGAATTCCTTGGGGCGGCTCGCCATGAGTCCGAAAATCTCGCCCTCCGCCTCGGCCAGGCGCTCCACCGAAGCGTTGACGGTCGAACTCTTGATCGTGCCGATGGTCCCCGAGCGGCACACGTCCACGAACGCGACCACGCGCTTGACCGACGCCAGCTTGTCCTGCAGCAGCGCCTGGACATCCGCCATGGGCAGCGCGGTTCCCGCCAGGTCCTGCGGATCGCTGTCGTGAGAGACGATGAACGCCTGCTTCGATCCGGCCGTCTCCACGATCCCGTGCGCGGCGAAGAACACCAGCACCGTGTCCTCCTTGCCGGCGCGATTTTTCAGGAACGTCTGGACCGCGTTGCGGATGGCCGCCGTCGTCGCCTTTTCGTTCACCAGTAGCACCGCGTCCTGTTCGGGCAGTCCGCCGCCGCGCGGGCTGAGCAGGTGTTTGTGGAACGTCTCGGCGTCGGCGTGCGCGTACTGGAGCCATTGGCTGTCGGGCAGCTTCTGATACTTGGAAATCCCGATCAACAGCGCCAACGTCTTGCCCTTGGACGGGGCGGCCGCTGCTTTTTTGGAGGCGTCGGCGGCGATCGCTTCCTCGAGTTCGAACACGCGGCCCTTGATCCAGACCGCGTCTTTCCACTTTGCCGCGGCGGCCTTGTATTCGCGGAGCGCGTCCGGGCGGAGATCGTACTTTTCGTAGACCGCCGCGCGCGCGACCACGTGCGCGGGATTATCCGCCTCCGCCGCGATGGCCTTGTCGAGCGGCTCGAGTTCGCCCTTGACCGCCGCCTGTTTGGCGGGGTCGAGCTTGGCGATCCGCTCTTGCAGCGTGCCCGCCGGATCCTCCGCCGGGCGTTCGCCGCGCACCATGGTGACTCCGTAGTGCTGCTGGCTGGCGACGTTCAGGCGCGCGACCTGCGGCAGCAGGCAAGACGGGCTCGGCGTCCGGGCGCCGACCTTGCCCGCGCGGACCTTGATCGCGGCGGCCTCGAGCAGCGCGTCGGAATTGGCGTCGAGACTGACCGACGACTTCTCCGGGCAGAACAGGAACGACGCCGCGCCCGCCGCGGTTTTCAACCGGTCGCCGGAGAAGAGCACTTCTCCGGGCTTGGCCGCCATCGCGAGTTCGTTGCCCGCGCGCACCAACTGCGCGCCGCCGGGATTCAGCAGCAGACCTACGGGCTGCTCCTTGGGCGCGGCTCCGAACGCCGCCGCGGCCGCCAACCACACGGCGAGCCGCATCAGTGCGTCTCCGGCGGCGGGATCAACTCGGCCGCCGTGTAGATTTTCAGGGGCTCGCTCTTGCCTCTCACCTGGACCTCTCCTAGACAGACAACCGGCACCATGCCATTTAGCATGGCTTCCGTCGTTTCGCTCATCAGCAGCTTGGTTTTCTTTTCCTTGTTCATGCTTTCCAGCCGCGACGCCAGATTCACGGTGTCGCCGAGAGCGGTGAAGTCCATCTTGTCCTTCGAACCCACGGTTCCGATCACCGCGTCTCCCGTGTGGATGCCCGCTCCCGTCTTGAATGTTCCCACTTCGATCTTTACCATTTCCATGGCGGCGCGGACGGCGCGAATCGCGTGGCTGCCTTTCTCCATGCCTTCCTCGTCGGTGAAGATCGCCATGATGCCGTCGCCGATGAACTTGTCGACCATTCCGTGCTGCTTCACGATCGGCGGGACCATCGCCGAGAAATAGCCGTTGAGCGTTTCCACCACCGTCGCCGGGTCCTTCGATTCGCACCACGCGGTGAAGCCGCGGATATCGGTGAACAGGATCGTGACCGGCTGGCGGGCCCCGTCCACCGGGAACATGCCGGTTTCCTCGAGCACCCTGGCGAGCCGGCCGCCCACGAAAACGGAAACCGCGCGGTGGAACAGCGCGCCCCGCTTCTCCGCCATCACCGACCGTAACAGGAACACGCCGAGAGCGGTGAGCGCCGCGGACGTGAACAGTTCACTCCCGGCGACCACCCAGCCGTTGCGGAACAGAGTCTGCGGAATGATGAACACCAGCGATGCTACGCCCAACCCGGCCCAGCCGAGCCGGTGGCCCTGCAACACTCCTCCCGCCAGTGCGCAGATCCCCGCCATCAACGCAAGCAGACCCCATCGCACGGCCGGCGGAGGCTCCCGCAGATACGCCTGGCGCAGCAGCGTCGATACCGCGTTCGCCTGGATTTCGACGCCGGCGGTGTTCGCGCGGGTGTCTTTCCGAAGCGCGTAGAACGGGGTCGCGTGCCGGTCGTCGATCGTGTCGGAGCCGATCAGAGCCACACGTCCGCCGAGCCACTCCCGAAGTTTCGCTGCGTCCTTCTTTCGATACGCCTCGACTACGTCCGACAGCGAGACGCGCGGAAACGTCCCGGCCGGCCCGCGGTAGTCGATTTGCATCGTACGGGGCGCGACTTCCGGAACTCTCTGGCCGCGGAAGTAGATCGCTCCCTGTTCGAACTTTGCCTCTTCGCCGGTGAAAGCCTCCGCCAGCTTCAGCGACAGGCTCTTGGCGGGCGGCGAGCCTTCTCGCGGTTCTTCCATGAGTTCGATGCCGCGGACGAAGTCGTCGCCATCGACGCGAAGGTTGGAGAAGCCCCCCCGTCCCGTTGCCGCGGCCATCATGTTGAGCGGCACCGGCCAGTCGCCCTGGCGGCCGAGCGTCGACGGCGCGTACGAGCAGATCACCGGCATCCGCGCCGCGGTCTCGATCACGGCCGCCGCCAGCATCTGATCGTGGCCCGGAGCCCATTTGTCCACCGGGATCGCGAACGTGACGTCGAGGCCGGCCGCCTTGGCTCCGGCATCGGCCGCCGCTCGAATCACGTCCGCGTAATAGGGGTGCCAGAACATGAGCGGCTCCGGCAGCGTGTCGAGCGAATGCTGATCGATGGTGATCAACACGATGTCCGCCACCGGCTGCTCGCCGCGGAAGACGAAGTTGAGGTCGCGCGCCTTGAGGTGAATCAACTGGAACAGTCCGGTCTGTCCCAGCGCGACCGTCAGGACCGCGCACAGAGCGGCCACAGCCGCCAGGGCTGCTCCGTGCTTGGACTTCATCGAACCGCGATGGTCACCGGCGGACTGGTCTGACCCGCCACGGTGAGCGTCAGTTCCACTTCAGCGCCCGCGGCCACGCCTTCCGGCATCACCGCGTTGATCTGATACAACGCCGCGAATCCGGGCGCGAGTCCGGCGAATGCGACCGGAGCCTCACGGCCCCCGACGCGCACCGTAACCGGGTTCGCCGTGGCCGCCAGAGGACTCGACGGCGACGCCGTGCCCGCGGTGACCGCCGGAGTCACCGGTCCCAGTCCCGTGCAATAGATGATCAGCACGTCGCCTTGAACCGCCGGCGTCGCGGGCCCGATCGGGATCTGTTCGCCCGTGGCCGGCTTGAACGCCACCACGATGCCTTCCCCTCTACCCGTCTGACTCTTGGTGAAAACGGCGGGAGCCGCCATCGAGACGGTGACCTGTTCGGGCATCGACAGCGTGTTGCCCCTTCGAACCACCACTTGCTGCGATGCGTTCACCGGCACGTCGTACGGCACCACCGCGTTGATCTGGCCATCGCTGGCGAACTGCAGCGGCAGACGCCTGTTGCCCATGATCACCTGCGTTCCGCCGAGATCGGAAGGGAGCGGATATGAGTCCGACACGCTCAGCCCGTTCGCGAGCGATTTACCGAACACGGCGATGTAGCCACCCGGCGGGATGGGACCTTTCGAGAGATAACTCGCCGCGCTCAACACACCACTGCCGTCGATCACCGGAGTGGTGGAGTTGTTGGCCGCCGCGCCGCCGATTTGCGTGGTTCCCGTCAATGTGGGAGCCCCGTCGGTTCGGGCGTCCGCCGTCAGTACCACGTTTTGCGCGCCGGACCGGGGTTGCCACGTGCCGGTCCAACGGCCCTCGCCCGCGTGCGTCAGAGACAGCGGCGGATCGCCGGAACTGAAGCCGACCGTGACGATGCCGCGCAGCAGTGGGTCGCCGCAATCGTCGACCACGCGCATTTCGAGCGCGTTCGGCCACGCGGCGGTGATCGAGAAGCCGGAACCGAGCGTGGTGAACACGGGCACGAGCGACGCGGGCGTGCACCCGTCGGCTTGCGTCGTCCGGAACTGCGGCAGTGTCTCCGACAGATTCTCCGCGCCGGGTAGCACGATGCCGGCGAGCGCGATGCGGCGGACCTGTCCCGTTCCGAACCGGAGAGCGATTTCGCCGCGATGCACGCCCACTGGCAGCCGCACGCGGGTTTCGCGGGATACGGTGACGGTGGCGCTTGCCCCGGCGGCGATCGTGGGCGCGGAAACCCGGGACGAAAACCAATCCACCGGCGAGTTGTCGAACGAGTTCGCCAGCGCGACGGCCAGCGGCCGCGAGGAAACGTTGGTGATCGTCACCGTTTGCGGCTGCGGAGCCGCGCCCGGACGCTGAATGAAGATCAGGCCGGTGGGAACCACCACGGGCGCAACGTTCTGCGTGGGTGGGGCCACGTTCAGCACCACGTTGAGCACCTGTGGCGAGTTGGATGCTTCGGCGCGTACTTCGATCTGGCCGTGATACTGGCCCGCCGCCAGCCCCGATGCGGACGCGGTGACGGTCAGGTTGGCCGGCGAGGCCGCGGTCGCGTTGCCGGAAGCGGGCGCGACGCGAAGCCATGCGCCACCGGTGATCGTGGTCGCGGTGGCGGTGTATTGCAGAGTTCCCGCCCCGTTGTTGCCGGCCTGGAACTGCTGGGTCAAAGTGGCGGAACTGCCCTGGCCGATTTCGAACGTCATGCCGGTCTGCGAAAGCTGGATCGCCGGCTGCGTGCTGATGACGGTGAGTACCGCGGGAATCGACAGCGATTCCGGCACGGGGCCGCCGGTCGCGCCGATCGCGATCGACCCCAGATACACGCCCGGTGGCAAGCCCGCCGGATTGGCCGTGACGGCCAGCCCCGTGGAAGAGAACGCGCCCACGCTACCGCCGCCCCCCACCGAAAGCCAGTTGCCTCCGTTGGAAGTGGACGCCCGGGCCGTCAAGGTCCTTGGCGCCGAGCCGCGATTGGTCACTCGGAGCTCTTGCGGCAATGGCGCGGCCGCGCCCTGGGTGGAGCTGAACGACAGCGATCCTTCCGCCGAAATGCCGCCCGCGGTTCCGGTGACTTCCAGGTTGCACGCGAGCGTGAACGTCAGCGTGAAGGTGAATCCCTGATCGCTGAATACCCACCGGGTGGGTACGCTGAACCGGAATGCTCCGGGCGTTGTCGGTCTGCCCGAGAGCCGGCCGGACGGCGAGAATGCCAGCCCGGGAGGCGCGGTTCCCTGAAGTGAGTAGTTGATGGTAAAGGAGACGCCCGAACCCTGCAGTGCCTGTTCGAAGCCTTCTCCGAAATTGACATCGTAGGGCACGCCCACCCGGGCTTGTGGCAACGGAAAATCGATAGTGCCCAAATCGATGCTGTTCGGCGGGGCTTGGGCGTACAGCGCCCCCCCGAGCAGGGCCGCTACTCCGATCGCGGCGATCGCTCGAAAGCGCATGATGAACTCCTCCTATGCTCAGTGTAGCCGCTATCGCCGGCCGGCCGGTTCGCGCGCCAGCAACAGCGCCATCGACGCCCAACTGGACGCGGCGGCCGAGATCCACTGGTCGAGCCCGTGCGGGAATCCGCTCTCGAAGAAAGGTTGAAACGGGAGCGCGCGCGTGCGGACGTACCACGATCCATCGGCGATCTGATCCTTCAGCAGAAACGCCACGCCTCGCCGGTACGCAGGCTCCGAGGGTGGCAAGCGGCCGCCCACATGCAGCGCGTATAACGCGAGTCCGGTGGCGTAGGCGTCGCTATCCAACCCCGGAATCTGAGCCCAGCCGCCATCGGACCGTTGCGCCCGGACCAGTTCGCCGCGGGCCGCGTCCACCGGGGCGTCCGCCGCGGTTCAGGAGTCGTTCCTCCGCTACTTGTCGGCGCGGCGCTCGGGCGCCGCGATCGACAAACCGGCGGCATGGCTGCTTCGAGTGGCTCGCAATTGCCTGATCGACCGGTTGCGGGTTCAGGGTGTGGCGCGGAGCTCGGACGAATGCGCGCTATTGCCGGCATCCGGAGATCCGGAGTCCATCTACCGCGAGGAGGAGGAGCGCGTCAAGCTCGAGGCTTGGCTCGACCGGGCGCTGTCGCCACGCGAGCGAGAGTGCGTCCGTCTGCGGTGCGCCGGGCTCAGCTACGCCGCGATCGCCGCGGCTCTGGGTATCGAAACTGGCACCGTCAGCGCGTTGCTTGCGCGAGGCCTAGTGAAACTGAGGACTCGATCCGAATCGATGAAACAGCCGATGATGCCGAACTTGTCCTGCGACGCAATAGCCGACCGGACGCTGCTGGAGCTCGATGGCGGCGGATGCCCGCCGGCGGAGGCCGCGGCCCATGTGGGCGGCTGCGCGGCGTGCCAGATCAGGCTCGCCAGAATTCGCGCCGATCTGTCGGCGATGGGGGCCGCGCTCGGAGTGCCGGCCGGCACGGTCGAAGTTCCCGCCTTCGAGGACTTGTGGGAAGGGGCGCTGACCGCTGGATCCGGCCCCTCGCTTTTGCCCGGCCGCTCCGGTCTGCTGAGGTGTCTCGGCGGGATCGCCGCCGAATGGGATAGTCTTTGGCGCGCAGGCTGCAGGCCGGAAGTCCGCGACAGGATCGCCGCGGTCGTACGGGCTTTGGCGGGATCGCGCTCCGCGGGCGCGGCCCCCGCCCGGTAAGCCGAGCGGTCTCGATCCAGCCCGGCGGGCGGGAATCGTGTATCATGGTCGTCCATGAACCGCAGAGAATTGTTCGGAGCCGCGTTGGCGGCGGGTGCGCTTTCGGCGCAGGGATCGTCAAGGGTAGTGAAATACTGCCGGTTTCGCAAAGGGTCGACGACCGCGTTCGGCATCGTCGATGGCGACACAGTGCGCGAATTGAAGGGCGGGCTGTTCGCCAATCCCACAGAGACCGGCACGCGGCACAAGCTGGCGGAGGTGAAGCTGCTCTTTCCGATCGAGCGTCCCAGCAAGATCCTGGCGCTGGCCGGCAACTACCAGAGCCATTTGGGTTCCGCGGCTCCGCGCACCAATCCCGAACCCTTCTACAAACCGCCGAGCAGCCTACAGAATCCCGAGGACAACATCGTGATTCCGCCCGGCGCCAAGGACGTTCACTTCGAGTGCGAACTGGTGATCGTGATCGGCAAGCGCGCGACGCGAGTCGACAAGGCGGGGGCGAAGGCGGCGATCTTCGGCGTCACCTGCGGGAACGACGTGTCCGAGCGCATCTGGCAGAACGACCCTAAGATCAAGGATGTTCAGTGGTGGCGAGCCAAAGGCGCGGACACGTTCAGTCCCGTCGGTCCGGTGATCGCGCGTGGAATCGACTACGGCAATCTCGATATTGCGACGCGGCTCAATGGCAAGGTGATGCAACAGGACTCCACCTCGCATCTGGTTCACGACTGCGACACGGTCGTCAGCTTTATCAGTCAGGCGGTGACGCTCCTCCCGGGCGACCTCATCTTCACGGGCACGCCGGGAAAGACGAGCCCGATGAAGTCCGGCGACGTCGTAGAGATCGACATCAAAGGGATCGGCGTGTTGCGGAACAAAGTCGTCGCGGGCTGATTCGGCCTACTCGTCGTCGGCGTGGGCGCCCGCGCCCGTCGTCCGCACGGTCCAGGGGTCGCGGTAGCCGACTTTGCGCACGGGTACCGTGGAACGGCCGGCGAGCGCATTCAACAAGTACACACGGTTGTCACGGCCCAGTTCGAGGAACGTCTGAATGCTGCGTTCACCCCGTCGATGAGTAATGGTCAGCAGTTGCAGGGACCCCACCGGAAGCGACGGCGTTAGCGACGGCATGGGCGGCGCCTTGAGCTTCATCTTCTTCGGCATCCACGACGTCAGCCGGCTTCGCTCCTTCGGCTTGTTCTCCGGGACCGTGCATTCCGCCACGGGGGTGGCCGGAGCGGCGATGGGCGCTTTCGCGGCCTTGGGCCGCTTGGCCGGTCTGGGTGGCCGGGCCACCACGCCATACTGCATTGCCGTGATGCTGCGATAGGAGACCCGAAGCTCTTCGCCGTCCACCGTGGTGAACGTGACCCCCTCGTCGCCGTCGATCCACAGGTTGCCGCGGCGGAATATGGCGGGTTCCTTCTCGGTCGGTGGGCTCACCCACCGTACGTTGGAGACCTCGATCGGTTGATAGGCGCTCGCCCCCTTGGGGACAGCGCCCTGAGGAAGCGCGGGGAGCGCGAAAAGTATGGTGAAGGCAATGGTTCGGGTCATGGCAGGACTCCTTCCCACTGATCGGCCCGCCCGGCCGGGAACATTAGGTCTCCCGGCGGACTACCTCTTCCCGCGGCGCGTGGGCGCGGGAGTGTCCTGCTTTAACTGCGCGTCGGTGTCCCGCAAAGACTGGTCTAACTCCTCGCCGCGCTTCTTTTCGGCCTGCAGCATCTCGCGGAGCCGTTCGGTCTCCTCGCGCAGACGTTGGACCTCCGGGTTTTCTCCCGCAATCGGGGCCGGCGCGGCTTGCACGCGAGGCTGGCCCACGAATCTGGCCACTTCCCGCGCCGTGACCGCCGCGCCGTTGTAGACTTCCAGGCGGACTTCCACGTCCTCCGCGCGCCTTTCATACGTAACCGCGCCGCGCCGGATATCGTCCTCGCTCAATTCGACGGTTCGCTTGGAGCGGCCGTCCGTAATCTCGAGCACCCCGCGCGTGGCGGCGGCCACGTGGCGCGAACCCCGATCCCAACGGATCGAGAGCTGGCCCCCGAGCTCATCCAGCCGCAACGCCGCCGATTCCGGCGCCCGCAAGCTCCGGCTGCTCCAAATCATCGCCGCGCCCAGCCCTAGAACCGCCAATGCCGCCAGCGCGACAAATTGCCACCGGCGCCAGATCGGGATCTCCTCGCGAGGATCCTGCACCAGGAAGTCGGGCGCCTCCACCGGAGCCGGCTCCACCGGGCGAGGCGCGCGAACCGGCCGGGGCTCCGGGGACGCGACCGGCGCCGGTGTGGGACGGCCCTCCGCGGGCGCGGCCGTCTCGCCCGGGCGGATCACCCGCATGTCGCGGCGGGGCAGCGGATTCTTCCGGGACGCGGTCATTCGCGTTGCTCCGGACATCGCGGACGGGTCCGGCAACACGTTGAACTCGCGCGGGCTCGTCTGCGGGTTCCAGCCGCCGGACTTGGCGAAGAAGCCCGCCGAGGCCGGTCCGTCCTTGGTGAGCCGCATCACCAGCGCCAACTGCCAGGGCTCCGGGAAGAACCGCTCGTGCACCGCCTGATCCTCCTGCGACAGGAAAATCCGGCTGCGCGTGTGCGTGTGGAACCAACCCACCGGCTCGAGTCCCCGCAACTCGGCCGCGCGGGTGCAGGTCCCGATCAGCGTTTCCAGTCCTTGCTGGTCTTTCTCCGACAGGACGAAGCCGGGACCGCGCGCGTGCTCGCATTCGATCGGCCGCCATTCGCGCACGCGGACAACGCCATCCTCGTGCGATCCGAGCAGCAGCGCGCCAACCTCGATGCCGCCGTGGGGGATCTTCTGGAAGCCCTCTTCCGCCGCCAACCGCAGTTCCTCGAGCACTTGGCGCGAATACTCCACCGAAACGGCGCACCCCTCCGGCTGCCACATCGCGGCGTCATTGTCGGGTTTTCGAGGAGCGGGCTGAAGCGGCATCTTTTGCGTAGCGCGGCGATTCGGCGCTAATTCAAGTTTGCTACACCTGGACGAACCGGGCAACCATCTAAAATGGGGTCAGGTACCAGCTTCTCCCGTCCTACCCCTGCATGGCAAGTCCATCGATCACCCTAGACCATTCGAGCGCCGCCCGGCAAAGCGCCAACATCGTTGGCACCGCGTCGCGGCTGGCGCTGGACTCGATCGTCGCGCACAAGCTCCGTAGCGCGTTGACGTTGTTGGGAATCATCATCGGAGTGGCGAGCGTGGTGCTCGTCGGAGCCGCCATCGACGGGCTCGGCGCGTATGCCGAAAGTTCCACCGCCAAGGCGTTCGGTACCGATTCCTATCTGGTCGCGCAGGTGGCGCAGGTGGGCCGGTCCACGCGATCGGAGCGCGCCGCCAAGCTGCGCCGCAACAAACGCATCCGCCAGGAGGATCTGGATTTCCTGCGGATGACCACTGGCGGCGAGATCCTCTACAGCGGCTACCGGGTCCGTTTCGACGACGTCAAGGCTGGCCAGATCACCTACGAGGGCGCCACGATCCTCGGAGCTTCCGCCTCGCTCGCCGAGATTCGCGACGTCGCCGTGGACCAGGGACGCTTCTTCACCGAACAAGAGGAGCGCACCCGCCAGAACGTCTGCGTGATCGGCCAGGAACTGATCGCGCTGCTATTCGCCGGCGAGTCCCCGATCGACCGGAAGATCCGAATTCGCGGCAACGAGTTCCGCGTGGTGGGTACGCAGGAGAAGATGGGCAGCGTGGGCGGCCAGAATCAGGACAATCAGGTTTACATCCCGTCTCCGGCGTTCAACAAGATCTTCGGGCCCGAGGCATCCATCGCCGTATTCGCCAAGGCGCGCCCGGAGACCGGGCTGGACCTGATGTCCGCGCTGGATGTCACGCGCGTGGCGCTACGGTCGAGATTCCGCACGCCGCCGGGCCAGGACGACAACTTCGACTCGCTGACGCCGGACGCGATCCGCTCGTTCGTGGATCAGATCCTGGGGCTGATTTCGGCGATCGTGGTGCCGGTGACCTGCATCTCGCTGGTGGTCGGGGGCATCGTGGTGAT